>WNFW01003706.1_pt1 | contig 13848 bp, 11 predicted proteins | sample 5400131 | NCBI WGS metagenome assembly WNFW01 (sample SAMN13153362, study PRJNA577476) | soil metagenome | isolation source: 20 cm soil or saprolite under grassland replicate 1 | place: USA:California | collected 2016-06-15 | reverse complement strand
AAGCGCCCTCAACGGTACGAAGCGTTTACTGCCGGGCACAGGGTTCAGCGCGATGAGACGGAGAGAAGACGAAGGCACCGGCGGACGTCGCTCCACGACACCCGATGGGGGCGACGGATCGATGACGCCCGCGATCCGCGTCGGTTCCGGCACGCTCATCGAGGACGACGTCCAGCTCGGAGGTCAGCCCGGCTCACGCCGTTCCGGTGGCGGACTCGAGATCGGGATACGGGGGATCATCCGTCGTGGCTCGACCGTGCTTGACGGCGTTCGCATCGGCGAGCGTCTAGAGACGGGGATAAACGTGGTGATCCGCGAGGACACCCGGATCGGCGACGATTGTCGGGTCGGGAACAACACGATCATCGATGCCGAATGCACGATCGGCGATCGTGTCCAGATCGATGCCAATTGCCATATCGCGCGCTACACGACGATCGAGGACGATGTCGCCATCGCCCCCGGGGTATGCCTGGTCGACGAGCCTCACCCCGGCAGCGAGTCGCACCTATGCCGGCGGGGCCCGACCATCGGACGAGGCGCCCAGATCGGCACGAACGCGACGATCCTTCCATTCGTCACCGTTGGAGAGCGTTCTCTCGTGGGGGCCGGGAGCGTCGTGACCCACGATGTGCCCGCCGCCATGGTCGTCGTCGGGAACCCGGCCCGCGTTTTGAAGCCCGTCGCCGCTGTGACCTGCCCCCTCGACATCATCGACGGCGGATATCTCGAGAACCTGCGGTCTGGTGACCCTCCGGTGCGTGAGGAATCCGCCGAGCCCCAGGACGCTCCCCAGAACGATCATCGTCCGCGCGTACGTCAGCCCAAGCTCCACGCCCGAGAAAACGACCTGGCACACGATCAGGCAAACGGGAAAGATCGCGAGGATCCGCAGCCCCGGGTCGCGAAATCGCACGTACTGCGCTGACCCGATCATCACGACCCGCGCGATCAGAAACCAGAACGCGAGCGCGGCGAGCGGCCCGGCCTTGAGCCATATCCAGAGCAATGCGTTGTGGGTGATGTATCGCCAGTAGGTGAACCCCGGTGGGAGCGGCGGCGGGAATTGCTGGGTCAGATACCGCTGCCCCACCCCAACGCCGGTCACCGGGAGGTTTCGCATCGTGTACGCGATGTTGCCGTCCTCGGTGACGCGCCACGAGTCCGACATCTCGTCGCGAACGCTGACGTAGGAGGCGTCGAGGACGCTCCGGACGGCACGTATCGGCTCGGCGAACGGCCCCGACGATTCCCAGAACACCGCGACGTACGCGCAGATCGCGAGCGCCCCCACGGCGACGAGAACGAACGCGCGCCGCGGCGCGGTGGCAAATAGCAGGATCGTCATGAGAACGATGACGACGCCCAGCGCGATGAAGCCGACGCGCCGCTCCGTCAGCATTTCGGCGATCAGGATCACCGGTAGGAGCGCGAAGGCCACGTACGCGAGCTTCGATCGCAAACCGAGCATCGCCATCGCGACCGCCAGCCCGACCGCGGCATCGAAGAAGACGACGTCTTCGTGGCCGGTGACGGCCTCGAGGTTGTAGGGCAGATTGCCGGCGGCCTGGTAGTTGAGGATCCCCTGCAGGCCCTTGACGCCGACGAGCACGACGAACGCCCAGAGGAGATAGATCCCCTGCCGGCGACTGCGGACCAGGTTTGCCGCGAGGAAGTACACGACGCACATCTGCAGGGGCTCGCGGACCTCGGCGAGCGCGGCCTCGAAATCCCACGACCCGCCTCGTGCCAGTCCGATGACCGTGCCAAACACGAAGATGAGGCCGTATCCGATGATCGGCCAACCAAACGGGCCCATGCGCGGTTTCGGGCCGAGGCCCGCGGCGGTGCGGACGGCCCAGCTCCCAAGTGTGAGGAGCATGAGCAGATCGGCGACACTGAGGCGGATGGGTATGGACGTGTAGGCGGAGATGTTTTGGTAGAAGTGCGTGTTCGCCGTGATCGGCGTCAGCGCGATGATTGTGTACTGCTCGAGCAGGAGCGCGCCACCGAAGAGCAGATAGACGCCAACGACCGGGTGTGCGCAGACGGCGACAACAACGAGGGCCGCGATCAGGGGAACCAGGACGATCGGGTCACCGTGGGTCTGAAGGATCGCGACGGTGCACGCGACCGCGAACGCGAGGGCGCTCGCAACGACCAAGCCCTCCCGCGATCGAAGGCCCGCGGGACCGCCCACCAAACGCGCGGCGATCGCCGTCACCGCTGGGTGAGCACCAGGAACAGAGCCCCGACCATAAGGGCGGCGAGCGTGGCGGCACTCGAAGCACGCATGGCCCGTCTCGGCGCGAATCCGCCCACGGCTGCGCAGGTCAGGAGGAAAACGAGGCCGAAGATCGTGTAGATCAAGGACGCCGTCCACGTGTGCGACTCATCGGACCTCTACGAGCGAGCGGTGGCCTCGTCGGCCCGGTACTGGCGGCTCGCGTTCGCCGGGACCCTCCCGGTCTCCGTCGCTCGCGTCGTCGCGTTTCTCTGCGGACGACGAACGAGCAGCGTCGTGGCCAGGATGAAAAGGGCGTCGAGGGTCAGGCCGGCGACGATTGCCACCGCTGCGAGGGTCAAGGCCGCACGCGCTCCGCCGCTCGGACCCGTCGGAACGCTGGGCAGATCCACGACCTGGAACTCGAGCCCGCTGATGTCGAGGATCGCGGGCGCCAGCGCGGCCAGATCAAGATTTCCCCGGATGTCCGCGAGACGAGCCTGGGCCAGATCCAGCGTCAGGCGGAGCTGGGCCTGGAGGTGCTGATCGACGTCGCTGAGCGGCGCGGGATGCGCCGCGTTGAAGCTGTCCAGCTGCTGCTGAGCGTCTAGCGCCTGACCCTGCGCGGCCTCGTACTGCTTTTGGTAGAGAGCGTTCAGCGCCGCGCTCCCCTGCACGCGAGCCAGTGCGACGCGCTCCGCTCGGACGGCGAGGATCGCGTTGACCATCTCGGGCCCCATCGTCGGATCGCGCCCGCTAAACGAGATCGTCAGGAGGTTGCTACCCGGTGCCTGGACGCGGAACCGTTTGCGGACGTCGTCAAGGATCTTCGCCTCATTCGACGCGCCGCCCAGGGTCGCGCTCAGCGAAGTTCGCTTCACGACGTCTCGAACGAAGCTCTGCGTCTCGAGGAGCTGGTCCAGGAGCTCGGCCTGCTGCGCGGCTGCGGTCTGCGGGATAGCGGCCGTGAGGTCATTCGCACTGGGCTGAAGGAGCTCCGGCGATGCCCGAAGGACCCAGATCGTCGCCGTCGATTCGTACGTGTTCATGTACCCCGCGACCGCGGCCGCGAGGCCCGCGCACCACACGAGGGTCAGCACGAGGGCGAGCGACCACCGATATCGGCGCGCGCTGTCGAGGTAAGGGCCCATCGAGACGGACCTTAGGTTCGTCTCGTTGACGCGGGTGCTGTCTGTCCGTTGACTTTCGCAGCCCGAGTTCGGGCCGGGAGCGCGCGGTTTTTCGCGGCTCCGTCGCCGCGCGGTCGGGCCCTCAATGCGTCTCGCAATCTTGGCTCAACGCGCAAGTGTCGGGCCGTGGCCGGCGCTCACGCCGCATCGCGCGCAGCGTGACGTGGGGCCGCGATGCTGCTGAGCCAGGCCGTGACGTCCCGTGGTAGGAGCCCGAGCTCCTTCGCAAGGATCGTGTAGACGATCCCGCCGAGGACGGCCGCCGCCGGCCACGGAACTCCGGCGCCCCGGCTCGCGAGCATGACCGCCACCTGAACGGCACAGATCGCAGCCGCCTGGCCGGCGACGCGGAAGGCCGAGAGGCTGAGCGTCTGGGCGGGCAGTGCGCGGAAGGTGCAGCCGAAGAGAAAAGCTTCGGTGATGAGGGTCGCGAGCGCCGCGCCGATCCCCCCGTTTCCGTACGCGGCACCCGCCGCTCTGATCAAGAGCCAGTCGAGCGCGGGATCGAGGAGACATGCCACCGCGACGATCGCGATCCATGTCCGCTCGCGTCCGGCCGCCATCAAGGCGCAGACCAGGAGATAGTCGACGAAGACGAGCGGCAGCCCGATGGCCTGAACACGAAGGATGGGGACCGCAGGCGAGAACGAGTGAAGAGTGAAGAGGAATCCGACGATGTCCTCGGCGGAAACGAAGAGCGTGGCCGCCACGGGAAGGCTCACGATCAGCACCAGGTCGAGCGTTCGCCGGAGCGTCGCGCGGAAATGCGCGGGCGAGGCGACCCAGAGCCGGGACAGGACGGGAAACGTCGCGGTCGTCAGCACGATCGGCAGCAGGTTGAAGGACTCGACGACGCGCGACGCCGCACCGTACCAGCCGACGACGGCGTCGCTCTCGAGCCGGCCGAGCATGACGACGTCGATACGCACGACGAACATCCCGAGGCCCTGCGCGCCGAGGAACGGCAGGCCCGCGCGCAGCAACGCACGCCACTGCGGCGGCGGTCCCGGTGGGAGCTCGAATCCGGTGAGTCGCCGCACGGCGACGGCCTGAACGACGACCTTGAGAACCGACGCGGATACAAGAACGATCGCCACAGCCGTCGTGCCGTATCCGAGCAGGAGCAGCGGCACGACGAGCGCGAGCGTCACCACGTTGGCCGCTATGCGCGTGAGTGCCGGAACCAGCATCCGCTCGTGCGCCTGGAACACGCCACCGATCAGCTGGGCGAAAGACTCACCGACGATGAGCAGGCCGAGGATCAGGACGAGCGAGCGAACCGCCGGCGCGAAGCCCAAGACCCAGGTGACCCCCAGCAAGACGAGATACAGGCTCGCCGTCGTACAGGCGACGATCACGGCCGACCGATGGAAATAGGGACGCGTCATCGCCTGATCGCGCGCAATGACCCGGGCCAGGACCTGACTCAGTCCAAAGTCGCCGATCACCCCGACGATCGCGGTAAGGGTCAGCGCGAGGAAGAGGCGCCCGAACTCGACATCGCCGAGCTCCCGCGAGACCACCACCATGTACACCATTGCGACCACGCTCGCCACGACCTGCGTGCTTCCAAGCAGGGACCAGTTGCGCAGGATGCTTCGTAGCGGATCCACGGTTTTCGTCACCATCCAGAGGCGGGGGCATTGAGGGCAGATGGCGCCGCCAGTTGAGCGTGCGCCCGCCGCGAGCTACAGCCGGCCGGTGAATTCAAGGAACGCAGCTCCATATCCGGGGAACGAAATGAAAATCGGTTCGTCCGTTGGAAAGCTGATCGCCGGCGGCCCGGTCTCAAGCGGAGTGGTCGAGTCGAGCACGCGGGCCGTGACCGCACCGATCCAGCGTGGATCCTTCACGTCGATGCGCACCTTCGCGGGCCGCCCTGGCGCGCCGACCGCGATGTCGCTCTCGGCTCTCCGATTCACCACAAGCACATGGACCGTGTCGGAGCCCGGCACGCGCGCCGCGAGCGACTCGACGCCTGCCACATTCGTGCTCGATCCGAGAAGGACGCTGCCCGGGGGGAAGTACCGCCCCAGGTAGAAGTCGCGCCAGTACGGGAGGAGCGGCAGTCCGGTGTGCGTATCCACCAATGAGAACTGGCGGAGGTCCGGATGCGAGAACTGGTACTGGAGGATCACGTCGGCGCCCGCGAGGGCGAGCCCTCGAAATGCGCTCGCGCCCCATGCCGCGCCAAAGCCGGTCCACGGCCGGCCCGCCGGGTCATCGCGGTCCCACGCGGAATCCACGTTGAGCTCCGTGATCCAGACGGGCGTATTTGGCGCCCACGCCTTGACGCGCGCCACACCCTGCTCGACCGCATCGAGTCCGAAGCCTGTCCCCTGGCCATCGAAGAGAAAGCGGTCGCTCTGCGAATTGAGCCAGCCCCCGTAGCCGTGGAAGCTGATGGCGTCCGGCTTCCGCGTCGCCCCCGCCATGAGCGCTGGCACGTAGTCGGCCCCGCGCGCGGACGCGGCCTGCGAGGTCGCCGGCCCGATGATCTTGATCGTCGGATCGACCGCGATCATCTTCGGTACGGCGCCGTTCCACATGGCCACGTACTCCGCGGGCGTGATCTGATTCCCCATTGGCGGGCATCCTTTGATCTGGTCCGGCTCGTTCCAGAGCTCCCAGTACGCGATGCGATTCGCAACGCCCGCGGGATTGATCAGCTCTCTTCCGTCCTCGGCGACGAACCGCCCCCGGTTGAAGTACGCGACAAGACGAGCCATGTAATCGCCGAACTCTCCGAACGTCGGATCGCGGACGTCGCTGCTCGCGCAGTCCCACATCCATTCCGGCGCGTAGGCGACGGTCAGAAGGACGTCGCTGTTCGCGGCACGGACGTCGTTCACGATCGAGTTGAGGTTGTCGAAGCTCCAGTCCCCCTTCCTCTTGCCCGCCGGAAGGACCGACGCTGCCCCCAGCGTCGTCGCGTTGATGCGGACCAGAGGCGGCGCGAGCGCGTTGAATCGCGCGCGCGAGCCAGCCGAGCCCTCGAATGTTCCGGGCCAGACGAACTGCGTGCCGAGGTGCGTGGTGATCGATCCGACCTCGGCGCCCGTGTCCACGGTCACGACGATCGCTTGAGGCGGCGACCCCGCGACGGCGACCGCCGCGACGGCGATCGCCGCGAACAGGATCGCGACCAGGCCCACGACGGGCTGCTTGATCTTCATGGCGGTACTGAACAGTGACCGGCCTTTGGATTGAGTGGGCATTGACGCGGGGTTGATGGCCGAGCAGAAAGGCCCGCCGCCGCTCTTGGACGGTGCCGAGAAACGCCATGTCTCGCCGCAGCGCTCCTTAATCCGCGAGCGATTGCATCACCGCAGTAACGAGGACCGCAGCGAGTTGCGCTCCTGCGAGCCCGACGAAAGGAAATGGACGGATCATGAGAAGCACGATTCCCCGGGCGATGGCGCTATTCGGGACGGCCCTCATCGCCCTCACCGCCATTGCGGCTCGCCCACAGGGGGCAACGGCCGCTCCAGGCGACCTCGTCGCGGAGGTCACCACATCGGAAGGAAGCGGTCTCCTGTGGGCTCGCGGGATCTCGCCGAGCGTTGCGTTCGACGGGCGGTATCTCTACTACGCCGAGTATTCAGGCTCGGTACTTCATCGGATCGATGTGCCGCCGGCCGGCGCATCGACCCCCGCCAGCGGGCAAGTCGATACGATGATCACGGGCTCGTCTTCCGGAATCATGTCGATCGCCTACGACGCGGGCCGGGATCTCTTCTGGGCGATCGGAGGCGACGGCGTCTCGGTCTACACCCTCAGCAAGAGCGGTGTGGCAACGCTCCGCTTCAGGGTCGACCCGGTCAGCGATCGTCCCGGCTACCAGCCGCAGATGTATCCCGCGGAAATAAAGATCGCGTACGACCGCAGCGACGACACCATCTGGTACAGCCCGGACGCGTTCGCGCGCATTTATCACTACCAGTCCTCGCCGGACGCATTGGGCACCGCGGCGCTCGTCGCGGGAACCCCGTACGTCGACGTGGACATGAACGCCGAATGTGGCTACAGCCAGAGCAGCGGAGTGGCGGTCGGGGGCGGCAATCTCTTCGTCAGCCTGTCCGGATGCCCGCTCTACTTCGCCTTCACCAAGACGGGAGTCAAGGTCGGCTCGTGGCCGATGCAGCTTTCCGCGGCCGGAGACATCGAGTGCGACAACGTGAGCTACGGCGTCTCGGTCATGTGGGTCAAAGACGAATGGGGCGGCCGTATGCAGGCCTACGAACAGCCTTCGGCCGGTGCATGCGTCTTCGGGGGAGGATGAAAAGGCGCGGTTAGAACTGGAAGTAGATGAAGGCCTCGCGACCCGTGGGGATTGCCATCGACGCCACGAGGATCGCGAGGCCCGCGGCGGCACCAACCAGGATCGGACGTGACCGTCCCGCGGGAAGAACAAGGCGCGGGCGCCACCCCCGGCGCGACAGGAGGGAGGCCACCACCAGACCCGCCGCGATCCCACCGATGAACAGCCCATCGCGCGACGCGAGGGCTCCAGTGCTCGCGCCGTGTCCCGCCATCGCGCTCAGCATCGCGCCGGCTGTCGCGAAACTGTCGGCCCGGAACAGCACCCACGCCACGAGGACGTAGAGCTGGGTGAAGAGCCAGCCGGCGACCAGAAACGGCACCGTCTGGGGCAGCGCGATGCGCCGGCGAACGAGGTGGTGCGCCGCCAGACCGAGCCCCCAGAAGCCGCCCCACGCCACGAAGTGCCAGGCGGCGCCGTGCCAGAGTCCGCCGAGGAGCATGGTGATGAGGAGGTTACGCACGACGGCCGGCGTGGGCCGGCGAGATCCTCCGAGCGGTATGTACACGTAGTCGCGCAGCCAGGTCGAGAGCGAGATGTGCCAGCGGTGCCAGAAGTCCGCGATCGACGTCGCGAGGTACGGAGCGTCGAAATTGATGGGGATGCGGAAACCGAAGAGTGCCGCTGAGCCGCGCGCGATGTCGGTGTAGCCGGAGAAGTCGAAGAAGATCTGGAGTGAGAACGCCAGCGTCGCGAACCACGCGTCGGGCGTGCCGATGCCTCCTTCCGCCGCCGCGGCGAATCCGCGGGCGACCAGTGGCGAAAGCCGGTCGGCGAGGAGCATCTTTTTGGCGAGCCCGCGACCGATGAGGTAGAGACCCTCGGATGCGAGAGCGGAATCGAACCGATCGAGACGCGCGAGGCTTGGAACGAAGTCCTGGAAACGCTTGATCGGACCCGCGATCTGGGTCGGGAAAAATGCCGCGAAGATGTGGAACTTGGAAAAGCTGTGCACGGGGACGTCTCCGCGGTAGATGTCCACGAGGTAGTGGATGAACTCGAACGTGAAGAACGAGATCCCGAGCGGCAGAACGAGCTTGAGGAGCGGCGGGTCCCACTGGAGGCCGAGGAGCGCATTCGTCCCGTTCGCGAGCGAGGTCATTCCGAAATCCGCGTACTTGAATATCGCGAGCACGCCGAGATCGAACGCGATGAACGCCGCCAGGAGCGCACGCCTTCGCGACGTCGTCCGTCCGAGCACGAGCCCGAAGAGGTAGTTCGCAACGACCAGGGAGAACACCAGCCCCGCATACGGCAGGCTCCAGCTCGCGTAGAAGACGTAGCTCGCGACGAGCAGAAGCTCGATGCGGCGCGACGGGAACGACCAGAAGAGCATCCAGGTGATGGGAAGGAAGATCAGGTACTCGAGACTGTTGAAAAGCATCAGTGGCGAGCCCAGCCAGCCAGCTGCTCGCCGATGCAGCGGGACTGTTTGAGCGCCCCGGCTTCGCCGAGGTGCACAAGATCACGGAAGTCAGCGGGACCGACGCTCGCACGGCAATCGATGAGCGTGGCACCGTGCGCGACCGCGAACGCGCGCACCACCGCGTCCGCGCGATCAAGATAGGTGCCGACCTGCTCGTATGCGAACGGATGGAGTGGCGGAACGACGATGGCGACTTCGATGCCCCGCCCTCGGAGGTCATCGATCAGCTCGCCTGTGACGGTGAGTCCCGGAGCGGTCGGGGTCGGCTCCGTCGCCAGGTCCGGCACAAGATGGCCGACAGCGGCGACCAGCTGCGCCGACGAAGTGAAGGTCCCGGGATACGCGAAGAACCCACGCTCAGCCATGTCGTATCGCTGGTGCGGAACGAGCGAGGCCGCCCATTCCTTCAGAAGGATTCGCTGCCCGTAGGCCGACCACACATCGCCGAGCCTCGCCTGGATCGTCTGCGGCAGATCGTTCGATTGCCCGAGCGCGGTGAGGTCCGCGGGCGAAAGCACCTCGTGTGCGAGCTCGCTGTCGGCGAACTGCGCCCCCGCATCCGCGCTCCAGGGGGACACACCGATCACGACGAGCTCGGGATGCTCGATGGCAAGAAGGTGTCGCGTCATGGCGGCGGTAAGCCACGGTGTAGACGCGCCGAACGCGCCGTTCAACCCCGGCCCGCATCGGCATGCGTCCGTGACCACTGCGGGGGCGATGCCCGTGAGGATGGTCGAATCCCCCACGTAGAGCACGCGTGCGTCCGGCATCCGTTCCGCGAGAGCGACCTTCCCCATCGGGAAGTCCGGGTTGGACAGGCTGAAGTGGCTGATGAAGAACCCCGACCGGAAGAATGCGAGCTCCGCGCCCACGAGCACGGCGAAGCAGACCGCCAGCGCCAGGGCGATCGAGCTACGGTGCTTTCGGAAGATCGGCCACGGCGTAGCACCGTGCCTCGCCACCGCCGTCGACGCGGGAGGGCACAGCACGGCGCGGGGCGACGCCACGCTTCGGGCCACACGCATTTCTAGGCGTCCGCCGATTGAAAGGACATTGACGCGAGGTTGACCCACACGGGTGCCGAACCGCGGCCCGCGCTGGGCACGGCCGACGGCCAATCCCTGAGCGGAACGGTCCTCAATCCGAATCCAGTGACCAGCACCATGACGGCATCTCCTGACCGTGCGAGCGCACGCTCGACCGGTCGGCACTCCTTTGGGCCGATTGAGCGGCCGTTGACGGCATCTTGAACGCGCCGGACCGGCTTCCTCTGCTGCGACGGGCGGTTCCAGCAGCGGGAGATCTTGCGCCGAGCGGTGGAGGACGCGGACGTCCTGGTCCTCCTCGGCCATGAGACACCGCGGTCGCCCACGATCGGTGCACGCCTCGTCGATGAGCTGGATCGCAACGTGGCGCCCGTCGTCCGGTTGCTCGAGGCAGCCGAAGGCCGTATCCGTCATGTCGTCTTCGCGAGCTCGATGTCGGTGTACGGCGGGGCCTCACCCCTGCCCGTTCGAGAGACCGACCCACCTTTGCCTGAGACTCCGCACGCGATCGCCAAGCTCGCTTCCGAGGAGGCGGTCCGGCTGATGGCGAAGGCAGGTGGTTGGACCGCCTGCGTCCTGCGCTTTGCCAACGTCTACGGGCCTGGAGAGCACGATCTGGGCACCATCCCCGGCATCATCCGCGCGGCACTCACGGACCAGGCAGTGGCACTGCGCGACGGTGCGTTCGACGAGCACGACTATGTTCACGTGGCGGACGCCGCTCGTGCCGCGATGCGGGCGGTCCGCGATCCCGTCGGCGGAACGTACAACATCGGCACCGGCGTTGGGACCAGTGCCTCCGCGCTCGCGGCTCTCGTCTTCCAGGTCCTCGGCACACCAGTCAAAGCGATTCGGGATTCGGCGAGCGGACCGCTCGAGGCTCGTCGGCTGATCGCGGCCACCGACATGGCAGCCGCGGCACTCGGTTTCACGGCGGAGCACCCGCTGATCGATGGGATCGCCGAGGAGGTCGGGTGGATCCGCTCCCTGGCGAGCGCGCCGGCGAGCGAGGGGCCGACCCATATGTCGGCGCGCGGCTCCGTACGTCGGGAGGCACTCCGGGCGACCGCCTGACAGGTGGCTGTTTTGTATGCTTGCTGTTCGCAATAAGCCACGCGGCGCGGGTGGTGGTGGGCGTCAGCGGAGTGCAAGAAAACAGCAACGGCGAATTACGCCGGCCGGGCGTCCTTATCGTCGACGACGATCAGGATCTTGTTGACCTGGTCGGATACCTCATAACTAAGGTGGGGCTTCAGCCGCTCATGGCGACGGCGCCCCCAGGCGCGCTCGAGCTTTTCGAGAGCGAACACCCAGCTGTCGCCGTCATCGACCTCAACATGCAGCCATGGGACGGATTCGAGCTTCTCGCGGAGCTCCGGCGACGTGATTCCCGGATGCCGATCATGGTCCTGACGGCCCGTCCGGATGAAGAAGGCAAGGTGCGCGCCCTCGAAATGGGTGCCGACGATTACGTGGTGAAGCCCTTCGGCCACCGCGAGCTCGTCGCGCGCATTCGCGCGCAGGTCCGACGAAGCCAGCAGGAGAACAGCGAGAAGCCCGAAGTTGCTGTGCTCGTCGTCGGCCCGCTGCGCCTCGACCTGCGGGAACGGCTGCTTGAGATCGATGGCTACGTCGAGGTACGGCTTACCGGCACAGAGTTTCGGCTTCTGGAATACCTCATGCGTAACAGCAACTCCGTCGTCACGACCAAGGCGCTCGCGAAGCATGTCTGGGGGTATGACGACGGAGCCGCGCGTGATGTGGTCCGCGTCACTCTCTATCGCTTGCGCCGAAAGCTCGGTGAAGACGTCGAAAAGCCGCGATTCATCCAAACCGTCACGGGAGTCGGCCTGAAGCTCGTCGCGGGCACGACGGAGGCGAAGGAGCCCTCGCTGTAACGCCGGTGTTTCGGGCCTCACGGCCTTGTAATGAGCTTGTTCCGCAATGTTCCATAAACACAACGATCTGGGGCACCCACCTTGCGGGATTTGTAGGGCGGTGTGTGATGCGCCAGTGAGAAAAAAGGGGGACTCGAAGTTCTAGTCATGATCAAAATCTTGCTTGTTGAAGACGACCCGGACTTGCTCGACCTCACCGCGTACGTGCTACGGCGAGAACGCTTCGTCGTGGCAGAGGCAGCCGATGGAGCGCAGGCGCTTCGGCGGTGGAAGGCCGACCGCCCTGACATCATCGTGCTGGATCTTGGTCTACCAAGCCTCGACGGCTTCGAGGTCCTCAGGCGTATACGCGAGGATGGCGAGACGCCTGTGCTCGTCGTGACCGGCAGGCGGGACGCCCAGGACATCGTGCGAGCGTTCAACCTTGGGACCGACGACTTCATCCCAAAGCCCTTCGAATACCGCGAGCTGATCGCGCGGATCCGCGCGATCCTGCGCCGCTCGAAGCTCGTGCCGACCCAGGACGCTGAGCCACGCCTTGAACTCAACGGGTTGTCTCTCGATCCGCAGACCTACGAGGTCACGTGGAAGGAGGCCTGCGTACGTCTCACGCCGACAGAATTCCGGATCCTGTATCTGCTTACGACGAACCCTGGGCGCGTGGTCCCCGCAAGCCGCATGTACACGTATGTCTGGGGAAGCCAGGGCGGGGATGCGAACGCGCTGCGTTCTCACATCAGCCACCTGCGACGCAAGCTCGAGGCGTGCGGCGACTCGCCGGGTACGATCGCGTCAGTGCCGGCCGTCGGCTACATCTTCAAGCGCGCGGCCTCGCCGGACAGTCCAACGTTGACGGTTGTGCCGATCATCCCTGCGCAGGCGCCTTCCGCGCCCGCCGCCGCGCCGGGGCCAACCGTACAAGCGGGGGGTCTGAGGAAAAGCGCAGCGCAAGCCGCCGGCTAACGACGGTTGGAGCCGAGCCAGGACTGTGGGCTCTGGGTGGCTCGAACACCCGACCTCAGCGATGTCAACGCTGCGCTCTAACCAGCTGAGCTAAGAGCCCTCGGACGTCAAGGATACCGTGCGGGAGTCTCGCTCCGCATGTGGCCAAACATACGCAATCCGTCGACCGGGGCGTCCTTCGCGAAACAGACGACCTTGAACGCGCCGAGACCGTTGGCATCGAGGAGTGCATCGATCGCGGAGCGGCGGCTCGCCGCGCGCAGCTGCTCGATCGGTGTGGGCGGTCGCGCCGCCGATTCGCGGATGCCGAGAGCGATCAAGACCTCGCGTTGGGTCGATGCAGCGACGAGCTGGAGCCCTGCCCCCTCGGCGGCGCGCCGGATCGCAGTGAAGTCAACGCTCGCGGTTAGATCGTGCAAGCCCGGTTCTAGGAGCGGGTCGGTGATGAGTCGATGCTGCGCGAAACCTCGGACGGTCCCCGCGCCCTGCCGAGTGAGAAGCTCGGCCTCGTCGCCGCCGTAGTCGATGAGGACGATGTAACCGGACACAAGAGCGGCGGCAAGGCTCGCGACCCAGCCTTCCGCGGCCGGGCTGGTTTCCCAGCGACCGCCGATCGGTACCGACTCCGGGATCCGCCACCGCAGGTCGGGCGTGCTCGGCGAACGGAGCACCTCGACAAGCTCGCCACTCTCCTCTCCCACGAAGATCTCGCGTACCCCATCCGCCGTTCGCGTGAGCACGTGCACTGGAAACGCGTCGAGCACTTCGTTTGCGAAGACG
>WNFW01002021.1_pt1 | contig 13850 bp, 9 predicted proteins | sample 5400131 | NCBI WGS metagenome assembly WNFW01 (sample SAMN13153362, study PRJNA577476) | soil metagenome | isolation source: 20 cm soil or saprolite under grassland replicate 1 | place: USA:California | collected 2016-06-15 | reverse complement strand
CAATATGTAATTGAGGTACAATAGTGGCTGCCGAAAACGACGCCAGCAGGAGCATTGTTTCGCCGGGGAAGGGAATACCTGCACTCTCGATCATGATAAAGACCATGACAGCGAGATATCCCCACGAACGTAGCGCATCCTGCAAAGCTTGCAAGGAGATAAGTGCTGCCAATGGATCGCTATGCCATTTGAGCATGCGAATTCTTAAAATGGGTAACCAGCGCATAGCTTTCCTTCTTTATAAAAAAACCTCTCGTTAAAAGTAAATCAGATATTTGTTGTAAGGTAAATCAGTAATTTTGTGTAGCTGTATAGGTAGTTTCTAGAGAATGCAAATCAGGTCCTTTTTTGAAATTGAGGAAAAAGATACACACTACTAAGGGTAGACCAATCATCATTATCCAGTTGAACCCGCCCCAACCTCCTATAGCTACAAAATATGTGTCAAATGCAGTGGCGGAGAAAGTCAATGCAAAAGCCACCAGTGCTCGCCCGAAGCGATCACGGGTTGTGGGGAGACTAATGGCTGCCAGGCCCACAAGCCAGGTAACATACCACGAAAAGAACCATGGTGTTACTACAAGGAGTAATCCCAGCGTGGCGAGAGATGCGAGTATCATCATGCGCGTGGTGGGCATGCGCCATAAACAGACCGCTCCAATACATAATGCGCAGAGTAGCGCGACGAGATTGATCACATTCCAGGTAGCATGATTGCTCAAAACAGCGATTGGCAAATAGCTCCAGGATGTACGAGCAGGTAACCCATGTAATTTAACCCAATCATGCATTACCCTCAGGAGAGAATTTTCTGAAAAGTATGCCGATGGCGGCGAAGAAAAACTACTGATGATGGAGTGTATACTGTGCCGGATCCAGAAAGGTGCGTAGAAGATCCATGCAACTAAACCACTGGTGATTGCCGCTAGAAGCACCTTGGAGAAGATGCGCCTCCAGGGTCGAGACACTGTCGACTGGTTATCTTGAATATCTAGCAGATTTGAAGAGTAGGCGCGGCGAATCATGAGCACCAGGAAAAAAAATATAAGCGGTGCCGCGGTGAATTTTACCAGTACGGCGAGTGTAAAGACGATGATCGGCGGCAAGTAATGAGCCGGCCGAGCGAAACCTCGGTGCTCTGCACGTAGGGTCAACAGAAAACCCAGCAACAACAAAGTGACCATAAATGTGTCATTATGCGCGCCCTGGCAGCTTTCCAGTAATACCAGCGGATTCCAGGCATAAAGCAGCATTCCAAGAGTTACGGTACGCGGTGAACGCCCCATCTTCTTCAGGATAGCAGCCACGAGCCATATATTGGTCAGGTGCGCAGCCATGCCAAATAAGCGAAACGCGAAGATATACCCTAATGGAAAACTACCCGATAGCAATGCCCACAGCGAACAGACTGCCAACCAGACAGGTCCATAGGCGGAAGTCGCAAAATTCCAATCATCATAAGGTGTCAGAGGATCCTTGGGGTAGGCAGATAGCGGTACAAAATACGGATTGGCATGATGGGCTACAATCGTACGGCCATAGCCTGCATAAACAAATATATCACGTGAAAGCATCGCTGGGGTGAGTACATGGATGAACCCAAACACTATTGCTCCGAAAATGATCACTCCTATGATGCGTCTATAATCACCTTGTTCCGCTAGCCGGTAGACAAAGAAGGCACAGAAAGTATAGATACCAAACTCTAATACCAGGAGCAGTGAGAATTCGATATCGTTCGTAATGATCATCGAAGCGCGGTGCATTGGTTGCACATGTAGATCATATGGCAGCCACGCTCCCCATAGCAGGAGCAACGGGTTAGTCGGTATTGATAACAGGAATGACTTACCAGCCAGGTGTAGTAGCGGAGTGATACTGACGAAGATACAGAGCAAATATGCAATCGCCCCACCTATCAAAGCCCTGGCCCGTGCAGGCGCTACTTGCTGCCTGGTGGCTACCGGCTCAAGTGGCCGATCTGGTAATCGCGCTGTTTCTTCCATTTTTTTACCCATCAGCACCTTCTCCTAAACCATCCAGCGATTCATGATAAAAAGAATACTCAGCGTGGCGAGTAAGGTTGGAAATGCCAGCATAATTGCCTGATGTAGGCGCGGATGCTTGATACCAAGCATTGATAATGTAATAAAAGCAGGAAACATCTCCAGCACGAAACGCTGATTTGACTCAAGCGGGTCGAGCGCTACAGTAGCTGGGCTGAGTATCATATAGAGGAGTGCTAAACCCATCCAGAAACTATAACTTGCTCGTAACTTGTTTTTCCCCACTATTGCCAGGGCGATAAAGGCCAGCGTTGCGCTCAAATCAAGGAGATTGTGTACTTCATTAAACGAACCAAAAGGTTGGTACCAGAATATTTCGGTGAGTGACTGCCAGATTCCTTGCCAGGGCCACGTTGTATGGCGCCCCCAATGACTTTGTACCGCGATAAAATCAAGTGGATTACCCGAAATATGCCAGCAATAGATGGCATAAAGAGCTGTTCCCAGTGGTATGAGCAAAATTGGTAAGACTCTGAACAGCATATTCTGCCGGGAGGCAGTGATGCTTTCACGCGTCGTCCAGAGCTCGACCATATATGGGATGACCAGTAGGATGCCCGCTGACCGCGTTAATGCAGCCAGCAAACCGAGCAGACCTGCTAGCCACCAGCGTTGCTGTCGCATAGCGAGAAATGTACTTGCTGTCAGTAAAAGAAACAACGACTCATTATAAGGTGCGAAAAAGTAGAAGGCGGTCGGAAATATACAGAGATAGAGCAATGTGCGTTGCGCGACCTGCTCTCCTCCTGCCTCTACGGCAAGCTGGTAGATCACGAAAAGCGCTCCGAGCAATGCTGCATTACTGATAATGGTGCCAACGAGCAGATAGCTCCAACTGCCTAATATATGTGCGAATGCCGTAATAAGCAGGGGGAACAGGGGAAAGAACGCGACATCATACGGTGTTTGATAGCCAAATTGAGCGATTCGCACATAGTTTGCCGCATCCCAGTGATTCCAGGATGCTAATATTCCTACGATATCAACCGGGTTACTCGAATATTTAGGTGCTGTAAGCAGGATATAGCCAACATAAGTCACCATCACCAATATCAGCCGCGTAGCGACGAATAACCAGATAATGTCTCGAACAGGAGCACGTTTCATAGCTTATATCACCTGCCAAACTGAATCATAGCCGAACTCTGCAACACGACGTAAGTCAGGGTTTGACTCCATTTGTTCCACGAGGGTATGTGCTATAGTCGTGCTATAGAATTGAAGATGAAGCACGACATAATAGATATGATATTTTTTCAAGAGAGTCAAGCTAGCTTCTGATGGAAAGTTCAAAAGCGTAAATGCCATATTGGCAGTTAAGGGTGGTCGGTAGCCACTCCATCCATTCGCGATGGGATGGGAGTGGTAGGTTGCATAGTAGTCATACCACGCTTCCTGCTTTGTTTCAAAATTTCTATCGACCGAGGCCATGGGTAACTCAACAATAGGTTGCTGATCTCCATGCACTGCAAGCCATTGATAGACGGCAGGAATCGCGTTCCCCGTTGGTATCATGGTAACTGGCAAATAAGCTGGAGCCGCTTCCAGTAGCAGAGTGAGGGGAATCGCAATCAGGAGACACCGGATCACAATGCCTCTCAAGAAAGAGAATGTAGTAGAATGAAGGAAATGTTTGTTGAAGAGATTTGGGGGCTCGTCTCTTCGTTCCGTGGCATTTCCGCTACTGATGGTCTGCAGCCAGGCTACCGCTTGGGCTGCCATAAGCGCGAGGATAATCAATAATACTCCGACCAGCCGGGCAGGGACGCGCAGACCTGAGAAACCTGGTAGTATAAAGTAGGCGAGCAGCCACGGCATTGGGATATGAGGTGGATTGGGCGGTAAAGCCACTAGCCCAAGGAACCTCGAGGCGGCAGCAACAAACGGTGCCCCGCTAGGTGTAGAGTATTGCAGAAATGGTCCAAAGGCAAAGAGTAATACGATCAGTCCAGTCCACATATAAGGACGTAACATGATGAGCTTAAATCGCAGGACAAGTATTACGCCGAGTATCCCTAGTGCCAGAGTTGTCAATCCCAGGAATAAGTAGTGCTCACTGTCATATGGAAGTAAAACCCCGTTGTAATAGCTGATGCCATATAACCAGTTAAAAGGATCTGCGAAGCCAAAATCACGCACAAAAGCCGAGTAACCCGCAGTCTGGTCTAGTGAACGTGAGAAACCACTATGTAGGGATGCAAGATATGGTGCCATGAGAATTCCAAGAAAGACGAACATGATAGCAAAAACAAGAGCAGGTCTCACTCCACGAAAAAAGAGATATTTGAGATACGAGCGTTTATCAGTCGAACGCAATTGTGTCACAAATGGTTTAGCATAACGGAAAAGAACAAATGTAAGTAAAGCGTAGCTAAGAAAGATACCATAATACACACTGCTCAATAATTGAAGGAGGTAAAACAGGGCAAAGAGAATCCAGTGACGCCAGCGTCCTCGTTCAAGTGCGAGATCAAGGTATAGAAATGCTAGAGGCATCCATTCCCCGGCGACGATATGGATATGATCGATCTGCCCTATTCGATAGGGCGCAAACGCGTATATCAACGCTGCCACGAATGATGCAAATGGCTTGCCAATGTAGTGGCGCGCCATTATATACATATTGATGCCGCACAGCACAAAAGTTAGATAGAATGTGATGTTATAGGCGAGCACAGGGTTATGAGTAGCAAGATAGAAAGGCGCATAAAGAAGCGTCTCACCCAGTAGATTTTCAGAAAAAGTTAATGAAAGGTTATTGGGGTAGAGCAATTGTGCTTGCCACAAATGTGTGGGTGCATGTAGTAATGTCGTTGTATCCCAGGACATTGTCCATATATTCAGCAGTGGATCCCACCATTCCCCGGCAACTTCACCTGTGAAATTAGGCGTATAGCGGATAGCCATAGCCACGACCAATCCCACTAAAATAAGTAGGTAGAGCACATCGTGCCAGTCCCATCTCTGATCCAGTTTAGCAGGTGCCCCCTTTTCAAGGGGTACTCTCCGTTCACGTTTTGGATTTTTTTGTTGTATTGGTACCGCCGAAGCATCGACAAAAGAGCCAGCAGATTCAGTACTCATGATCTAATTAAGATGCCTCCATCAAGTCGTTGTTGCAGGAGTTTTTGCCAGGATAAAACAGTAAATAGTATTTCCACCCATAATCACATGCACGACATGTAAACGCCATGCTGCTGGAATTGTATATCCGCGTTGTATTAAGTGCATTGGCCACATCAGGTAATCAAACGGAAAACCGGCGCTGGTTGGTTGCACTTCGCTATATGTAAGCCTCCCTTGAATACCACGATTGTAACTATACCAGGATGAATTGTAATCCCCATGGTTGAGGGTACCCGGCAGCGCGACAATTCCTACCCTTCCAGACGAACGAGTATGTGCTATCAGCCACAAAGCTGCTTCTCGATAGCCTGGATAAGCTACTTGCAACACTGAATTCTCACCGTTGAAAATTTCGCTGGTATACCCTTCCGCTGCATAGTTGGTCAACAAGCCAAGGAGATGCGGCCCTGCAAAGAGCACAAAGAGAACTGCCGGTACAACTACAGAGCGAAATTTGATGCGCTGCCTACCGTTCGTTTCGGAGCCTCCAGCTGCTGTTTCTTTATCTATGTGGCTTTCAGTATTCACGTGGCTAACCTGAAATGCCTTAGAGATAAATCGTACGAGCGCGACTATGCCATAAGCACCCGCTAACGCAACAGGAGGAGCCAGGGGTAAGTGATAATGTGTGCCAACTACTATGTTCAGAAGGCTAAACATGCTCACAAGTGAGAAGAGCCAGATACAGAGATAGGCGATGCTGGTTACTTCTGTGATCGATAGCTTCGCTCTCTTCAAGTGGAAACGCACCAGTTGTATCACTGAGTACACGAGAAAAAATACCGCGGGGAGGGTGACAAAGATACTGAGCTTGGCAAAGATGATGTAGAGTACAGCCCAGCGAGGAACGTGCTCTCCGTATTGACCTGCGATAAATGTCAAGTGTCCTGTTATTGAATGATGCCACTCAAAGAGCACACTTTGCAGCAGGAGACTGTATGGTTGTTGCCAGATAGCTGGGTCAGCGATGAAGAAAGTTACAGGTATCAACAAGAGAGCGGTTAACCACCATCTCCATGGGACTAATGGTCGCTGCTTGATATTCAACCTGGGACGGATCGCGATAAAATAGTACGCTGTAAAAAAGATCATGCCGGGTAAGGCGAGGATCGCTGTATATTTGCTGGCAATTCCCAGGCCCATCAGCAACGCTGAAAGCAGGTATAATCGTGGTTGCCGGATTGCAGGCCAAAGTGTAAGGTAAGCTATGGTGATCAGTGCTGTCATCGTCATATCAAGATAAGCCAGCGCACTGAAATACACCAGCCAGGGACTGAGCGCGAGACAGAGTGCTGCAAGTAGGGCAACCAGGCGACCAAAAGGTGCACGCCCCAGCCAGTAGATGGCTACTATCAAAATTGTACCACTGAGAATGCTGGGAACACGAGCAGCGAAGAGTTCGCTCAACATCCTGCCAAGGTGGGCATTGAGAAATATGGAAAGGCCGATCAGTAGTTTTACAACGGGGGGATGTTCATAGTTGAATAACCATAGATTCGACTTGAAACGAAGATGGAGTAGAAGAGGAAAATAGCCTTTCCCTCCCATAATATAGATTATTTCATCCGTAACCAGGTCAAGCTGATGGGCCAGCATAATACGCGGCACAAGCGCAGCAATAAACAACACGGGAAGAGAGGCTCTATGCGAGTCCATTGCTGCGTCGGTTTGTGGAAGAAACTGCCTCTTTTTCTTGGTTTTTAGCAAGGAATCTTCAGCAACCGTATCATAGTTGGTGTTCATATACACTTTCAATTGAATAAATAAGGTATTTCAGCTTTGAGACCGCTGGCAAGTATATCATACTGCCCGTACAATAGTCGAGACCTGATACTGCTGTGAGACAGCGCAAGCAATGCGCTTCAAATGAGCGTGTATAAGCAGGTTTCTGTCGTGGGACTTTGGGAGTTTGATCTCATATCCGCATAAAAAACGGGAAGAATCTCGAGCTTTTAGTTTAACTTGAGATGCTTCCTTTTTTTAGATGTCGCTTGGTATACTTTACTCTGCCAGCAACTCCTCAATTTTTTCCTCGATTGTCCTTGCCGTTGGAAAGAAAACAATTTCTTCAGGCCCATTGTAGGGAGCCGCGGGCGCCGGAAGCGCACCAATAAAGGCTGGCGTTCCATCCAGATCATAGAAGCAATTCTGCACGATCCATGAATGAATGTGGCGCCCGAAACTGGTCAGATCGCTCTCCTCGGTCGCCACGATCACCCGGTTTGCTTCACGCACCGCTGCCACAACAGCCTCTTCATCGAAAGGCGCGAGAGTGCGCAGATCAACGACCTCTATCGCACCACCAACGCGGTTGACTGTGTCCGCAGCCGCGGTGCAAGCCTCCAATACCATGGTTCCCCAACATATGATGGCGATACTGGTTGGCCCAGCGCCAATACGCAGGCGGCGAGCCTTACCCAGTGGTAAAGTATAGTATCCATCGGGGACATTCCAGTATTCCGCCATTGCCGCAATAATGTTGCCATTACTATCCTTTGGCGGTTCAGAGCGGTAGAGCCGTCCGCGTTCCAGGAACGTTACCGGTGACTGTGCTCGTGCAGCTTCGAGCAGAAGGCCTTTGGCATCGAAAGGCGTGGCAGGGCAGACTGTTATCATACCTGGTATCGACGTAAACCACTGCTCCCCTGCGTTCGAGTGACCGAATGCTCCCCCGCCTGCTGAACTGCTTGAGATGGGGCCACCACCCCCACTTCCAGATTTTGTGCGCAGCAAAAGGGGAACACTCCAATCACCATAGCTTTGATATTGAATACGCGCCGCCAGGCGTAAGGTCTGCGCAGCCGATTGGTGGTAGTCCACAAATTGAATTTCAGCGCAGCGGGCCTTCCCTTCAATCATTCCTGCACCCGCGGTAATACCGGCAATGAGCTGTTCGTTCAAAGGGCTGCTGATGGCACGTTCTGGAAATTTAGTGACGAGCATGGCAGTTGCGCCAAAGACGCCGCCTTTAGGACTGCCCACATCCTGTCCGTAGACAAAGAAATCTGGATCCCGTTGTGCCAGTTCTACCAGACCTTCATTAATGGCACTCAGCATCGTTGACTGCCGTCTTGCTCCGCGAGGCGTGTTCTCTCGCCATTGTGGCAGCTGAATGATGTGGTGCAACACACGATCTCCAGTAGGTTCAGGCTCCCGCAATATCTGGCTTTCTGCATGCTCCAGTTCTGCACGTGCCTCTTTACGTATACGCGCAATATCGTCTTCCTGCAGGTATCCCTGGTTCACGAGCCAGCGACCATAGTTTTTCACTGGGTCTTTCGTTGCCGTTGTTAGCTCAATCTCTTCTTTTGTACGATAAGCTTTGATGTCGGTACTGCTGGAATGCGCATCGAGAAGGCCCATGCGCAGGTGCATGAGAACAGGACTCTGGCTCGAACGAATGCGCGCAACAAAACGGGAAGTAGCCTCATAAGTTGCTACCGCGTCAGTACCATCGACTTCTTCAGCGTATACGCCTCCTCCCTTTGCCCATGCGACGAGATTACCGCCCCATTGAATAGGAGAAGGGGTCGTAATCGCCCAACCATTATCCTCGACAATCATCAGTATCGGCAGTTGGTAGACAGAAACCTGGCGGAAAAGCACATTGAAGTCGTTCGTTGCTACTCCACCATCCCCTACGGTGAATGCGATAATTTCCTTACCTTTGTGACGCTGTAAAGAGAAAGCAACCCCACCCGCGAAAGGCGCAAGTGCGCCGACTTCACTGAAGGAGGGTAATATACGGTAACGTTTACTGCTATAGTGTGAGGGCATATTGCGACCGGCGCCCATTGGCCCCGTTGTACGCGAGTATGCTTCGCGTAATGGCCCATAAATGTCACCTGTACGTTGCAGCCATGCGGCCAGGTCCCGGTAATAGAGGGAGAGCCAGTCATTTTCGTCGAGTGCTGTTACTACAGCAGCCATACTTTCATGTCCGGCGCATCCGATATAAAAAGGGAATTTACCTTGTGTTTTACGGGTTTTCAGGAGATCGTTGGTTGCTCGTGCCATGACCATTGTACGATAGAGAGCGATGTGGTCCAGTGACTGCACTGTAGAACTAGCTTCTGCAGCGCGAGTATTAATCGTCATACAGTTACTGCCTCCTCTGTCTTCATTGACGTTCCAGGCCTATGTTCTTAACGCTATTGCGAGTTCATCGTCTTCATTGACGTTCCAGGCCTATGTTCTTAACGCTATTGCGAGTTCATTATAGAATCCATGGTCATGAATTGCAACGTGCGCAATGCAAGATGGGGTTGCTCCTTCCTGAACTTATTGCCGAAGTCACCCTGTAAGGCTATAATAGCCAGGAAATACTTGTAGGACAATGCAACCTTGCAGATTGAAGGGTACTGGTGAAAATCCATTGGAGATAAACTCCCCATCTCTCTCCCTCTCTATTGTGCGAGATCTCTATGCTCGTATGGCATTGACGCGAGCAGTAGATAACTGTATCTGGCAATTATATCAGCGGGAAACCCATTATTGCATTCCAACCTGTCGTGGCTATGAAGCAGCACAGGTGGGCACTGCGCTATGTATAGAGATCGGGAAAGATTTTACTTTGCCTTATTATCGTGACCTTGGTGTCGTGCTGACCATTGGTATGACCCCTTATGAAGTGTTACGCACATATATACTGGCAGCGGCCGGACGAAGAAACCAGCAGGAGAATACCGAACAACAAGTCAATCACTCGGCCAACTTCATGCAGCCTATATCCCATTGGGGCTACTCTAAACATAATATGGTGGCAGCATCGGCTCCAGTTTCGACACAGATCCTTCACGCTGCAGGCATTGCTTTTGCCTGTAAATTGCGTAAAGGCTCTGCAGTAACGGTCGCATACTGTGGTGATGGTGCTACCGGCGAGCCAGATTTCCTTGAAGGTATAACCTTTGCTGCCCATCACCAGCTACCCGCCATCTTTATCTGCGAACAGGATCATACTTCTTCATACTTACCTGAGTTGCCTGCTGGCCTGCAGTACCGCTCCATCGATGGCTCTGATGTTGTCGCAATTTACCTGGCCACACAAGCAGCATTGCAGCATGCCCGTGAAGGGCTTGGTCCTGTCTTATTGGAATTGAACATACACCCCCAATCGCCTGGCGACCTACTCTCAGGAGAACAAATTCAGGACGACCCGCTTATCAGCTGTCAGCAATACCTGGAGAAGTGTGGTGCATGGGATAATGAGTGGGCAGCACAACTTTCTGAACGTCTAAAGAACGATGTTGAGCAAGCCCTGCAGGATGCTTTGCAATCGCTCCAGTGATATCCTTGAACTCTTGAGCGCAATGCCCTAATCATTCAGCAATTGTTGATCTTCTGCCGTGCTACTGCCTTGTACGCGAAGAATAGCGCTTTGTTGATTGATGAGCGCGTCCTCTACACGCTGGCGATGCTTTGGTAGTGTATTGGCTGGCAGGTCTCCGGAAGCAAAATAGCGACATTCACGCGTCTCTTCTGTCTCGCCTGGTACTCCTCCTATGACATGACAACGGAACGTCAAAACCACTTCCTGCTTTTGTGGTTTCGAGTAGACGCCGACCAGTTGCTCAATCTCGACCTGTAATCCCGTTTCTTCATAGACTTCACGGTATAGTGCTTCTTCAACGGTCTCCCCAACCTCCATCCCTCCGCCAGGAAGATTCCACCAGTCGATATCGCGACGATGTGCCAGTAGAACTCGCCCCTCTTCAAAAATCAGCGCCGAGACCGCTATACGGAAACACGCTGAACTTCCCGCTGAGCCTGCCTTGTCGTCCGTCATGACCAAGCCTTCCGAAATGCTATAACTTGTAGACAGCATATGCTGTGTCGTGTAAAATGTGCTGCGCGAGATGATAGGCCTCTTCTTCATCAATTTCATCGGCTTCTATCATTTCATCCAGTACCTGGCCAAAAACGCTCCGTCCGCGCAAAGCTCCGGCCCAGTGCATTTCAGGGATATGAATGCCATCGGTACTGAACATGAGCTTGCTGGCAGGCGCCACGCCTAGTGCCTGCCGTGTGAAAGCCAGCATCTCTAACTTATCGACAAAAGGAATGGTGTATGACAGGTCAAAATAGACATGTGGATAGATTGCCGCCAGGTATGCGCCGAGCTGGCTATATGGGTAACTCTCATGTAGTAGTACTATACGCATACCTTGATAGTCTCTCCTCTCCAACACCTCGCGTAACTGCAATGGATTGCCCAGGCGCATGTCTGTATCACTGTCTCCATAGCCAGTATGAAATTGCAGTGGAAGCTGTAGTTCGGCTGCATGCTGGAAAGCAATGTGTAGCAGAAAATCTACCAGTGGCTTATGCGCGATACGGAATTGCTCCCGCCCGTTTGCCTCGCCGCGAGCCTCTTCGAAAGAAGCAACGGCCTCATCTTTACTCCACTCCATGATGTTCAGCCCGGTCCTATATGCGACAATGCTTTTGAGTGCGCAGAAACCGTCTTCACGCGCACGTGTGACCGCTGTAGAGAAGCGATCGACAACATCATCAAAGTCACCGTATTGCAGGATGAGTTGCTGCATCAGCGTCTCCAGGCGCAGCATCTTGACGGCGCGACAGCGCCCAAGCTGTCCCATACGTTCAGGTGTATAACATTCGGAGTTGGGAGGATAGGCAGGGTCAAGCACTAACGTGTCAATGTTGGCAGCCCGGAAGAGGTGTTCTATCAAAGCGTCCGTAGCAAGTTTGTTGCGTACTTCCAGGATGGTCTCTTCGTCTCGTTCACAACCATAGAAAATGGCCATCTGGCGAAGAAGCCACAGGTAGTAGACTGTATTGGGAATATGCTCTTCCGCAAATATGGCATTGGTGGCTTCGGTGCAATAACCGCGAAACTGTACTCCATCCAAATGTTGATCGAGCAGCACAGGATGGCAATGGTTATCTACAACGGGAATCCCTGTTAAATCGAGCATAGATCCTCCCTCGCACTTCTGCTTAAGGCTCAACAAGAGTCTCCTACAACTCAATACTAGCGAACTTTTGTATATAACACTATACAATAGTATGCCCCTATTGAGTTGTAGGCAATCACCCCCGTAGGGGCCGGTTCACCGCGCCCCATAGACATTAAGTTAAGACGGAGCGAGCGGCAAGCTCCTTGCGCACAGGCCAACGATGGGGTTCTCCCATCAGAAACTGGGAGGTATTGGGACGTTGTCGCCGCGTTTCCATCTGACAGCCCGAGCGCATGTAGCTCAGAATGTCGGAGAGAACCTCTTCCAATCCTCCTTTATACAAGGCGCGCATGATGAGATTGGCTTCTCGGCGCACCACTTGAGCGGCTTTGAAGAGGCTGCGATGCGGATCCTGCCAACAGCCCTCGTGCAGCAGCCACTGTTGGATCACCATCGCCGCCAGCTTGGCATAAATCTCCGTCAAGATGCGCCAAGGTTTTTTACTGCGCGAGTCCTCAAGGTGACCATGCTCTTTCCACAAACGGAAAAGTCGCTCGATCTGCCAGCGCAAACGCAGCAGGATGAGCACCTCGTCGAAACTGACCAGGCGTCTGGGCAGATTGGTGATCACGATGGTCCAGTCGGCTAGGTACAACACCTCTTCGGATGGCTTGTGACCATGATCCTGCGCGCGCTCCCGGATGTCCTCGCGTCGCTGATCCCCCACCTCACGCGGCACGCGCTCGATGCAGACGCGAACGGGCAAGCGCTGCTCCCCCAGGACCGCCCCAAACTCGATGCGCTCTCCTACCTGCTTGGGCAAGATGCCCCGCAACACGATCTCCGCTCCGTTGCGCCTACGCAACTTGGTTCCCGGTTGCCATCGCGAAAGAAAGTAGCGGCGTCGCTTGCCTCCTTGGCCTGGACGGGCAATCTGGCTGAAGCGGGCCACGCTCCAGAAGCCCAAATCCGCAATCACCAGGCTGCCCTCGGGCAACTCCTCAACGGTCAAGGGACTGCGTTTGTCGCTGTGACGGCCATCGGTGATGAGGGGACCCTCCAGTTTCCCATTCAAGACATCCCAGCGAGCAAAGAGCTTAAGACCAGCACTGCTGGTTCCCGCGCTCCCTCCGCATCCCCGCCAGACCTCGGCCAACTGCTCCGGTAAGGAGATGGTGGAACTATCTTCGACAAACACTGCACGGAACTGGCGTAGCAGCGCAATGGGCACGGCCTCTGCTTGCAACTGCCGTTGCGTCACCTCTTGCAGGATGCGTTCCAGAAAGCTGGCGGCTTGCGGGGTGAAGCGCTCACTGATACCTGGCTCCGAAATCGTCACCGCTCGTCGTTGCAGGATCTGCGTCAAGCCAGCCACCGTCACTTCTGGTTCTTGCAGCCAGCCAAAGATGAGCGCCTGAGCAAAATCGGCTCCGCTGATCTGCCGCACACGTTGGATGAACTTCGTCTCTTTGGCCAAGGCTTCGACTCGCTCGTTCAAGATCTCTTGGAGGGCCTGGGCGATCTGTGATACATTACTCATTGGGGTCTCCTTCTTTCATCACGTTTCAGACTTGTTTTTTATATGATGTCTGATGGTGACCCGTTTTGTCCATCTCCTTTTCTTCAACTCATCCTTTCTTAACTTAATGTCTATGGGGCGCAATTCATTGCGCCCTATACGCATCGACCTAAGCCGGGAAGTCAGGCAGGAGGCCAGGCGAGCCGTAGGGGCGAGGGT
>WNFW01002017.1_pt1 | contig 13860 bp, 13 predicted proteins | sample 5400131 | NCBI WGS metagenome assembly WNFW01 (sample SAMN13153362, study PRJNA577476) | soil metagenome | isolation source: 20 cm soil or saprolite under grassland replicate 1 | place: USA:California | collected 2016-06-15 | reverse complement strand
CGGTCACGCCGATGCGCAGCTCCCGGGGCGGCTGACTGTCGCGCAGGCGACGCAGCGAGAAATCGAGCAGCTTCATCAGCATCTCGGTGAGCTGGGCCATGGGACACGCCACCATCGGCATGTCGTGGGGGATGCTCCGCACCAGCTTCACGCCCAGCTCCTTGAGCGTGCCTTCGCGGTCCGCCAGCACGCCGTTCAGGACGATCGACGCGTCCGACGGCTCGGCGGCGCCGATCGGATGCTGCGCCAGCTCGAGGAAGTGCTGCGTGATCTCCGCCGCCCGCCGCACTTCGCCGTGCAGCATCATCAGCGCGCGGGCGCGCTCGGGGTCGAGCGGGCTGCCGTGCAGCAGGTCGGCGAGCGCGCCGATCGCCGCGAGGCGGTTGTTGAGCGCGTTCAGCACGTTGGCGGACCCCTCGTCGAGCACCACATGTTGCACGGGTGGGGGGATGGGCGTCCGGGCGGCGGCGCCGGACGCCGCGGCCACGCCGCGCGCCGCGGTGGTCGCGCGGTAGCGCCCGATCACCACGCCCACGAACGCTCCGACGGCCGCGCCGAACGCGAACGCCACCCATAGTTCCATGGCGTGTAAAGTATCCCCTGAAGGCCCGGGGGCCAAATGCCGGCTTGAAAGCCGGCGCGCCCAGTTCTAACTTTCCCGTCCGGCCCTGGTGGTGAAACTGGTAGACACACTGTCTTGAGGGGGCAGCGCCGCAAGGCATCCCGGTTCGAATCCGGGCCAGGGCATCGTATTTGTGAGCCACCGCTTTGGTGGCACGTCGATCACGCCGGCAGGTTCAACCGCTGCAAGAGACCGGAGTACCGCGCGTCACTCCGCAGCGGCTCCCACCAGGGAAACACCTTGAGATAGAACAAACTGTCCCACGATTCACCGACCCGGAGGGCGTCCTCGATGCACGCGAACGCTCGATCGTTGTCGCCGAGTGCGGCGAAGATCATGCCCGGCCACCCGCGCGCGCCGCGGGCCTGGGCATCCTGCACGATCGCAAGCGCCCGGTCCCGGTCACCGAGTCGGGCGCACGCATACGCGAGCCCGACCTGCAGGTTGGGATTGTCGGGGCTCAGTTCGACGGCCCGGCGGGCGGACTGGATGGCCTCGTCGTATCGGCCTTGCTCGGCCCGTACGAGTGAGACCCAAGCGTGCGTGCTGGCGAAGCTCGGCTCGAGTTCGAGGGCCCGAGCGAGCTGCTCCATCGCCGCCTCGTGCTTGCGAGCCAACGTGAGCACGACCGCGGCCGTGACGCTCACGGCGTGCGACAGGGGATCCAGCTGCTCGGCACGCCGAATCTCGGCAATCGCTTCGTCGAATCGTGCCAACGCCGCCAGGAGCGTGGCGTACCATTGATGCGCGGTGGCGTAACTCGCGTTCAACTCGATGGCCCGGCGGTACTCCCGCTCTTCGCCGTTCCAGTCGCGATCGCGCCGGAGCAGCTGTCCGCGGGTGGCGTGTGCCTCCGCCAGCATCTCGTCCAGGGCGAGAGCGCGGTCCACCGCCGCTTTCGCGCGTGCATGCGCCTGATCCAACGGCATGTAGTTGTACGAACCCAACAAGAGGTACGCGTCGGCCAGACCCGCGTGCGCCAGCGCGTAGCCCGGGTCCCGCTCGATGGCCCGCTGAAAGTATTCGACGGCTCGCTCCAAGCCGATCCGCGTTCGCCGGCTCCAGAAATGGCGACCCTTGAGGAACATCTGGTAGGCGTCGAGGTCGGTGGTGGGCCGCTTGACGATGGGGTCGGTGGGCCCAGCGGTGAGCGTCACCTTCAGGCGGTCCGCGATCTTGCGCGCGATTTCATCTTGAATGGTGAACACATCATCGAACTGGCGATCGTACCGGTCCGACCAGAGGTGGTATCCATCCGACACGTTGACCAGCTGGGCGGTGATGCGGATGCGGTCGCCGGCTTTACGGACGCTCCCTTCCAGCACCGTCGCGACCCGGAGGTGCGCGCCGACCTCCGTGACGTCCGGCGTCTTGCCCTTGAACGCGAAGGATGACGTGCGCGCCGCCACCCGGAAACCCTCGATTTGGGAGAGGGCGTTGATGATCTCTTCGGTGATCCCATCGGCGAAGTACTCGTCGTCGGGATCGGCGCTCATACTGGCGAACGGGAGCACCGCGATGGACCGCGGCGACTGGGCCCCCTCCGGTGACGCCCGTCCCGACCGAGAGAGCGCCTCGACGAACTGGGCCGCAGGATTGAACCGGTCGGCTGGATTCTTCGCCAACGCGCGCGCCAGCAGGGCGGCGATCTCGCTGGGCACGGCGGGACGCAGCTGGCTGACTGGCCGGGGCTCCACCATCAGGTGTTGGCGCACTACGCTCTCGACCGTCGGGCCTGTGAACGGAGGCTGTCCGCCGAGCATTTCGTAGAGCACGCAGCCCAAGGAATACAGATCGCTCCGACCGTCCACGTCGTCGCCGCCGCCCGCGGCCTGCTCGGGGCTCATGTACAAGGGCGTCCCCACGGCCATCCCGGTCTGGGTCAGTGTCTCGCCGCCGGCGGCGTGGATCGCCTTGGCGATGCCGAAGTCGGTCACCACCGCGTGCCCGCTCTCGAGCAGAATATTCTCGGGCTTGATGTCACGGTGGATGACCCCGCGGCCGTGCGCGTAACTCAGCGCGTCCGCCACCTCGCGCGCGATCTGGACGGCATCCTCCAACGGGAGTTGCTTCTCGCGGTCCAACCGCTCCCGCAGCGACTCACCCTCGGCGTAGGGCATGACGTAGAAGAGCAGCCCGTCGGCCTCGCCCGAATCGTAGAGCGGCAGGATGTGAGGGTGACGGAGATTGGCGCTCGTGGCGATCTCGCGGAGGAACCGCTCCGCACCGAGCGCGGGGGTCAACTCCGGGCGGAGCACCTTGATCGCCACGCTCCGCCGGTGCTTCAAGTCCTCGGCGAGCCACACGATGGCCATTCCGCCATGGCCCAGCTCGCGTCCGATGCGGTAGCGATCAGTAAGGGCGGTGGACAGGCGGTCGACGACGTCGGACACGGCGACTAAGATGCGGCGACGGCCCACGCGGCGCGAGCCATCTCACCGAGGCCGTGGCTACCGCTTGAGCGCTGCGCGAATCTTCGCTAGGTGATGGAAGCTGTGGCGGAGCGCATGGTCCTCTATGAAGAACTGCGCGGTGAGCGGCGCGTCCGCATCGAGCGATACCGTGGCGGCGCGATCCAGTTGGTCGTCGGTGAACCGACGAACGGCTTCCGCTGCGGCCTGCGCGTTCCGACGAAGGAGGTTGAGAGCGTCGCCTTTTGGGACGGCGCGGTGCTCACGGGCGTGTTTCGCGTTGATGTCCGCCACGTCATTCCACGTGACGCCCGCGATGGCCTTCCCGTCCGCGAGCTGGCGGGCGAGATCGATTTCCAGCGGGTACATGGTTGCCACGTGATGGATCATCACGCCGACCGTGCGGCCGTCGGGCGGCACCGGGGTCCGCCACTCCGCGTCGGAGAGACCCTCGGCGAGCGTCCCGAGCACCCGGGCCCCCTGCTCGATCCGCTCGGCGAGGGCTTCAGCACGTTGACTCACAGCTCACCTCGGGAGAAGGGCCACCAATATACATTCCGGGCAGCATGAACGCACCCCGGGCAGCATGAACGCACCAGCCCATCGAACCGTCTCCGCCCTCCACTTCCTGCTGGTCGCGGGGTGCGCGACGGCGTCCGCACAGCAGCGGGCGACGCGCCCCTTCGATGCCGCTTGGCGATTCCATCTCGGGGACGTCCCCGGGGCACAGGAATCGACGTTCGCCGACGCCGCGTGGCGCACGCTCGACCTGCCGCACGATTGGAGCGTCGAGGGGGAATTCAGCGAGCAGAACCCCGCCGGCCCGGAGGGCGGGGCGCTGCCCGGCGGCGTCGGCTGGTACCGCAAGACCTTTTTCGTTCCCGCGAAGGATACGAGCAGGCTGGTGTTCGTCGAGTTCGACGGCGTGTATCGCAACAGCCAGGTCTGGATCAACGGGCACTACCTGGGGAAGCGGCCGTACGGCTACAGCTCCTTCCGGTACCAGCTCACGCCGCACCTCCGCTACGGTCGCGAACACAACGTGATCGCCGTCCGCGTGGACAACTCACAACAGCCCAACTCGCGCTGGTACTCCGGATCGGGGATCTACCGTCACGTCCGCCTCGTGACGACGGATCCGGTGCACGTCGATCAGTGGGGCACGTACGTCACCACGCCCGCAGTGAATCCCGACTCGGCCCAGGTGACGGTACGGACGACGCTGCGTAACGACTCGCACGCGGAACAGCCGATCGCGTTGCGGACGGTCGTGTACGACGCGGCCGGGCGGGAAGTGGCGACCGCGGCGACCGAGCGGCGGATCCCGGCCGACTCCGTCACAGAGATCGCGCACGAGCTGGTTGTCAGGAGCCCGATGGTCTGGTCCGTCGAACGTCCCTATATCTATCGGGCCGTGTCGCGCCTGACGTGCGGGAGCAGGCCGTGCGACGATTACGCGACCCCGTTCGGGATGCGGACTTTTGCGTTCGATGTCGATCGCGGGTTCATCCTCAACGGGCAGCCGCTCAAGATCCGGGGCGTGTGTCTGCATCACGACCTGGGGAGCCTGGGCGCCGCGGTGAACACCCGCGCCCTGGAGCGGCAGCTCCAGATCATGAAGGCGATGGGGGTGAACGCGCTGCGGACCTCCCACAACCCACCCGCACCCGAGCTGCTGGATCTCACCGACCGCATGGGCTTCGTCGTGCTGGACGAAGCCTTCGACATGTGGAAGAGGGCCAAGACGAAATACGACTACCACCTGGACTGGGACGCGTGGCACGAGCGCGACCTGTCGGACATGGTGAGGCGCGACCGCAACCACCCTAGCGTCTTCATGTGGAGCATCGGGAACGAGGTCATGGAGCAGTGGACCAACGGCGACACGACGGCGATTCCCATCGCGCGCGAGCTCGCCGGGATCGTGCGCCGCCTCGATCCCACGCGGCCCATTACGTCGGCGAACAACAATGGGAGTCCGGCAAACCCGCTGTTTCACGCCGGCGCCCTCGACCTGCTCGGCCACAACTACCACCACGCGGCCTGGCCGACACTTCCGGCGCAGTTCCCCGGGGAGAAGTTCCTCATCACCGAGGCAGTGTCGGCGCTCAACAGCCGGGGCGTCTACGAGCAGCCCTCCGACAGCGTGGCCAGCTACGAAACGCCGTACGTGAAGGACCACGGACCGCAGCCGAACCGGAACTACCGGCTCTCGTCGTACGACGACCGGAAGGCATTCTGGGGCTCCCTGCACGAAGAATCGCTGCGCCTGTTCGAGCGCTATCCGTTCCTCTCCGGGATGTTCATCTGGACCGGGTTCGACTACCTCGGGGAGCCGACGCCGTACGGCTGGCCGGCCCGGAGCTCGTACTTCGGGATCGTGGACCTGGCCGGCTTCCCGAAGGACCCCTACTACCTGTACCAGAGCGAGTGGACCGACCGGCCGATGCTGCACGTCTTCCCGCACTGGAACTGGGCGCCCGGAGACACCATCGACGTGTGGGCTTACAGCAACGCGGACGACGTGGAGTTGTTCCTGAACGGCGTCTCGCTCGGTGTGCAGCGCAAGGAGGGCGAGGTCCTCCACCTGATGTGGCGCGTGCCGTATGCGCCGGGGACGCTGCGAGCGGTGGCCCACAAGGGCGGGGCGGTGATGGCCACGGCGGAGGTGAAGACCGCGGGCGCGCCTGCCCGCATCGCGCTCGCCCCCGACCGCGCGGCGATCCGCGCGGACGGGGCGGACCTGTCATTCGTCACGGTGACCGTGCTGGACCGCGCGGGCATCGCGGTGCCGGCGGCGGAGCAGCTGGTCCGCCTGCGGCTCGCGGGTGATGCGCGGATCGTCGCCGTAGACAATGGCGACCAGATCAGCCATGCGCCGTTCCAGGCCGATCGCGTGCAGCTCTTCAACGGCAAGGCCCTGGTCATCGTCCGCGCGGGCGCGCGGGCGGGGGTGGCGACCCTGGCGGCCGAAGCCCCAGGGCTGGCGCCCGCGTCGGTTCGCATCGTCATGCAATAGGCTGCGAGCGGGCCAGCCGCGCGTCGAGGCTCCACGGACCGCCGCCCGCGGCCGAGAGGTAGAGCCAGACGAAGCTGTAGATCACGGCGGGCGTGCCCTGATTGAGGACCGTCCAGAAGCCGCGGGACCCGTGGCCGATGAAATAGGCGACCGCCATCTCGCCGGCCAGCAGAAAGGCGACGGGACGGGTGAACAGCCCGACGAGGAGCAACGCGCCCCCGAACGCCTCCAGGCTGCCGGCCAGGCCGAGCAGCGACGCGAGGGGGACCGTGCCGCCGCCCGGCATGATGGCGCCCGGAAACGCAAACAGCTTGGCCATTCCGAACTGCATGAATGTGAACGCGGCCACGATGCGGAGCAGGCTCCGCAGCTGCGGCTCCCAGGTCGACCAGCGCGCGACGACGGTTGGTGTGGTCATGGTGCTCCCTTTGGTTGTCCGGGTTCGTGGGCAAGCGTGCCGCAGCGTTTCAACAGACGCTCATCTCCCAGGTGCGCCGTACACGCGGCAAATGCCTCGGTAGGGCCGCGCCATTCGAGCGCGTCCACATTCCGGAACAGCGGCGCGTCGGTCCGGAGTGTCGCCAACTGCTTGAACAGCAGCGCTTGGTCGCGGTCGTTTCCCAGGACGGTAGGCGGGAAATTCTCTATGACGCCGTGGCGGTTGAGGAGCCGTGCCGCCGTGACCGCGCCGATGCCGGCAATGCCCGGATAGCCGTCCGCGGCGTCGCCCACCAGGGCGAGGAAATCGGGAATCAAGCCGGGCTCCACGCCGAACTTCTCGCGCACCCCGTCCGCATTGCGAACCGTCTTCCCTCTGCGGTCCACCTGCACCACCCGGTCGCCCTGCACACACTGCGCCAGGTCCTTGTCGGGCGTCCAGATGCAGACTTTCTGCACGCGGTCATCTGCCGAGGCGATGCGCGCTGCGGAGGCGAGCGCGTCGTCAGCCTCGAGCTCGATCATGGGCCATACCACCACGCCCATGGCGGCGAGGGCGTCTTCCAGCGGGTGGAACTGCGCCCACAGGGCGGGTTCGATACCATCGCCCGTCTTGTACCCGGGCCAGAGTGCGTTGCGGAACGACTCGATGACGTGGTCGGTCGCCACACCGAGGTGCGTGGCGCCCTGCTCGATCATTTCCAATACGGAGTGCAGCACTCCGACGACGGCGCCGAACGGCTCATCCTCGCCCTTGGTGGCGCGACGCCGGCCGTAGAACTGGCGGAACAGCTCGTACGTGCCGTCCAGGAGGTGAACGATCACCGGGCCGATCTCGAGCCTAGCGCCCCGGCTCCTGATACAGACCGATCACGTTGCCCGCCGGATCACGAAACCGCGCGGTGATCTCGGGTGCGTCCGCGCCGACCGGTTGCACCAGCGCGCCGCCGTGGGCGATGGCGGCGTCGAGGGTCGCGGCCACGCTGTCCACCATGATGTAGACGAGCAGGCCCGGTTGCGCCGCCGCCGGCCGGCCGAGCACCCACGAGCCGCTCACCGCGCCCGTGGCGTCATCGAATGCGGTGGCGCCGTCGCCGCGCTTCCGGATCTTCCAGCCGAACACCGCGGCGTAGAAGTCCGCCGAGCGCCGGATGTCGAGCGCGGGAATCTCGACGTAGCAGATCTTGCCGTTCGTCGGGGTCGGGGACATCAGAACTCCCGGGATCGTTGGGCGCGCGCGAGCAGCAGCGCGCGCTCGCGCGTGTTGCGCGTGAGTGAGGCCGCGCGCTCGAACTCCGCGCGCGCCTCGTCGAAGCGGCCGAGCTTGAAGAGGAAGTCGCCCCGCACGCTCGGCAGGAGATGGTAGCCCTGGAGGGCGGGCTCGGCCGTCAGGGCATCGACGATCTCGAGACCCGCCGCCGGACCGAACGCCATGGCGTACGCGACGGCACGATTCAGCTCCACGATGGGGGAGGGCGTGAGCTGGGCCAGGGCGTCGTACAGCGCCGTGATGCGGGTCCAGTCGGTGTCCTCGCCGGTCCGCGCGCGGGCGTGGCAGGCCGCGATGGCCGCCTGGAGCGTGTACGGGCCCAGGGTGCCCGTGAGCTGCTCGGCCCGCTCGAGCGCCGCGAGGCCGCGGCGGATGAGGAGCCGGTCCCAGCGCGCGCGATCCTGATCGAGCAGCAGGATCGGCTGCCCCGCCGGACCGACCCGCGCTTTGAGCCGCGATGCCTGGATCTCCATGAGCGCCACGAGGCCGTGGACCTCCGGGTCGGCGGGCTCGAGCTCGGCCAGGATGCGGGCGAGCCGGAGCGCGTCCTCGCACAGTCCCGGCCGCACCCAGTCGTCGCCCGCCGTGGCCGAGTAACCCTCGTTGAAGATGAGGTAGAGGACTTCGAGCACCGATGACAGGCGGGCGGCGAGCTCGCTGCTGCGGGGAACCTCGAACGGGACGTGTGCCTCGCGCAGCGTCCGCTTGGCGCGCACGATGCGCTGCGCCACCGTCGCCTCCGGGACGAGAAACGCCCGCGCGATCTCGTCGGTCGTGAGGCCGCCGAGCAGGCGCAAGGTGAGCGCCACACGCGCCTCGGTCGAGAGCACGGGATGGCAAGTCGTGAAGATGAGGCCCAAGCGATCGTCGCCGATGTGATCGTCGAGTGCGGCCGCGAGCTCCGCCTCGGGATGCTGCTGCCGGGTCAGGAGCTCGGGACCGAGCTCCTGATGCTTGCGGTCCAGCAGCTTGCCGCGGCGAAACTCGTCGATGGCGCGCCGCTTCGCGGTGGTCATCAGCCAGGCGCCGGGGTTGTCGGGAACGCCGGACTCGGGCCACCGCTCGAGCGCGGCGACCAGCGCGTCCTGCGCCAAGTCCTCCGCCAGGCCGACGTCGCCCGTCATGCGCGTGAGCCCGGCGATGAGCCTGGCCGACTCGATGCGCCACACCGCGTCGATGGCGCGGTGCGCGTCGGACGCCGATTTCGTCATCCGACGTCCATCTGGCGGAAGCGCTCCACCGCCTCGCTCGGCCCGAAGTCGTCCAGCTCGAACAGCTGGCGCACCTCGATCTCGCCGTCCTTGCCGTCCAGGGCGGGATTGGGGAAGCGGCGGGCCCATTCCCTCGCCTCTTCCTTCGACTTGACCTGAATCAGCGTGTAACCGGCGACGAGCTCCTTCGCCTCGGTGAAGGGGCCGTCGACCACGGTGCGCTTCGTTCCCGAGTACTTGACACGCCACCCCTTGGAGCTCGCCTGCAGGCCGGAGGCGTCGAGCAGGACGCCGGCCTGCTGCAGCTCCTCGTGGTACTTCGCCATCTCGCCGAGGATCTTCTCGTGCGGCATGACGCCCGCTTCCGAGTCTGTGGTCGCTTTGACGATGATCATGAATCGCATGGGTCGCCTCTCCTCGTGGTGTTGGCTCGGAGCTCTACCTCTACGACGAACCGGAGGTGGCGAGTTCGACAGGGTGCGCGGGCAGCGCCCGCACGTCAGCCGCCCGCGATGGCCCCGATGACGAGAAACGGCTCCGCTCCCGCCGCGACCGCGTCGGGGAGCGGAGCGTCCGGCGGCTCGTGGGTCAGGTCGCGCTCGCAGGCAAAGAATCGCAGGAACGGCCGCCGCCGCTCGGAGCCGTGGTCCCGGATCGTCCCGCGCAGCATGGGATAGCGGGCCTCGAGCGCGTCGAGTACCGCCGCCCGCGTGACGGGGCCGGCGAGGTCGAGCTGCACCTCGCCTTTGACCTGCGCCAGCGTCCGGAGGTGCGGGGGGAGCACCACGCGGATCATCGCAGCGTCTGCACCTCGACCGACAAGACGGCCGGAAGGTCGCGCACGATGGGCGTCCAGTTGTCGCCGGCATCGGGCGACATGTACACTTGCCCACCGGTGGTGCCGAAGTACACGCCGCATTTGTCGAGCGCGTCGATGGCCATCGCGTCGCGCAGCACGTTGACGTAACAGTCGCGCTGCGGCAGACCTTGCGCGAGCGGTTCCCATTCGTTCCCGCCCGTGCGGCTGCGATACACACGCAGCTTGCCCTCGGGCGGATAGTGCTCGGAGTCGCTCTTGATCGGCACGACGTAGATCGTCTCCGGCTCGTGCGCATGCACGTCGATCACGAATCCAAAGTCGGTCGGCAGGTTGCCACTCACCTCGCGCCACGAGTCCCCGCCGTCGTCCGAGCGCATGACGTCCCAATGCTTCTGCATGAAGAGCACGTTGGGGCGCGAGCGGTGCAGCGCGATGCGGTGCACACAATGCCCCACCTCGGCATCGGGGTCGGGGATGTACTGCGAGTGCAGGCCGCGGTTGATCGGCTTCCACGTCTTGCCGCCGTCGTCGGTCCGGAACGCGCCTGCCGCCGAGATGGCGATGTAGATCCGCTTCGGATTGGCGGGATCGAGCAGGATCGTGTGGAGGCACATCCCGCCGGCGCCGGGCTGCCACTTGGGTCCCGTGCCGTGGCCGCGCAGTCCGGGGAGCTCCTGCCACGTCTTGCCGCCGTCGCTCGTCCGGAACAATCCGGCGTCTTCCACGCCGGCGAACGCCGCGTCCGGATCGGTGAGGGACGGCTCGAGGTGCCACACCCGCTTGAACTCCCAGGGGTGCTGCGTGCCGTCGTACCACTGATGCGTGGTCAGCGGCTTGCCGGTGTCCGGCGACGTGTCGTAGACGAACTTGTTGCTCTCGCCGGCAGGCATGCCTTCGGGCGTCTTCGTCATGCCACCCCCGGGCGTCTCCCACGTCTTGCCAGCGTCGCAGGAGCGTTGGATGATCTGTCCGAACCACCCGCTCGTCTGCGACGCGTACAGCCGGTTCGGGTCGACCGGAGAGCCCTTGAGGTGGTAGATCTCCCACCCCGCGAAGTGCGGGCCACTGACGTTCCACCGTTCGCGCTTGCCGTCCGCTGTCAGGATGAACGCGCCCTTGCGCGTGCCGACCAGGACTCGTACTCCGCTCATGGCTCACTCCCTCTGAAGGTTCCGCGCCTTCAAATTCATCGTCAAACGCGTCTACGTCAAACCCGGTTAATGCTTCTTTTTCCCGGTCTTGGCGCGCAGCCGCTCCTCTTGCTCGCGGAACTCCGGCTTGAGCGCGGCACCGAAGTCGTCCGCCTCGAACACCTGGCGAATCTCCACTTCGCCCTCCTGGAAGGGCGCCCGCTTCAGCCATTCGATCGCCTCGTCCAGCGATTTCACCTGCCACAGCCAGAAACCGGCGATCAGCTCCTTCGTCTCGGTGAACGGCCCGTCGATCACCGTGCGCTTGCTGCCCGCGAACCTGACGCGTGCGCCTTTGGAGCTCGCCTGGAGCCCCTCGCCGGCGAGGAACATGCCGGCCTTCTCCAGTTCCTGATTGAACTTGCCCATCTCGGTCAGGATCTTTTCGTCCGGAAGCACGCCCGCTTCCGACTGCTTGTTCGCCTTCACGATGACCATGACTCGCATCGGCGGATCTCCTCGTGGTTCGGGGTGGGGGAGCCGGCTTGGCCCCGCCTCTACCCACACGACGAGCGAGCGGTTCCGCAATCGACACTCGGGCCCCCCTTGGGCCTGCTGTCGAGACCGGCCGCCGGCGGCTATCATCCTTCCCCGATGACCGCCCCCGCGCGCCCGCTTCCGTCCAAGCCGCTCGACCGCTCCATCGTGGACGGCCCGATCGCCCGCGCCGTGTGGATGCTCGCCTGGCCGACGATGCTGCAGAACCTGATCGGCGGGCTGCAAGGCATGGTGGATCACGCCCTGGTCGGTCATTTCGTGGGCTACGCCGGCAACGCCGCGATCGGCGTCGCCATCCAGATCTTCATCGTCGTGATCGTCTTCGTGATGTCGGTGTTCGGCGGGATGGGCGTCCTGGTGGCCCGCTTCGCCGGGGCCAACCAGCCCGAGCAGGTCAATCGCACCGTGTACCAGGCGTTCCTCGCCGCGGTGGCGCTGTGGGGATTGGTGTTGGCGCCGCTCGGCTGGATCCTGGCGCCGTCGCTGCTCGGCGTGGTGCACGCCACGCCCGCCGTGCGTGTCCAGGCGTTGCCGTTCCTGCGCATCATGTTCGTCGGCAGCATCGGGATGCTGCTGTTTTTCATGGTGGGCGGCGCGCTGCGAGCGGCGGGGGACGCGCGCACGCCGCTGCGCCTCGGCATCCTGCTCACCGCCCTGAACATCGTGTGTAACGTCGCCTTCATCACGGGTCTCGGGCCGCTGCCGCGGCTCGGGACCGCCGGGGCCGCAGTCGGCACCACCGTGGCGGGTCTCGTGATCAGCGGCCTCGCCGGGTACCTGTTGCTCTCGGGGCGCCTGCCGGTCGTGTGGCACCGCGGCATGGACTGGCGACCGGACTGGGGGATCATCCGGGAGCTGTTCCGTTTCGGGCTCCCGACCGGGATGCAGGGGATCGCGATGAACGTCGCAGGCGTGCTGCTGCTCCGCTTCATCGGGTCGCTGGCGCAGAGCGCCGAGGCGCAGGCCGCCTACGCGGTGGGGTACAGCGAGCTGTTCTCGTTCATCACGTGGACGTCGGTGGGGTTGATGGGCGCCGCCGCTACCGTCGCGGGGCAAAACCTGGGAGCGCAACGTCCCGAGCGCGCGGTGCACGGCGTGCGCGTCGCGGCGGCGCTCGGCCTCGGCGTGGCGGCGGTGATCGGCATGCTGTTCCTCACGATTCCGCGCGCCCTGCTCGGGCTGTTCGGGATGACCGATCCCACGGTCGTCGCCCTCGGGACGCAGCTGCTCGCGTTCCTCAGCGTGTCGGGACTGTTCGTGACCGTCGCCCTCACGTACACGGGGGGATTACAGGGTACGGGGGACACCCGCTCACCCCTCTACATCTCGATCCTCTCCCAGATCGTCGTCCCGCTCGGCCTGTGCACGCTGTTCCAGGCGACACGCGGCTTACACCCGGCGGACATCTGGCTGGCGATCCTGTTCGGCCACATGACGCGCTGCGCGTTGAGTGTGCTGCGGTTTCGTCAGGGAAAGTGGCGCAGCATCCGGGTGCAGCTGGCTACGGCTGCGCCACGATCGTGAGGTTGGCGAAATCGCCGGCGGAGTTGTTTCCCACCCACAGGCCAACCCGTCCCTTCCGTCGATCGCTCAACTGGGTGACGACCAGACTCGGTTCCTTCGCCTCATTGACGAACACCTTCACCTGCGGCGCCGCGATGACCACCCGTACGTGGAACCAGCCGTTCGGATCGGGCGGCGGGCTGACGGGCTGCTCGTACTTCCCCGGCTGCTCGGCTCTGAGCTTGTCCCACGTGTAAGTGGGATGAGAGACGTATTGCACGGCGTGGGCGTGTCTCGCCGGATCGGCGGCCTTGAAGTTGAACGGGCGGAAGTACACGGCGTCGAACGTCGTGCCATCCACTCCATGAAACGCGACCCCCACGAAGCTCTGTTGCAGAACATCCTTGCCCCTGAGGTCGAGCTCGATCGTGCCGTTGCTGAACTCGATTCCGGGAAGAAACGCGACGCCGTCCCCGGCGCTGGCGCTGAGACGAATACCGGTTCTCGACCCGTCCTGGAGGCTCGTGGCGGTGCGGTTGAAGACCTCCAAGCCGGCGGGGGCGAGGGTTATCTGTTGAGCGGAGACGCCGGGTGCGGTGTAGAGGCTGGCCGCAGCCAACAGAGCGGGGAGGGTAACGCGACGGGTCATGACGGCTCCTTTCCTCCGCTGCTACGCGCTCCAGCCGTGCCGCCGCGCGATCTCGCCGAGCGCCCTCCAGTGAGCGCGCGTCGCGCTCCGGCGCGGCGTCGCCAGAGGCACGATGTCCGTGGGCAGGATGGGACAGGGCGCACCCACGACGTCCGGGATCGAGTAGAGCGGCGGTGGAGCGGAATCGACCAGCGTGAAGTCCAGCTCGTCGGCCAGGTTGTTGGCCGTC
>WNFW01004416.1_pt1 | contig 13861 bp, 9 predicted proteins | sample 5400131 | NCBI WGS metagenome assembly WNFW01 (sample SAMN13153362, study PRJNA577476) | soil metagenome | isolation source: 20 cm soil or saprolite under grassland replicate 1 | place: USA:California | collected 2016-06-15 | reverse complement strand
TGGCAGATGCCGCACTTCTTCGCCATCGCGTGGATGTGCCGCGAAGATTATTTGCGCGCAGGTTTCCGCATGATTTCGAGCGATGACCTCAGCGGCGAACGCAGCGCCAGTCAGAGTGTGTTCTTCTGCATTCTCCTCCTGGTGCTCGCCGGTCTGCCCGCATTAGTTGGAATTGCCAGTTACGTCTATCAGCCAATCGAGCTTGTGCTCGGTGGACTATTCGTCGCGGTTGCGATGCGCTTTCTACGAATGCGCACGCCAGGCGCAGCACGGTTATTATTCATTGCGTCGATCGTTTATCTTCCGCTGTTACTCGGCGCGCTGGTTTTGACGAAATCATGAATACAACTTTTTTGACCGCGGATCGCGTGCCGAGGCGTAGCGGCATTGCTTGGAAGATGACGTTGGTCCTGATCCCGGTTATTACGCTGGGACTGTTGCTTTGGCTGCGTAACTTGGAGGTGAATGCGCTGCGACAGCGCACTGTTTCTTCCTACGGCGCGGTTCCCGCATTTCAACTCACCAATCAGAATGGGCAGCCGTTCGGTTCAGCGCAGCTGGCGGGCAAAATTTGGATCGCCGATTTTATCTACACGACCTGTCCGGGGCCATGCCCCATGATCAGCAGCCGAATGAGCGAACTGCAAAAACCGCTGGAAAAAACCGATGTACATCTTGTCTCTTTCAGTGTCGATCCGGAAAAAGACACACCGGCGGTGCTGCGCAGCTATGCCGAGAGGTTGCAAGCCGAGCCCGGACGCTGGGATTTTCTCACGGGAGCGAAATCTGCGATTTACAAACTTTCTCATGACGGCTTCAAACTAGCGGTGTCCGATGGCAGCGATGCCCAGGGAATTCCCGTGCACAGCACGCGGATGGTGCTGGTGGATCGACATGGTCAAATCCGCGGCTATTACGATGCAGCCGAGCCGGAGACGATCACCAAGCTGGTTGCCGACACGAACCATCTTCTGCGCGAGCAACAATAAATGTAGAGGCGCTCGCCGCGGCCAGCGCCTTTCGGCGGTCGCAGACCGCCGCTACAAAAATTCACATCATCCCACCGGCTCCGGAGCGACACCTGGCCCCTCGTCGCAAACGATTCGCAAGTAATCGCGATATTCGTTCTTCGGTAATCCGTCCACGATCCTGGCCAGGTCGGATTGGGTGATAAAACCCATCCGCAGTGCGACCTCCTCCAGGCACGCGATCTTGAGTCCCTGCCGATGCTCAATGGTGGCGATGTAATTGCTCGCCTCGAGCAGCGTCTTCGTTGTGCCGGTATCGAGCCACGCTATGCCCCGGCTCAGCAGCTTCACGTGCAGCTGGTTGCGCTGAAGATAAAGCAAATTCAGATCCGTGATTTCGAGCTCGCCTCGTGCCGATGGCCGCAACGTGCGACAAAGATCGACAACTTTCCCGTCATAAACGTAAAGGCCGGGCACAGCGAAATGGCTCTTCGGTTGCGTGGGTTTTTCTTCGAGACTGATGGCTTTGCCTTCCGCGTCAAACTCAACCACGCCATATCGCTCCGGGTCGCGAACTTGGCAGCCAAAGATGCAGGCGCCGCGCTCAAGGGCCAGCGCATCACGGTAGAAGTCGAGTTTCCCGTAGAAAATGTTGTCGCCAAGAATGAGCGACGCGCCGGAATCGCCGACAAATTTCGCGCCAATCAAAAAGGCTTGCGCGATCCCTTCCGGCTTGGGCTGCGCAGCGTATTCGATGCGAATACCGAGTTGCGCCCCATGGCCCAGATAATCTTGTAGCATGGGCAGATCTTTTGGCGTGGAGATGATGAGCACATCCCGCAGGCCGCCGAGCATCAAAGTCGCGAGCGGATAGCAAATCATCGGCTTGTCGTAGATCGGGAGAAGCTGTTTGCAGACGATTTTCGTCAGCGGGTAAAGACGTGTTCCCGCGCCACCGGCAAGCAGAATGGCCTTTTTCATTTTTGATTTTCGATTTTGGATTTTCGATCGGTGCAGCTCCAGCGCAAAAGCACCTCCGCCCATTCCTGCCAGAAACGCGCGCCCGTGGTCAAATCGATCCCGCTCTTGCGAGTGATCAGCCCGAACGCCTTCCGCGGAGCAGAACGAAATGTTGTTTTATCGACGAGAAATGAGGTACCGCGTCCATCGATTGATTTCTGATCGGCCAAACGGCCACCCACACATTCAGACAATGCCTCTTGGATCCAGTTTCGCGGTAGTTCTGGCCGCGGCTCAATAGTGGCGCTTACGGTAACACTGAGAAGTTTTTTCAACATTAGCGCGCAGACCAGCGCGCGGGAACTCGTAGCGTGGACGTGCGAAACCTTTTTGTGTCGAAGCAGGTTGCGCAGTGCGAGAGCAAATCGCGCCTGCCGTAGAAAAATTCCGCCTGGTGCCCGATTCTTTTGCTGTGCTCGTTGCTCTTCCAAGCTTTGCGCCTGCGCAGGATTTGCCCGCCATTCTGCTTCCAGCACCATCGCATCGGGCAGAAATTCAAGGGACAACGCGATTTGTTCCATGGCTCGATTTAGGCGAGCGGTAGAATCCAATTCGCAGACAAAGGGGGCGATCGGCACATCTCGTCGTCCCATTTCCTCGATCTCACGTTCGAGGAGCGGCAAATCTTTGTCCGGCCAGCGATCGATCAGATACGCGATCGTCGGCGCTCGGAACATAGGCATTTTGCCTGTGCTGCCTGTGGGCATCTTGCTCGCTGCGTGGGATCCAGCGGGTTCCAAACCCGCCGGGCGCACAGACTGCAAGTCTATGTCCCGATGCTTGCGCACCGAATTGTCCAGCAATTCAACCAGCGGCGAGACCGTGTCTTCGATTTGAAAATGCTGCTCAATCCGCGCTCGGCCGGTACGGCCATAACGCAATCGCAAGTCGCGGTCGCATAGCAAACGTTGCAGCGCGTCAGTCAGCGCAGCAGTGTCGCCGGGAGAAATCAATGTGCCCGTTTCCCCGTCCACCACTAACTCGGGAATTCCGGCAAGCCGGGTGGAAACAACCGCGCGACCACAGGCCATGGCTTCGAGGATCACTGTCGGAAAAACGTCGCTTGCTCCTTGAGCATCGATCACAGAAGCCAGCGCGAAAATGTCTGCGGCTTGAATTTTTTCCAACACCGTCCGTTGCGACAAAGAACCGAGCAAAGTGACTCGAGACGAAAGATTCAAGCTATTGATCTTTGTCTGGAGCGTCTCTCGGAGTGGACCATCGCCAAGAATATCGCAGACAAAATCAAAGCCGCGCCGCATAAGCTCGGCACATGCATCGACGAGATGCTCGAAGCCCTTGAAGGCGACGAGCCGGCCCACACTGATGATGCGCGGCACCTGGTAGGGCGCGACCACAGCCTGCTCGCCGTGGTCAGGACGCGCCGCTTGGTAATGCAGCATCGGAAAACGTTGGAGATCGATTCCGTTATAAACGCGATGAATCTTGGCAGTGCAATCCGGACAGCGCTCGCAAAGAAGCTCGCGACTATAATTTGTTTCAGCCGCGACGAACTCGGCGGCCGCGCAGATTTCGCGAAGCAGATCGTCGCTGCCGAGGTCCTTCATGAAATCCTGACCATGCGCCGTAACACTGAATGGAATCCCGGAAATTTGTTTGAGGAACAGCGCTGTTTGTGCCGCCCGGTTGGCGAAATGAACGTGCACGTGGTTGACTTCGTTACGCGCGAAGAAATCTGCGAAATAGAGGGCATTACGCGCGCGCTGCTCTGCCTTGGCATCCGGTCCGTATTTACGCTCATGCTGCTCGACCAGGTCGCGTGGCCATCTGCCGGCAATTTTCGCCTTCCTCTCTGAGATTTTTAGTATCTCCTGTGGCGACGCGTAATGAATGGGTGCGCGCAACCCGGAGATATGTTCATGGCGCAGACTCGTGAGTGGCGGATACACCGAGCCGATCGTCAGTTCGAGCCCGCGCCGCTCCAAGGCCAGCATCTCCGCATCACAAAATGTTTGCGAAATGACCGGATAGCGGGAGTAAAGATAACCAAGTTTCATTGCGGAAAGCGGATACTGGAAACTGGAAAGAAACGCACAGCCGCCTGGCGATTATACCGAACTCTCCTAAATCCGAAATCCGCAATCCGAAATCAGGAAAACTGAACGTCCTTGCCGGGATCCATCTCAAAGTCCAACACGAGCGAATCCTCCGTGTTCGGCTTAATGATTTCTTCATTGAACTTCACGAAGATCGAGTCTTCGCGAAAAATTCCGTACTTATCCATCGACTCAAAATCGATGGCTATAAAGAACGGCCAGTCCAATTCGGGGTCGATCCGTTTTCCGCATTTGATGCTAAGGACCTCTGGAATTTTCAAAAGCTGCATCCGCGCGTTCATCATCATCTCCTCAACGCGCGCGGGCGTGACTTCCGGCTTCAGTTTGTAGAGAACGACGTGATGAACCATGAGGGTAAAGCTAATAGGCGTTTCCAAGGTGCTGCGCAAGTGCGAAAGCATACCCGACAGAAGCGCGGTTATTCCCTCGTCATCTGTGGCATATTGCGGTCTGTCCGGCCCTCGAAATCTGAATTCACTGTGATTGCTGCAAGAGAGAATGACGCTAATCTTCGGAATGCATAATGGTTCTGCAGACGAATCGCGGGGTCGAATGGATAGGAGGAACAAGTCGCCAGTCGACCCGAAGCTGGACAATCTACGGATCGCTACGTATCGATTTCGCTAATTAGCATGCGCGTGATTGATCAAAACGGCTGGCATTGCAGGCTCTGCGGCCAACCGATTGGACCAGAATCTTCTCCGCGCTTGGACAACGGGATAATTCTGTCGGTCCTGATCCCTGTACACAACGAGGCTGACCAGATAGCTGAGAATCTATCGTTGATACATGCGGAAACATCGAAAACCGGTTTGCCGATGGAGATGATCGTCATTGATGACGGCTCGACAGATAACACGTGGCAGGCCCTGGAAAAAATGACTGAGCAAATACCGGAGGTAAAAGCGCTTCGATTTAGTCGCAATTTTGGAAAGGAATCGGCGATCTGTGCGGGGATGGCCTATTCCACCGGGCAGGCGTGCATTGTACTAGACTCCGACCTGCAGCATCCTCCGGACCTGATTCCGGAAATGGTTCGACTTTGGAGAGACGAGCATTGGGACATCGTCGAAGGCATCAAGAGGACCCGAGGGACAGAGCCGATGATCAATCGAATTGGGGCGCGCTTCTTTTATCGCACTCTGAGCCGTCTTTCAGGATATGATCTATACGGGTCTTCGGACTTCAAGCTTCTGGATCGCAAAGTGATTGATGCGTGGCTGGACATGCGTGAGCGCAATACTTTCTTCAGAGGCATGATTACCTGGCTGGGTTATCGTCGGAAACAGATAACCTTTTCGGTGCCAAGACGACGACTGACCCAGTCACGCTGGTCATTTTTCGGTCTATTTCGTTTAGCTGTCATTGCGATTACAGCCTTTTCGTCCCTGCCGCTACACGTAGTGACGGTTCTTGGGGGAATGTTCTTGCTTGGTGCCGCCGTATTCTCTGGTTATGCGCTTCTTCTATACTTCGCCGGGCTGGCCTTCCCGGGGTTTACCACGGTTATAATACTCGAGTTAGTGATAGGCGGCGTCTTGATGATAAGCCTTGGCATTATCGGCACGTATATCGCTCAAATCTACCAGGAGGTTAAATATCGTCCCCGCTACGTGATTGCAGAGACTCTCACCAGTCATACGGATGACAAGCTCTCGCCCAGTCCGGAAAACCCTCGCACAAAGGCGAGTCCCACGTTGGCAAGCAAGTCGTCAGTTTGAGAACTGTGGCGCCTGCTGGCGACGCAATGAGATGCAGCCATCGAGTAAACCTCAGCTACAACGGCGGGAAGGCGACGCGATCCACATTAGTGGCGATTATCAGGCCAAAGCTCTAAAGTCAGATCGGGCAGCCCAACGCTTTTGGCACGAAGCAAAGTTCAGGTTGATAGAACGCGTCGCACTGCCTGGAAAGCAGGACCGTGTTCTTGACGCGGGGTGTGGGTCGGGAACGATTAGTCATTTCTTGTCTCTTCATGCCGGCCAGGTGATAGGCATGGATAGCAATCCATCGGCAATAAGCTACGCAAGGACTGCCTATGATGCCCTCAACCTTCAATTTCGCCTGGGTCAATTCGAAGACCTCGTTGGCGATGAGCCATTCAACAGGGTTTATTGTATTGAAGTCATCGAACACCTTTATGAGCAACAAGTGACAGAAGTGCTCTCACTCTTCCACAAAATGACGAACCCTGGTGGCGAGCTTTTTCTTACCACTCCGAACTATGAAAGCGCCTGGCCGCTTATCGAATGGCTTTTAGACAGATTGGGGTTAGCGGCGACGATGGACGAGGTCCAACACGTAACCCATTTCACCAAACGCAAACTCGTCGCAGCCTGCCAAGGCGCCGGATGGAGAGTGGGTCACATTGGAAGCTTCAATGGCCTGGCGCCCTTCGTTGCTCCCGTCTCGCGCCGTCTGGCTCTCGGTCTAGAGAAAGTCGAGTTTTCGCTTAATCGTGTCCTACCGGAAAATCTCTTGTTTTGCGTGGCCACGAGAGGATGAGCGAAATGGTCCATCACACGAACCAGCCATTCGATTCAACAGAAACCGAATCTTGTTGCTAACCGAAGCCATCCTGCAGGTCTCTCTACTTAGCCTTGTAAAGCTCATATTGTAGGTACTTCTTGATAACTTCGCAGTTCTGGCAGTCTGAGTTTGAGCTGAGGACAATCGCGCCTGGTGGCGGCTTCGCTCCAGCAGGAAGACGAACAAATTGCGATAAAGGCCGGCCTTCCACAGTGGCGTACCAATACGCATCCATGTACGCGGGACCCCACTGTCCGTCCTCCAGGTAAATTGGCCGCTCCGACCGCGCGACTGCCGCGTCGTAGGCGTCCTTGTACAGAACGTCGAATGCAAATTGTCGGTCTAATCCCTTACGCCAAAAAATGAGTTGGAAATCGACAGCTTGTGCAACGGTCGCTGTCAGTAAGAGCGCAAGAATGCCCATTCGGACACCACGCGGCAGGCCGGGGCTAGCAACTACGGCGCCACCTGGTTCGCCATCGTGCGTTGTGTCAGTTGTATTGCCCATGCGCTGCTTTGGCTCAACTGATGCAAGCAGCCATTCCAGCGCCGGGATTGTAAGCACCAGCAGAAAGACTGCATAGCCCATCAACCGGAGCTCGTGAAATGGCCAGTCTGTCATCGCGCCAGGAACAATCGAGGCCGCCAGTCCGTATAGCACAAACCGCCACCAGGGATCGCGCCAGCGGCGCGCAAACACCAGCAGGAGACCAGCCATTGCCAGAATGAAGGTGCCCAAAAGCATGGCTCCGCCGGAGCCTTCCACATGATGATGCCAATGACCGTCTCCCGTCATAAGCAAAGGACTCAAACTCTGATCCTGGAAGTAGCACCTGACAAACTCAGCAATCTCGGATGGAATTTCTTTCCAAGCTGCGTCAGGCTTGATGTAGCTAACTTCCCAGAGCCGCTTCGTTAGCACGCCAGAATGCGAACGATTGAATAGAATGAGTGGTACCAGCGTGACCGCGTACGCGAGCCATATCTTGAGTATCCCGAAGAAACGGTGCTTGCTAGTCGCGAAGAAGAGTAGTCCTAATGCGAACAATGGTGCCAGGACGCGTCCGCTCAAATAACCATAGGCAATCACCGCGAGGCTACCGGCCACGAGCAGAATGTCTTGCCAGTTCCACTTCTCTTTTGATTGAATGCGGTACGCTGCAAGCAGGAACACGACGATGGTGAAACCAGAAAAATGCGCATCCCAGACTAATCGTCCGATTTCGAATAGCCAAGGGGTCACTAGCGCGCTTCCCGCGACGATAATGCCAATGTTGCGCCGACCAGAAATGCGCGTTGCCAGCACGCCGAGGAGTAAACACGCCGCGAACATCCAGAATGCAGCAAACGTTCGCGCCACAAGAATGCTTGGATGAAGGAATCGGAACACAATTGCCAGCAAATAGATCGTGAGCGGATTAATATACGTTGGGTTGCTAACAACATACTCCTGGAAGAGTACAGGAAACCGCGGTCCGAATTCGCCTGCGCCAGTTCGGGAGACGAGATAGGCATTGTAGGCCGTCGCTGACTCATCGAGGTAGAAACCTGGTGGATTCTGTGAAATACCCCAAGTGTAGAGGCTGAAAAGTAGAACGACCGCAGCAACGCACAGCAAAATTCGCAGGGTCTTTTGAACCACGCCGGGGAGTCCTAGTTTCAAGAGGAAATTGGTCATCGCGGCTTCGCGTTACCTATTCGGCAGAGGGATCGTAGAAACGCGTGTGGAACCGGCGTTTAGGACAAAGAGTTTGTCTTTTGCCAGGGCCAGCGCCGATGGAGCCTCCAGGTTCTCCGGCGGCGTCGGCGTTACGGTCCCGAGTCTGTTCCCCTGAAGATCAAAGGTGAGAATGGTGCTCAGATGAGCGCTCGATGCGTACAACCGACCTCTATTAGGATCGATGGCTAAATCTTCAAAGCCCAGCGGCTCTCGCCATTCGGGCACTGACCATTTGCTCAGAAACTTCCCGTTTGAATCAAAGACCTGTATGCGGCTGTTTAGCGGATCGGCAACGTACACTTTGTTGTTGGTTGGATCGACCGCGACCGAACTCTGGCCTCTGAACTGTCCGTCGTCGGTTCCCTCGCTGCCCCAGCTTGCAAGGACCTGGCCATCGGGACTGAATTTCACAATTCGATTGCGACCCGAATCGACGACATAAATCGAGTCGTCAGGGCCAATAGCGATCTTCCGCGGACCGTATAATCCAGGCGCCCACTCAGCAATGAACGTCCCGTCAGGTCGGAGTTTCTGAATGCGGTGCTTGGAGCCTATCTCCGCGACGTAAATGTTGCCCGCGCTATCAACTCCAATCCCATTCGGGTCTATAGTTGCTATGCTGGTAACGAAGGTTCCGTTTGGCGAGAATTTCTGGATGCGCCCATTACCGGTATCAGCGACTAAGATATTTCCCGCACTGTCGACTGCAAGCCCATGAGGGTTTTCAAACTGACCTTTTCCATTCCCGTGGCCTCCTTCAAAAGCTGTGATGGGGGAGCCTGGAATTTTGTATATCAATGAATTGCGATACACGAGTCCCTTCACTAACCGCTCTGTGTCATACTTAACTTCCACGTGGGAGCTGCTGTAAACAGGCAGCAAATCGGTAACTCCTGCGGCGAGAATAAAAACTGCCAGCGTACCACCGAGCACTTTACCTAACATCGCTGCAGTTTTTAACCTCGACAAACGCCAGCAGCCGTAAGCTACCAACAAACAACACAGCACGACTACAATTGCTATGCACACGGGAGCATTCCAGGGCGGAAGCGCAGCTACCAGCAACCCTGAGAACACAATGCTTTTTGGAGATATCAATGCTGGCCGAGCGCTCCTGATAATTGTGGCGGGGAAGGCTGTCTTGCGCCGATTCTGGCTGGTACTTTGCTTCGACTCTCCCCAAGCCATATTTACATCGGAGCTACCCCCCGCCGCCGAAAGGTTTGGGCGATACCGATCAATCAGGAAGATTAGTACAAGAAGGAGGATCCCAGTGGCGAAAGGCACATATCGCGTGTTCACGAAAGCAATCTGCTTCCAAAATCCCCAACTCTGGTCGCGGTGTGGATAGCCGGCGGCTCCCAGTCGTCCTACAACACGAGAGTTGAAGAGCAGCTCGCCTAGTGCCATCACTAATGCGAGCATGCTCGTGAGGCCGAGCACACTAAGCACATCCACGCTCCAAGCCAGATTGAGCCCAAGAAATTGTAGATTTCCAGCCTGAAAGTAAAATAGAAACTGTTGAATTCCCTGGACAGCATGATCTGAAAACGCGGTCGGGAAGTTATGAACAACGGTGACACTTTGAGCAAAGGTCAATTGTGCAGCAAAATCGCTGCTCTCGGTCCCGGAAAGGCGTAGCCGGCCCTGTCTATTGATATAGAGTGTTCCAAATAGCAGAATGCACGCTGCCGCACACAGTGCTGCTAGCGTGATCCAGTCCCACCTTGACGATCCAGGAGCACGCGCCGCAATCGTGCCGACTCTTGGAGCCTTTCTAGAAAGCCAGAAGATTGCGCCGGGCACAACCACGAAAAACAAGAGGTCTGCAAATAGTAACGGTTCAGCCGTACGCGCAAAAGCCAGCCCAGCTAGATAGGTGAGCCACGTGCTGAGGAGCGTGCCAACCAATACGGCTGCCGCCCAACGGTGCGGCACGGATACAAACCGATAAAAGCGCCGGCAAAGAAGATCGCCCAGAGCAATCGCCAACCCTAGATAGATCAGAGCTAACATCCCCTCGCTGGTCTTTACAGATCAATGGCGATTACGCGATTACTAGTCATGTTTAGAACGTAGAGTTTTCCGTTTGCCAGAGCGAGCGCTGATGGCCCTGCAAGTTTATCAGGGGGCTTTGGTGTTGCGCTGCCAATTCTGGTGCCGTTCAAGTCAAAAATGAGGATCGCCTCCATGTGAGCGCTCGATGCGTACAACCGACCTCTATTAGGATCGATGGCTAAATCTTCAAAGCCCAGCGGCTCTCGCCATTCGGGCACTGACCATTTGCTCAGAAACTTCCCATTTGAATCAAAGACCTGTATGCGGCTGTTTACCGGATCAGCAACGTACACTTTGTTAGTGTTTGGATCGACCGCGACTGAACTAAGGGCTCTGAACTGTCCATCGCTACTTCCCTCGCTGCCCCAACTTGCAAGGACCTGGCCATCGGGACTGAACTTCACGATTCGATTGCGACCCGAATCGACGACATAAATTGAGTCATCAGGGCCAATAGCGATCTTCCGCGGTCCGTAGAATCCAGGCGCCCACTCAGCGATGAAGGTCCCGTCAGGTCCGAGTTTCTGAACGCGGTGCTTGGAGCCTATCTCCGCGACGTAAATGTTGCCCGTGCGATCAATTGCAATCCCATTCGGCGCTTCAAATTGTTTTATGCTCGTTACGAAAGTGCCAGTTGCAGAGAATTTTTCTATTCGCCCGTTACCGGTATCGGCCACCAAAACGTTTCCGCTGCCATCAACAGCAATTCCAGTTGGTGAATCAAATCGCCCGTTTTCGGTTCCCTTGCCGCCTTCAAACATGTTAATCACACTTTCAGGCAGCCAGCTGAACTTGGGAGGCGCCGTATCGGGCGTAGCAGGCAACGCCTTCACGTGTTGCTGAAATTCGCGAATGTTGCTGTTAGGAATGTTCAATACATAAAACGTCCTGACTCTTCCCTCAAAGGAATATGAAATGGAGTCCTCCGTCCCGAGGTCGCGGAGTGATTGAAACATTGTGATTATTCTCTCGGTCTTCGGGTGGCGCTCCCAGATCAGCTTCAAATCTTTCTTACTGGGAGCGTAACTGGCAATGGCCCTTTTATTCGCGTTCCATACATCTTGCTCGCTCATGACAATCTCGAAGGGATAATCGCCGCAAAGAGACAGGATTTTACTGTCATCGTAATCATGCAAAAACAGATGAAGGATGGAATAAGCATCCCGCTGGCAGATCAACGTTTCAAAGGCAGGATCGGGCATTCCTTTAATCCGATTGAACTCGTCGCGCTCCAGGTGCGGAGGAGCGGGGTGTTGTTCACCAGCAACAACATGTTTTAAGAATCGCGAGACAGCGACCTCCCCTTGCGCGTAATAGCGGATCCCGAACGGATTCTTTGTTTTGGCATAAATGTACCGAATTGATGGGACCAAACCGTCGAGCAGGATTAATGCTGCCATAGCGCAGAATAGAATTTGCACGGCCGGCCACGGCCGAAGCTGTAATAGCCCGGCAAAGGTGAAGCTCATCAGGATTACCCAGAATGGGATCGGCATTAGCAAGCGGTTCTCGATGCATGTTGCGATAAAAGCGCCTACAACAGGAATTATGGCCAGCAGCACAATTTCGAAGCGCTTGTGCCAGAGCGCGAGTACGAAGCCAGGTACCAACAACCAATAATATGGCAGTGGGATCGGCAAGGTATCGGGAATAAAGAACCGGAAGCCGGGGACACTGAAGAAGCAGCCCCGAAGCTGGTCGATATAAGGCCGAATACCATTCGGAAACGGGGCTGCTTGCATTGCATGCCGGAAATTGCCAACAAAGCTGGATTCGTAGTAAGTGTAGGCTTCCCGGTTGAACCAGATGTAAAGGAGGATGGGCATAGCAGCCGCCGCAAAACCAAAGGCGACCAGTGTGAGCGAGCCCCACGTGACTCCTCGTGCCAAGCTCCTCCAATAAAATACAGCGTACAGAGGTGCAGCAATCACAAGCGCCAGCAGATATTGCTTACCGGATATGGAGCTGGCCAGGCAGAGCCCTGCGGTGATGCCGCTTAGGGAAAGAAAAAAAGGCGAAGCGCGTTTAAATCCAAGGTGCAGGAAGTAGAGAGAGACGACGGCAAAAGCCGTTGCCATGGGATAGCGGTAGCCGGCGAAAGTGTAAATGAACGCGAACGGGAGGAAATTAAGAATGACCGCCGTAACAGAGGTGACAATGTAAGACTCAAAAAACAGATCAACTAAAAGAAGGGTGAATACAAAGGTCGTCAGCCAAATACAAAACAGCGCTGCTTCGTAAGACAAGATGTTAAACCCGAACAGGCGAAGAAAGCCCCAAAAGTAGTAATGAAACAGAGTTTCGCGCGAAATAATACCGTGAAGCCAAGCCGCCTGATAAGGATGACCAATAATGTAGGTCTTTAGATACCAGAGGTCCCAGCCGGACTCATCGAAAAGGGCATCCCCGTTCCAGGGCGCCGTGCGAAAATTCCAGAGATGCGAAACTACAAAGAAGAGGATCCAGAACAGAAAGAATGCTGTCTTCGGCCTTATTAAAGACTTGAAACCGGTCGCCAAATGATGTGGGTTCGGTAAAAAGGCGACCAGCAAGAAGCCCATGCTAAGCACCCAACCTATTGGCTGCCAGGGATCTCCCCAAGACGCTTTTCGGTAGTGAGCCGCGCCAGCCCACGCGCAGATCGCCAGACTAACAAATGACAATCCGAGTAGGAGAATCCTCAGTATTGGAACTCCGGATTTTTTCTGAGCTACCTCCACAGCCTTGCGTATCTGTTCTAGAGAGTCGCCGAGTAAACCATGATGGTTATAATGCGAGAACGTGTCGCCTGTTACAGATCGATCACGCTCACACGACTCCCGGCCATGTTTAGCACATAAAGCTTCCGATTAACCAAAACCAGAGCTGATGGTCCGTCGAGTTTGTCGGGCGGCTTTGGCGCTACACTGCCAATCCTGGTGCCGTTCAAATCAAAAACGAGCACGGCGTCCATATTGGCGCTTGACGCGTATAACCGACCCATCTTGGAATCTATGGCCAGGTCTTCGAAGCCATATGGCCGTCCCCATTCTGGAACTGACCATTTCGTCAGAAACTTCCCATTTGAATCAAATACCTGTATCCGACTGTTGCGTGGATCTGCGACGTACACTTTGTTAGTGGTTGGATCAACTGCGACTGAAGTGTGGTCGTTAAACTGTCCGTCGCCATTTCCGCTGCTGCCCCACATCGTCAGCACCTGACCATCGGGGCTGAACTTGACGATCCGAGTGCGACCCTGATCCACGACATAAATCGAGCCGTCGGGACCAATGGCGATCTTTCGCGGTCCGTATAAGCCAGGCGACCACTCGGCGATCAGGGTTCCATCGGGGGCTAGTTTCTGGACACGTTGATTGGATGCGTCTGCTACGTATATGTTGCCAGCCCCATCGGTGGCGATCCCATTGGGTTGTCCCAATTGTCCGTGGCCACTGCCTTTGGTTCCCATGGTGGTGAGAAACGCGCCAGTTGGCGAGAATTTTTCG
>WNFW01002015.1_pt1 | contig 13864 bp, 7 predicted proteins | sample 5400131 | NCBI WGS metagenome assembly WNFW01 (sample SAMN13153362, study PRJNA577476) | soil metagenome | isolation source: 20 cm soil or saprolite under grassland replicate 1 | place: USA:California | collected 2016-06-15 | reverse complement strand
GTTCGCCCCAGCGGCGAACGCCTTTACTGTCTCGGTCGCTCGAGAGCATCAGCTTGGCCGCGTTGAAGCACGCCTTCAAAACAAAAAAATCCGCTTAGAAAAGATAAAACGACCCGGCCGTGCCGGAAGGTTTCATTTGACGAACTCTTGGCCGTCCATTTTCTTCTCTAAATTACGCAAGATCGTCACCCATTTACTCCTGATTATGAAAAAATTCTTGATTCCGTCGATGCTCATCTCTGTCGCGATGGTTTGCTCCTGCCAAAAACAAGATTCAACCGCCGAACAACAACTTGCTCAACGGAAAGTGGAGTTGGACGCCCGCGGAAAAGCGTTAGATGAAAGATTAAATGCATTGGACGCAAGAGTGAACGCGTTGGATGAAAAAGTGAAAGCGTTGGCCGAAAACGAAAACGGCACGGCAAACACCGAGACAGCTCCTCCCGGTGTTCAGGACGAGGTTCCCGACGCCGCACAGGGCCAAGCTGAACGAGAGAGCGCACAACAGCTTGCGGCTGAGATGCGCGCCATGGTTCTCGACCGTTCGCAGGGGAACGCTGCAAAGGTTGAAAAAGACAGGATGACGCGAGACCCACGCGCCCAGGCCCAGAGACAGGGTGCACAGCAAGAACCGCAGAGCCAAAAAGAGTATAAATTGCAACAAGCACAAAAAGCATGGATGTCGGGAGCGGCAGTATCTTCTGGGGCGCAGGTTGCCGCACCAACTACATCTCCCGCGGTAGAGGCTACATCGCCAACTCCATCGCCTGCGCCGTAGTAAGGTTTCGCTCGTCTCATCAACATCGCCGGGGAGAGCGTCTTCGCTCGCTGCGTCGACCTACGTTGTGCCAAAGGACAAGGCACTCCACAAAACCCGCGGCGCAATCGTATTGCGCCAACACACTACTCATCCGCGCTTGCACCAGATTCGTTCCTTCGAGATGATGCACTACATGGCCGCGACGCTGGAGCAAACGGACACGAACGTGATCACGCGACGTTCCGTTTTCATTCTGCGGTTTATCAGCACGGTTGCGCTTTGGACGATCGCGCTGCTGATCATGTTCACAGGTTACGAGGTCTTGTTTTGGCTGTTGATCAGCCTGTTCGGAATGATCGGCCTTTGGGAATTTTATCGAATGCTCGATCACAAGGGCCTGCCCAATTTCAAAGTCACCGGAATGATTTGCGGCGCCGTTCTGCTTGCCGGCAGTTTCTATTATTTCTCCAAGATCGGACCGGCGCATTCGTATGACTTCGAAGTTGCTGTCTTGCTCTTTTTCCTGCTCACAGTTTTCGGCCGACAGATGTTCGCTCGTCTGCGCCACGACGAGCCGCTGCAAACGATGGCCTACACTCTGTTTGGCTTGCTTTACGTCCTTTGGCTTTTCAATTTCATCACCAAAATCGTCTATCTAACGCCGCGGTCGAGCACAGGCCAATTGACCGGGCAATTCTATGTTTTGTATCTGATCGCCGTGACCAAATTTTCCGACATGGGCGCCTACCTGACCGGCAGCGTCGTTGGCCGCCACCTGATGGTCCCTCATATTAGCGCCAAGAAAACGTGGGAAGGTTTCTTCGGCGCCATTGTTTTTGCGCTGCTATGCAGTTTGGGATTGTTCAAACTGATGCCGGGCCATTTATCGGCGCTAAACTGGACGCACGCGACGATCCTCGGAGTGCTTCTTGGCTTCGCGGCAGTGGTCGGAGATTTGGCCGAGTCAATCATCAAGCGCAGCACAGATGTAAAGGACTCGGGGAACCTGTTGCCGGGAATCGGCGGGGCACTCGATCTTCTGGATAGCCTGCTATTTACCGCGCCGCTTTTGTTCTTCTATCTGCGGCTGGTGATTCGCGTGCCGTAACCACGAATGAACACGAATGCACACGAAGACAATGATGAAGCACGGATGTCGAATGCCGAAGGAATGCCGAAGCCCGAATGACAAAGGGAGCGTGACGCTAGCCCCCTCGCGGTTTCGGATTTCGTCATTCGGACTTAGTTCGTCATTCGTCATTCGGACTTCGTCATTCGAGTGAATTCGTGTCTATTCGTGTCCATTCGTGGTTTAAAAATGATGACGGAAACTTCCAGGAAGCGTAAGCGGGTTGTCATTCTTGGCGCGACCGGATCGATCGGCGAGAGCGCACTGAAAGTGGCACGCGATATTCCGGACAGGATGGAAATTGTCGGACTGGCCGCCAATCGTAATGCTGAAAAACTCGCGGCAGCTGCGAATGAAACGCGCGCCCAATCGGTTTGCCTGGTCGATGAAACCAAGATCGACATCCTGACACGCGAGCTTGAATACAAGCCGCGAATTTTTACGGGAGAAGAAGGACTACGTGAGATCGCCTGCTTGACGGGGGCTGAGATGGTGCTGATTGCAATCGTAGGCACCGGTGGATTGCGTCCTGCGCTGGCGGCAATTGAAGCTGGCAAAGATCTCGCGGTGGCCAGCAAAGAAATTCTCGTGATGGCGGGCGAGATCGTAATGCGCGAGGCGCGCGATAGTAACGTGCACGTTCTGCCGGTGGACAGCGAGCACAACGCAATTTTTCAGTGTCTGGAAGGCAAACATTCCTTGGATGTCCGCCGAATCATTCTCACGGCCTCGGGTGGGCCGTTCAGAGAAACTCCGCGAAAAAACTTCGATGCCATCACGCCTGGACAAGCGCTCAAGCATCCGACGTGGAATATGGGCCCAAAAATCACCATCGATTCAGCGACACTTTTCAATAAAGGACTGGAGATGATCGAGGCGCATTGGTTGTTTGGCGTCGAGATGAAGCGGGTGGAAGTCGTAATACACCCGCAGAGCATCGTTCATTCGATGGTCGAGTTTGCAGACGGCTCCGCGCTCGCGCAATTGAGTTATTCGAACATGTGTTTCCCTATTCAATACGCCGTCACCTGGCCGGATCGCGTCCCGAATAGTTTGCCACCGCTCGATTTCTCGAAATTGTCCAGATTAGAATTCTTCACACCCCGCTACGACGATTTTCCGGCGTTAAACCTCGCGCGCCGAGCGGGCGAGATCGGTGGCACGCTGCCGGCCGTCATGAACGCCGCAAACGAAGTGGCGGTCGCTGGTTTTTTGGGCCGCCAGGTGAGTTTTCAGGACATCTGGCAGATTGTCGAAGAAGTCATGAACCGGCACACATCCGTTGCGCACCCCGATCTGGATGCAATATTGGAGGCCGATCAATGGGCACGCAAGGAAGCACAAGGACGTGTTACATCGATAAATCCTTAAAAGAATTGAAACGGCAAACACGACGGCGTGTCCAATGATGGCCACCACTGATCACCTGCCCCTAATTACAATGCTATTGCACGTTGCTCGCGTCATTTTCATCCTGCTTGAAGTCCTGATTCTCTTCAATCTGCTGATCGTGGTCCACGAACTGGGGCATTTCCTCGCGGCCCGTTGGAGGGGACTTTACATCGAAAAATTCGGCGTCTGGTTCGGCAAACCGCTCTGGAAAAAAACAATCAACGGCGTCCAATACTCGCTCGGCTCGCTGCCTTTCGGAGGCTATGTGGCGCTACCCCAACTTGCACCGATGGACATCATCGAGGGCAAAGCAGATGTGGACCGCGCGAGGTTGCCGAAAATTTCGGCCCTCGATAAAATCATCGTAGCCATCGCCGGCCCGCTGTTCAGTTTGCTGCTTGCGCTTTTCTTCGCAGGGATCGTCTGGGCTGTTGGCTACCCGGTGGGGGAAGGAGATTCAACCACGGTGATCGGTTATGTCTTGCCCGACTCGCCAGCCCAAAAGGTCGGTTTGCAGCCCGGCGACAAAATTCTGTCTGTGGATGGCAAACCGGTCAGCCGGTTTTCGGGAATGAACGACAGTATCGTCTGGGATATAGTGGGCAGCGAAGGCGACAAAATCGCCGTAAAATTCGAGCGAGACGGAAAGGTCCAAACCGTTTGGGTGGAGCCTTACAAAGCGCACACTCGTGGATGGCGAAGGAAAAGTGTACGCCAACTGCTCATTTCTCCGGCCGAGACACCGATCATCGACAAAGTGGAACCGAACACACCTGCCGCCAACGCCGGGCTGCGTTCGGGAGACATCGTTCGCGGGTTTGATAAGACGCCTCTCTACCATCCAATCGCGTTGCTGGAATACATCAGCAAACATCCAACCGACGAGCTTGTCCTCCATGTGGAGCGTGGCGGCGAGAAATTTGACGTTCCGGTCAAACCAACGCTTCTACCTACGAATGGCGAAAAGAAGCCACGGATTGGAATTCAATGGGACACGGCGGGAATCATGTCGATCCAACACCCGAATCCGATCGAACAGGTTTACAACAGCGTGACGAGCACGCTAAAGACGATTGGTGCAGTTGCCTCGCCTAAGTCGGACGTAAAATTGCAACATTTGAGCGGCCCCGTCGGCATTTGGAACATTTACATAAAGCTTTTTGAAGCCGAAGGAGGTTGGAAGCTCGCTTTGTGGTTCAGCGTAATTCTCAACGTGAACCTGGCGATCCTGAACATGCTGCCGATTCCGGTACTCGATGGCGGTCACATTGTACTCGCGATCATCGAATCAATCCGCCGCAGACCGGTGAACATGCGTGTCTTGGAAGTCGTGCAAACAAGCTGCGCGGTAGTGATCATCGGTTACATGCTCTATATTACGTTTTTCGACGTGCAGGATTTGCCGTTTGTCCGCAAAACGCTCGATCAATTCGAATCGCAGTCCGAATCGCAGTCGTCGACGAAAAAGACGCCGTGACATGCATGCGTTGCACGCGGCTGCGTGCAGCGGTAAAATCTTACAGTGACGACGAGGTCTAGGCCGTCGACCTGGCGCTTGTCGTCTTATGGAGCGACGTTGAACTCTTACCATGCGTGAGTTGTCATATTGCGAAAATCCATTCGTTTATCACCGCCTCAAAACGCGCGAGGTGAAGGTGGGCAACGTCGGCGTCGGCGGTGACAATCCGATTCGCGTCCAATCGATGATCACCTGCGATACGATGGATACGGACGCATCGATTCAACAGACAATCGATTTGGCAAACGTGGGCTGTGAAATCGTCCGTATCACTGCGCCCACCGTGAAGGATGCGCGGAATCTTGAACACATCTTGAAGGGTTTGCGCGAGCGAGCCTGCAATGTCCCCATCGTGGCAGACATCCATTTCAAACCAGAAGCGGCCATGGAAGCCGCCAAATGGGTGGACAAAGTGCGAATCAATCCGGGCAATTACGCCGATTCCAAGAAATTTGTCATTCGTGAATACACCGACGAACAGTACGCCGCAGAATTGAATCGGATTCGCGAACGGTTTTCGCCACTGGTCGATCTGTGCAAGAAGCGCGGTATCGCTATGCGCATCGGCACCAATCACGGCTCTCTTTCCGACCGCATCCTGAATCGCTATGGCGACACGCCATTAGGTATGGTTGAAAGCGCGCTCGAGTTTGCCCGGATCGCACGCGACCTCGACTATCACGACTTCATTTTCTCAATGAAGGCGAGCAATCCGAAGATCATGATCGCAGCGTATCGACTGCTGGTCGCGCGATTAAACGCACTTGGTCCGGACTGGAATTACCCGCTGCATCTCGGTGTGACGGAGGCGGGCGAAGGTGAAGACGCGCGGATCAAGAGCGCAATCGGAATCGGCTCGCTGCTCGCTGATGGGATCGGCGACACGATTCGGGTGTCGCTTACCGAGGACAGTCCGCATGAAATTCCAGTAGCGAAAGCCCTGGTTGAGAACATCAAGAATACGTCCGGCGATCAACTATCAACCATCAACTCTCAACTTTCCTTTGATCCATATTCATATCAGCGACGTGCAAGCGAAATCATTTCTGTAGCCGGGGGCGCTGACCCCGACCGCGACGTTAAACTCGGTGGCGCAGAACTGATTCGCGTCGTCGTTAGGCAAGCGAACTTCGACAAGATTGCTCACAAGATCGACAGGATGGGCGATTACCAGCCGGAGATCGTGTATGAAAACGCGCGTATCCAGGAAGTTGATCCGCGTGACGAAGGTACGATTACGAAGTTAAATACTGAACGAACCGCACAACTGGTCACCGTGAAAGACGATGTCGATCTCCCGGTCATTCCGGCATTTCGATTGCTGGCCGCGAAATTAAACCGTCAGCATCCTATTTTGTTGAAGGATGTTTTTCGGCGGAGCGATGAGATGCTGGATGCTCGGTCCGATTTCTTGGTGACGCTCCTGACTGCATCGACGAACATCGGCTCCTTGCTGTGCGATGGAATCGGTGACGCGATTTTGGTGCAGGGCGAGGAAGCACCCGGGCAGGCGTTGCGCCTGAGTTACAACGTTCTTCAAGCAGCGGGATCACGGATTTTCAAAACCGACTATGTCGCCTGCCCTTCCTGCGGGCGCACCCTATTCAATCTGCAAACAACGACGGCCAAAATCAAAGAGGCGACCTCACATCTCAAAGGAGTGAAGATCGCGATCATGGGCTGCATTGTGAACGGGCCGGGCGAAATGGCTGACGCCGATTTTGGTTATGTCGGCGGCGCACCGGGTAAGGTGAACCTTTACGTCGGCAAAACAGCGGTGAAGTTCAACATTCCCGAAGTAGAAGCAGTGGAGCGGCTGAAGGATTTGATCCGCGAGCATGGCAAATGGGTCGAGCCAATACCTAGCGCAGCCGCGCTCGAGCCTGCTTCTTAAATAGCGCGATTATCAACCCGAAAGCGCTCGGGGTTCGATTTGATAATGAGCCATGGCTCTGGGCAGTTCGCACCCGGAGCATCCTGCGCATTACAAAAATATAAGGTTGGCTGAGAAGCCTTGCGCCGCGTCCTTTGACGCCCATCTCCGATTTCCCGCGCATCAGTAGCGCGGAGGTTTGACTCCTCTTCGGTCTCTGCGATACTCCCCGCTTCCCTCCCCGGAAAAGATCTCTTCCATGGATAAAATCCGTAATATCGCCATCATTGCGCACGTTGATCATGGCAAGACGACGCTCGTAGATCAATTGCTGCGACAATCCGGTACTTTCCGTTCCAATCAAAAGATTGAAGAGCGCGTGATGGATTCAATGGATTTGGAGCGCGAAAAAGGAATTACAATTCGTGCCAAGAACGCGTCTTTTCAGTGGAAAGGTTGCCGCGTCAATATCGTCGACACGCCGGGCCACGCCGATTTCGGTGGCGAAGTCGAGCGGATCATGAAAATGGTCGACGGCGTGTTGTTAGTCGTCGACGCCCATGACGGACCGCAGGCTCAGACGCGCTTTGTTTTGCGCAAGGCGCTGGAAAACAAACTCAAGCCACTCGTCGTTATTAACAAAATCGACAGGGAAAATGCGCGTCCGCACAAGGTCCTCGACAGCGTCTTCGATCTGTTTGTTGAGCTGAAGGCGACCGATGATCAACTTGATTTCCCGATCATCTACGCCAGCGCAAAGACCGGCTTTGCCATGCGCGAGTTGCACGAAAATAACAAAGACATGACGCCGCTTTTCGAAGCAATTGTGCAACATGTGCCGCCGCCGAAAATCTCATCCGAGCCATTTTTCCAAATGCTCGTGTCAAACCTCGATTATAGCGATTACCTTGGGAGAATTGCGCTGGGGCGCATCGTAAGCGGTCGCGTCGCCGTCGGCGATTCAATCGTTTGCATTCACCGCGATGGCCGCCGCGAACGAGCTACTGTCACTACGCTTTTCACCCACGCGGGATTGGAGCGAGTCGAAATCAAGCATGCTGCCGCCGGCGATATCATTGGGTTAACCGGCTTCGAGGATGTTTACATAGGTGAAACGCTCACTGATCTCGAGGAACGCTCGCCACTTCAGTTCGTCGATATCGATCCACCAACCATTCGGATGCGCATTCTCGTCAACGATTCGCCGTTTGCAGGTCGCGACGGAAAATTTGTGACTGCGCGGCATGTTAAAGAACGCCTGGTTCGTGAAACGCGTGGCAACGTTTCGCTTCAGGTTAACGATACCGAAACTGCAGGCGCATTCGAGATCAACGCGCGCGGCGAAATGCAAATCGCAATCCTGGTGGAGCAGATGCGCCGCGAAGGCTATGAACTGATGGTCTCGCGGCCCGAAGTGATCTTTCAGCGGACGGAGGATGGCACGTTACTCGAGCCGCTTGAAAATTTGTACGTCGATCTGCCCAATGAAAATCTCGGCGACCTCTTGCAATCGATCGCTAATCGCAAGGGCGAGATCCTTGGCATGGATCATCACGCATCACGCGTCTCAATTGAAGCGATCATTCCGACGCGCGGTTTAATCGGATTCGAGACCGACCTGGTCAACCTAACTCGCGGGGAAGGATTGATGAGTCACCTTTTTCGCGAATACGCGCCGTTCAAGGGTGAAATCGGCGGACGCGGACGCGGTGTGATGGTGTCGATGGAATCGGGGGTCAGCACTGCTTACGCACTGAACAGTATTCAAGAGCGCGGTCGGCTTTTCATTGGGCCGCAGGAGGACGTTTACGAAGGAATGATCGTAGGCGAAAACGCGCGACTGGAGGATTTGCCGGTGAATCCGTGCAGGGAAAAACACCTCACCAACATGCGAAGCCAGGGCGAAGGCAAAGGGATCCAGCTTGAAGCGCCGCTGCGGATGAGCCTCGAGCGTGCGATTGAATACATCGACGCAGATGAGTACGTAGAAGCGACGCCAAAATCGCTTCGTTTGCGCAAACGCATTCTGGCTGCAACCGCGCGGAAACGCGCAGCCGCAGCTGCCGCGTAAGGGCTCCGTAATGTGCCGGTGACCGCAGCCGCCGCTAACGGGGTGGCGGTAGAAATTTACTGATTATCGGTCTTGTTCTCTGGCTGCGTCGCCAGGACGCAGCGAAATCCATAAATGACGTCGCGATCATTCCGATCGATCACGTTACGATACGAGGACTGCATCTCGGCCCGATTGCTCGTCGCCCAGGAGCCGCCGCGTAGCACACCCCAATCTCGGCCAGCTACAATGCTGTCGCCCTTATATGTGTCGCCGCACCATTCCCACACGTTTCCGCCAAGATCATACAAGCCTAAAGAATTCGGTTTGAAACTTCCTACCGGCATCGTCACGCCGCGACGCTGTCCGGAGGCTGCGGAATAATTTCCTCCGTTGTTGGGGGGCGGCCATTGTTTCCCCCAAGGGAACTCGTTCTTAATTTTACCATCGCGGGCTTCTGGCGTCGCGCCGCTCTCGTTTCCCAGACCCACTGCCCTGCTCCACTCGAGATCGGTCGGAAGGCGGTAAACTTGCCGATCTTCGATCAAATTCTCGTCGCGTTCTTTATCGGTCAGCCATTTGCAAAAAGCCACCGCGTCGAACCAGTTGACTTTCACGACCGGATTGGTTGCTGTCTGCGCGAAATCGGCAGGCTCATAATGCCGTCCGGTTGCACGGCAAAAAGCTTGGTAATCTTGCACCCGCGTTTCCCACACCGACATGTAAATATCGCCGAGCGGAACAAATTTCATCCCTAACGAATTAGTAAACGGCAGACCGGAAACGGGGCCGGCGCTCTTTTCCAAGCGCGCCGCCAAAAACGTCTGCTGTTGCGGTTCCACTTTGCCACTAACCGAAGTGGGTTTGTAACCAGCAAGGCGCAGCTCGTACGTTGCATCGCCCGGCTTTACTTCCTCGACTACCAGCGGCGTCTGCCCAAGCTGTTTCCCGTTCGCTACCACAGTCGCGCCCCCCGGCGCGCTGGTGATCTTAACGCTGCCATTGGCAAAAACAAAGTGGGTCGTGTTTTCGCGTTGCGGGTCAAGATCGATTCTTTGCTTTTCGTCAGGCCATCCATCAAGATGCGCCACCAGTTCGTGCGGACGCGCAGGTAAGTCCAAACGCAGGGGCGTACGGCCGTGCGATTTTCCGTTCACAAAAATTTCGGCGCCGGTCGGCTCGCTCGTGATCTTGGTAATCGCACTAACAAAGGCAACTAACTTGTTTGTTGTCTCGCCCCGTTGGACTTCGACTTCGTCTTTTATCCACCAATCACCCCGACGCGCCATCAGCGAATATTTTCCTGTCGGAAGATCGACAATCGATTGCGGTGTCACGCCTTCGCCCAAAATCTGACCGTCTTCGCTCTGGACCGAAAACTGCGCGCCTGGAGGTTCGGATCGGATTTGCAGCGCACCCTTACTCCGCACGAGATGAAACGCAGGTAAGTCAACCAACCGTTTGCTCCTCAAATCGACGTTCGTTTCCAGTGGATCATATCCCGGAGCCATGATGCGCAGCTTGTATTTGCGCGGCTCGAGATCTTGAAACGTGGCCGGACTCTTCTGCGCATGATCGCCCAGCACGACGAGCGCCCCGGCCGGAGCGGTTTGAATCGTCAGGTGTAGATCGGCCCCGCTGTTGCGAGATCCGCGTTCCAGCCAGAACCAAATTGCCGCGACCGCGAGCGCGAGAATCAAGATCGCCGTACTCCACACTGTCGCGCGCGATCTTTTCGGAGGCTCACCGCGTTTGAGCGCCGTGAGATCGCGATGCATCGCCGCAGCCGACCCATAACGCTCTTTCGGATCATTCGCGCACGCTTTTACAAGCACTTGATTGAGTTGCAGCAGCTGCTCCCGATCCGGGCGAGTGCTCAATTGTGAATCGATCTCCGGAAAATCGAGGCGGTCCTTTCCGGTGCAAGTCTCGTAAAGAAGTTTGCCCAAGCTGTAAATGTCTGCGCGGGCAGTGCCCGGGCCTTCCGGCGGTACGTAACCTTCAGTTCCTACAAATGATTGTTGCCCAGTGGCAGCAACCAATCCGATGTCGGCCAGTTTGGGCGTGCCCTCGATAAAAATGATGTTCGATGGCTTGATATCGCGGTGTGTTAGCCCTCGGGCGTGCAACGCTTCAATGGCTTCAGTTAACGAGAGACCGAGTCGAATGGATGCATCAGCGGAAAGGCGTTTATGCCGCGCGAGGTCGCCTTTCAAGGTGCGCGGTTCGTAATTGACGAGGTCGATCTCACGGCCCGCCAGATGATCGTCAGCTAGCTCCATGCTGTAATAAAGATAATTGGCAGTCCGGCCGACGTGAAGAATGTCAACGAACCCGATGTGTGCGCGGGAGATCGGTTCGAACGCGGACATACCTTCGAACTCCCGCAGAAAAGTACGCTCTGTTTCAAACGTGGCGCGGTACACAACTTTAACCGCGCGAAATGCGCCGGTCACCGTCCGCGCCAGCCAAATCTCCCCGTAAGCGCCGCGGCCGATCACGCGCAGTAATTCGTGATCGGGGATAATCGGGATCTGGGCAGTGACTTCGCGGAGAATGCCCGATTTTACACAAGGCGCCAATGCGAAGCAATTCTGGGGAGCCGATCAGCGATCGATCTTTTCCAGCGTCTTAATCTCCTTTTTCAGGAGCGCCGCCACGCGATGTCGGGCGAGGTACACCTGGCCCACACTAACTCGGAGTCGTTCGGCAACTTTTTGCGCCGGCCATTCTTTGCGCACGTAACAGTCAAAAATTTGAAACTGTTTAGGATCAACTTTCTTCTTCACGCGCGCGATCGCGGCTTCCAATAAATTATCTTTCCAATCCGCTTCCCAGAGCGCGTCAAGATCGACAATCCGAGAATCCGGGACGCGCTCAATTGTTGCTGTGAGAGGATCATCTGGTGAAGATAGGCGTTTCACTGCATGCGGTTCGCGTTTGCGGAATTGATCGGCGATGCGCCACCTGGTGATTTGCAAAAGCCAGCCTTTGAACGAGCCGATTGCCGGATCGTAATCCAATCTGTCAATGTTCTTGGCGACGGTGATGACAGTTTCCTGCACGACTTCTTGTGCTTCGGCATCGGCCAGGCCGGATTTTCGCGCTGCCGAGTAAATCAGTTTCCAATAAGTGTCGAAAAACTCCTGCCAACGCCGTTGATCGTCCCAATTGCCCAGGCGATCGACCAAGCTGCGGCGCGTGGCAATCAACGCGCTGTTCTTCATGTTGCTCTTCTAACGCAGTTCTGCCCGCGGGCACAATTACTATCGATTTCCTGAAAGATTCCTGCTCAGCTCACGTATTCCCCTTATGAACACCACCCTCCTCACCAGATCACTTCAGCTGGCTGCTCGGCCATTCCTGCTTCTTTTCAGGTTTCTGAAGAAGATCGTTGTCGCGATCTTCGGCCAGCTACAATGGAGTCCGCCGCGCTGGCTTTCACAAAGCCGAGCCGCATTCTCCGGTTTCAGTCGCGCACATCCTCGTATCACCGCTTCGGGATTCATCGCTATCGTTCTGCTCGTATGCGGGACGGCCTGGACGTGGCACTGGTATCAACATCGACCCAAGCCGCGCTACGTAAGCGTTATCATTGAGGCGGTCCCCGTAACGAAGTTGGAGAAGGACCTAACGTTTCCCACGCTTGATATCCGATTCAGCGATTCCGCCGCGCGCCTGGAAGACAAGGACAAAACCGCTCTGCAAGGCGTCCGGCTCGACCCTCCGCTGGCCGGGAAATGGATATGGGCTGACGACAAACATTTGTTCTTCAAACCGTCGGAGGACTGGCCGGCCGACCAAAAATTCAAGGTCATCTTCGACAAGAAATTTTTCCCGCCGCACATCAAGTTGGAGCGATTGACTTACGAGTTCCAGACGCCGCCGTTCCAAATCGCAATCAAAGAACTTGAACTGTATCAGGACCCGGTCAATCCAACCCAACGTCAGGTCACCGCGACACTTGAACTGACACACGCAGTCGAACCCGGAGAGTTAGATCGGCATATCCAACTGGAGATGATCGGCGGGTCAGCTGTATTTCCGTCGTCCGATCCAGCACCGCATTTTACGCTTAGTTACGGATTGCACCGGCGACTTGCGTATTTGCGCAGCTCGAACGTCACCCTGCCTGAGAAGGAAGATTTCATAAAAATTGAGCTGAGTAAGGGTGTTCGGACGGCACAAGGCGGAGCTCTAACTCGCGACGCGGCCGAACAAAAGCTGCTCATTCCTTCAAATGGGACCGCATTTCAGATCAAATCGATTGAGGGAACCACCGCAAGGAACAAGAATGGCGAACCCGAACAGGTCCTGATTCTAAACACGACGGCGGACATCAGCAGCAGTGAGCTGGCTAAAGCCATTCAGATCCGGCTGCTGCCGAAGCGTGAGACTGAAAAAACCGAAGAGAGTGATTCGGGAGGCTCCGATTCGGGATCCCCCGATCAAAGTAACGAAAGCGATGAAAATCGGCAGAGCGCCGAGTCGGAAGAGGACGAAACAGACGACACGACAGAATCTGATAAAGCGTCGAAATGGCAAAGTCCGACCGATGTCCCGGACGAAGTCTTCGAGCAAGCCAAGCGAATTGAATTCACGGTCGTTCCCTCAGAAAAAGCGCAGGATCGACAACATGCCTTTAAGGTACGTGTCGAATCGGAGGGCGAGCTCTACATTCGTGTCGCAAAGGGAGTACGCGCCTTCGGGGATTACCCCTTGGCGGAAGATTACAACGCTGTTGTTGCAGTGCCGCAACTCCCGCGCGAAGTGCAAATCGAAGGTCAAGGAGGTCTGCTTGCGCTCAGCGGCGACAGAAAATTGTCGATCCGTTCACGCGCTTTGCCGGCGGTCGAATTTGAAATCGCGCGCGTCGCTACCACTCAAATCAATCACCTCGTTAGCCAGACCGAAGGGAAATTCGAAGACCCGGAGTTCCGGGCGCCGCTGTATTTCAACAAAGAGAACATCTCTCGCATCGCGATTGAGCAGCAGCCGATCGCGATGGAAAACAAATGGAAGGCGAATTACTCGGCGTTCGATTTCGCGGAGCACCTTCGCAAGCCAGCGGACGGCGGGAGCGAGCGAGGTCTTTTCTTTCTGACCGCCCGGGGCTGGGATCCGATCAAAAAGAAACCGAT
>WNFW01002238.1_pt1 | contig 13869 bp, 15 predicted proteins | sample 5400131 | NCBI WGS metagenome assembly WNFW01 (sample SAMN13153362, study PRJNA577476) | soil metagenome | isolation source: 20 cm soil or saprolite under grassland replicate 1 | place: USA:California | collected 2016-06-15 | reverse complement strand
CCCTGCTCGCGCGCGAGCTTCAGTCCTTCGTCACTGCCCGCGGTGCCGAACACGCGCAGACCGCGAGCACGCGCCAGTTGCACTGCTGCTGTCCCGACCCCACCACTCGCGCCGTGCACCAGAACTGTTTCACCAGGCTTGGCGTCGGCGCGCTGGAACAACCCGCGATACGCCGTCGCGTACGGCGTGCCCATGGCCGCGCCCTGCGCGAACGAGACATTTCCCGGCAGGCGATGAACCTGCTCCGTTTTGCACAACACAAACTCGGCATAGGTCCCGCTTAATGATCCCGCGGTATAAACTCGATCGCCCGCTTTAAATTCCGTGACATCCGAGCCGGCTTGCTCGATCACGCCGGCGCCATCGTTGCCTGGCGTGTAAGGCAACGCCGGCAATCGCGCATATTTTCCCGCGCGAATGTAAGTCTCCACTGGGTTAACACCGATCGCCTGCATTCGAACCAGCACTTCACCAGAACCGGGTTGCGGCGTCGGCACTTCTTCCATCCGGAGAACTTCCGGACCACCAAATTCATTTACTCGAATCGCTTTCATTGCATTTGCTGATCTTAATTGAAACTCGCTCGCTTCCCAACTCGCTCGCTCCTACCCTCGTCGCTAAATGCCAGTCCTGCTCGGACCCTTGAGCATCATCGGCTTGCTTTTGTTAGCGTTGATCTGCCTGCCTATCATCGCGCTCAGTCGTGCTGAAGAAAATTTCCTCGTACGCGAATTCGGAGAACGATATCGCGCGTATCAACAACGCATACCCTGGCGATTATTGCCATTCATGTACTAAAGTCGGAGCTCGTTAGAAAATTCCAATGGCCTCAGCGCGATTCGTTACCGAAAGGCGATTTAATTCGAGAACATGTCCTTACTCTCGGTACTCGCTTTTATCTTCGACATTGACGGGACCCTGGTCGATTCCAACGAGCTACACGTCGATTCCTGGGACCGCGCATTCCGCCGGTTCGGCAAACAATTCCCTCGCGAAAAACTGCGCGCGCAAATCGGCAAAGGCTCAGATCAATACTTACCCGAGTTCCTCAGGCCGGATGAGATCGAGCGTTTTGGCAAAGAGCTGGATGATTATCGGTCCGATGTGTTCAGAAACGAATATCTCCCAAAAGTGCGGCCGTTTCCGAAAGTGCGTGAACTTTTTCAGCGGATCCGCGACGACAACAAACGCATCGTGCTCGCGAGCTCGGGCAAAAAGGCTGACACAAAATATTACATCGACCTTCTTAAGATTGACGGCCTCATTGATGGGTACGTCTCGGCGGACGATGCCGACAACTCCAAACCTGCGCCCGACATCTTTGCCGCCTCATTGAAAAAGCTTGGTGGCAGTTCACCTCGCGACGCGGTGACAGTCGGCGACACAAAATTCGACATTGAAGCCGCCGCAAAAACCGGACTCAAAACGATTGCGTTTCTCTGCGGCCGAACATCGGAATCGGTGTTGCGTAACGCGGGTGCAGTCGCCATCTACCGCGATGCCGCCGACTTTCTTGCCCACTACGATGAGCTAGTAACTCATGCCTCGTCGCCGCAAGCGTAGCTTTCTTTACCGCCACTCGCTCAGTCTCGTGGCGGTCGGTCTCCTGATTGTCTGGATCATCGGTTACCGGTTGTTCGATCCAAAAACGCACGTAGGCGCATTTTTTGGGAATGCCATTGCTGACTGGAGCGGCTCGGTTGTCATTATTCTCGGCACAAAGTTTCTTTATGAAGTGGGCTCGGCCGAGAGCCGGCCCGTCAAAGGAAAAGAGCGTCCCGCCTGGTTGGACACTCTGCATCGGCATTCGCTCTTGGTCTTTATCATCGTGACCGGGATCGGCTGGGCAATTTTGTTTCTACGAATGAACGTCGACAGCAAATGGGGCCAGGTGGTGGGCAATATCGTCTCCGAATGGGTCCAGATGGCGGGACTTGTCTTTTTGACCAAGCGCCTGGTGGAGATCGGTTCGAAAGAGAGTAAATGAATTGCTTTGTGATTAACCTGGTTTTTGCTGTAGCGGCAGCCGTGCCGGCTGCAATTTTGGCGACGTGGTTCTATCTATGTCGCTTATTCCATAGGCTCCATTCTTAATCCTGCCTTCTTACTTCTGCCTTTCGCCAGTTCGCCCCGACTTTGAGCGCTGATCGTCGTCAGCTTCCTCAATGCCCTCCTGAACCAACTTTTCAGGAATGTTTTCCTCATCTTCAGGACGCACCGTCCGAACTTTCTCGCCGGACGACCCGCGTGGAGTGTACCAGTCGCGATCCAGTTCCCCGACCGTTCGCAGCTGTTCCGAGCCTGATTTAGGACCGACCAATTCCTCGCTTGCACGAGTTCGGTCGAAATCATTTACCTCCGCACGTCCGTCGCCGCGCGCAATCTCGCGCGCCCGCTCCTCAATCGTCTGTGTCGTTACGGTTCCCAGTCCTTCGGTTCCACGAAGGATTTTCGGTTGTGCTTTATCCATAGTTTTTAATTCGCGTCGTATGCTGATCGCGGCTGGGTTCTAATCTCTGTGGCGGCAGCCGTGTCGGTTGCGGGATCTTTTCACTATCAAAAAAAGCGCCCCGCATTTTCAGCGGAGCGCTTTTGTGTAGCGCAGAGGCTGCGTTACTCGACTTCAATAAACTCCGGATCGCCGGCGCAGATCACCCGCTCCGAATAGACGAAGCCGTCTACGTCAATTGCGACCCAGCAGCCGTCCACGAACGCAAAGTACGTGTTCCCGATCAGCCGGACATGGTTCGACCCGAATCGTTGGATAAAGAACTCCTTCGGGTGCCGCCCAAGACTGAACACTTCGCTGTGACGCGATTTGAACTCTTGCACGTTAACCCTGGTCGATTGATTTACGTTTGTCTGGCTCGTCGACTGATTCACGTCGGTTCGGCTCGTGCCCGAACGCATACCAGATTGAGTTCTGCCTGGCTCATTCTTGTTTACGCCAAGTTGTTCGTTCTTGTTTGGCTCCTGAGCGCGACCCTTAATGTTCGTTTGTGGTTGTCCACGTACGTTTGTGCCCGTCTCAGGTTTTGCCTGCGGTTGAGCCTGCTCCTGCTCAGGACGCATTTTCTTCCCTTTTGCCGGCGCAGTAGTCTGCGGCTGATTCGTTTGCCCCTGCGTCTGCTGCGGCTCCGTTGTCTGGCCTAGCGCCATGAACGGTAACGCCAATGCAGCTATTGCTGTTATAGTCAGTATCCTCATTAATTTCTCCCTTCTCCCTATTAATTCGTATCTCCGAAAAGTTTTGGCCCCGACCAATCGCGCGCATTCGAACAAGCACTTCGCCGCGACTGGCTTGTTGCTTAATTTTAATTTTTTCTCCGCTTATTTCTTCCCGTCGTCCTTTTAATTCCTAATTCTTAATTTTTATTTCTGCCTTTTCCTCGTTTCTTACTTCTTACTTCTCCTTTTCACTGAGGCGGAGTCGGGCGAGGCCGCGGAGTGGGACGAGAGAGATGGCCGAGAGTAGAGTGATAAGAGATCCTTTCACGGGGCGTTTTTTACGGCAATCACTGAACCTCGTGCAAGTGGAATGTGCCGGGTGAACGGCCAACCAAGCTTGCTGTCACTCACGTATCAAACAGTGGAGAACGCCGCTCGTTGTTTCCCTGTTTTGCCCGCATATGATCAACGATCTTTGGTACAAGAACGCGATCATCTACTGCGTGTCGGTGGATGCTTACATGGACGCTAATGGCGATGGGATCGGTGATTTCATGGGACTCATGCGTCGGCTCGATTATCTGCATGGACTCGGCGTGACCGCGATTTGGCTGATGCCATTTCAAACTTCGCCTTGCCTGGACGGCGGTTATGACGTCGCCGATTATTACAATGTCGATCCTCGATACGGCACACTGGGCGATTTCATTGAGTTCACCCATGGCGCAAAACAACGCGGCATCCGTGTCTTGATCGACCTGGTAGTGAACCACACTTCTGATCAGCATCCGTGGTTCAAGCAGGCGCGCTCCGATCCAAATTCGAAATATCGCGATTGGTACGTCTGGTCGAAGAAGAAACCGCCGCGCTCGAATCAGGGAATGGTTTTTCCGGGCGTCCAAAAAACAACATGGAGCTACGACCGCGAAGCCAAAGCATGGTACTTCCACCGGTTTTACGATTTCCAGCCCGACCTCAACACCTCACATCCCGAGGTGCAGGCTGAGATACTCAAGATCATGGGATTTTGGATACAGGCAGGCGTCTCCGGATTTCGTATGGACGCCGTACCCTTCATCATCGCGACCAAGGGACCAAACGTGCGAAAACCAAAGGAGCAGTTCGCCATGCTACGCGTGTTCCGCGAATTCCTTCAGTGGCGACAGGGCGACTGCATCGTGCTGGCCGAAGCCAATGTCCTGCCGGAAACCGACATGGATTACTTCGGCGACGACGGCGACCGCATGCACATGATGTTTAATTTTCAGGTGAACCAAAACCTGTTCTACGCATTGGCGGCCGCCGATACGCGTCCGTTGATCAAAGCTTTGAAAGCAACCAAACCGCGACCGGCGACTGCGCAGTGGGGCTTGTTCCTGCGAAATCACGACGAACTCGATCTCGGCCGTCTCCAAGAGAAACAACGGCAAACCGTGTTCAAAGCGTTTGGGCCGGACAAGAACATGCAGCTTTACGATCGCGGGATCAGACGACGTCTTGCGCCGATGCTTGGAGGCGATCAGCGCCGGCTGGAACTGGCTTACAGTTTAATGTTCACGTTACCGGGAACACCGGTTGTCCGCTACGGCGACGAGCTCGGCATGGGTGACGATCTCACGCTCAAGGAACGCGCTTGCGCGCGGACCGCGATGCAATGGTCAAACGAACCACACGGGGGCTTCACCAAAAACGAAAAACCGCACATTCCAGTAATCGACAAGGGACCCTACGGTTATCAACACGTGAATGCGGCGATCCAGCGGCGCGATCCGAAGTCGATGTTGAACTGGACCGAGCGCATCATTCGAATGCGCAAAGAAGTTCCCGAGATTGGATGGGGCGATTTCACAATATTGAAAATTCGCGACCCCGCAGTCCTCGCTGTCCGGTACGACTGGCGCAATAATTCGGTGCTGTTCTTACACAATTTCCACGAACAACCGCGTGAAATTCTCATAGACCCTAAGGTTAAGAGAGAACACGGTAAACTGCTCGTTAACCTTCTTGCTGAGGACCACAGCCGGTCTAACGACTCCGGCAAACACCGCATCATGCTGGAAGGTTACGGTTACAGATGGTACCGCGTTGGCGGACTTGATTATCTTTTGCGCCGAACCGACATCGATCAAAAGGAGGCTGGCGTACATTGAAAAGCCGCCGAAGCATCAGTGCGCCACGGCGGCTTATCGTCGATTAACTAAGCTTTATCCCATCCCGAGGGAATCGAGCGTCGGTTGATCGATTGCCGCTGTTGTGGTGAGCCCGTTGTCCGTCTGGTAGGCGGTGAGCGCCTCGCGGGTCAACGGCCCGAGCAATCCATCCACCTCACCTTGGTAATAACCCATCTCTTGCAGTACGGCCTGCACATCGGCGATCACCTTATCCGGCGGCTCAGCGCGGTGTCCTACGTAGATCGGTCCGTCGTAGGCATAATATTGGGCCGAAGGACTGTAACCCCATGCCGGAAACCAGTACCCGTTGTTCCAGAAATAATAACCGCCACCGATCAGCTCCACACGGTTGTAATGCGAATGATACCAGCCCTGATCGTGCCATTCCGGATGATACGAGCGGAATACTTCGTATTGCTGACCCTGCCATTGTTCGCTTCTCTCAATCCGGCGATTTTGGTCAAAGGTAACCGCCGGAACCTGCTGCGGTTTTGGTTGCGCACGGAAGTTCGCGTGTTGCGATTTGATCTGCTGCACCTTCTGTGGATCGGGCTTCTTCGCCTTGGCCCCCGCATTAGCTACCGCATTTGGCTTGCCGGCTGGCGAAGCTGGCGCTGGCGGAGCTGCAGTGGGCTTCGCCCCCGCGGTTGCCGGAGTGGCTTTCGGCTGTCCCTTCGCGTTTGGCGCCGGCGTCTTCATCCCTTTCCTCCGCTCCTCAATCCGCTGCTGCCTGGCGCTGGGCGTTGCCGCGCTTCCCTCCTGACCAGAAACATTCGATTTTGGGGCGGTCGGAGATCCCTCCTTCGCTGGAGCTTTTTGGCCCTTTGCTGCACCGGGCTCATTCGTCGCTCCGTGCTCCTTCGTGGCACCGGGCTCATGCGTAGCCGGAGTAGCCGGATGTTCCTTCATCGCTCCGTGCTGCTTCGCAGCTGGGGCCTCGGGCTTCGCCGCATTCGGCTTGGGCTGCGCTTGAGGCGCGTGCGTTTTTTCCGGGGCGTGCTTGCCCTTTGACGGTGATTGCTGTTCGACTGGCTGTTGCGCCAACGCGGCTCCAGCCAGCGCCAGTGAACAGCCTATCAGTAAACTGGTAAGTTTTTTCATAATAGTAGTGTTTAGTCGTTAGATGTGCGCGATCTATTCACGTTTCGTGAACATTTGCGAAAAAGCATTGCCGCAAACGAGGCCCACATATCTAGGCCCTTGCTATTTTTCCGCGCTTTCACGGCGAGGGAGGCGGCCACGTGCACAAGTTGGTCATTTCAAAACTATTCGTAGCAGGCTGGCACGATGATCCTACTCAATCGCCGAACACGCTCACATCGTGCACGAAAAGCGAATGATCAGTGCATAAAGGAGGATAAATTTTATGGCTGATAATAATAGTGGCGCCGGCAGCAACGCCGCAGTCGTGGCCATATTCGTAATTTTTATAATCATCGTGGCCGCAGCGCTCTTCTTCTTCGGCGGCCAATTTTTCGGCGGTAGCGGCGGCGAGACCAAGAAAGTCGATGTAAACGTCAAGGCACCAGCGTCGGAGCCCGGAAAAGTCGTGCCCAGCAAATCGCCCTGACGACATGATGGAATGTTGCAGCAAGAATGCTCGGATTTGCCGTCGTGGCAGATATATCCGCAGGCGTTCTACAGTTGGATGAGCTTTTAGCTTGTCCGCTACTTGCGGTGCGTTTGTTTGAATCGCCGCGGATGCGCGTCACCAGTTAGGCGACTAATCGCGGTGTGCAACACTCTTGTGTGCCCTAACAAGTCTGTGCCACTCGTGGTCGATTGCTCTCTGAATACGAAGTGCCGGACCAACCTGGTACTTTGGCTGTGCCCGACTCGGGCCGCCTTTAACGATGGCTCGCGATGCAATCTTACTCTCTCGGCTGTCCTCCGCGCGTGATGGGTCTCTCACATCGAAATTGAAGTCCGTTGTCTCCGCCAGAGCTGGTGCGACCAACGTAGCTGCGAGCGAATTTGCGACTGCCTTCTCAGCCAGTTCGCCTCCCTGCTCGGCCAGCTCTCCCGCCTGCTGAGTTACCTTGCCTTGCTGGCACAAAGCCAAAACAAGAGTAACCAAGGCAACCGCAGCGTGCTTAACGCGAACGAACAGGCTACAAGCCGTCTCCAGCAGCCAAGCTTGGAATTGAACGGCGGTCGCGCTCACCGGCGGTAAGAGCTCCAAAGGAAACTTGAAGGCAGCTTTGGTGCGGAAACGGTGGAAGATTTTAGCGATCCTGGAATCGCGCATGATCGCCATCGCCCACCAATCGAGCATTCGAGATCGGTTCTCTTCAACTGACCGCATCGAATCGGTCCTAGTTCCGTCGAGCAGATTCGCGATCACCTGGCAATCCGCGTTGTCCTGCAACCAGGCGTCCAGCAAGGCACTGCGCTCCTCACGCTCTAAGACTTTGAGATACGCAGCGAGATGCTGGGGACAGATAGGGCGCTGGCCGCTGAGATGCGCGGAGATAACACTCGGGAGAACGCCCGATACTTCCGCTAGCTTGAGCTCGCTCCACTCTCGCCAATCCAAGAGTCGATATAGGAGTTGCGAAGCTAGTCTATTGTGAACAATTCGAGAATTGCGGGAATTCATCTGGGGGCTAAAAACAAAACGTCCGAAGGGGCTCGCTGGCCGTATTATTTTCGGGAAATATTACGGCTCCAGTCGAGGTAACGCCTTGGCACGTTGCCCTGTAGCGTAGCTATCGGCGATGCGGTGAGCGTCGGCATGGCGACGGTTGGCATTCCTATGCCTCCAGGCCAGGTCTCGTGCGTCAGTTATATGTATTTCGAGCTAGACCTCATCGTGTCGCGATCAGGATAAAATAACCAACCGACCATCTTCTCGATAGGCACAAGTCTTTCCACGCTTGGCTCGCCTGAAGCCCAGTCGAATAGTTGCACCAGATACCAGCCGGCACGCGGTTCTCCGATCACTACACCCTGCCATTCGACCTTATTATTCTCATCCGCGCTGTGGAAGTATTTTCCAACCAGCTTCTCTGTTTTCGTGACCGTCTCGTCCATAGGCTAAAATTTCAATCGACATGTCTAACGAGACGTGAGAGGTCACTTCCTCCTCAGATCAAATGGCACCGATGCATAGCTTCTGCTTGGAGCCATGATCGCAATTCCGAGCTGTTTAGCTGCTCATCCAGGAAGACAATCGGGATAAAGCCTTCAATAGCATCTCCCTTTTCGAATTTCTGCCGTGCTCCGTCGGCATCGGAAGAACTTATCGGACGCGAATGCACCGCAACAAGCTCGTCAGCCGAGGCTCCCTCCTTTCGCATCCACGCGATGACGAATTGTTGGGTGATTTTCATGGTATAAATGCCCTTATTCCTAGGCTTTCTACCCGGCAAAATTGTAATAGCGATGATGGGAGCAGAGGTTCACGGTGACTCTCTCCGCCGGTGTGAAGTGTGCTAAGCACGGGAAGCTTAGAACCCGCCTCAACCGCACCGTAAAATCCCGTCATCACTACCCATCACAACCAGGAATTTCTGCGTTAGTTTCAGTAAAGATTTACGCGCACGCGGATTCCAAGAAACTCCCATTCCGGGCTACGATTTGCGCCTAGGGATACCCCTGGCGGGCGGTCATGCTGCCAAGAAATCATCGCGAAACGCCGTGTTTCGCCTGCCATCCATAAGTACGCTGAAATTCGAAGCGATCAAAAAGCAAAATATTTGAAAAAGCGGTGATCCGGATGAACGCCAAAGTTGAAGGGAGAATTATGAACTTATCCGTCGAAGCGAAAATCGCTATTGCCGTGGCGACAGTCTTCGTCGTGTTGATCGTGGGCGCAATGGCTCGAGGGTAGCAGGGCGGCTGACTAGCTTCTTCGGCTCCAGGCGAGGTTCACGCTCCCAACTATCAGCCCCAACTGTCGGTCGTCTAAAATCTGCTGCCTGCGGAACCGACGTTGATCAAAGCGATGACGGGGTGCAGAGGTTCACGGTGACTCCCTCCGCCGGTGTGAAGTATGCTAAGCACGGGAAGCACAGAACCCGCCTCAACCGCACCGTTAAAATCCCGTCATCACTACCCAGCACAACCAGGAATTTCTGGGTTGGTTTCAGCAAAAGGTTCACGCGTGCGTGAATTCAAAGAAACCCTCATTCCGCGCTAAGATTTGGCCCTAGGGATCACGCTTTCCCCGTTTTGGCTTCCTTACTTCTTAGCGTTATTGCCACCAAAATTGCGATCGCGATGGGCCAGATCAGATTCAGACGCAACGTGCCGGTGAACGCCGCCGCGAATGCCTCGTGAAACGCCTGGCGAACCAGTTCGACCTGACTTGTGATCAGGCCGGCATCGATGTTTCCGATTCGTTCGGCCGCGCCGGGCTGTTCCAAGAGCTTCTGTTGTGCGAATGACAATGGCGTTTCAGATAATCTGAAAGCGAGATGGCGCTGGAAAAAGGCACCGTGAAGTTCGCTCGCGGCGGTGACGCCAATCGCGCCTCCGCCGAATCGAAACATGTAGATCATTCCCGTTGCCTGACCGAAGCGTTCCGGCGAAACCGCGGTGAGACCAACGGTGTTTAGCAATGTAAATCCGGGCCCGGCCCCGGCGGCAATCAGGAGAAATGGAATCACCATCCCCATGTATTCGTACGATACCGGAACAAACGACAGGATCGCCAGTCCCAGCGCCATCGACACGCAAGTTACGATTAGCAGTGTCGGCATTTGAAAGCGGCTCGTTAGGCGTCCGGACATGAGTCCAGTTACGGCAAGAACAAGACTGAACGGAACCAGGCCGATTCCTGCAGTCAACGCGCTGTAACCAAATTCCTCCTGCAAATAAACCGCGACCATGAACAGGAAAAGAAAGAAGACAAATCCAAGGAAACAACTGGCCACGCAGGAACAGAAAAGGGCCGGTATCTGAAGAAGCTTGCCGTCAACGATGGCATTGGTCGTGCGGCGCTCGATGATTACGAAGATCACCAGCAAGACGAGCGACAGAACGATCAGTCCGAGTGCCAGCGGCGGGTTGCGATCGCTTCCCTGAACGAGATCCAGGCCGACAAGGAAACTCGTTAACGCTGTCCCGAGAACAACTACGCCTGCGATATCAATTCGGTGCGAAGCATTCTCGTCGCGCGAATCCTGAATGGCGCGCAATGCGATGATCATGATCACGACGATGAGCGGCAGATTAATCCAAAAAACCAATCGCCAGCTCACTTGTGCGGTAAGGAATCCACCCACCAGTGGCCCGATCGATTGCGCTACACCCGCAATCCCCACCAAGGTCCCGAAAGCGACTGCGCGCTCCTCTGCGTTGTAAACACTCGAGATGATGGCCATACCCGCCGGCAACATGAGCGCTCCGCCCGCGCCCTGTAATACGCGTCCGATAACCAGCACCGAAAGCGTCGGGGCGATTCCGCACAGGAGTGACGCGATCGCAAATACAATTGCACCTGCGAACAAACAACCGCGTCGGCCAAAAACATCAGCGACCCGCCCGGCCGCTACGATCAGCGCGGCAAACGCCAGCATGTAACTGTTGAGTCCCCACTGAAGGTCTTCCAAATCCGCGTGCAGATCTTTGCCCAGCGTCACCAACGCTACATTGACCGTCGTGATATCGAGGTTCAGAATCGCAAACAGCGCCGCGATCGCGATCAAAGCCAGCCGCGGGTTTGTCGGGCGTGAGGATGAGACAGGCGTCACCAGTTCCGCATACTAATGATGCCTGCGGTCTTGCCCAGCCTTTAGCCGCGCTGTCCGCTCGCTTCACTCATGGATGTGCTCGGAGTCCTCATCGAAAAATACGAGGACGAGCATGTTCCGGAGCTAGCTGAATAAACTGACTTCAGATCTCTGGCTCCGATCACCGATCACTAATCACGAATCACTGATTACCTCGCGCAGACGACTCCTGACCTCCTCGACACGCCGCCGCGAAAAATCGGAAAGGCGGCTTCTCGTCTGAAAACGTTTCAGATAGCGTTGCCCGCCAATAATGCACGTCATCACACGGAAGCGCTTGAATGAATTCGCGGAGAAACATCCGGACACCAAATCTGCTCTCGCGCGTTGGTAGGCGATCGTGCGTAAGGGACGGTTTCTGAATTTTCCGCAACTACGCGAAATCTTTCCGCACGCAGATCAAGTTGGGAAATTCACCGTGTTTAATATTGGAGGCAACAAAGTTCGACTGATCGCGGCGGTGCATTATAATAGAAACAAGATTTACATCCGCCACGTGTTGACCCATCAGGAATACGACACTGGCAACTGGAAAAAATAATATGTCAGTCGCCGAACTCGAAAAAGTGACAAAGGCGTGGCCACCAATATCACATGCGGTGCGAGTACCTCATACCGATGCGGATTACCAGGACCTTGTGCAACTACTCGATCGGCTCACCGATGAAGTCGGCGAAGATGAAAATCATCCCCTCGCTTCACTCATGGATGTTCTCGGAGTCCTCATCGAAAAATACGAGGACCAGCATGTTCCGAAGCTAGCTGAATAAACTGACTTCAGATCTCTGGCTCCGATCACTGATCACCGATCACTAATCACGAATCACAGATTACCTCGCGCAGACGACTCCTGCGTCCCTTGTCACGCGTTACGCCGTAGCGAAAATCGCTAAGGCGCCTACTCATCAGGAAAAGTTTTCAATAACATTGCGCCTCCACAGTGCATGTCATTACGGGAAGCGCTTGGACGGGTTCGCGCTCAAACGCCACTTCTCACTTCTTGCGCCCGTCTTATTCTTCCTTTGAGGTAATGGTCATGTAGCGGCACCAGGATGATCATCGAGAAGTAAACCCAGCCGCTCCATTGGATCTGTTCTGGTGGCAAAGTAAGCGCAAACACCAGCGACACGATTCCGACGCTTACCGGGATGCTCCAGCCCGACAGCTCACCGCGCGTCAGCAGATTTTCCCGTTGATTCAATCGCAGCGGACCACGCAATTGCCAGGCACGAAGATTCAGCAGCAGGATTTCAGCGGAAATGGCAATCAAACCGAGCGCGTAAATCGCGAAAATTGTTCTCGCCTGCGATTCGGTGGTGTGAAGCGATAACCGTTGGCCGACATGGCCACTGCTCAGAAGGTACCACATCGACCCGAAAATTGCCTTCAGCGGATAGATAAAGATCAGGATCGTAACAATCATCGCCCAGCTGATCAAAATCGAAGCACCGTCTTCGAGGCCGTACCGCCGGCTCCACAACCAATGGCCCCGCCAAAAGATGCCCAGCACCGCGATGCTGCAGACAAAGGTCGGTACATTCTTGAATGCCGCCAGGAGCGTCTGGATGTTGTCAGGGATTTGCTGCGCCGCGATCACAAGCATCGAAATGGCGAACGCGAAAGCTGCGTCGATGAAAGTTTCCAGCCGCGTCATCTCCATCCCGCGTAACCGAAACCCTTTCAATCGGGGAAGGCTGTCCAGATTTTCAGGAAGCCCGGAACTGAGTTCCGCACAGCGTTCTTTCATACGTCGCGATGCTATCGCGACAACCGAACTTCCTGAATCTTAATTCTTACCTCTACCCTTCTCTTCTTAATTCTTCCTTCTAACTTCTTCTTTTGTGACCTGGAGTTTGTTATGCCGCAAAAGTCTAGATTTCGGACAGGCTCTCGCCTGACAAATCGCCTACTGGTGGCTATAATTTCGGCGGAGCGACAAGCCGTGCTCGACAAGCTGCGCGAGCTTGCACAGGTGGATGATGATCGCTGGGAAGAGATCATAAACGAGCCGACGCCGCGCCCCAAACTGCGAGCCTTTATCGAACAAGCGACAGCCGAAGGCAGCGAGCCACTCGATTTGAATCGCATGTGATTTCCCGAGCCACTCGGAGCTTTTGGCAAGCGTACGAGCAATTCAATCCTGCGCAAAAAAGAGCGGCACGACGTGTCTTCGCTCTATTTCTCGAAAATCCCGGGCACAATTCGCTTCAATTCAAAAAACTACGCGGCTACTCGGACTACTGGTCGGTGAGAGTGAGTCGGGACATTCGCGCTGTCGGCAAACGGGCCGGTGATACAATTGAATCGGCACGCACAACGACTTCGACAAACTCTTCGGATGAATATTGCTTCCCGCCGCACTGGATGACCGTCTTTCGACTCCGTAAAGGAGCGTGGCTCCAAAAGAGCTTTATGCTCTCAACGATTCCCGCTGATCACAGATCACCAATCACTGATCACGAATCACCAGCTCCTTTGGCGCTTCTTCGTTTCAGGCCGCTTTTTTCTTCGCCACCGTTTTCTTAGCGACGACGGCTTTTGGGAACTCCACAACTTCCACCGAAGCAGACGCAGCGTTGCCATTCTGACCAAAGGTCGACTCGAACGTCAGTTTTCCATTAGCGATCTCGGTTAACGCGATATCGGCTTCGCGCAGTCCCGGAGCATATTCCACCAGGGGACGATGCCCGATCGAAAGCTGTCGGACACGGCGTGAGACCATGTTGACCAGGATTTGCTGATTAGTGACTACTTCGGAGGCGGCTTTAATGAGATCGGCATTCATAATATTTGAT
>WNFW01002010.1_pt1 | contig 13869 bp, 13 predicted proteins | sample 5400131 | NCBI WGS metagenome assembly WNFW01 (sample SAMN13153362, study PRJNA577476) | soil metagenome | isolation source: 20 cm soil or saprolite under grassland replicate 1 | place: USA:California | collected 2016-06-15 | reverse complement strand
TCCTCCACGAACGGGTCTGGTTCGCTTTGTTATCGCGACCGCCGACCACGCCCAGACCGCGGAGCTGGCCGAGCGCGTGGCGGCTTGGCTTCGACGCGCTTCGACGGAGCACCTTGACGGCGCGCTCACGGTGCTGGGCCCGGCGCCGTGCCCGCTGATGCGCCTCAAAGGGAAGTGGCGCTGGCACGTGTTGGCGAAGTCTGCCGAGCCGCGCGTGCTCGGCCGCGTGGTGCGCGCGTGGCGCGCGAAGGGGCACCGCGCGGTGATCGTCGATCGAGATCCCGTTTCACTCTTGTGAAAGCCGTTTGCCTTCGGGTATTTTGACCGGCCTGTGAGTCGTCCTCGGTTTCAGTACCGACCACCCAACTTTGCCGCGCCCCCGTTGTCGGGCGCGCCCGACGCGCGATTCACTCCCGCACCGGCCGACGGGGTTCTGCCCGACGGTTTTTTTTCGACCACGAACCTGCCGACGTACGTGAAGCTGCCGAGCGGTTGGCGTCGGCCCCGCTTGCCGCGCATGGACTGCGTGATCGTGCAAGTGAGCGGCGACGACCTGGTGATCACCGAGCCGCGCCGCGTGCGCAAGGGCGATAGGGTCGCGGTGGGAGCGGCCGAGGACGGCACCGAGGGGATCTTCGTGCACGTCGAAGGCTTTCTGAGCGGCACGCGCAGTCCCAACGAATTCCGATTTATGGCGACGGAAGTGTCGCGCGAGCGGCCGGTGGACTACAGCGTGCTCGCGGAACTGCTCGGCATGGAGAAGGTGCGTGGCGGCAGGATTCTGTGGGTGATCGGTCCCGCGCTCGTGCACGCGCGCGCGCGCGAGGACATGATTTGGTTCATCGAGAACGGCTACTGCCACGTGTTGCTCGGCGGCAACGCCGTGGCGGTGCACGATCTCGAAGCCGCGATCTTCGGCACGACGCTCGGAATGTCCAGCTCCGGCGAAAGCGTGGAGGGCGGGCACGGCTTGCACATGCGCGCCATCAACGCGATCCGCCGCGCCGGTTCAATCGAGAAGGCCGTGACGCAGGGGACCGTGAAGAGCGGCATCATGCACGCGCTGGTGCAAAACCGGATCCCCTACGTGCTCGCAGGCTCGATTCGCGACGACGGCCCGTTGCCCGACGTCATTCCCGATACGCTGGCGGCACAGGACGCGATGCGCGCCTACACCGCGCGGGCGACATTCGCCATTTTCGTGGCCACCGCGCTGCACGCCATCGCGGTCGGCAACATGCTGCCGGCGTTCGTGGACGATCCCGTCGTCGAAAAGATCCGGCCGCTCACCACGATCTGCGTCGATCAGACCGAGTTCGTGGTCACCAAGCTGCGGGATCGCGGCACGCACCAGGCGTACGGTGTCGTCACCAACGCGCAGGACTTCATGCACGTCTTACGCTTCTACGTGGAGCGATGGCAAGCATCGGCGCCGGCGGTTTTGCACCGTTAGCCCCAGGACAGGGGGCAGGGTGGGCGAAGCTGGCCGCCGCGGTCGAAACCCAGGTGCCGCCGGGGGAGATCGAGACTATCTACGTGTTCCACCCCATCAAACGGGCAGGCAAGGAATGGGGCACGGCGGTGGTGACGCGAAAATCAGGTGATGGTCGGTTGCGCGTCTACACGGCACGATACATGCTCGTCGTGCGCGGGAAAGAGCGCGGGCAGTCGAAGATCGAAGTCCAGGAAGTCGCGCTCAGTACCGCCGAGGTGCTGGCGAAGGTGATGCAGGCGACGGTGGACCGGGGCGGCGACACCGAGCCCCCGGTCGAGCTCGGTCCCGCGGTGTGGTACGAGGGGAGGTAGTCAGCGTTGATTGACGCGAGAATGTTCATCCCGACCAAGGCCTTTCTGACCAAGGGCGTCGGCCGGCACAAGGAAAAACTCACGAGCTTCGAGATGGCGTTGCGCGATGCCCACCTTGCGAACTTCAATCTCGTGCGCGTGAGCTCAATCTTTCCCCCGCAATGCGAGCTTGTGGACCGGGAAGAGGGGTTGAGCATGCTGCACCCGGGGCAAGTGCTCTTCACCGTCGTCGCGGAGTCTTCGACCAACGAGCCAAGTCGTCTGGTGGCGGCGTCGATCGGGCTCGCGCTGCCTGCCGATCCTACCCATCACGGCTACATCTCCGAGCACCACAGCTACGGCCAGAACGAGATCACGGCCGGGGAATACGCCGAAGACCTTGCCGCCTCGATGTTGGGCACGGTGCTGGGCGTGCCGTTCGATCCGGAGAAGGCCTGGGACGAGCGCCGCGAGCAGTGGCTCTTGTCGGGTGAAATCGTGCGCACGATGAACGTGACCTCGACGGCGGAGTGCGGCGCCGACGCCCGTTGGACCACCGTCGTGTCCGCCGTCGCATTCTGCGGCTAGGTGGGAGTCGGTGTTGCGGTTGCGTTTGCAGCCGGCCTGCTGAGTTTCCTGTCTCCGTGTGTGTTGCCGCTGATTCCGAGCTATGTCGGCTTTCTCACCGGCATGTCGGTGGAGGAGGTCGAACGACGGCGCGGGACGGCGGTGCTGCACGGGCTGTGGTTCGTCGCCGGATTCTCGCTCGTGTTCGTGCTGCTCGGCGCCGCGGCATCCGCGGTGGGCAATCTGCTGCGCGATTATCAGGTCTGGCTCGGGCGGGTTGGCGGCGTCCTGCTGATCCTGTTCGGGATCTATCTTCTCGGCATCCTGCGCCCGGCGTTCCTGATGCGCGAATGGCGCATCGAGCTGGCGCGCAAACCACTCGGCTACTTCGGCTCCGGCGTCGTCGGGTTCACGTTCGGCGCCGCGTGGACGCCGTGCATCGGGCCGATTCTGGGCGGCATCCTGACGCTCGCCGCGACGCAGGCGGGGCTGGGGCGGGGGATTGCGCTGCTCGCGGTGTACGCGCTCGGCCTAGCGATCCCGTTTCTGCTCACCGCCTTGGCGTTGGACCGGTTTCTGCTCTGGTTTCAGCGCTTCCGACCATACATAGTATGGGTCGATCGGATCGCGGGTGCGATGCTGATCGTGCTCGGCATCCTGCTTGTCACCGATAGTTTTACGCTGCTCGCCGGATACTTACAGAGTCTGACGCCGCAGTTCTTGCGGGAACGACTGTAGAACCTCGCGCCCCTGGGGCGGGTACCCATTGCCAACCGCTGTTACAGAGAGGATTCCATGAATCGGCTAGCGATTTTGGCGACTGTCGCCGCATTCGGATTGAGCGCGAGTGCCTGTCAAAAGGGGCAGGACCAGAGCCGGGCGACTGACTCGACCGCCCGCAATCTGACGTTGGCGCCTTCGGAGTCGACCGCGGCGCTGCGCGACGTCCCGGACCAGAATCAGAAGGCGGCGCCACCACCGGTCACGCGGCCCCCCGCACAGCGCCCGCCCGCGCCTCCGCCTCCACCTGCTCCGCGGATGGCGCGGCTCGGCGCCGGCACGAAGATGGACATCGCGGCGACCGATACGATTTCGTCGCGGACCGCCAAGGTCGGTGATGGCTTCACCGCGCGGGTCGTGGAGGACGTGAAGAATGCGGCCGGGCGGGTCGTCATCCCCGCCGGCTCGGTCGTCAATGGTAAAATCGCCGACGTCAAACCGGCGCCCAATCCCCGGACTCCGGGGACCTTGACGTTGAGCGTGGCGAGCATCACTGTACGCGGCACTTCGTACGCCATCGAAGCGTCGGTCGACTCGCTCGAGACGATCCACAAGGGTCGCGGAGTCACGTCGGGTGATGCCGCCAAGGTGGGAGCCGGCGCAGTCGCCGGTGCGGTGCTGGGTCGCGTGCTCGGCGGCAACAAGAAGGGCACGATCATTGGTGGCGTGGTAGGCGCTGCGGCAGGCGCGGCTGCGGCGCGTGAGAGCAAGGATTCGGACATCGTCTTACCAGCGGGGGCGCATATCATCATCCGGCTGACGAAGGAACTCGCGGTCGCGGCATCCTGACGCGGTGATCCGCACCAAGCTGTCAACGATGATGTTCCTCCAGTTCTTCATCTGGGGGGCCTGGTACACGACGATTGGAAATTTCATGGCGGCGCATGGGATGGCGACGCTGACCTCCTGGCCGTACCAGGTAAATCCCATCGCCGCCATTGTTGCGCCATTTTTCCTTGGCCTGGTTGCCGATCGCTACTTCGCGACGGAGCGAGTGCTTGGGTCGCTCCATTTGTTGGGCGGCATAATCATGCTGCTGGTACCGCAGGCGACTGGCGCTCCAACACTCTTTATCGGGTTGCTTCTTCTTTACAACCTCTGTTACATGCCGACGCTCGGCTTGGTGAATTCTCTGGCGTTCCACCACATCCAGAATCAGGAGAAGCAGTTCCCGCTGATCCGCGTATTCGGCACGATCGGTTGGATTGTGGCAGGCCTGTTCATCGGTTTCGTGTTGAGCCGCTTCACGGGGGGCCAGCTGCCTGATACGACAGTGCTTCCGCTGTATACGACTGCCGTGGCGAGTCTGCTCCTCGGGCTATATAGCTTCAGTTTGCCCCACACGCCGCCGCCCGCCGCCGGACGGCCCGTGTCCATCCGCAGTATTGTGGGCGTCGATGCGCTCCGCGAATTGGGGAGCAAGCCGTTCTACATCTTCGTCATCAGCTCGATGCTGATCTGCTTTGCGTTGGCGGCGTACTACGCCTACGCGCCCATATACGCGAAAGCCGCCGTTTACGATACGGGAATGAAGAACTTCCTCACCACGCTGTTACCAAATCCCTCGTCACTTATGACGCTCGGTCAGATGTCCGAGACGATCTTTATGTTTCTCATGCCGCTGATGTTTGTGCGTCTCGGTGTGAAGCGCATGTTGCTGATCGGGATGGCGGCGTGGGTGCTGCGCTATGGCCTCTTTGCGTGGGCCGCCCCGAACGCGGTGTTCTGGTTGATCGCGCTCGGCATTCTGCTCCATGGTGTTTGTTACGATTTCTTCTTCGTGACAGGGCAGATCTACGTAGACAAGAAGTCGAGTCCGGCGGTGCGCGGCCAGGCGCAGGGATTCCTCGTGCTCGTCACCTACGGCGTCGGGATGTTCATCGGCGCGAAGATCGCCGGCGCTGTATACAACTCGTTCCTCGGCGGTGGCGCGACGGTATTGACGCTTGCACAGTGGCGCAGCTTCTGGTGGCTCCCGGCGATTTTTGCCACGGCGGTGCTGCTGTTCTTCGCGGCGTTCTTCAAAAGCGCCAGCAACGGAAATCGGCCAGCGAACAGTTAGGTAGAGACGCAACAGACGCAGCAGACGCAACAGTGGTGGTCAGGCTGCAAGCTGGCGACCACTGTTGCGTCTCTGGCGTCTGCGGCGTCTCTCACTTCTGAGAACGGTCCGCCTATTCGAGCTCTCTAATCCAAATGTTGCGATACCTGATCGGATTGCCGTGATCCTGCAGTTTCAAGGGCAGCTTGTCCGGATGCATTTTGTACGGCGGTCGTGCTTGGTTGGCCGTCGGTCCCACCAACTCAAAATTGTCCTGAATCAGCACTCCATTCAAAAACACCGTCATCCGCGCCGGCCGCTCCACTGAGCCGTCCGCCTTGAAATGTGGGCGATGGAAGATGACGTCATACGCCTGCCACTGGCCCGGCGGCCGCGTGGCATTGACGAGTGGCGGATTCTCCCCGTAGATGGCACCGGCCTGGCCGTCAGGGTATGTGTCGTTCTGGTAGGAATCGAGCACCTGCAGCTCATAGATCCCCATGAGAAAGACGCCGCTGTTGCCGCGCTCCTGGCTTTCACCCTCTGGAGGAGTCGGCGTGCGCCACTCGATGTGCAGCTGCACGTCGCCGAAGCCGCGTGCCGAGACGAGCATGCCGGTGCGCGGTTTGACCTCGACGTAGCCGTCTTTGACGATCCATTTCGCCGCGGTGCTGTCCTGCGCGCGCCACTGCGAGAGGTTGGAGCCGTCGAACAGCACGACAGCATCGCTCGGCGCCGGAGCGGGAGGGCGTTCGGGCCCGGGGTTTACGACGGGAGGCCGAGGGCGATCCATCGAGTGTTGCGGCCACTGTTGCGTCTGCTGCGTCTGTGCCATCAGCAACAAAGCTAGCATGCCGATCATGGTTTCCAGGTCCCTTTCGCCACCGCGGGGACGAAGCTGTCGATCCCCTCCGGTGGAAAGTCGAGAGTGCGCCCCTGTTCGGCGCTCATGTATGCCGCCATCAAGACCTTCACAACCTGAAGTCCGTCATCGAATGTCAGCGCCGGCTTTTCCCTGCCCAGGAAGACGTTGACGAAGTGCCGGTCCTCCGCCTCGTAGCCATAGGCGGCCGCTTCGCTTGCGACCACTGGCATCTGTCCCATTTCGGCGTTCTGCTTCTCGACCAGGTCCTCGCCCGCCTTCCCCTGGACCTCACGGCTGAAAAAGAGCTTGAGTCCGGAGTCGAGCGAATTCCATGACAGCGAGTACTCGGGACCGAGCAGCTCCGCCGACAACCGGAGTCCCGCGCCTACGAAGCTCCACGAGGTGCTCGCCTCGCCGAGCACACGGTGCCCGTCATCGGTTTGGAATTCGATCACGACGCTGGCAAAGTCTTCGGACGGTGCCTTGTCGTAGTTCACATCGCTGCCCATGGTGGCCGAGAGCTTTTTGCTATAGGCGGGCCTCGTCCATTTGAGACTGGCGATGTGCGCGGTGATCTTTGCGGGCCGTACCGATGACCGTGGCTTGTTTGGATCGGTGAGAAGGTGCTGCACGAGCAGCGACGAGTGGCACATCATGTCGTTGAGCACGCCGCCGCCCTGCAGCTTGCCCTGCCAGAACCACGGCGCGTGCGGTCCGCTGTGCTCCTCGGCGGCGCGCGCGAGATAGGGGCGGCCGGTGAGCTTCGCGCCGCGCGCCCACAGCAGATTGCGACCGGTCTCGACCTGCGGCGAAAAGACCTGGTTCTCGAGATACCCGTGCGGGAGACCGACTTTGGTGACGAGCTCGAGGACTCGCTTTGCCTCGCTCACGTTGCGCGCGAGCGGTTTCTCACACGCCACGCCCTTGAGCCCGCCTTTGCCACGCTCGATCGTGCTTACCATCTCTTCCACGTTCTCGATGCGCGCGTGGTTCGGACCGCAGAGCCAGATCGCGTCGATGGCGGGATCCTCGACCATGGCGGCGATCGAGGGGTACGCCTTGGCCTCGCCCACGCCGAGTTTCTTCGCGACGCCGGCGGTCTCGGCGGCGTTCTTCTGGTTCGGGCTCCAGACGCCGAGCACGTCAACGTCGCGCACTCCCACCATTCCCAGCAGGTGGAACTTTGCGTTGAACCCGCTCCCCACCATTCCAATCCGAAGTCGTTCCGTCATTCAATCCTCGTAACGGACGCCGAGTTTCTGCAGCGCTTCCGGCGGGCAGCCCTTCCATTCGGCCACAAACGTGTTGCCCTGATAATTGAGATCGGTGACGCCCATCTTGCTCGACCAGAAGCCCGACGCCGTCATATCGCGGAACATGTTGAAGAACGCGACCCCCTGGCTCATCTCGGCCCTGGCCTTCTTGGGCCAGGCGATGTCGTCGAGGATCGCGGTACGCTCGCCCTCGGTGGAGGCGACGAATGTCTTGCCGCTGCGCTCGTAGGCCTCGTTGTCCAGCCACGCGAGTCCGCCGCGCATCGGTACCTGCCCGTCCGGCCGATCGGTCATCATGAAATCCATGTATTCTGGGACGCCGGCATCGGTCGCGCTGCCCGAGCGCTCGTCTTTCGGGATGACGAGATCCGCGAGGATGCGCACCGTGTCCCACTCGTGCGGCGTGAAAAACGTCGGCGCGAAAGGAGTCTTGGTAGCGATTGCCTCACCGGCGAGCTTCGCTGCGCGCTGCGCCTCGGCCGGCGTCCATTTGAACGCCGCCGTCAGCGCGGCCATCGCCATTGCGCCTACCGCTTCGCGCCGCTTCATAGGGCCCTCGCCTTGAGCTGGTTTGCGATGTATTCGGACGTCCGCCAGGATAGAGCCATGATCGTCCAGGTGGGGTTCTTGTCGGCCTGTGAGGTGAACGGTGAGCCATCGGCGACGAAGAGATTCTTGACCTCGTGGGTCTGGCAATTCGAGTTCACGACCGAGGTCTTGGGATCGGCGCCCATGCGCGCACCGCCCAGCTCGTGAATGATCACGCCACCCGCCGCGATGCCGTAGCCATCCTCCTTGCTCGGCATGTTCCCCCCCGGCGTGCCGCCCATCTCCGTGATGAGCGCGCGGAACGTCTCCTGCATGTGCTTGACCTGGAGATATTCGTGATCGGTGAACTTCCAGTGGAAGCGCAGCACGGGGATGCCCCACTTGTCCACGATGTTCGGGTCGATCTCGCAGTAGCTGCCGTCGTTGGGAATCATCTCACCGCGCCCGGAGAACCCGATGTGCGCGCCGTTGTAGCGGCGATAGTCGTTCTTGAGCTGCTTGCCATAACCGCCGCCCTGCCGGTTCTGGATACCGCCGCCGAAGCCCGCCCCCGGCAGCCCCGTGCCGCCCCACACCTCGATGTGGTAGCCGCGCGGGAAGTCGAGCTTCTTGTTGTCGAGCCACCACGGCATGTAGACGTGCATCCCTCCCACACCGTCGTGATTGTGGGGAATCGGGTCCATCAGCTTCGGAACGAATCCCCCGACGTCGGTGCCGGTCGTGTCGGTGAGGTATTTGCCGACCGTCCCGCTGCCGTTCGCGAGTCCATTGGGGAACGACGACGACTTCGAGTTGAGCAGCAGCCGCGACGTCTCGCACGCGCTCGCGGCGAGGACCACCACCCGGGCGTCGATGTGGTGCTCGCTGCCATCCGTCGTGTCGACATAGGCGACGCCGCTCGCCCGCCCACTCTGGTCCAGCGTGATCTCGCGCGCCATCGCGTTCGTCTTCAGCGTGAGCTTGCCGGTCTTGAGGGCCGGTTCGATCAGGACGTTAGTGGAGGAGAAGTTTGAATTCGTCTTGCAGCCGCGGTTACACTGGCCGCAGTAATGACACGCGGGGCGTCCGTTGAGTGGACGGGTCAGGATCGACAGCCGCGCGGGCACGCAGGTGACGTTGAGCCGCCGAGCCGCGTCCTGCACGAGCAGCTCGTAGCAGCGCGGTTTGGGAGGCGGAAGGAAGAGCGAGTCGGGGGCATTGGGGATGTTTTCCTTGCTCCCAAAGACCCCCACCAGTTGCTCGAGCTTGTCGTAGTAGGGGGCCACGTCGGCGTAGCTGATCGGCCAGTCGTCGCCCAGCCCGTCGAACGTGTTCGCCTTGAAGTCGCGCGGGCCGAAACGGAGCGAGATGCGACCCCAGTGGTTCGTCCTCCCGCCGACCATCCGCGCGCGCCACCAGCGGAACCTGTCCCCCCGGGCGACCGTGTACGGCTCGCCGGGAATCTCCCAACCCCCGATGCAGCCGTCGAACTCGCCGAACGGCCTGGCCGGAGTGGAGGCGCCGCGCCGCGGCGATTCGTATGGCCAGGTGAACATCGCGGAGTTGGTCCTGTTGTCCCACGGACTGCCCGCTTCAAGGACGGTGACGTTGACACCGGCGCGTGCGAGCGCGTAGGCGGCCATCCCACCGCCCGCTCCCGAGCCGACGATGACGACGTCGGCGGGTGTCGACTGAGTTGCCAAGCGCATTCAGGGCTCCCGTCTCATTCCAAGGGTTGAGCCGCTACCTCCGACGAACGGACTCCTTCGAGCAATACCGGGTCCTCGGCCAGCGGCCCTGTGTTGGGGCTCATGCAGTTCACTCAAAACCGGGAGGTACCCATGACCCGGAACAACTGGATCGCCCTGGCCATTTTGACGAGCGCCGCCGCCCTTGGCGCCTGTTCGCCAAAGGGCGGGGAAGCTGGCCAGTCCGGTCGCGCTGTGGACAACACTGCGCGTGATCCATCGGACCTGCCAGTGTCGTTCACCGTCCCCGCGGGGACGCGCCTCGACCTGACGCTCAGCGGTGAGCTGAGCTCGCGTAAGAATAAGGCTGGCGACACGTTCACGGCGAAGCTGGCGACGGACATCCGTGATGCGTCCGGTAAGGTGGTGATCGAGACCGGCTCGACGGTCAGCGGCACCATCGCGGAGGTGAAGCCCGCCCCGAACCGTCGCACCCCGGGCACGCTGACCCTGGCGTTGAGCACGATCGAGACGGACGGCAAGATACTCCCGATCCGTGCGACGATCGACTCGGTGCAGAGCGAGTACCGCACGCACAACATCAACGGCCGTGACGCCGCGAAGGTTGGCGGGGGGGCCGCGGCCGGTGCGGTGGTCGGCCAGATTCTGTCGAAGAACACCAAGGGCACTGTGATCGGCGCCGTGGTGGGTGGCATCGCCGGTGCCGGCGTGGCCGCCGAAACGAAGGACTTGGATATCGTGCTCCCGGATGGGTCGCGTATCCTGGCAACGATCACGGAGTCGATGAACTCGTCTCAGTAGCCTAATGCACCGCCGGCGTAACGTGGGTCGGCAACACCGACCCACCCGCCGGCGGTTTTTTGTATAGCGGCGATAATGCCGCTCCGTCCCCGCCGCTCGTCCATCTTGTGTCCCATCGCCTGCAGCGCCCGCACCGTCGCGTCGCTCAAGCCTCCATGCTCGTAGTAGGTCTGGTCGGGCAGCGCCTGGTGATGAATTCGTGGGGCGGCGACGGCATCGGCGAGACTCATCTTCTGATCCAGCACGTTGAGAATGACCTGAGTGACGCTCGTGATGATCGTGGGCCCGCCTGGCGTGCCGACCACCATCTCCAGACTGCCCGCGCTGTCGAGCACGATCGAGGGCGTCATGGCCGACAGCATGCGCTTGTTGCCGGCAACGGCGTTAGCCTCTCCTTGCACGAGCCCGTACATGTTCGGTTTGCCCGGAGCCGACGCGAAGTCGTCCATCTCGTTGTTCAACAGGAATCCGGCACCAGTTACGGTCACACCGCTGCCAAATCCGCCATTCAGCGTAGTGGTCACGGCTGCCGCGTTCCCCTGGGAGTCGACGATCGAATAGTGCGTCGTGTGCATCGACTCGCCGCCCGCGGCCTGCGGCGGCGTCGGGGTCGCATGCTTCGGATCGATCTGTGACCGCAGCGTGGCTGCGTACGACTTCGACAGCAGGCGGTCGAGCGGCATGTCGACGAAATCTGGATCGCCGAGCCAGCGGTTGCGGTCGATGAAGGCGCGACGCATCGCCTCGGTGACGAGGTGCACGTAGGCCGCCGTGCCGAAGGCGGGGAGCGTGTCGTAGCCCTCGAGAATGTTCAGGATCTCGCCCATCGTGACCCCACCCGAGCTGGGCGGCGGCATCGAGTAGATCGTGTGTCCCCGATAGCTCAGCGCGATGGGTGTGCGCCACTTGGCGCGATAGCGGCGCAAATCCTCCTTCGTGATGAGACCGCCGCCGCGCTGCATTTCGGCCACGATCAAATCGGCGATCTGGCCACGGTAAAAGACGTCGGGACCCGAGTCGCTGATGAGCTGCAGCGTGCGCACGAGGTCGGGCTGCCGCCAGATGGTCCCGGGCGGGGGAGCGCTGTCGTGTACCAGGAACTGCTCCCTGCTCGCTGGGAACTGCGCCAGCAGCTCGCGGTCGCTGGCGATGTCGCGACTGCGTGCGGAATCGACCACATGTCCCTGCGCGAGCCGGATCGCCGGAGCGATCAACGTCGCCCAGGGCAGCGTGCCGTATTTCTGCCACGCTTCGTGCAGTCCGGCGACGCTGCCCGGCACGCCCGATGCCAGATGACCCACTTCGCTCTTCTTCGTCGGGTTGCCGGCTGAGTCGACGAACATGTCGTGGGTCGCGGCGGCAGGCGCCGCCTCACGATAATCGAGTGCCGTCACCTCGCCGCCGGCGGTGCGATGGACGATGAAGCCGCCGCCGCCGATGTTGCCGGCGTCGGGCAGCACCACCTCGAGGGCGAAGGCGACCGCCACGGCGGCATCGATGGCGTTGCCGCCCAGCTTCAGGATGTCCACGCCGACCTGCGTGGCCAGTGGATGCGCCGAAACGACCATGGCGTGGGGGGCCGTGACGGGCCGCGCGCGTAACGTCCAGGTCGCAGGAATGACGGCAGGGCCCCGAATCGGGGCAGGAGCGGCGGTTGGAGGGCGATGGGCACAGCCAAGGGCCGCCAGCAGACATATCGCGGGGAGCTTTCGCATTCGTAATCTTATCGTCTAATTCTCCTCCATGACAAACCGCGATTTCCACGATCCGCGCGCCACCGAGCAACGCAACCCGCGCTCGGAGCGCATCGACGTCGCCTCCAGTCTCGAGGTCGTGGACATCATGAACGCCGAGGACGCGCGCGTAGCAGGCGTGGTGCAGGGGCAGCGCGAGCAGATTGCCCGTGCCATCGACCTGATCGTCGCCGCGTTCAAGGCCGGTGGTCGGCTCGTCTACGTCGGGGCCGGCACGTCCGGCCGTCTGGGCGTCCTTGATGCCACCGAATGCCCGCCCACGTTCGGCGTGCCCCCCACGATGGTGACCGGCGTAATCGCGGGCGGCTACGGTGCGCTGGTGAAGAGCGCCGAAGGCGCGGAGGACGACGTGAACACCGGCGCGGCGGCGATGGACCCGGGGGGCGCCGCCGTTACCAATCGCGACGTCGTCGTCGGCATCGCGGCCAGTGGAACGACGCCTTATGTCCGAGCCGCCCTCGGGCGCGCGCAGACTCTGGGTGCCAAGACGGTGCTCGTCACGTGCGCCGCGGCGCCGAAGGTGCTCGCCGAGACCTGCGACGTCATCATCAATCCTGTCGTGGGACCGGAAGTGCTGACCGGTTCGACCCGACTCAAGGCAGGGACGGCCACCAAGCTCGTCCTCAACACACTCTCGACCGGTGCGATGATCCGACTCGGCAAGGTCTACGGCAATCTGATGGTCGACTTGGTCGCGCTGAGCGCGAAGCTGCACGACCGCGGCGAACGGATCGTGATGGAGGTCTGCGGTGTGTCCCGTGAGGAAGCGCGCCGTGCGATCGCGGGCGCCAAGGGCAGCGTGAAGCTTGCGATCGTCATGGCGCGACGCAAAGTGGATGCGGACGAAGCGCGGCGCCTGCTCGAATCGGCAAACGGGTTCGTCCGCCCCGTCGTGGGTGATCCGCCGCCGGTGGGTCGATGACGACTCTCGCCGTCGGGGTCATGTCGGGCACATCGCTCGATGGCATTTCGACGGCGCTCGTGCGGTTGGACGACGGCAAGGGAGACGCCGAGCTCGTCGCGTTTCGGCAGGAGCCGTACTCGGCGGCTGAGCGTGGTTCGATCATCGACACGATGGCGCGCGGCACGCCGAAGGACGTCGCGTTTCTGCACGTCGCACTGGGCGAACGATTTGCCGGGGCCGTCCTTGCGCTACTCGCGCAGGCGCGCGTCGCGCCCAAGGACCTTTCATTTATCGCGTCGCACGGCCAGACAATCTGGCATGAGCCGGGGCGCGCGACCTTCCAGCTGGGCGACGCGGCGGTGCTGGCGGAGCGGGTCGGCGTACGCGTGGTGAGCGACTTCCGCGCGCGCGACGTGGCGGCGGGAGGGCAGGGAGCGCCGCTCGTGCCGCTCGCCGACGTGATGTTGTTCGGCCACGAGCAGCGCGGCCGCTGGCTGCTCAACATCGGCGGAATGGCGAACGTCACGTGGGTGCCGCGGCGCGGCGTGCCCGACGGCGCGTTCGCCTTCGACACGGGCCCCGGGGTTGCGGTGATCGACGCGATCACCCGGCGCGTCGATCCCGACGCGGCGTTCGACGAGGGTGGCGAGCGCGCGCGCCGCGGCCGTCCGGTGGCGAAGCTGCTCGACGAGCTGCTGGCGGATCCGTATTTCGATCAGCCGCCGCCCAAGAGCACGGGCCGCGAGCGGTTCGGGATCGAGTACGCCGACAAGCTGCTCGCGCGGGTACGCAAAGCGGGCGGCTCGGACAACGACGCGGTGGCGACGGCGACCGCGCTCACGGCCGAGTCGATTGGTCGCG
>WNFW01002009.1_pt1 | contig 13873 bp, 11 predicted proteins | sample 5400131 | NCBI WGS metagenome assembly WNFW01 (sample SAMN13153362, study PRJNA577476) | soil metagenome | isolation source: 20 cm soil or saprolite under grassland replicate 1 | place: USA:California | collected 2016-06-15 | reverse complement strand
AGTCCGGCGGGCAGCTGCGTGGTCACGAACGTCGGGTAGATCGCGTCGCTGCGCAGCCCCGGCTGCGCCGCGCCCGCGAGCCACAGACTCGTGCCGACGAGCAGGAACAGCGCGAAGAGGACGATGACGCACAGCCCCGAGCCGATCAGGGCCCGCCGCGCGTCGCGAAGACTCTTCGAGGCGAGCAGGCGCTGGACGATCAAATGGTCCGTGCCGTGTGACGCGGACGCCAGCAGGGCGCCGCCGATGAGACCGCCCCAGAAGGTGTACGTCCGCGTGAAAGAGAAGTGGAAGTCGAAGACCTGCAGCTTGCCCGCCTGCAGCGCGGTCGCGAACGCATCGGAGCCGCCGGCGAGGCCGAGCGCGACGACCAACGTGACCACGCCGCCGAGCACGTACACGCCGAGCTGCATCACGTCCACCCACACGACCGCGCGAATGCCGCCGACCCACGTGTACACCAGGGTCACGAGCCCGACGGCGAGAATGCCGGCGGGGAGGCTCCAGCGCGTGATGATCGCCAGGGGGATCGCGGTGGCGAAAACGCGTACGGCGTCCGCGACCGAGCGCGTGCCGAGGAAAATCGCCGCCGCCGTGCGGCGCGCCCGCGGACCGAAGCGGTGCTCGAGCCGCGTATACGCGGTCTCCTGAGTGCCGGCGAAGTAGCCGGGGAGGAGCAGCGCCGCGACCCCGATGCGCCCGACGAGATAGCCGAACGGGAGCTGCAGGAACGTGAGGTTGCCGGTCGCGGCGATGCCGGGGACGGAGATGACGGTGACCGCCGACGTCTCGGTCGCCACGATCGACAGCATGATCGCCCACCACGGGAGCCCGCGGTGGCCGAGGAAGTAGTCGCCGGCGTCGCGCTGGCGCCCGGCGAGCACCAGGCCCAGGCTGAGGGCGGCGGCAACGTACACCGCGACGATCGCGAGATCGGTGGGGCGCACGCGCTAGCCTCCCACACAAGAAACCGGCCCGCTGGTTGGGCGGGCCGGCGCACGCGGATCAGTTTCGCGCAACGGGTGGAGTCAGACGGTGAACGACGACCCGCAGCCGCAACCGCCGGTCGCGTTCGGGTTCTCGAACGCGAAACCGGACTCCTGGAACGTGCTCTTGTAGTCCACCCTCGTCCCGTTCAAGTACGGCGCGCTGAACCCGTCCACGAACAGCCGCACTCCCTGGCTCTCCACCACCACGTCCTCGGCCTCGGGCCGGTCTTCGACGTTGAGGCTGTAGCGGAAGCCGGAGCATCCGCCCGGCATGACCGCCACGCGCAGCCCGGCCGTGGCCGGGTCCACCTTCTCCGCGGCCATGACCTTCTTGATTTCAGCGGCCGCCTGTTCGGTGAGACTCAACGTCACCGCGGCCGGCTTCTGGGTCGTCGCCATGCATTCCCTCCGTGTCGCCGCAACCTAGGGAATCCCGCGCGCCGTGTCAACGGCGCGTAGCCCCAGGTCCCGCCGCAGGTTACGGGCGATGAGCGCAAACGCCACCACCGCCACAAAGAGAAACGCGATGCCGGTCCGGAACGTTCCCACGAGCAGCTGACCGATGCCGAACAGCGCCGCGTAGACGGCGACCCAGCCGGCGACCCAATTGACCCACGACAGCGCTCCCCCCGGGATGGTATCGGCGCCGAACCCCAGCCGCGCCGCGACGCGCCGCCATCCCGGCCCGCCCGGCCGCACCTGCCGGTAGAAGCGGTCCAGTGTGGCGTCGCTCTCGGGCCGCGTCACGAAGGTCGCGACGAGCCACGCCGCCGTGGTGACGCCGACGGTGATGAGCATGACGGCGGCGTAGCTGCCGCCGGTGGCGTCGCTCGCGGAGAGATGGCCGAACGTCTGCAGCCCGAGCGCCGTCACAAAGGACGCGACCATCGCCGCGAGCTCGCTCCACGCGCTGATGCGCCACCAATACCAGCGCAGGATCAGCACCGACCCGGTGCCCGCCCCGAGGGCGAACAGAAAGCGCCAGCCCGCTTCGACCGAGCCGAGAAAACGCATCACGACGAGCGCCAGCAGCATCAGGACCACCGTCGCGACGCGCGCCACCAGCACCTGCTCACGATCCGCGGCATTGCGCCGCACGAACCGCAACCAGAAATCGTTGACGAGATACGACGTGCCCCAGTTCAGGTGCGTCGAGATCGTGCTCATGTATGCCGCGGCGAACGCGGCGAGCATCAGGCCGCGCAGCGGCGAGGGGAGGAGGTCCACCATCGCCTTCACGTATCCGTGCTCGGGGTTGGCGAGTCCGGGATAGCTGACGGCGGCGAACAGCCCCACGAGAATCCACGGCCAGGGGCGCAGCGCGTAGTGCGCGATGTTGAACCACAGCGTCGCGAGCAGCCCGTGCCGCTCGTCCTTCGTCGACAGGATGCGCTGCGCCACGTAGCCGCCGCCGCCCGGCTCGGCGCCGGGATACCACGCGGCCCACCACTGCACGGCGAGGAACACCAGCAGGGACGACAATGGCAGCCATCCGCCATGGAGCGGCGGCAGCACGCCGACGGCGGCCTGGGTGCTCCCATAGTGCCCCGAGGCGAGCGCGACGAGCCGGTCGAGCCCGCCGATCCGGTTCACGGCCAGCACCGCCAGCACGATGCAGCCGCCCATCGCCACGATGAACTGGAAGAAGTCCGTGACGACGACGCCCCACAGGCCGGCGAGGATCGAGTAGCCCGCCGTGATGGCAAACAGCACCACGGCGACCCGCCACCCCGACATCCCGAAGCCGACCTCGAGGATCGTCGCCATTGCCCGCGTCACCCACCCCATGATGATGAGGTTGACGGGGAGGGCGAGGTACAGCGCGCGCGCACCGCGCAGCGTCGCCGCCGGCTTCCCGCCGTAGCGCAGCTCGGCGAACTCGACGTCGGTCACGACGCCGGCGCGCCGCCACAGGCGGGAGAAGAAGAACACGGTGAGAATCCCAGAGAGCGCCAGGTTCCACCACAGCCAGTTGCCGGCCACCCCGTATTTCACGACGAGCCCGGTGACGGCGAGCGGCGTGTCGGCCGCGAACGTCGTGGCGACCATCGACGTCCCGGCGAGCCACCACGGCAGCGCTCGGCCCGACACGAAGTACTCGGCGATCGACTTGCCGGCACGGCGGGTGTAGTAGATCCCGATCGCCGTGGAGAGGACGAAGTAGGCGATGATGATCAGCCAGTCCGCGGCGTTCAGGGTCATGGGCGTGGGTCCGTGAGGGCGTCCACCACGAGGTCCGCCACGAAGGGCCGGACCTTCAGGATTCTCGTGTTTGCGCGCGTGGGGTGGACGCGGTTGGTGAGCAGGATGACGAACAGATCGCGGTCGGGGTCGAGCCAGATCGACGTCCCGGTGAATCCCGTGTGCCCGAAGGCATGCGCCAAGAGCTTGGTGCCGGCGCTGGAGTGTTCAGAGGGCGTGTCCCAGCCGAGGGCACGGGAGGAACCGGGGGGCAAATCTTGGAGGCGGGTGAACTGCTCAACCAAGGACGGAGGAAGACGGAGAAGGTCGGAGGAGGACGGAGACTGCCTTCCCCGACTTCCTCCGACTTCCTCCGACCTCCTCCGACCTTCTCTCACCTCGAGCAACCACTCCGCGAACCGCGCCAAGTCTCCAGCGGTGCTGAACAACCCCGCGTGTCCCGAAATCCCTCCCAAACGTCCCGTGTTCTCGTCATGCACTTCGCCGCGGATCATGCGGTGCCGGAATACCGTATCCATCTCCGTCGGGGCGATGCGGTCGCGCCACTCGGCGGGCGGCAAATAGCGCGTCGTCGTCATCCCCAGCGGCTTGAACACCGCCGTACCCAGATACTGATCGATCCGGGTCTTGGTGATACGCTCCACCACCTGCGTCAGGACGATGGCGCCGAGGTCCGAGTACAGGTAGCGCGCCCCGGGAACGGTGTCGAGCGGCGTGGTGTCCACGAGTGCGAGCGCCGCCTCGCGTGTCTCCGTCTCGCGGAACAGCGGCCGCCACGCTGGTAGCCCCGACGAGTGGGTCAGGAGATGGCGGATCGTCACCCTCTCTTTGCCCGTTCCGCCGAACTCAGGCAGGTAGCGCTGCACCGGCGCGTTGAGATCGAGCTTTTTCTGATCGACGAGCAGGATACACGCGGTCGTGAGCCCGATCACCTTGGTGAGCGAGGCGAGATCGAAGACTGTCTCCGTCGTCATCGGCCGCGGGTCGTCCACGCCGTAGTGGCCCACCGCCGCGAGCAGCGCGACGTGGTCGTGATTGCCGACGGCGACGACGGCGCCGGGGAATGCGCTGTCCACCTGCGTGCGCAGATACTCCACGACCGCCGCGAGCCGCGTGCTGTCGAACTGTGGCGCGGAGGTCTGGGCGACGAGCGGGGCAGCGCCTGCCAGGGTGGTGAGGACGAGCCCGAGGCGGCGCTTCACCGCGCGCTCACCGGCGTCGGCGGACTCGAGTCGCGCACCACGATCCCGAACCCCACCGGGTACCCGGGTGGGACGCGGATCGGCAGGTGGCCGGTGATCGGCGACAGGCCGAGCAGCGCCCGGGCCGCGGCGCGCTCCGAGGCGCGGACGCCGCTCCAGGCGAGCAGATACGACTTGACCGTCGGGGTCTGATTGAGAAGATATGGGCTGCCGAAGGAGATCAGCACCGTCGGCATGAGCGAGTCGGTCACCGTAATGAGCTGCGCCAGCGAATCGGGAAGGGCGATGTTGCCGCGCCACGAGATCGGACGCACGCCGGAGGCGAACACGACCGCGGGGTTGCGGGCGATCACCGTCCGCGCCGAGTCGTACGACGGGACGCCGGACATCGGCCACAGCCGGAAATAGTCCACCGTGTCGCCGTTCTGGCGCAGGATGTCGGCGAAGCGCTGCGCGATGCCGCCGTTCTGCTCGTCGGCGTAGGCGATCAAGGCCAGCTTCCCGCGCCGACCGCGCCACGACCGCACGATGCCGGTGGTGTCGCGCGCCAGGGTGACGCTGCGCACGGCGATGTCGTCGGCGGCGTCCTGGGAGCGCCTGGTGCCCACGATCGTCATGATCGAGTCGATCGCCACGGTGCGATGCGCGAGCAGCCCCAGCCGCTGCTTGATCGCGAGCACCCGCCGCACCGAGGCGTCGAGGCGCGCCGCCGAATAGCGGCCCTGCTCCAGCGCGGCGGCCATGGCGTTCAGGGCGGAATCTGGATCGGCGGGCATCAGCAGCAGATCGGAGCCCGCCAGGAATGCGCGCACGGTGGCCTCGCCGGCGCCATACTTGGTGACGATCGCGCCCATCGTCAGCGCATCGGTGACCACGAGTCCGTTAAAGTGCAGCGAGTCGCGCAGCACGCCCGTCAGCACCGCGGCCGAGAGCGTCGCGGGGTCATCCGAGCCGGTGACGGCGGGGAAGGCGATGTGCGCGCTCATCACCACGTCCGCACCGGCGGCGATGCCGGCCCGGAACGGCACCAGCTCCAGGGTATCGAGGCGCCGGTAGTCGGCGGCGATCACCGGTAACCCGATGTGGGTGTCGGTCTGTGTGTCGCCGTGGCCGGGGAAGTGCTTCAGCGTGGCGAGCATGCCGTGGTCGCGCAGCCCCTTCACGTAGGCCCGGACGAGCCGCGCCACCGCGCCCGGGTCCTCGCCGAACGAGCGGGTATTGATGATCGGGTTCAGGGGGTTGTTGCTGAGGTCGGCGTCGGGAGCGAAATTGACGTGGATGCCGACGGCGCGGCCCTCGATCGCCGCGGCGGTCGCGATGGTTTCCGCGTCCCGCGGGTCGCCGCTCGCGCCCACGGCCATGATCTGCGGGAACGCGGTGGCGCCGACGATGCGCATCCCGGGGCCCCACTCCAGGTCCGCCGAGACGAGTAACGGCAGTCGGGAGCGCTGCTGCAGCGCGTTGAGCTTCGCGGCGATGTCGAACGGCGAGCCGACGGAGATGATGATCCCGCCGACGTGGAGCGAGTCCACCCAGCGCTCGGCGACCTGGAAGCTGGAGTCGTCGAACGCGGTGTAGCTGCCGGCGAGCCACGGGACGATGAGCTGGCCGATTTTGTCGCGCGGAGTGAGACTGGCCAGCAACGAATCGACGGACGCGGGGATGACGGCTGTGGCCGGAGGCTCCGTCGTCGGCCGTATAGGCCGTATAGGCCGTATGGCCGTATGGCCGGCACAACCGAGCAATCCAGCGAGAATTAGGATTCTATGCGCGCGCATCATGTGATCGTGTTGGCCCTCATAGGCTGCTCACCGGCCAGCGGGCAGGTGCGTCCCGGAATCGACGTCCTGGTGTCGGACTCGCTGCATCTCGTCGCCGGCAAACGGGTCGTGCTCCTCACCAACCACACTGGCGTGGACGCCGCCGGACATCGCGACGTCGACGTGTTGTCCGGCCATGCGGCCATACGGCTCACGGCGCTGTTCTCCCCCGAGCATGGCTTCCGCGGTCTCGAGGACCGTCCGGGGCTGCCCGACGCCGTGGATTCGGCGACGGGGCTACCAATCTATAGTCTCTATGGTGGGTCGCGCCCGCCCAACTACGCCGCGCTCGACAGCGCCGACGTCGCGCTCGTGGACCTCCAGGACATCGGCGCCCGGTACTACACCTACCCCGCGACCGCGACGCAGCTGATGCGCCAGGCCGCCCGGCGCGGCGTGCGGGTGGTGGTGCTCGACCGGCCCGACCCCGTGGGTGGGGAGGCGGTGCAGGGCAATGTGCACGCGGCGATTGCCGATCCCGACACCGCGCTCGTGGGATTTCTCCCCGTGCCGATGCGCCACGGCCTGACCCTCGGCGAGCTGCTACGCCTGGCGAACGACGCCCTCGGCCTTCATGCCGATCTGGTGGTGGTACCGGCGGCCGGCTGGCGGCGCGGCATGTATTTCGACGCGACGGAGCTGCCATGGATCAAGCCGTCACCCAATATGCCCGACTTGGAGAGCGCCTTTCATTATCCAGGCACGTGCCTGTTCGAGGGGACGAATCTCTCGGTGGGGCGGGGGACGCCGTTCGCGTTTCAGGTGATCGGGGCGCCGTGGCTGGATCCCGAGGCCGTGTTAACACGGTTTCGGGATGGGGGAGGGGGGATGGGGGATGCGACGGTGGGAGTGGAAGTGACGGCGACGGAATTCACGCCGAACGGCCCGACGGATGGGAAGTACGCCGGTGTCCCGCTCAAGGGTCTGCGGCTGCGCGTCACCGATCGCGCGCGCTACGACCCGACGCGGCTCGCGGTCGCGCTGCTCGCGGCGATCCGCGCCGCGCATCCTGACTCGTTCCGTTTCGGCCGGCGGTTCGACCAGCTCGCCGCGGGGCCGGAGCTGCGCGTCGCCCTGGAGGCGGGACAGTCCGTCACCGCGATCTGGGCGCGCTGGGCCGCGCCGCTCGCCGCGTTCCGCGCGACGCGCGCCAAGTACTTGCTCTACTAGCAGTTCTTCCCTTTCCGCCCCTTCCGCAGGCTGTTAGCTTCTCCCGCGCTCATGAATGTCATTCCCCAGGCGGTCAAAGACGGCTTCGTGAAACTGGTAGGGCCGCTCGCCCGGGCGTTGATCCGCTGGGGCGTTTCCCCCAACACCATCACGACCGCCGGCGCCCTGTTCGTAATCGCATCGGCGGTCGCTTTCGGGATGGGCAAGATGCATTGGGGCGGCGCCCTGCTCCTCGCCAGCGGGATCTTCGACATCCTCGATGGCCAGGTGGCCCGCAACGGGAACCGCGCGAGCACCTTCGGTGCTTTCTACGACTCGACCCTGGACCGGGTCGGCGAGACGGCGGTGTTCCTGGGGATCGCCGTGTGGTTTGCGCAGGGCGGGGTACCGGCGGCGCGGATGCCGCTCGCCGTCGGGCTGGCCATCACGGCGCTCTCGGCGTCGATGCTCGTCTCCTACACGCGGGCGCGCGCCGAGGGGCTGGGACTCGAGTGTAAGGTCGGGATCGCCCAGCGCGCCGAGCGCTTCGTGGTGCTGGGAGTGCCCACCGTGCTCTTCGGGGCCGGCCGCGAGGGCGCGCTGGTGTTCTGGATCGTCGTCGTGCTCGCGGCCGTCACCGCGATCACGGTCGTGCAGCGCGTGATTTACGTCGCCCAGAGGACGGAGACCGCCAAGCGGGGGACCGGCGCGGCGCATCGCGACACCCTCCCCGGTCATCGCGCCGTGCTTCGGAAAGGAACCTGATCGTGCCGCAACCTGCTGGGCGGGAGATCGCCCCCGCGAAGGGGAAACTGGGCGTCCTGCTCGTGGGCCTGGGCGCCGTGTCGACCACCTTCATCGCCGGCGTGGAGAACGTGCGGCGCGGGCGGGCGCTGCCGATCGGCTCCCTTACGCAGATGGCCACGATCCGCCTCGGCCAGCGGCCCGAGAAGCGCGCGCCCAAGATCAAGGACTTCGCGCCGCTCGCGGCGCTCGAGGATCTCGTGTTCGCCGCGTGGGATCCCATCCCCGACGACGCCTACACCGCCGCCAAGAAGGCCGGCGTGCTCGAGCCGCACCACTTGGAGCCGGTCGCGGACTTCCTCAAGGCCATCACGCCGATGCCCGCGGCGTTCGACCAGCACTACGTCAAGCGCCTCCACGGCACCAACGTCAAGCGCGGCAAGACCAAGCGCGAGCTCGCCGACCAGCTGCGCGAGGACATCCGTGCGTTCAAGAAGCGCGCCGGGTGCGACCGGCTGGTGATGGTGTGGTGCGCGTCCACGGAGATCTTCATCACGCCCGGCGCGGCGCACCAGAGCCTCGCGGCCTTCGAGCAGGCGATGGAGCAGAACGACCAAGCCATCGCCCCGTCGATGCTGTACGCCTGGGCCGCGCTGATGGAAGGCGTCCCGTTCGCGAACGGCGCCCCCAACCTGACGGTGGACGTCCCCGCGCTCGAGCAGCTCGCCGAGGAGCGGCACCTCCCCATCGGCGGCAAGGACTTCAAGACCGGCCAGACGATGATGAAAACCGTGCTCTCGCCCGCCTTCAAGGCGCGGATGCTCGGCGTCGCCGGCTGGTACTCGACTAACATCCTCGGCAACCGCGACGGCGAGGTGCTCGACGACCCCGAGTCGTTCAAGACCAAAGAAGAGTCGAAGCTCGGCGTCCTCGAGTACATCCTGCAGCCGGAGATGTATCCCGAGCTGTACGGGAACGTCTTCCACAAGGTGCGGATCAACTATTATCCCCCGCGCGGCGATAACAAAGAGGGCTGGGACAACATCGACATCTTCGGGTGGCTCGGTTACCCGATGCAGATCAAGGTGGACTTCCTCTGCCGCGACTCGATCCTCGCCGCGCCCCTGGTGCTGGACCTGGCGCTGCTCTTCGACCTCGCGCACCGCGCCGGGCTGTCGGGGATCCAGGAGTGGCTGTCCTTCTACTTCAAGAGCCCCCAGGTGGCGACGGGCGGGGGCCTCTATCCCGAGCACGACCTGTTCATCCAGCACACCAAGCTCAAGAACACCCTCCGCTGGATGATGGGGGAAGAGCAGATCACGCACCTGGGCATCGAGTACTACGAGAAGGTATGACGCCGGCGCAGCTCGCCGTCACCGCCGCCGGGGCCGGCGCGATCGCCTGGGTCTTGTGGTACTTCCTGTTCTCGCGCCGGCCGGCCGCGGCGGCCGCCGCCGCGGGGCAAGGCGGCGTCCAGGAGATCCGTGTGCTCGTGAAGGGCGGCTACACGCCCGACACCATCCTCGTCCAGGCCGGCAAGCCGGTGCGCCTGCAGTTCTACCGCGACGAGACCGCGGACTGCTCGGAGCGCGTCGTCTTCGAGGCGTTCGGCATCAACCAAGCCCTCCCGGCGTTCCAGACCACGACCGTGGAGTTCACGCCCAAGACGCCGGGGGAGTACCCGTTCCGCTGCGGGATGAACATGCTCAAAGGCCTGCTCGTCGTGGAACCCGCCGACGCGAACCGCCGGGCCGCCTCCTCACCGCACAAGTTCCATGGCTAAAGCCCGTATCGTCCTCCCCATCGAGGGGATGAGCTGCGCCTCGTGCGCCGCCACGGTGCAGGAAGCACTGCAGGGGGTGGGCGGCGTGACACAGGCCGCCGTCAACTACGCCACCGCCCGCGCGGCCGTGGATTACGACGACACGCAGACCAACGTCGCCCAGCTCGTGCAAACCGTGCGCGCCGCCGGGTACAACTGCGGCAAGGCGACCGTCACCTTCGGCATCACCGACCTGCATTACGCGCCCAGCGTCGCGCCGCTGGAGCAGGAGCTGGCCCGCGTCCCCGGCGTGCTGAAGGTCGCGGCGAATCAGGCCACCGAGACCGTCACGGTGGAGTACGTGCCGGGCGTCACCACCACCGAGGCGCTGGAGCGCGCGGTCGAGGCCACCGGCTTCCGCGTCGCGGCGCCGATCGCCGCCGAGGACCCGGTCGAGCGCGAGCGCGTCGCGCGGGCACGCGAGATCCGCGAGCTGACCTGGAAGTTCACGGTTGCGGCCGTCGTCACGGTGCTCGCCATGGCCGGCGCGATGCTGCTCATGGCCGACCGGCCGATGGGGACGTTCAAGCAGTTCGACCTCCTGGGCCGTCTGCTGATGCCCGCCGCCGCGCGGCTGCGCGATTGGGTCGCCGCACAGGGGTGGACGCTCGACCTCGCCTGGGTGAAGGTCGGCCTCGCGGTCCTGACGCTCCCCGTCGTCGCCTGGTCGGGCCGGCAGTTCTACCGGGGGGCTTGGAGCGGCTTCCGGCACCGCACCGCCGACATGAACACCCTCATCGGCGTCGGCACCGGCGCGGCGTACCTGTACTCCCTCGTCGCCACGTTCGTCCCCGGGCTGTTCACGCGGGCCGGGCTCCCCGCGGACGTCTATTACGAAGCCGTCGCGGCGATCATCGCCCTGATCCTCCTCGGCCGTCTGCTGGAGGCCCGCGCCAAGGGCCGTACCTCCGAAGCGATTCGCCGGCTCGCCGGGCTCCGGCCCAAGGTGGCCCACGTGCGCCGCGACGGCAAAGAGACCGACGTCGCCGTCGAGGCGGTGGAGGTGGGCGACGCGGTGATCGTCAAGCCGGGCGAGCGCGTTCCCGTGGACGGCGTCGTGACCGAAGGGGCGTCGGCCCTGGACGAGTCGATGCTCACCGGGGAGCCGATGTCGGTCGCCAAGAAACCCGGCGACGAAGTCATCGGCGGCACCGTCAACACCACCGGCAGCGTCACGTTCCGCGCCACGCGCGTCGGCAAGGACGCGGCGCTCGGCCAGATCATCCGCATGGTGGAGGACGCCCAGGCCGGCAAAGCGCCGATCCAGGGACTGGCGGATCGCATCGCCGGCGTGTTCGTGCCGATCGTCCTGGTCGTGGCGCTCGCCGCGTTCGTCGTGTGGTTCGACTTCGGGCCTCCGCCCGCGGTGATCTTCGCGACCGTCGCGCTCGTCACGGTGCTCATCATCGCCTGCCCCTGCGCGCTGGGCCTCGCGACCCCCACCGCGATCCTCGTCGGGACCGGCAAGGCGGCCGAGTACGGGATCCTGATCCGCGGGGGCGAGGCGCTGGAGCGGCTCAGCCGCGTCCGCACGGTGCTCCTCGACAAGACGGGGACCATCACCGAGGGGAAGCCGACGATCACCCACATCGTCACCGCCAAGAAGCCCGACGGCACGCCGATCTCGCCGGCCGAGGTGCTCAAGTGGGCCGCGTCGGTGGAGCAGCGCTCCGAGCACCCGCTCGCGGTCGCGATCCTCAAGGCCGCCAAGGACAAGCAGGTGACGCTGCTGCCGGTGGAGAAATTCGCGGCGATGGAAGGGCGGGGCGTGCGCGGCACCGTGGACCGGCGCATCATCGAGGTGATCTCGCTGCGCCACGCGCGCGAGCGCAGCCTCGAGTTCGGCACCCTCGGCCAGGACGCCGACCGGTTGATGACCCAGGGCCGCACGCCGGTCATCGTCGTCGTCAACAACACCGTGTACGCCGTGATCGCGATCTCCGATCCCATCAAGCCCACGAGCAAGGACGCCGTCGAGCGCCTGCGCCGCCTGGGCCTCACCGTCGAGATGGTGACGGGCGATTCGCGCAAGGGTGCGGAAGCGGTGGCCCGGGAGGTCGGCATCGACGAGGTGCTGCCCGAGGTGCTGCCGTCGCAGAAAGCGGACCTCGTCAAGAAGCTGCAGCGGCGGGCCCTCGGCGTGGCGATGGTAGGCGACGGTATCAACGATGCGCCGGCGCTGGCGCAGGCGGACGTGGGAATCGCCATCGGCACGGGCACCGACATCGCGATGGAGGCCTCCGACGTGACGTTGATCCGCGGCGACCTGCTCGGTGTCGTGACCGCGATCCACCTGGCGCGCCGGACGATGCGCACCATCCGCCTCAACCTGTTCTGGGCGTTCATCTACAACGTGGTGGGGATTCCCATCGCGGCGGGCGCGCTGTTTCCGTTCACGGGCGTGCTGCTGTCGCCGGTGCTCGCCAGCGCGGCGATGGCATGGTCGAGCCTGTCGGTGGTGTTGAACAGCTTGACGTTGCGCCGCTTCAAACCGGCCTGGGCATGAAATACTTCCATCGGACGAGTGCGAGCCCCGAGCAGGTGCTCGAGACGGCGAAATCGTTCTTCGGCTCCCGTCTCGTGCCTGCTGAGGAGACGCCGCGGCGGCTCGCGTACCGCGGCTCGGTCGGCAAGCTCACGGTGAGCGCGCTGCCCGAGGGCGGCCATTACACGTTCGTGGAGGTGACGACGGATCAGGTGGGAGAATCGGAGCTCGACAAGCTCGCCAAGCGGTTTCTCGCGGAGGTGCACCGCACCGTCGAGCCGGGGCACGAGATCCGCGGCGCCTACTAGCCCGCGAGCTTCGCCTCGTACCCGGCCCGCTTCACCGCGGTGATCAGGTCCGCGGCCGTGACGGCGTCGTCGTTGAAGTCCACTTCGGCTTCGCCGTCCTCGAGATCGACGATCGCGGTGTACACGCCGCTGACGCCCTTCAGCGCCTGCTCGACCTTCGCCTGGCAGTGACCGCACGTCATGCCGGTCACGGAGAGCTTCGCGTTCGCCATGGAACCTCCGTCTCAGCTATAATTTAGCCATGACCTCCCGCATCGTGCCCGCCACCCAACCCGGTCACCCCGCCATCCCGGCGGAGTTGGAGCGCGCCCAGCTGCTGGAGATCTACTACTATCTCCGCCTCACCCGCACCCTCGAAGAGCGGCTCACCGCCCTGTACCGGCAAACCAAGGTGATCGGCGGCCTGTTTCGGTCCCTGGGGCAGGAGGGCGAGTCGGTGGCGTCCGCCTACGCCCTGGAGCGCGGGCGGCACCGCGACCTGCTCTCCCCGCTGATCCGCAACCTCGGCTCGATGCTCGTGATGGGCGCGACGCCCCTGCAAATCCTGCGGCAGTACATGGCGAAAGTCGAGAGCCCCACCCGGGGGCGCGAGCTCAACATCCACTTCAACGACCTGGAGCTGGGCTACGTGGGGCAGATCTCCCACCTGGGCGACATGATCCCGGTGATGGCGGGCATCACGTTGACCTTCAAGCTGCGCCGCGAGCCGCGCGTGGGGCTCGTCTACATCGGCGACGGCGGCACCTCCACCGGCACGTTCCACGAGGGGCTCAACTTCGCCGCCGTGCAGCGCTGCCCGCTGGTGGTGATCGGCGAATACAACCATTGGGCGTACTCGACGCCACCCGAGAAACAGTTCGCCGTGACGGACCTCGCCGAGAAGGCAAAAGGGTACGGCATCCCCACCGTCACCGTGGACGGCAACGACGTGCTCGCCGTGTACACCGCGACGAAGCACGCCGCCGAGCGCGCGCGGCGCGGCAAGGGCGTGCACTTCATCGAAGTGAAGACGTACCGCCGCAAGGGACACGCCGAGCACGACGACCAGCACTACGTCCCCAAGGAGGAGTTGGAGCACTGGGCGAAGGAGAACGACCCGGTCGATCGTTACGCGAAACAGCTGATCGAGCATGAATGGGTCGAGGCGGCGGA
>WNFW01006977.1_pt1 | contig 13874 bp, 13 predicted proteins | sample 5400131 | NCBI WGS metagenome assembly WNFW01 (sample SAMN13153362, study PRJNA577476) | soil metagenome | isolation source: 20 cm soil or saprolite under grassland replicate 1 | place: USA:California | collected 2016-06-15 | reverse complement strand
GGGATTCAGATTGCCAGCAGCGGGCAAAACTGGGACCACGAATGATTACAAAGACGCGTGGTTCCTGGGTTATACCAGCACGCTGACATGCGGCGTGTGGGTCGGGTTTGATCAACCGGCCACAATTATTTCACGCGGTTACGGTGCCGCGCTCGCACTGCCGGTCTGGACACAGGTAATGAACAAGGCAGCGCAGCATTATCCTGCCGAGGTGTTGCAACCGACCATGCCAATTCAACACGCCACGGTCTGTTCTATTTCGAATCAGCTCGCAACGACGGGATGCATGTCGGCCGGGACCGCCTACGACATCGATTTACCTGCTGACAAGGTGCCGACTGGCGCGTGCCAGGTGCACGGCGGTGAGCAATGGCCGTTCGCTCAGCAATTCCAAGGTCTGCCACAAAAAGCTGCAACGTTTCCAGGTCGGGTATTCAAATCGTTTCGAAGATTTTTCGGCGGACGGTAAACTGCGCTATCACCGTGGTTGCCTGATTGCAATCTTGGTGACCGCAGTACCCATCGTACCCATCGTCTTCGGAGAAGCCGATCCACCATTCAGTTTTTCCCAATCTTGCCAAGTGTCGATATCGATGGCGCCTCTGGGAAACGTGAGCTGAGCAACACGCTCGCGGTTTTGCAAAATAATTGATTTCGCGCCTGTTTCGTCATCGAGTGAAAGCAATTCCTCGAAAAAGGAACGATCGAAAAGAGCGGGAACACCGAGAGTATCTGCATAACGGGAAGCGGCGATATCTCTCCTTGTTGCCTCGTGCGTTGCGACCAAACCCTTGATGGTACGCGCGTTCACTGCCGGCTGATCGCTAACTAGCAGAAGGATCGCTTCAACGTCTGGTGCGCGAGCAATCAAGGCCTCCACACCGCTGCGAATCGAACTGCCGATTCCGCGCCGCCAGTTTGTGTTACGTACTTCCATGACGCTCATGTCCGCTAACTCGCGAGCAATTTTTTCGGCGTCGCTCCCGATTACGACTACAACTGGTGAACATCCCGCTTCGCATGCTGCGTCGATGATGGTGCGAATGAGTGTTTTACCGCGAAATAGGAGCAGCTGTTTTGGTTGCCCGAACCGGGACGATCCCCCAGCAGCCAGAATAACCGCTCCGATGTTTTGCATTCGTTAGGCAAGTAATGCGCCTTTTATCGGACTGTGGATTGACACTTTACGCTCGCGGAGGGATTCGCCGGAAGCGCCGGCAAATACTCGCTGAATCTCAGAGACGATTGCGAGCGCAATTTCCTCCGGTGTCTCCGCGCCCAGATCAAGACCGGCAGGTGCAAAGAAGCCGGCGTTGACAACGATTTCGCGCTCGAGGAGATCGTTCATCAATTGGTCCCGCCGCTTGCGCGGGCCAATCAATCCGACGTAACGCAAATTCAATGGCAGCAATCTTTGGAGCGCGGCAAAGTCGCGTCCATAATTGTGCGATTTTACAATCGCGGCGGTCCACCGGTCAGGGGCAAACGCCAAAGCGTTTGCATCGACAAATGTATTCATTTCCCAACCTAACAGTTGGCCTAACGAATGAAACGGGACGTTGTCGGGACCGTCGCCGAAAATCCAAAGCCGGATCGGTGGATGAATTTGTTGCATTAGCTCATGCTGCTGCTCTTGCTCATGATCGAATGGCACAATGCGAGTTCCAACCTTTCCATTGCTGAACCTTGTAATCGCAAAGCAAGGGCGTCTGGCATCCAGATTCTCTGCCAGATCCACAAAAAATTTCTCTCGCGCGCGCTCGATGAGGACGTCGATCCTGCCGGCGCAGCCGAACCGGCGTCGTGTATCGAAACTGATCAGAGCTGGTTCCGCAGTTTCGAAAACTTCGCGTGCGCGCAGCTTCACTTCTTCTTCGAGACATCCCGCACTGAGCGAACCAATCGTTTTGCCGTCAGGCCAAATCAACATTCGTGCGCCCGGCCGCCGATAGCTCGAGCCTTCTACGCGCACCAAAGTCGCCAGGGTGTGTGAGCGGCCCGGGCGGTTTGGTTGGCACTGGCTCCTTCGCCACTCACCCAAAATGTCGTAAATATCCTTCACCGTGCAGGAGAATACTCCGTGCGCTCACCCGATTTCGCAATCGAAACGATCCAGCGAACTCCGTCTGGCCCGATTTCTCGGTTAACTGTCAGAGCGAAGTTTGAACACGCTCGACTGCGTTGATGTCTTGAATCGAAGTCGGGATCACCATCATTGTCGTGAGCAAGATCGACTTCACGGTTAATGGAACCAGACATGTTGTCGAAGCCGATGATGATACTCCATTGCTTTGGCTCATACGTGACAATCTCGGATTGACGGGGACGAAATTTGGCTGCGGAGTCGGCGTTTGCGGCGCATGCACCGTGCTCGAAAATGGAAAAGCAGTGCGCGCCTGTCAGGTTCCCGCGTCGGAAGTGTCGTCTCGCAGTTTTGTCACGATCGAAGGATTGTCCTCAGACGGGAGTCATCCGTGTCAGCGCGCGTGGCTTCAGGAGGAGGTCGTGCAATGCGGATATTGTCAGGCTGGAATGATCATGACCGCGTGCGGGTTGTTGCAGCAATATCCCAATCCGAGCGATGAACTGATCGACAACGTGATGTCCGACTCAGTTTGTCGCTGCGGCACATATCCCAGGATGCGCAAAGCGATACGACGTGCGGCGGATGAAATGCGCACGAAAAAACAATGATCACTTCGCGTCGCGCTTTTTTGAAAACAGCTGCCCTTAGCGGCGCGTCGCTCGTCATCGGTTTTGACGGAGGGCGTTTGCTTCAGGCGATTGATGCGAGTGTAGCGGGCTCATTTCAACCGAACGGATGGGTCTGCATCAATTCCGATGGCACTATCATTCTGACCATTGGCAAATGCGAGATGGGCCAGGGCGTTCGCACATCATTGGCCATGATTTTGGCGGAGGAACTCGAAGCAGAGTGGACGCGGATCAAATTATTGCAGGCAAAACCGTCAGCTGACTCCGATCTTGGAACCGGCGGAAGCGACAGCATGGCGAGCAGTTGGAAACCGTTGCGGCAGGCAGGAGCTGCCGCGCGCGAAATGCTAATCACCGCTGCGGCCACACGGTGGAAAGTCGATCGCGGCAGCTGCAAAGCAGTGGACGGTGCAATTGAGCACAGCGCGAGTGGACGGCGCCTCGATTACGGTTCGTTAGTCGCGGATGCAGCTAAAGTGCAATTGCCAGAGAATCCGCCGTTGAAGAATGCGACCGATTTCAAAATTATCGGTCACCGCACCGCGCGGATCGACGGACCGGACATTGTCAGTGGCAAAGCGCGCTACGGAGTTGACGTCAAAGTTCCGGGAATGTTGTACGCGTCGCTCGAGCGTCCGCCGTTCTTAGGCGCGAAAGTGAAGAACCTTCGGGAAGATAATGCTCGGGCTGTTAGCGGTGTGAAGTCGGTGATCAAATTGCCGCGCGGAATCGCTGTCGTCGCGAATTCTACCTGGTCCGCGATCAAAGGCCGGACCGCGCTCGCGGTGGAATGGAGTGAGCCGCCAAAAGATGCTTTCGATTCGGACGCACATTGGAAAAAACTTCAAACCGCATCTCGCGAAACCGGATTTGTCACCCGCGAGGAAAAGCCTCCGTCTGGAACAGGCGCGATTACAAAAACAATCGACGCGACCTATTATTACCCGTTCTATGCTCACGCGCCGGTCGAAACCATGAACTGTGTGGCCGACGTTCGAGGGAATCGCTGCACGATTTGGGCACCCACACAGGCTCCGGAACGATTGCAAAAGCAAGTTGCTCAACTGCTAGGGATCGCGCCGGCTGATGTCGATGTGAACATCACCCTCATTGGTGGTGGATTTGGCCGACGCCTCGGAGTCGATTATGCAGTTGAAGCCGCGGATATTTCGCGCGCCGCCAAAGTTCCGATCCAACTTCTCTGGTCGCGCGCTGACGACATGAAGCAGGGACATTTTCAGGCGGCGTCAGTCCATTACCTTTCGGCCGGATTTGACGACCAGGGAGTCCCTGTTGCCTGGAAACACACCAAAGCCGGATCATTTCATAATATTTCGCCGCTCGATCCAAAAGAAATGCGCGATGCCGCGTGGTATCAGGACTGGTCGTGGGGGTGTTATGATGTTCCGTATGCATTCCCAGCCATCCAAACGGCCTACGTCGCGGTCGATCTTCCCGTAAAACAAGGGCCGTGGCGATCAGTCTTCGCGCCATCGAGCGTGTTTGCCCGCGAATGTTTCATCGATGAAGTAGCACAAGAGCGGGGCGCAGATCCGCTCGCGTTTCGTTTGGAAATGTTGAACGGCGCCGACGTGATTAAAGCCGGCTCTACCACAGTTGATCGTCGGCGATTGCGCCGTGTCCTTGAAACTGTTCGGGATAAATCTGGCTGGAACGGGGCTTCAATTAGCCAGGGGTGCGGTCGCGGAGTCGCGTGCAACGCGTACGCCGGGCGCACTTACATCGCCTATGTTGTCGATGTCTCGGTCGATCGCGAAAACAACGTCCATATCGAGCGAGTCGTGGCTGCGGTTGATTGCGGCCTCGTTGTTAATCCGGTCGGCGTCGAGCAACAAATGGAAGGCGGAATCATCTGGGGTATTTCGTCGGCGTTAAAAGGTGAAATCACCTTCCATGGCGGCGCAGCACAACAAAGTACTTTCGCTGATTTCGGTGTTGCACGTATGCGCGATGCTCCGGCAATGGAAATACACATCGTTGATTCGGACGCCCGGCAACCTTTCGGAATGGGTGAGCCACCGGTGCCGCCGATTGTTCCCGCGATCGCGAACGCCATTTTTGCAGCAACTGGAACACGGATCAGGCGACTGCCGGTTCGACCCGAGCAACTCAAACAGCGCGCCGCCTAACGAGTGACGTTGTCGGTTTAAATCAACTTCTCAATCGTGATTGGCAGCTCGCGTACCCTAACGCCGGTAGCATGATGCGTAGCCGCGGTGATGGCGGCAGCGATGCCGGCCAGACCAATTTCTCCAATGCCGCGGGCGCCCAGAGGATTGATTTCCGTGTCGGGATAATCAAGAAAATGCACTTCTTCACCACAGCGCCTTCGATTTGGTTGCGCCCGGCCAGCGGGTTAATAATGCGCCCCGCATCCATCACACTCACGACGCGGTTGACGCGCAACCGCGCGATCTCCGGCTGCCATGTTACTTCGACAAAATGACATCCGTACGAATGTGTGGAGAATTTCGGTTTTTCTTTTTTTTCCTCGCCGAAGGTCGCATTGGATTGACCGTTGCCTGTCACGAAGCGGAGATCGGCGCTTCGAAGCAAATCGGCAAACGGCACGCCGCTTGCAGGGCCATTCGCTTTGACAAAAACGCGGCCATTTTCAAAAGCGAGCTCGTCATTTTTTCGTTTTTCAAAAGGGGAACCTGGCGTCGTCGTCGCGACGGTCAGCAAGGATTTGATTGCGTCATCTGCCGCGTCAAGAACCGCTGGAATAACCGATGCAGTCGCCATCGAACCACCGGAGACAGGGCCTTCGGGAAGCGATGTATCACCCAGGGCTACTTCCACTTTTTCGAGGGTCACACCGGTCCTTTCCGCCGCAAGCTGGGCGAGAATTGTATACGTACCGGTGCCGATATCCTGCGTGCCGCATGCGATTCGAGTCGTGCCATCGTCACGAAGCTGGATATTGGCTGCAGCGGCAAATCGCGCGGCGACCCACGCAGCCGTGGCCATACCCCAGCCAAGCGTTAACCCATCGCGCTTCATCGAGCCGATCTCGGGAGTGCGCTTGGACCAGCCGAACTTTTCTGCTCCCAGCTGAAGGCACTCGAGTAAATGGCGTGATGAGAACGGAACGCCTAACGACTCGTCGATCTTCGGTTCGTTGAGAACGCGAAACTGAACCGGATCGATCTTGAGTTGATCCGCGAGCTCATTCATTGCCGATTCGGTGGCATAGAGACCGGGCACCGCGCCGGGACCACGCATATCGGACGGTGAACCGATGTTGCGCCTCGCGCGTCCGAACTTTACTCGAAGGTTCGGCACACTGTAGTGGAACGGCGTCGCTTCTCCGCAATTCTCATGGTACTCATCGAGCATCGACCTCTCGTAAACATAGTCTTGCATGAGCGACACGAGTTTGCCCTCCTGCGTGGCACCGAGGCGCATACGCTGCTGGGTACGGGCGCGATGACCCGCCGTTTGGAACATCATCTTGCGGCTAAGAACCAGCTTAACGGGTTTACCTAACTGGCGCGCCGCCGCCGCCGCGAGCGAACAATGCGTCCATGGCCAAAGCTTGCTGCCGAAACCCGAGCCGACAAATTTGGTAATGACGCGAACATTCTCTTTTGGCAAACCAAACATTTGCGCGAGAACGGTGCGCATATTGAAGATCGCCTGCGATTCTTCGTAGAGTGTCAGCATCTGGCCATCCCATATTGCTGTCGTCCCTTGTAACTCGATGGGATTGTGCGTCTCAGACGGCGTGACATAAGTTTGGTCGAGTTTGGCTGACGCCTTGGCGAACGCTGCGTCCGGGTCGCCCCTCTCGCTTTGCAAGCGATGTTCTGGACCGTACGTGGTCGCGACCACCTGCGGATCGTCCTCCGCTTTTAAATCGGGGTTCACGTTCGGCTTGTCCTTGCTGTAGGTCACGCGAACCGCGTCGGCTGCAGCTTTTGCTGTCTCGAAGGTGTTCGCCACGGCAAGCGCGACGTATTGGCCGTAGTACTGAATGATGTCGTCCACGAATGGAGGGCGCCGCTCGATACAGATTCCTTCCATACCTTTTCCCATAACCGAGCGGAAGATTTTTCCGATGTTGGCGCGATGAAAAATTGCCCGGACGCCGGGCATTTTTTCGGCCGCAGCGGTGTCCAGTTTTTGAATTTTGCCATTTGCAATCGTCGCTTCGATCGGAACGGCGTAGAGCAAGTCAGGAAAATGGAAATCCGACGCATACATCGCGGTGCCGCTAACCTTGAAAGGGCCGTCGATGCGCGGCTGAGGTTTGCCGATCACGGATGTCTGTGTGCCCTCAGGCATGACCTCGATTTTCCTTAGGCGGTTTGTGTTACCAACTTCAGCGCGTGCACCAGGCAGCGTTTGGCTAATTCCACTTTGAATCCATTCTGACTTTGTGGTTTGGCATCGCGCAGCGCGGCATCCGCAGCTTTTCGAAACACGGCTTCTATCGCCGCCTGACCTGTCAATTCCGTTTCAGCCTCCGGTGATCGCCACGGTTTCGTGCCCACGCCACCGAGCGCGACGCGAGCGCCCGTGATCTTTCCACCATCAACCGTGACGACAACCGCTGCGGATGCGAGTGCAAATTCGTACGAAGCGCGGTCGCGCAATTTCAAATAAAACGAACGGCTGCCTGGCGCGGGCGGCGGCAGGGTGACATGTATGATCAAATCGCCCGGCTCCAAAACCGTCTCACGCTGTGGTGTGTCTCCGGGAAGGAGATGAAAATCACTAATCGGAACGCTGCGATCGCCTTTGGTTCCACGGATATGAATGATTGCTTCGAGAGCAGCCAATGCCACGTTCATGTCGGATGGATTCGTGGCGATGCAATGTTCGCTGGTGCCTAAAATGGCGAGACTGCGGTTTACTCCGGTGATGGCTGCACAACCCGAACCGGGTTCCCGTTTGTTGCAAGGCATTGTGGTGTCGCGAAAATACATGCAGCGGGTTCGTTGCAAGAGGTTCCCCGCAGTAGTTGCCATGTTTCGAAGCTGGGGCGATGCGCCGCTCAAGATCGCTTCGGACAGGACGGCGTAGTCTTTGCGAACGATCGGGTGATAAGCGAGATCAGAATTGCGAACCATTGCGCCGATCTTCAGGCCACCGTCAGACAGCGTTTCGATTTTGGCCAACGGCAGATGAGTGACATCCACCACTTTCTGTGGCGCCTCGACGTTTAGCTTCATCAAATCAATCAGCGTTGTTCCGCCGGCGATGAAGCGAATATCTGCTCCCTGTTGTGCCGTCGTCGCCTTCGCACCGGCGGCAATCGCTTGGCCGGGATCGTCTGCGCGCGAGAGTTCGAACAGTTTCATGCTTGCTTCTCCTTCACCGTGCCTTGCCGCACACTCTGAATTGCCGCGACGATGTTTTGATACGCGCCGCATCTACAAATGTTGCCGCTCATGAATTCCTTGACTTCGGCATCCTCCGCTCCGCACGGTTCTTTCAACATCGCAACCGCCGACATGATCTGGCCGGATGTGCAATAACCACATTGATAAGCATCATGCGAAACGAACGCTGCCTGCATCGGATGTAAGTTTTCCGGCTGCCCAACACCCTCAATCGTGGTGATCTCGTCACCTTGATACATCGCGGCAAAGCAAAGACATGAATTCGCGCGCCGGCCGTTAATGTGCACCGTGCACGCTCCACACTGGCCATGGTCGCATCCCTTTTTCGATCCAGTCAGATGCAAATGTTCGCGAAGACAATCGAGAAGCGTTGTGCGCGGATCGATTCGCAAATCATATTTCTTTCCATTTACCCGAAGCGTGACCGGAATTGCGCCTTCGAGTTCAGACGTTGACGGCGCCGGCGATTCAGCGTGCGCGGGTTCACCAATCATAGGACGGGTTGAGACCAGCAAGCCGGCCATACCCAACCGGGAAAGAAATGTGCGCCGCGTCGATTTTCCCAATTGGGAGCCGCCTTCCAATTCCGATTTTTCTTCTTTCTGGTTTTGGTCGAACATCGAAATCCTATTGCAGTAGCCACCCTATTTCTCATCCAGGCGATACGATGAGCCTCTTGCGAGGTAGAGCGTGTTCCCTCCTTCGAGATATGCGCTCTGAATCGGCCCGCTCATATCAATTTATCCGGCGTGATCGGCAGATCGCGCACTCGTTTTCCAGTTGCGTTGAAGACTGCGTTTGCGACTGCCGCTGGCGCTCCGACGATTCCGATTTCGCCAATTCCGCGTGCGCCGAAATCGGGCATGTGCGGATCGGGTTCGTTGATGAAATCGATGTCGAATTCCGGCGTGTCCGCATGCACTGCGACGTGATAATCGGCCAGATTGGGATTGACGATGCGGCCGGTTTTTTCGTCTGGTACTGTCCCTTCCATTAAAGCCGTGCTGATACCAAACAGCACTCCGCCGATGATCTGGCTGCGCGCCAGGCGCGGATTGATCATTCGCCCCACGTCGTAAATGCCGACAGCGCGCTTCACCCGTACTTGTCCAAGAAGATCTACGTTCACTTCGACGAAAAGTGCGCCATAGGAAAAGAACGAAAACTTCTCACGTTCTTCCTTGTTCGGTTCCGAATTGAACTCCGCCTGAATTTGTTCCTGACCGGAGCGCATTAGCAGATTGGCCAGTTGCGCTGGGTCGTTAGGCCAGCTTCCTGTGAGATCTACAACTTTCTTTTTCAACTCGCGACAAGCACCCATGATCGCCGGTCCCACACTCGATGTAAGCCATGAGCCGCCATTATTCGGCGCGTCTGGAAATTGTGAATCGCCAAGTTCGAACCTGACCCTCTCGATTGGAATGCCGAGCGTATCAGCCGCAAACTGGGACATGGCCGTGTACGTCCCAGTGCCGATCTCGTGTGTAGCGCTTCGCACGGTCACGCTTCCATCTTTATTGAGAATCGCTGTCGCTCCGGCTTTTTGCTGGCCGGCGGGATAAATTGCCGTCGCCATTCCGAAACCAATTTGCGATCCATCTGGTGCGCGGATCGATCCTGGTTTTTTGTTTTGTTTCGACCAGCCGAACTTTTCCGCGCCGCGCTGGTAACATTCACGCAGCTTCTTATTCGACCACGGTTTATTTTCGTATTCGTTAGATTCCGCGTAGTTGCGCAGCCGGAAGTCGACAGGATCAACGTTGGCCTCGTGTGCGAGCTCATCCAGCGCGGATTCCAGAGCAAAAACGCCCGGTGCCTCTCCAGGCGCACGCATTGGGCAGGGCGTGGTTAGATTCAGTCTAACGAGTCGATGCGAAACATCGACGTTCGGGCATGAGTACAACATGCGCGACATGTTTCCGCATGGCTCGGTGTATTCGGAAATAGGCGAGCAATGTGTCGTGGTAGCGTGGCGCAGCGCTACGAGTTTCCCAGCTTTATCCGCGCCTAACGAGAAGTGTTGTTCCGTACGTGCTCGTTGCCCGGCAGAATCAAACATTTGTGGCCGCGTGAAGGTGACCTTTACCGGTCGCTGCACAAGTTGCGCCGCCGCCGCTGCGAGCAAGGTGTGGCTCCATTGAAATCCTTTCGAGCCAAAGGCGCCGCCAACGAATTTGCAAACAATACGCACATTGTCGCGCGGTAAGCTGAAGACGGTTGCGACGATCTTTTGCAACTGTTTGATGCCGCGGGTGGACTCGTGAAGAAGCAATCGGTCCGATGCCTCCCACTCGGCGGTCGTCGAGGTGGTCTCGATGGGATTGTGGTTTTCGATCGGTGTCGAATAAACGACATCGACTTTGTGCGTAGCGGTCGCGAGCGCGCTGTTCACATCACCGCGTTTTGCTTGAAGCCGTTCGCGGCCGATAAATTTCTCGGGCTGGATCGGATTCGCCTCCGCCAGACTAACGAGCGGCGGTTTCGCTTCGTATTGGACGCGCACCAAGGATGCGGCATGTGTCGCCTGTTCGAAAGTTTCTGCAACGACGACACCGAGGTGTTGCCCAACCCAATAAATGTTGTCATCCTGCAATGGCACCCGCGATTCGCCCGGCGCGCCGTTTCTGGTCAGGTCTTCGGGATACGGTTTGAATTGCGGTACATTTTCGCGGGTAAGAATGCCAATGATGCCCGGCGCGGATTTCGCGGCCGAAAGGTCGATACGTACGACGCTCCCATTAGCGATCGTGCTCTGAATCAACGCGCCGTATGCAACCTTCGGTCGCTGGAATTCCGCTGCGTAGGTCGCCGTCCCAGTGACTTTGGGTCTGCCATCGAGACGCGTGATTGGCTGCCCAATGAGTGTCGGGCTCATGACGTCATCTCCGCAACAATGTTCAAAGTGCGAGCAATACTTCGTTTGGCCAACTCGATTTTATACGAATTATATTTGTACCCTTTTGCTGTGGCCAGCTCGGCTTCCGCCGCTGATTGGAAAGTTTTCTCATTCGCTTCCTGGCCGATCAGTTTTTTCTCCGCGGCATTTGCGCGCCACGGTTTGTGGGCGACTCCTCCAAGCGCCACGCGCGCATCTTTGATTTTTTTATTTGCATCGAGGTCCAAAGCCGCAGCGACGCTGACCAGCGCAAAGGCGTAGCTTGCCCGGTCGCGTACTTTTAAGTAATGCGATCGCGCGGCGAAAGGCATCGCCGGAAGATCGACCGCAATGATCAATTCATCGGATGCCAGATTTGTGTCCCGATCAGCCGTGTTGCCCGGCAGACGGTGAAAGTCACGGAACCCAATCTCTCGTTCGCCATTTGGCCCGACGACGCGGACGATCGCGTCGAGCGCAGCCAGCGCGACGCACATGTCGCTCGGGTGCGTTGCGATGCATTGCTCGCTCTGGCCTAGGATCGCATGAATGCGATTGTAACCGTCGAGTGCGCCGCAGCCGCTGCCGGGTTTGCGTTTGTTACATGCCGGAAACGCAGGATCGTAAAAGTAATAACAACGCGTCCGCTGTAAAAGATTGCCGCCCACGGTTGCCATGTTGCGCAACTGCGGACTGGCTCCCGAAAGCAACGCCTGGCTCAACATCGGGTAGCGGGTTTTGATCAGTTCGTGTTCTGCGACGTCCGAATTACGCGCCAGCGCGCCGATGCGCACACGTTTGTCCGGCAGCTCTTCGATTTGAGCGAGCGACAGGCGGTTGATATCCACCAATTCGTTAGGTGTCTCCACGCCCATTTTCATCAGATCGATCAAGTTTGTTCCGCCACCCAGAAATTTGCTGTACGGCTTGCCGGAAATGGCCGTGACCGCCTGAGTCGGGTCGGTTGCGCGTGAATAGGCGAAGGGATTCATACCAGGAAAAAAGGCGGGTTAACTCTCTCCGCCTCTCCCCTTGTTAAAGGGGAGAGGATTGAGGTGAGGGGATTTGTCAGTAGGAGGGCGACGACAGAGGAAACCCTCACTCTGCCCTCTCCCTTGAGAAGGGAGAGGTGATGTGTCTGGGTGCAAACTGATGAAACAAAACGATTCGGCATCACGTGTGCAGCTTGTTTTTTGCGTCTTTAATCGCAGCTAAAATGTTCGGATACGCGCCGCAACGGCAGATGTTGCCGCTCATCCATTCGCGAATTTCGTCGTCGCTGTTGGCGTGACCTTCTTTCACGCACGCGACTGCCGAACAAATTTGACCCGGCGTGCAGTAGCCGCATTGAAATCCGTCGTGGTCGATGAATGCGGATTGCATCGGATGCAGCTCGTCACCATGGGCTAGTCCTTCGATGGTTGTGATCTCGTCGCCTTCGTGCATCACCGCGAGCGTCAGACACGAATTGATTCGCCGCCCGTTCACCAGCACGGTGCAGGCGCCGCATTGGCCGTGATCGCATCCTTTTTTCGAGCCAGTAAGTTGCAGCCGCTCCCGCAATGCATCGAGCAACGACACGCGCGGATCAACATCAAGCGCGTACTTCCTGCCGTTAATGTTTAGATTCACCTTCACCGAATCGCTCGTTGCCGCGGTTGCGGCTGCTAAGACAGTTTGATCGACCGCGGCCGAGCCTAGAACACTTGGTCCAATGGCAATCGCAGCGCTCTCGTGAGACATTGGCGGACAAGGGCGAAAATCAGCGCACATTTTCTGACTTTTCGTTCTGACTATCGGCATTAAAGGCTCTATTTTAACCTATTTTTCATAGGTAAATCAGCGGGTGAAGGGAATCGAACCCTCGTGTGCAGCTTGGGAAGCTGCCGTTCTACCATTGAACTACACCCGCAAAAGGATTTTCGACTTTAGATTTTCGATTGCTGATTGCAACCGAAACAACTGGCAATCATTGCCACGAAATCACGTCGTCGGCAAAGACCCCGGTTTTCTTATCGCCACCCGCGATGATCGCTGGGCCGCTTGCGTCCGCGCCAACAGACCACGAAATCACGCCGAGTTGCAAGTTTGGCGTCGCCCCAGCGTTAGCAGTGTAAGGATTGGCGACTTGATTGTTGTAATCGCCGTCGATGCGCGCGAAATAATTGGTGCCCCACGGATCGAAATATTGTCCTTTATTCGCTGCAGCTGTTCCGATACCCGATCGCGGAGTTGCACTGTTTTTTACGTCTGGTGGGGAAATGAAAACAATTTGCCGCGTGTTAATGGTAGCAGCAGCCAGACAATCCCCGGTTGCGGCAGTGCATCCACGCAGTTCTCTCAAGAGAGTCTCATTTGTAGCCTGATCCCCTCCTGGCCCAAATGTTACGTCAGCCGCGCCGGCAATCGGATACTTTCCATAATCCGTGTAAAATGCATTTACCGCATTCACGATTTGAGTGAGATCATTTTTCGCCTGAGTCTGCTTAGCCTGATTCTGCACGGCGCGGAACGCGGGGAAAAGCAGCCCGATTAGGACCGCAATAATTGCGATCACGACAAGCAGCTCAATGAGAGTGAATGCGTGCACTCCCCGAGCTGGCGTCCGCCGCGGCGGACGCCGTACAATTCGCTTTCGCATCGCGGCCGCATTATGGCGTGTCGCCTCACTTTACACAATATTTTCGTTGAAGCGTTGTCTTCTTGGCCAAGGCTTCGGCGAGCCACGAAAGTTTTGAAGTGGAATGCAACGTTGTCATTCTGAGCGAAGCGAAGAATCTCTGGTTAGTTTGTTCCGACCCCTACTGTGACAATCTGAGATGTTTCGCTTTGCTCAATTAGCCACAGGACGAATCCGCCGTGGCGGACATGACAACTAATAGAGTCGCTCCACTTCAAACTCTTCAACGAAGGAG
>WNFW01006975.1_pt1 | contig 13880 bp, 13 predicted proteins | sample 5400131 | NCBI WGS metagenome assembly WNFW01 (sample SAMN13153362, study PRJNA577476) | soil metagenome | isolation source: 20 cm soil or saprolite under grassland replicate 1 | place: USA:California | collected 2016-06-15 | reverse complement strand
CCCGATTGCTGAATTTCTCGCATCTCGGGAATCGTGATCAGCTCAGCCTGCTGATTTTCACTTTCGCGGGAAATTGAAGTTGATGACGACTCTGTCGGGACGCTGGCGGCGGCGCCTATGACGGCCATCTCCGGCGCTGCTACGGTGGCTCCATCGCGCTCGACTAACATTAACGATCCGCCGTGCAGCGCGACGGAAAGCAAAACGATAAGGCAGCAGATGAAAAACAGAGGCTCAGTGCCGGGAACGGCAGCGAAGACCGGCAACAGGATCAAGAGCAGCGAGCTCAGGCCGCGCGGTCCAAACCAGGCGATCAAGAGGCGACTACGGAAATCGAGCCGGGTGCCGGCTAGGGAGACAAAAAAGGCGATGGGCCGGATCGACACCACGATTACGGCGAAGAAAAAGACCGGCCAGCTCAGTACCGTGAATCCGCTCCAGATGAGCGAACTACCGAATAGAACGAAAGTAAAGAGGAGCGTCATCTCAGCGGTGGTTTCGCCGTACTCAAGAAAACAATCGCAAAGCTCGACGTCCAGGGCGGCAATCGTTATCCCGGCGGCGAAAGCGGCGAGGAATCCGCTGCCGTGAACGGCCTCGGCCGCGGCAAAAGCCGCGAAGGCCACGCCCAAAGAGTAGAGGGATTCATAATCCCGGCGCACTCCGGTCTTGCGCCGGATCATTTCCAACGCGGCGATCGCAAGCAGCCCCACGGCGATCCCGGCGCCCGGTCCAAGAAGAACAAGATCGAGACCCAGGCGCGCCCATTCGGTTTGACTCGGGAACCCGCCATGACCGAGAAACGGCATCGCCACCAGGACGACGGGTAACAGAACGGCATCGTTGAGACCGCTTTCCAGCCGCAGAGCCAGCCGCACGGGCTCGGGAAGACCCGGACGTCGCAGCAGACCGCGCAGCATCACCGGGTCCGTCGAGGCGAGCGCCGCGCCAAGAATGGCTGCGCCCGCAAGCGGGAGCCCTAGCATCAGCCATCCCGCGAGAGCGATAAGCCCAGCGGAGAGCAAGGTGCCGGGGCCCAAAACCCGAAAAGCCAGCGCGCCATGACGGCGCACTTCCGCAATGCTGAGGCCAACGGCGTCTGTGAACAGCACCAGAACCAGACTCAACGGGGCCACGATGCGAAGGATCGGCGACTCGAGAGTGATATCGAGCAATCCCAACCCCGCCGGGCCGAGCATCGCGCCGAGCGCCAAAAAGACGCCGATCTGGGGCAGGTCGCTGCGGTCGATGAGCCCGGAGAGCAGCGCGGCGATGATAATGACCACGCCCACCAGCCCCAAGGTCAGCACGAAAAAATGCGGATTGAAAAATTCCATGAAGACTTTTCTTAAACGCTATGAACGGTCTCTAGTCGGCTCCGATGTTAAATAAAAATGCGTTTACTCAACATAACAGTTCGGACTCTGGGACACTACGCGGCTGCCGCACTCCATTGAACGTTTGAATCTGTTAAAACCGTTGGAACGACTTGAACGGCTAGAGCGGATGAAACTATCCTGATCGCAGTTCGCCGACTCGACAAGAGCGGATTTGTGGCGCGGTTGTAGACGGCCCGGCGAGAAAAATAAAGTTAATAGAGTTAGGCAAGTCTGACACCTCCTTCCCATGCTTGAGCCGGTCCAAGCACGCTCAACTTCCCTGATAGAACCGGTCCATGAAGCCGCTTTCATCGAGTTTCTTGCACAGGCTCGTGTCGGCGCGCCCGCGATAGCGAGCATAGGCGGCGCGGGCACTTTCGACGGCATTGTCTTATCCGGCCTGGTAGCGGCCCTGCTCACATAAGAACACGATGGAACAGTGAATGCCGGCCAATTTGTGACTTCTCATCGCAGAGCTATTTTCAATTGACCGTTGCTACAAGGGTTGGTCGTTCGGTCATTTGCGATCAGACTGACCCTTTTCGGTGACCTTTTCCGTGATTCCCGGGCTCGCGGCTGGGAAGTCTGAGCTATCTCTGTCCCGAAAAGACACGTCTCTTCCGCGCCGGCGACCATTACCAAGCAATGCGCATTTATTGTTTGTAGAGGTCCTTGATGAAACCCGATTTTTCCAGCTCGGCGACAAAGGAGTTGTCTATAAACTGCTCGGGCTTGGCCGTTTTGCCCGCCGGGTTGATGGAAAAGTTGAGCAAGGTCTGCATGGCCGCCGCGGAAACGTAAGGCACTTGCTCCCACGCTTTCGCATAGGTGTTGTAGGTTTCGTCCAGATCTTCCCGGTTTTCCGTCTTGGTGTATTTCCCAATGATCTGCTTGGTCGTTTCGGGGTCGGTGCGCGCGATTTTGTTGCTTTCAATATACGCCTGCACATAGCGGCGCACCTTGTCGGGATTGGTTTTGATGAAGTCGCGCGTCGTCGCCAAGCCGGCGTGAATCATCGGAATATTTCTCGCCGTAATATCGACTAGCTCTTTGAGACCCGCCTGGCGCGCTTTCAATGTCGTCGGCGCCGATATAATCGCCGCGTCGATCCGGCCTTGAGTGAGCGCCGTGATCAGGTCGGGCATCCCTTGCAAGTGGGTCACTTGCACGTCCTTGCCGGCGGCCATGCCCGCTTGTTGAAGCAAGATACGCGCAGTCAAATCGGTCGTCGATCCCGGTACGGTCACGCCAAGAATCTTGCCGCGCAGATCGGAAAACTGGCGAATATCGGGCTTGCTGTAAACGGAAAACACGGCGCGATTCAAAATGCCGATAATGAAAGCGACCCGCGCTCCGCCCAAACCGGCTTCGATCAGCTCGGTGGCGGGATTGACGATGTCCATGCTGCCGGACAAAAGCGCCTGGGTGCCCGTGGCCGACAGCATATATTTCAAATCCACCGCTAAACCGTACTTGTTGAACACTCCCTTGTCTTGCGCGATCCAGAGCGGCGCAAAGGCGCCGCCGATCGCCGCGTAGGTCGCGCGCAGCGGGATCAGCTCGGCGCTCCGCGCCGTAGTCACCGAAACGCAAATCGTAAGGAGAACAGCCAGAAGCATTTTCGTTATTTGGTTATCCCGCATGGGTTTCCTCCCGAATGTTTTGATTTGTACGAGCATATATTAAAGTCTTGTGAATCGTTCAAGGTTCAAGGTAATCAGCGGATTTCACGGGAAATAATATTTTCTGTTACTTCAAGGAACTGGTAGACTACGTTGTCGAGTACACATCGGACATCGATTACATTCAGGACGAGGCATCGCACCAACCAAAAGTATGGCCGAGGACTCCTGAGCTTATCGACCGTTGGGGGACGGCTGGCCCTCCCGGCCGGATATCCGTCGCGCCATGGAAGGAGAACCCGATCCTGGATGGCAAACTTAGGATGCGCTGTTTCGCTGGGCATCGCCGAAAACAACCAAAAAGCCGAAGGGAATCTCGTATGGCGCTAAGCGTAGCAAGATCTTTTTCACCTTCGTTCCTTTTGATTTTAGCAGGTGTCGTTCTAAACGGCGTCGCCGTAGCTGGGCTTGATCGCCCTGGAACATCTTCAGCGCAAATGGAGCAAACCCCGCTGGCGCAAAAGGCACCGGAGGAGAAGTCGACCAAAGTCGAGAGAATCGTTGCTGCGATTCCAGTTCGAGCTTTGCCGAATGTACCTTTGCTGGTGGGAGTCAAAAAGGGCTTCTATCGGCAAGAGGGTCTGGAGATTGACGTAGTACAGATGGGCTCCACTCCGGCCATTACCGGGATGATGACAGGCGATGTCGCGGTGGATTTTCATAGCTCCGCAATTAGAGCGCCCGTCACCGGCAGACCTATCCGCATGATCGGCTACATGGTGGATCGGTTGAACTGGCATCTGTATGCAAAGCCTGAGATCAAGCGGGTGGAGGATTTGAAAGGTAAAGTGCTTGCCGTCACCGATGTCGGCGGTAACGTAACTTACATATCGCAGATGATGCTCGAGAAGCATGGGTTAGGCGGTTTTGGCAAGGACACGGAGATGTTCCCCACGGGCAGCATGCAAAGCAGCACGTTAGCCCTACTCGCGCGGCAGGTTGATGCCGCTCTGGTTGGCACGGAAATGGGCATCAAGGCGGAGGCGAAGGGTTTTCACGTCATAGCGCGAGCCAGCGATTATGTCCCCTTGGGATTGGGCGGCATATCCACGAGCGTCGATACCTTGAAAAACCGTTCGAATACTATCAAGCGTTTCCTGCGTGGGACCATTAAGAGCCTTCAGTATATAAGGTCAGATAGAAATAAATTGGAAGCGGCGGAGTTCTTTGCCAATTTTTTAAACCTCTCGCGGGGCGACGCGGAGTTAATCTACGCGCAGTCCAAAGACTACTACAGCCCGAATGGATCCATCAGCAGAGAAGGCTTGCGGTTTGAGATCTCTCTGCTGGTGCAGCAATTGGGTCTGAAGAAGGAGATATCGATCGACGAGGTGGCCGATTTTCGCCTCCTGAGAGAAATACAGACGGAATTGGGATTGAAGTGAATTGCACTCGATCAGATGGCGGACAAACCGCCGTCGGCCATGAGCACAGCTCCCGTGATGAATGAAGCTTCATCGGAAGCGAGCCACAAGACAGGATAGGCGATCTCCTCAGGTGTCGCCCACCGATTCAGAAGCGATGGAGCGAAGCCTTTGACCCTCAGCTCGTCTTCCGTCATACCGCGCGCTTTGGCCCTGCCCAACGTAAACGGCGTCAACGTAGAGCCGGGACAGACAGCGTTGACACGGACTCCATGCTCGGCCTCTTCGGCGGCCAGCGCGCGGGTGAGACCTAAGATAGCCGCCTTGGTGGCATCGTACTGTCCCATACCTTTACGTCCGACGACTCCGAAGACCGACGACAGGTTGACGATGCTGGCGACGCCGGCCCTGCGAAGTGCGGGGATGGCAGCCTGGCAACAGTTTGCCACACCGAGAATATTCGTGGCGATAATCCGTTGCCACGACTCTTCCGGCGCCTCTGCTAATGGAAAATATTCCCGCAATGCAGCATTGTTGACGAGCACGTCCAGCCCGCCGAATTCGGCAACCGCTCGTGAAACTGCTTCGTTTGTCTGCTCACGGCTGGATACATCGGCCATGATCGGTAAGATTCGTGATGAGAGGATCTCGTGGGAGAGCTGCGCCGCCTGCTTCTCAACTTTTTTTCTGTCGATATCGACCAGCGCAACTCTGGCGCCTTCCCGGCAGAAAAGACGGGCCGTAGCCGCTCCTATACCGCTTCCGCCTCCGGTGATCATCGCTATTTTGCCGTCCAGTCGGCCTGCCATAGATTTCTTTATCCCTCCTCTGGCTTTGCCTGCTGAAAAAACGTCATATGCCGCACTCAATCGTGGCGCTACGGGACAGAAGATGGAGTGTTGGAGTGATCGAGTGCTGGAGTGATGCATTTAAAACCCAACACTCCAACACTCCCGTACTCCAACGCACTATTTTAAGCTATTGGCCAAACAAGTGAGTTTTTGCTGGGCGCCATGCGGTTCCCGCTTAGCTGCGCTAAAAAAGCGTCTCTTATCCTTTGGCGCACTTCATACATGCTGATGTCCGGCTCGAAGAGGTGTTCGTTTGTCCTGGCGGTCACAAGGTCGCCCTGGGACTCGGCGATCATCGCGTCCTCCCTGGATATGCTCTTGAAGCGCGGCCCGACTACCTCCGTAAAAAGCTTCGCCCAGCGTTCGCGCGCTTCAGTGGTAGGGGCCCTTTGCACGGCGAACCGCTGGATGATGCATCGGCTATCGTCTATCGGGAACTGCCACAATCTTGAGACGTAGGGCTCTACCCCGGGCACGGGACGGATCACGTTGGTTGAGATGCAGGGAAACAAGAACCGGTCCCCTTTGACTTCAAGCAGGTGCCCGTGATGAATGGGCTTGCCGTCACGATCGGTGGCGACACCGCGGACCCCGTATGAGGTCTGAACGATCTTTACCCGTCGCTCGGCCAGAGGAGCCGTTGCAGCTTGGGGGCTTCCTCCCTGCCAAGAGCCGTCCGTCACAGCCTGGGTTTCGGCATGCAGGATCACCGCATGAAATCCGTCCCCGCCGTCGATCGCCAGCAGCCAATTTGTTTGCCACACCTCCGTCGGCATTCGAAACCACAAGAACTCATCAGCGTGATTAAGCTCTTCCGGAACTTCGTCGGTCAGGGGCGGTGGCGGAAACTTCGCTGCATCACCAAGGTAAGCCCAGATGTATCCCCCCAACTCCTCGGCCGGGTAGGAACGCGCATGGACCTCATTCAGGCTCGGACTATCATTGGCCTCCCACGGTATCAGCACGCATTGTCCGCCGCTGTCAAAGCGCAAGCCGTGCAGCGCGCATTGAAGCTTTCCTTCTAGGACACGACCCAGGGAGAGCTTCGCGGAGCGATGCGGGCAACGGTCGGACAAGACAACCGGAAACCCACGGTCGTCGCGCCAAACTACCAAGTTTTCGCCCAGGCATTGGATGCCGATAGGTTTGCCCTGACCTAGCTCCTCGGACTGCACGATAGGATACCAATAGTTGCGTAGACCGATCTCCAAACCTTTCGGCACCCCGGGCACCAATTCAGAAATTTCGTTCACGTTCATCTTCGACGGCCTTTTGTTCGCTTCCTATTTATTTAGTCCAACAGTGAAAAGCAACCCGAGTTGCTGGAAACCGAATCATCGGTTTTGCGCCGCCATTCAATAGACTTTTTCTCTGGCTTGAAGTAAGGAGATTTGACCAGAGGGGAGAGACCACAGTGCTCACGAAGGATGATATTAAAGGCGTGGCTGGTACTGATCTTCAGGATGCTGTTGTTGTCATCGTTTCTGCCCCAGCCGTTTGAGTTCTGTGCTGGCGCCGTGGGATTCATAAAGGTGCGAGGGGCAGTCCTTCTCCGCGGCGCGCAGTAAAGCAATCGCCGTAGTGACGTTGGCCCTGAAGAGTCTGGCCTCGCCGGCATGAAAGTTCGCCGCGCAGATTTGTTCACTCCTTTTCTTCGGATCGGGATCGTTGGCGGCTGCGAACATTGCCTTCTCATCGATTTTTCCTAAATGAAAATCTATGATCGGCGTGGGCCAATGGCGCTCTTTAAGCTTCGCCGAGTCGGCTTCCAGCTCATGAGCAGCGGCGAGCGCGTTGCCTATCTTGGCCTCCACCAAATAACGAAAGAGAATCACCCCGATGTCGTCCGGATCCGACTTTAGGCAGTTCTCGAACGTCTCGGCGCTTTGTGTCATTCGGCCCAGGAAAAAAAACAAAAAACCCTTGGAACGGCCTGAGACCAACTTTGCATCTAGTTGTGTCGCTGCGTCGTAGTCGGCGAGCGCGTGCTCATATTGATGCTTTTCCAATAACGCAGCGCCTCGCCTTGTGAGCGCGAGACCATAGTCGGGTTGTAAACTGATCGCTCGATCGTAATCTCGAATTGCCTGCTGGTAGTCTTTCTTGTTGTAGTAGGCGAAGGCCCGGTTGTTGAAGGTGATCGCGAGGTCCTGATCCGAGAGCTGGCCTGATTGAATAGCCGCCGTGCAAAAATCGATGGAGAGATTAAAGTCGTTTCGTTCGGCTTCGGCGGCGCACTTCTCGCCGTCTTCGTTTGCCCGCGTCCAGGAAACGTCTCCGGCCAGTAATGCAATTAACAACGTCAATCTTAACATCGGGACTTCAAAAGGTTGGATTACAGCAATGGTTATGCCATCGGACCATAAACTTGGTTGGCATGCTTCTACCGGAAGTAAAATGTCAAATTTACCGCGATTTTCCTAGAAACTAAGAAATTGGTGGGGTAGCCGGTATAGACGTAATTGTCCGCTATGGTCAAAAAATGATAGCAGCTGAAGCTCGATCTGAATATTGCGCGTCGTGGAAATTTCTAGCGAGCCTGTTGAAAAACTATGATTCCAGGCTGTTCAAAAAGGTCCAGATGCGAGGCGCGCGAGAAATCGACGAGCGGAGGCGTATTTACTGATACGTTGGAGCGAGGCGATTGAGCGCAACGAAGCAGGTGGGCCTTTTTCAACAGCCTGTTTACCTTTGACATTCACGCCCTGACTTGAGCGGGCTTAAAAAGCAGTATCATGACGACGGCTGCGAGCAGCGGGAAGGCTGAGATCGACAGCAGCGCTGCCGGGAGGCCGTAGACATCGGCGATCAGACCGGCCATGAGCGGGGCGAGAAAAGATACGCCCATATTGGCTCCGTAAAGCACCGCCACGATGCTGCCGGCGAGATTTTGCGGCGCCGCTTCCATCGCTGCTGTAACGATCACCGGACGAAGCGCCCAGAGGAGCGCGCCGAGAGCGGCGAGCGCTACCGCCAGGAACGGCCCGGTGCTGAGATGAGGAATGGCAACGATGACAACCACGCTCGCGATCGAGAACGCAACGATGAGGCTTTTGCGGCCGATACGATCGGAAACCCAGCCGACGAAGGCCGGCGCCACGCCGGCGAAGAAAAAGAGTAACGACATGTATGCTCCGGCAGCGCCGCCGGAGAGTTTTAGGTGCAACGACAAGTAGAGCGGCAGGAACGCGCTCAGCGCCGTTTGCCCCATGGCGCGGAACGTGGAAACCACCACCAGACTGAATACGGTTTTGTTCTTGAGCACATCTTCCCAAAGCGCGCGGCGATAATCGCGCCGCTCGGACGCCTCAACACCGTCTTCGGCGCCGAGCAGCGCGTAAAGGAGCCCGATGGCCAGACCGGGAATCGCCCAGATCTGAAGCGCGGTCCGCCAGTCGACAAACGTGATCAGGAGACCCAGCGCGAGCGGCCCAATGACTTCTCCGAGATTTGCGCTGCTATCGTGCACGCCCAAGGCAAAAGCGCGCTTCTCCCCATACGCGGCGGATAGAATCGCTAGCGACTGCGGATGAAAACCTCCGCTCCCGGCGCCGCCTAGCGCCATGAAAATCAGCAAAACGGGAAAACTCCAAGCCGCGCTCAGGCCGAGACAGCCGAGGCCGATCATCCCGAGACAGAGGCCTAAAAGAAGGTTTCGCCGGCTGGCAAGGTCGGCAAGAAATCCCGAGGGAAAGCTGGCGGCGCCGGCCATCAAAGTGCGAGCGGAAGCGAGCGCGCCGGCTTGCGCCAGGCTTAAGCCCAATGAAGTGGTAATCAGCGGCAAGATGACCGCGATCACCCCGGCAAAAAGATGCTCGACCATATGGGCTGTGGAGTTCGCCGCGAGTCGGCCCCAAGCGGGAAGAGGCGCTGCGAACGTTTGCGTAGTGTCAATTTTCGCCAATGGTTTCTCCTGATAATGCGTAAGCTTGACCAATAGGGCAATTCCACTGTCAGTGCAAGCCGACCATCGCGTCCCCGAGACATGGTCGGTCTTGTCAATTTTTTGAAACTCGGCCGTTAAGCCGTCCAGCACGGTTGGACCGTGGTCGCCGTACCGGAGAGTAGGACGCTGCCGGATTTAAAATTCTAAGGCCCGAGATCGCCAGGCCGCGTCTGGCGTGGGGTCCGCGCTTTAGTGCTCGCCCGGGAATATATCCTTTTCCGATTCGTGCCAGACGGGATGGTCGCCGGATGTCTCAACGTTAAAGCCGTAATCGTAAACAAGCGAGCCGCCATACGTCGCCCCAAAGCTAACGAGCACCGCCGCCAAAACCGATAAAATCATCGTGCCTAATCCTGTGTAGGCGCTGTCCCACCCGCGCAAGCGAACGATGATGTCAACGACCACTATCGCAGTGACGGTCAGCATGACTGTCATATGCCAGTTAGCCGTTCTCCATGCCTGCGTGTGCTTGGGCGTTGACGTTAGCCAGTCCCAGAAGCCGGTAAGCGCGGTGCCGACAGATACGACGGCGCCCGCGATGATGACGTGCGTACCTGACACGAAGAAGTCCCTGGCCGTCGACCTTGCGCCGCCTAGCGCATAGGAGACGATATCGAATAGTCCTACCAGGACGTAGCAGGTGACAGGAAAGTCAGTAAGCGGTGGATGGAGGGGCTTCCCAGACCAGCCGCTAAGCCCTTTAAACTTACGACCCTTTAGAGTAATCGCCGGTTTGATCGAGAACCATCGCGCCATGATTTGGTCTCCTTTCCGCCAGATCAGTCTGCCAGCTAGCAACCTGAAGCTTTATTACTCCGGGATAGGAGCGATGTCTATCCTCACCTTTTGGCTCGATCATTGAGTCTTGAGCGCCGATGCTACTATACGGTCGCTTTCGACCCTCGCGAGGGAAGAGATAAATGAATGAGTCGGGAAAAGCATCCTTAAAGACTTGGGGTCGCACCTGATTATTAACTCCTTGTTCTTGCCGCTTCGATTTGCGCTTAAAGCCGCGGCGCAAAGCCGTTTGCTAGACGGTTCAAACAGTTCAAGGCGTGAGATTCTGGGTGTCAGGAGATTCTGCAAATCTGCCGATTGTGCGATAAAAAGTTGACATAATGCTACCTTTGTGGATACTCTCCGCCTCGAAAATGGGCATTGGCGGACTCCTTTCCTTTCTAGAGCTCGTTATCCAGCTATTGATAACTGGATCGCACGCGGCTGAGGGAGCCGGTTTTCAGTTCTCCACGTCGGGTTCTAAAAAAATAAATCCGATCATTTTATCTGGAGATTGGTGGCACCCATGCTACCAATCTCTTCGGCTCAGTAACGGAAGCTCGAATTGCTGCAAGATTCAAGAAACAATCCACATTGGGGAGGTAGCAAGATGCACTTTAGCGCTTTGGCCATGACGACTGCGGCGGTGCTTGCTTTCGGTGGCGTGCCGCTTCACGCCCAAACCTGGCAGATGCCGCCGGACAATCAGCGCTGCCCGTCGAAGTGGGGAGCCGGCGACCAGCGCGGTTCCGCCAATATGATGAAGCCCGAGACGGTTCTGCGCGCGGCAAAACTGATCAAGACCGGCGAGGTGTTCGAGCTCGCTGCAGTACTTTCTCCGGACCCCAAGGAAGCTTTTATCAATACCGGCCGCGTCTTCAACATCTACACCAAACCGGCACTGCCGGCAGCGAATGCTCGTCAGGCCAATGAAGAGCTGGTCGTCACCGAGCTCGGCCAGATCGGCACCCAGTTCGACGCCTTCGCCCACCAGATGTGGGGCGATAGTTTTTACAATTGCTTCAAGCTCGGCGAGATCGGCACGCGAAGTGGATTCAAGAAGCTCGGAGTCGAGAACGTCGGCAGCCTGATGGCCCGCGGCGTCTTGATCGACGTTGCCGGATTGAAGGGCGTCGATATGCTTCCGACCTCCTATAACATCACGCCGGACGATCTCCAGCAGGCGCTCGCAAAAGCAAACCAGAAGCTCGAGCCTGGCGACGCGGTCGTCATCCGCACCGGCTGGTCCAAGCTGATGGGCAAGGAGAACCAGCGTTATGGCTCGGTCAACCCCGGCATCGGCATCGCGGCGGCACAGTGGCTCGTAGGACAGGCTCCGATGATGATCGCGGCGGATAATTGCTGCGTCGAAGTGCGGCCTTCCGAGCCGCCGCACAACCTGCCGGTTCATGCGATGATGCTGATCCAGCACGGCATCTACTTGATCGAGAATCTGGAGCTGGAGGCACTGGCGGCGGCGCGCGCCTACGAATTCGCCTTCATCGTACAGCCGCTGAAGATCAAGGGCGGCACCGGGTCGGCGGTGGCGCCGATCGCCATTCGCTAAGGGCGGACAGGTTGGTGGCAGCGCCGCTTCACGCGATCGAGCGCACACCAACTGTTGCTGTCGTCGACGCGAGACGATGCCGCGATGTCATCTGATGAGGCGAAGCCGAAGGATCTCGCCTTTTTGTAACGTATCAATCGGTTGAGATTCTTCACTTCGTTCAGAATGACATCCCGGTGAAATTCGTTATGACGACAAAGTCGCTTTGGGGGACCGTATTGTTCGGGAGGATGCCATGCTCAATCGAAGAGGGTTCCTGAGATATGCGGCGGCCGCATCGGCCGGCGTGGTCTGCGTCGGTTGCGGCATCAGACATGCGATAGCTCAACCGGCCGCCGCCCCAGGGCGGCGCGAGATCACGGTGGGCGGCCGTCGAGTCAAGACCGTGGACGTGCACGCGCACTGCGCCGTGCCGGCCGTGCTCGACGTCGTCAAAGGTACGCCATTTGAGACACCGGCCCGCCGACAGCTCGAGGGGAACCTCGGCTTTCCGGTTGAGGCTGCGCGGGTCGCGGACATGGACAAGGACGGCATCGACGTGCAGGTGCTCAGCATCAACGCGTTCTGGTACGCGGCGGACCGCGACCTCGCGCGCCGGATGTTCGACGTCCAGAGTGAAAAGCTCGCGGCGATGTGCAAGGCGATTCCCGGCCGCTTTCTGGGCTACGCGCCGGTGTCGTTGCAGTTTCCGGAGCTCGCCGCCGAGCAGCTCGAGCACGGCATGAACCGCCTGGGCCTGGTTGGCGCCGCCATCGGCGGCAGCGTCGAGGGCGAAGAAATCGCCGCGCCCAAGTTCGACCCTTTCTGGAAAAAGGCCGAGGAGCTGCAGGCGCTGGTCTTCATCCATCCGCAGACTGCCCCGCAATCCACCGGGATTACCAAGCGGATCCAGGGGAGCGGCGCGCTCGGCAATGTGATCGGCAATCCGTTGGAAACCTCGCTCGCGCTCGCCCACCTGATCTTCGAGGGCACGCTCGACCGGTTTCCTAGGGTGAAAGTCTGCGGCGCGCACGGCGGCGGCTTCCTACCGTCCTACGCCGCGCGGATGGATCACGGCTGTTCGGTGTTTCCCGATCAATGCAAAGGTCCAACCTTGAAGAAAAAGCCGAGCGAATATTTGAAGCAGCTCTATTTCGATTCGCTGGTCTTTACCTCCGAGGCGCTGCGCCACCTGGTCAACGAACACGGCGCGAGCCAGATCATGATTGGAACGGATTACGCGGTCCCTTGGGTGAAAGGGCCCGTGGATCATGTCCTCAAGACGCCCGGATTGAGCGACGCCGAGCGCATCGCGATCCTCGGCGGCAACGCCGCCAAGCTGATGAAGCTTCCGAACTGAGCCGCGGTGTTGACGCAGCGCGATCAGATCACCGGCCTATAAGGGAGGAACGCCATGAAACGTTTACTGTTGTCAGCCGTCGCCATCATCACCGTATGGAGTTCCGACCTCGGGCGCGCGGCCGAGGTCACTCTCATCGCTCCCGGCGGCATCAGAGCCGCCGTGGAGCAGATGATACCAGACTTCGAACGGGCGACCGGGCACAAGGTCAAGGCGACATTCGGCTCCGGCGGCGGAACCAAAGAGCGAGTCATCAAGGGCGAGCCGTTCGACGTGCCGGTCGTGCAACTGCCATTGGAGCCCGTGATCGCGTCGGGCCACGTTGTTGCCGCGAGTGAAACGCCGCTCGCGACCGTGTCAGTGGGCGTCGCCGTGCGCACTGGCGCACCGAAGCCCGACATCTCGACCGCCGATGCAGTCAAGCGGCTCCTCCTCGGGTCGAAGGCGATAGCCCGCCCAGGGTGGCAGAGGCGCAATGGAACTGCTCGCCAAAGGCGAGGTCGACATCGGCTTGACGTTCATCAGCGAAATCATCACCGAGCCCGGCGTCGAGGTCGTCGGCCCGCTGCCGCGGGACATTTCGACTCCGACGTCTCTGGTGGGCTTCGTGTCCGCGCACTCGAAGGAGCCCGAGGCCGCGAAGGCGCTCGTGCGCTACCTGTCCTCGCCCGAGGCTGCGGCGGTCTACAAGGAGCGGGGGATGCAGCCGGGTCGCTGAGAGGTCTGCCGCCGCATTCCGGCTAGGTGAGCGAATAGAAGCGGGTCCAGTATCGAAGCATTCCTATGGCTAAGTATTCGTGGCTTTGTCTAATGCCAAAGTCAGGGAAAAGCATTTCATATCTCAAGTTCCGGCATCAGGCGCGAAGCAGCGGACGCAAGCCGCGAACGTCGCGGACCTTCTCCAGTTTCCACACCGCGTCGCACAGCTTGCGCGCGCGAGCCCTGCCGATCACCGGAGCCATCAGATCGTAGCTC
>WNFW01002004.1_pt1 | contig 13886 bp, 11 predicted proteins | sample 5400131 | NCBI WGS metagenome assembly WNFW01 (sample SAMN13153362, study PRJNA577476) | soil metagenome | isolation source: 20 cm soil or saprolite under grassland replicate 1 | place: USA:California | collected 2016-06-15 | reverse complement strand
CTGGCATGTCCCATGATACCGGTTCGAACAATCGGTAGCCAGGTCAGCCTATTTGGGGGAAAGGTGTGTCAACAAATCCCTGACCTTCTCCATATCTGCGTAGGCCCTCGCGTCGTTCATCGATGACTCAGGTCGCAGCTTGCGCGGCCGGACGCTCAAAAACATCTGTTCGTGGGCAGCGATCTCCGTAAAATTGCGCCCCTAGAATTAGCCATTTGCAGGCAATGGCGTTTCTTCTGTAGGGGTATGCATCTGCTGCGTGAAGAAACCCATGGTGCCGCTGAAACCGTAATCGCCAAACCAGCCGAGCATCTTTTGTGCGCCGTGCGCGAAGAGCACGACACCGAGCGTGTCGCATCCTATGCCATGTAGTTAAGCACAACTTTTGACTCGGAGGAGACAGCGAGCATGTCTATTAGGCCATTTTACCGGAGCAGTCGAAGTACAAACGCTTCCGGTTTCGCTTCCTTTCACACAAATACTCAGGAAAGACCAACTGACCGCCCATGGCGCCGTAGTCGATTTCAAACTCTTTCCTACGTCTCGGCGTCAGGCAGCCCTTTAAACGTTTCCTCGCAGCACTTCTTGCTTGCGGGCGTATCCGGATCCTTGTCTGGGTCGGCGCTGTAGTGGACACGGAATCCGCGAAAAACAAATCGGCCCGGCTATCGCCGCACCTTCAGTGGGATTTAGTTCGACTGCCAGACTCAAACAGTCTCCCGAACACGGAGTCCCACAGATGAGTGAGTGTGCTAGACTCTCGGCTTGCACGCGCTTCAAAGATTAGCCTCACCCTAGGTTCCTGATGCCCGACACCAGAAACTCTGTCAACACTCATGTTTCTTCGCTGAACAGGTTCCGCCTATTTGCCGCCAGTGCCCTTGCCCTCTATACCGAAGTTGTGCTGATCCGATGGATGTCTGCCGAGATTCGCATGTTCGCGTATCTCAAGAACTTCACTCTTTTAGCGTGTTTCCTGGGCTTGGGTCTCGGAATGATGCGCCGTACACGGTTGCGTGAGGAAAAGCTTCTAGCTTTGGCGATTGCGTTCATGGTCTTGTTGCTGACGTTTGCGCCGCAACTCCATCTCACGCGGTTGTTTTTTCCTGACATCGGCATCTACCAATGGGGCGGGAATCTTCGTTCCCCTCAGCTTCTTTCAGCAGCGCGCACTCTGCCGCTGCTTGGAGTTCTACTGCGACACGTTCCAGATGCGCTCGTGCCATGGATCCTCGGATGTCTCGCACTCATCGTGGGCTTCGCTCTGTTTTGTCTCGTACTTGCGGTTTTCTACAGGATAGGAATGCTCGTGGGGGAATGCTTGCAGGCCGGAGGGGCCCCACTGGAAGCCTACACGTTGAATCTCGCTGGAAGTTTAGCTGGAACGCTCGCGTTTACGGCACTTGTTTTTTTCTCTCTGCCGCCCTGGGCTTGGGTACTTCCCGTGTTTGTTGGGATCACATACTTTTCTCCGCGGCCGCTGATGGACGCGCTGCTCTTGGGCAGTGTAATTGTGGTGATGGTAGTCGCGGATCTGCGGACACACGTGATGTGGTCTCCGTATTACCGCGTCACCTACGTTCCAACCACTGCTGGCGGGTATCGCTTGGACGTAGACCACGACTTTTATCAGGATGTTTTAAACCTGGGCGCGGGCGCTTCCCCGGGTCTTGCTTCAGCCAGGGATTATTACGACTTTCCTTACGCTATCCTGCCGCCCTGCGGAAAAGTGCTGATTGTCGGTGCAGGCACTGGCAATGACGTGGCGGCCGCCCTCCGCGCGCAATGCACCAGCGTAGATGCTGTTGAGATCGATCCCTCTATCGAACGTCTGGGGCAGGAGTTGCATCCCGAGCGACCCTATCAGTCGAGCAGAGTTAATGTGCAGATTAATGACGGTCGAGCGTTCTTTCACCAAGCGCGCGCTGGAGGGCAGCGCTATGACGTCATTGTATTTGGACTTGTCGATTCACAGACCGCTCTCTCCGTGATGTCTTCGCTGCGGCTTGAGTTCTTTCTTTATAGCAAGGAAAGCTTCCAGGAAGCGCTTTCGTTGCTGGAGCCCAGGCAGGGGCTGTTTGTAGTTGGATTCTCGGTCGGCTGGAAGGAGTGGGTGGCGCAGCGGATCTACCGGACTCTGGAGATCGCAAATGGCCAGGAGCCCCTGGCGGTCAGGGCATCCGATTATTTAGGGACAGTTTCGTTTGTCGCCGGGCCTGGAACGTCCCAGGCGCGACAGCGGCTGGCAGCGACGCCGCACATCGACTCGATTGCTTCTGAACTTGCCCGCGAAAACGCAAGGCCCGCGCAGGATGACTGGCCGTTCCTATATCAAAATCCGAGTAGCTTTCCATTCGTTTATCTGGGATCGCTGCTGGTCGTGTTGATTGTGGCGACGTACCTAGTGCGGGGAGTCGTGCGTCAAGCTTCGACAAGCTCCAGAGTTCGCCTGGACTGGACCATGTTTTGTATGGGCGGCGCATTTCTTCTTGTAGAAACAAAGAATCTCTCCCAGCTGGCCCTTTTGTTCGGGGCTACGTGGGTGACCAACGCAGTTGTCTTTTCATCCATTTTCGTCATGGCCATGGCAGCAAATCTGATCGTGGAGCACTGGCTAGTTCCTCGGCTGCCTATGCTGTTTATACTGCTCTGTGCAACTCTCTTGCTCAGTTATTTTGTGCCGTTTAGTGAGCTAACCCAATTGTCTCCGCTCAGCCGCGCATTGATCGGTGGCGGCGTGGCGGCCCTACCTGTGTTGTTCTCAAGTTTGATCTTCGCGAAGATGTTTAGTGAGACCAGCGATGCCGCTAACGCATTAGGGTCCAATATTCTTGGCGGATTGTTTGGCGGCGCACTCGAAGCTGCCACAATATTTGTCGGTATTAAGGCAATGGCCCTGTTGGCGATCGCGGTGTACGGAGCCGCAGCCTTCTTGTATCGCGGCCCGGGTGCGTTCCGTGTGCTGAATACTGCGCTCGAAGAAAAATAAAAAAATCCGTTACGAATTGCGGTGCCTCACCGACATCGGCCTGAGGCTCGTTGCACGATTGTCCGTCGTACTGTACTAACGTGGTATCTAACGCGTTCTGTGTGTGAATTCAAGGGCGAGCCGAAGATTCTCGCGACGGAACAAGGTCACCGCATCAGCGTTCTTATTTTCCCACTTCGTCATGTTTGCGCCTATATGAAGTCTCAATTGCGCCGACCCAAGAGTCCAGCAGATCGGCCTCAGTCCAGCGCCCCATCTGGCGCGCGACTGCCTCTCTCATGTGTTGGAGAAGGGCGACGAGAACGTCTACCTGGCGGCCTTGGCCGAGCACAACTCGCCGCTGGTGGCACTTGTGGCAGCAACCAAGGCGGAGGCATTGTGAGAAACATGTGTGAAACCTGTGGGGAAGGAGGTGAATTTTCCCGAAGAAAATCAATTTTCTACTTGACAGCACTCCCCAGAAATCTGTCACGCATGTTGGCCTTCTGCGCGTGGCCTCTCGGGCGAGTGGGAATCCATAACCGAACCGTAGTCTCAATTTCAGAATGCCCCTTCCCCTGTTTTTCATCTATTCTTTCTAAGCATAATCGAGGCTGTTGTTATGAAAGAGCACTTCCTCCCGAAAAGCAGTGTGACGAAGCAGTTGGTGATTTCCGGATGGACTATCGCAGTCCTCGCTTGGTATTTCCATCAATTCTCCCCGGCGTTCAGCCCCATTATTCGTGGGCTTTTGCAAAAGTTATGGCGATAGCACAGGGCCTGCTCACACTGATCGCTCTCTGTGGCTTTTGCCTGGGGTTTGCGTGTTTCGGCAACACGATCCTCAGATTGTTGCGGTTTGGGATGGAGAGCGATGCTGAGCATGTTCTGGTAGCCGTTGGTATTGGGCTGCTCGGCACGGAAATTCTCCTCTTCCTGATTCAATTCACGCAACACATCCGACTGGGTAGTCTGGCGCTCATTGGGTTGCTTTGTGTGCCGCTTTTTTCGGAATTCGCCTACATTCTGCGAAGATTTCGGGCCGTCTTCCAACTGCTGGGCTCGCGATCGACCGGCGGACGCTTTTTGTTGTTTGTAACGGGAATCGTGCTCTGCGTGGAGTTTCTTACATCATTGGCGCCACTCACCGGGTCGGACGCCATGCACTATCATTTCACAGTACAAAAATTGATTCTCGAGCAGGGTTTCCATCCCATCTTCTCGAACACACACAGTTTTCTGTGCGGGCAACATCATCTACTGATTTTGCTTGGATTGGCACTCGGGAGCGAAAAGCTGGCACTCGGATTCATTTTTCTCGGTGGCGTTCTTAGCGCGGCCATTCTGGCAAGCCTAGCCGCTCGCTGGGCCTCAGAACAACTGGTCCTTGGAATCACGCTGCTGTTTCTTCTCACGCCAGTTGTTTTTTGGCAGATGTCTTCCTCCGGGGCTCCTGATATCTACATGGCTTTTTTTGCAGGTACGGTGTTGATCGTACTGTACCAGCGCACTGACGCGGGAACCTGGCGGCAAGCCCTAGTGGCGGGATTGCTGACTGGTGGTATAGCAGGCGCCAAATACACTGGCTGCTTCATCGCGGCGGCCGTGGCGGTTGCGTTTATCGTGGAGTTCGCCAGTGTAACGAGATGGGTGATTTTCATACTGGGAAGCCTGATTGGCGGCATCTGGCCGTATTTGAGGAATACGATTTGGACGGGTAACCCGCTCTTTCCATTTCTGTCGGAGAAACTTTCGCCGCATCTTATTATGGCGTACGGGCTGACAACCCTGGCGAGCGATACTGGCGCCGCTGCGAGCCACAATCCGGCACAATTGTTCCCGTTCCTTTTCTTCGCTGCCATGCGGGCGAAAAATCCGGGTCCTTGGGATTTTTTTGGGCCTACCTCGCGCTCGCGCCCCTGGTATTTCTTGCGTACAAGAACACAAGGGAATGGAGGATCCCGGTTCTGGTGTGGTTCCTGGCGAGTCTCGGTAATTTTTTTGCGTCGGGACTGCCGCGGTTTCTTTTACCCCTTTTTCCCGTTGCGCTTTTCTGTGTTGCGGCGGGAATCGAGTCGTCGATCGAGAAGGACTGGAAAATCACGAACGCCGTTTCCGTGGGTACAATGGCACTCATGATTCTCTCAGGCGCAGCGGGACTGGCAGTTTACTGCCGCAAACCGGTCCTTGCTGCGGTCGGGTTTACCGGTCGTGAGGCGTATCTGGAAGACATGGCGCAGGATTACCAGGTGGCCCAGGCAATAAATCAGCTGTTGGGCACACCCAAGAACGCGGGAACGGCCTTGATATTTCTGCGGCATCAATATTACTTGCGCATTCGCTACCTGAATGGTGATCCCGGCACCAGTTTTGAGGCCGATCCGGAGCGGCTGCAGACGCCCGAACAGTGGAAGGAATTCTTGAAAGCGAAAGCCATTGTTTACGTGATTCGAGCGCCCAGTTATCCAATGGTGATCGCCGCTCCACTGGAAGAATTGGAGAAACGGGGTGAGTTGGTCCGTTTTGCTCAGAGGGAAGTCGGGAACCTGAAAGGCATGCGCATCGAGCAAGCGCACATCACGGTTCCTGTGATCATTTTGAAGACTAACTTCTAACGGGAAGGAGGCAACGGAAAGTAGGTTGTAGATTTGGCCACGGTGCGTCACGGGTTCGCCAGGAAGATCTTTGCGCTGGAAGTGCAGACTCTTCGCGACGTTACAACCTACGAAGGAATTCGGCGTGAAGCTCCTGATCTATTCACACTTTTTTGCGCCCAGCGTGGGTGGCGTCGAGACAGTTGTTCTCTCTCTAGCCAGCGGCCTCGCTGGACTGCGCTTAGCGGACGGTGGTCCGCAGTTTGATGTAACGGTCGTTACGCAAACCCCTGCCGAAGAACTCGAAGACCGTGCGTTCCCGTTTCAAGTCATTCGCCGGCCTGGATACTTCCAGCTCTGGCGCCTTATCAGTCAGTCGGACGGAGTGCACTTAGCTGGTCCTTCCCTTATGCCCCTTCTTCTTGCTTGGCTAGTGCGCAAACGTGTCGTCCTCGAACACCACGGCTACCAAGCCGCCTGCCTCAACGGGCTCCTTCTTCATCAGCCGGATGGAACTCCTTGCCTCGGGCATTTCCTCGCTAGGAACTATGCCGAATGCCTACGCTGCAACGCTCAAGAGTCCTCCTGGTGGCGAGGTCTTGCTACGTTGCTGCTGATGTATCCTCGGCGTTTTCTCGCTCGGCACGTATCAGCAAACCTCGCCGCCTCGCACTATGTTCTCCACCGCCAAGCCCTGCCTCACTCGTTGGTGGTCTACCATGGAGTCGAAGACCGCTGGGCTGGTGAGAATCCGACGCAGGATACGGCTGTTCTCCCCGAGAAAGTCTCCTTTGCGTTTGTAGGCCGTCTGGTCCGCGAGAAAGGAATCGATGTACTTCTCGAAGCCGCGCATATCTTGCGGGAGAAAGGAAAGAGTTTTGAAGTATTGCTCGTTGGTGACGGACCCGAGCGCCCCAAACTGCAGGAAATCATCACCCGCGATCGATTGGAGTCCTTAGTTCAGGTCACTGGCTTCCTGACCGGCCCGGCTCTAACGCAAGCCCTTCAGAAAGTCCGCGTCGTAGTCATGCCCTCCGTTTGGGAGGAAACAGCAGGTCTGGCGGCCATCGAGCACATGATGCGCGGAAAGCTTGTAATCGTCTCGGACATCGGCGGCCTCGGAGAAATTGTGAGCGACGGTGGCCTGAAGTTCCGCCCGGGTGATGCACAAGAGTTGGCTCAAGTCATGTGCAGTGTTCTTGAACAGCCTACTCTCATTGACACACTCGGCAGGAAAGCCCGCGACCGTGCACTTCGCTTATTCAAGCGGCAGCGTATGGTAGAAGAGCACGCTAAAGTATACCGGTCCTTGGTCAGCGGTCAGGAAACTCGATGATCGAAACTGCTACCCCTTCAAGGCTGTGAGACCATCCTTGTGCCGGCAAGTGAAAGGTCATTGCCCATGCGGGAGTCCACCATGCACCATCCAAAAAGAGTGGGCGTGAACTAGAGCCCGGTCTTCCCCCTAACTCCAGATTCAAGCACACGTAGGAGTCCCCAGCGGTTATACTGATGGCCCACATTCCGATTTTCGAAATCAATGCCAGTGACTCTCTCTTCCGTCACGCCCAAGACCTTAACAGCTCCAGAGAACAGCCCGTATCGTGTTCTCGTTCTGGTCACCCATGTGATCCCCTACGGTTCCTCATTGTTCAAGCTTCTCGCCAGAGATCCTCGTTTGGACCTTCTGGTTGCGTACTGTAGCATGCAAGGCGCGGAAACCGGGATTGACCCCGAGTTTGGAATCGAGATACGCTGGGACACATCGCTGTTGGAAGGTTATCGTTGGCTTCACGTTCCGAACCGATCGCCGCGCCCTGCCCTGGGGCGCTTCTTCGGACTTGTTAACCCTGGCCTGTGGAGGCTGATTCGTTCTCAATCCTTCGATGCTGTGGTGATTTATACCGGCTATATGTACGCGAGTTTCTGGATCACCTGCTTCGCCGCCAAGAGCCGAGGCATTCCAGTCCTGATCTCCTCCGATTCCAGTTCCTTGCACCAGCGCGAGGGAAAGCGCTGGAAAGCCCTGATCAAGCCATTCATTCTCGGGCGCGTTTACCGGTATGTGGATGTTCTCATGGCGGCTTCCCAGCCAGTCAAGGACTTAGCGATGCGTCTGGACAAGCCTCAAGAGGAGATTGCCCTGATCCGTTTCGGCGTCGACAAGGACGCGTGGCGCACTCGTCTTGAGAAGTTCGAGCGGGACGCAGTCCGCATCTCCTGGAATGTGCCGCTAAATGCGTTGGTCATTCTTTACTGTGCCAAACTTCAACCCTGGAAACGTCCTCTAGACCTATTGCGGGCGTTCGCCAAAGCCAATGTGCCCGGCAGCTATCTGGTTTACGCCGGTGAGGGCCCACAGCGAGCGGACCTGGAGCGCGAGGTTGTGTCTCTCGGCATTGCAGCACGAGTGCGAATCCTCGGTTTCGTGAACGATTCGCAATTGCCTGGCACCTACAAGGCTGCAGATCTCTTTGTTCTCCCATCGGAATATGACCCCTGTCCTCTTGTGATCCCCGAGGCCATGTTTAGCGGTCTTCCCGTCCTTCTAAGCGATGCAGTGATTGGGCGATTGGAAATGATCGACGCAAGCAACAGTGGTTACTCTTATCCTTGTGGGGATGTTGATGCTTTGGCGGCTCTGCTCCAGACGATTCTGGGGGATTCTGCTCTTCTTCGACACCTGAAAGAGGGTGTTGCATGCCAGATGGAGCGCTGGACCACAGCAGAAATGCTGGACTCCTGGGTGGGTGCGGTTGAGCTGGCGAAGCAACTTAAACAGAAAACGAGATAAGTGAACAACGCATGATAGGAATACCCAGCCTCCGGGGAATTTTTAAGCCAGAGTACCTGTTTCGGCCCAATCAGATTCCCTGGAAACTTTGGCGGGAATATCTCGGTCGGAGAGAAGAAGTGAAAAAAGCGCGTCTGCCCTGGGGTCTGGAGATTGAGGTTAACACGGGCGAAAGTATAGGCTGGTCAATATACACACGCGCCTTATACGAAACCACAGTCACCGAGTCCCTTTGGAGACTTCCGCGCGTCGGTGATTTGGTTGTCGACGTCGGCGCGAACATCGGCTATATGACGAGCATTTTGGCCCTAAGGGTTGGCGCACGCGGTAGAGTTTATTCCTTCGAGCCACATCCCAGCATATTTCATGAACTTCAGCTGAACGTGACAAATTGGAGTGGTAACAGACGCTGCGGTCCAATCATTTTATATAACGCCGCCTTGGGAAGTCACGAAGAGGTAGGCAAGCTTTACGTGCCAGATTACTTTTGCCGTAATCAAGGAACGTCCTGGATTGGGCCACGGGATGCTGAATTCAGTGGTCAAACCTTCGATGTGGCCCTCTTGGCCTTGGACGATGTCTTCCCCAACGGGGAGACTATCGGAGTTATAAAGCTTGATGTCCAGGGATACGAACTCACGGTCCTGAGAGGCATGGAGAGAATACTTCGAGAGCGACGGGTTCGGCATGTGGTCTTCGAGGAGGAGGGCGGCTTTCCGGCACCGACACATGCGTTTCTCTCAAACATGGGTTATGAAAGCTATGGGATTGAACAGCATTTCGGGGGAATTCGGTTTGCTCGCAACAGGAAGCCGTTTTGTGATCCCGTGAATGGCCCATCCCCAAACTACTTGGCCACGATCGTATCTGAGGCCGATGTATCAGCCCTGGGAGGCGGATTCTGGCAGTCCTTCGGGCCTGCACAATTCTTAACGGACAGGTTGCGCCGAATTGGAGGAGTGAAGGCAAATCCGGCAAACCGCTAGGACTCGAGAAAAGAGTGACTCAATTGGAGCGATTCCCCTTTCGGAGAGCACCGGAGTCGGTGATAATCTTCAGGTTCGACATACGATCAAAAGATGAGAACGTCGTTCACTCTTTCGTTTGGCCGTTTTCGCGGGAGACAGCTGACCCTCCTTGGTATTCTAGTCGTCGGCGCCGTCGCAGCCTACCAATTGGCCCAGTACGTAATCAGCGACGATCTTGCAGGTCTGGCGTATGCCGGCATTCTTTTCGTGGTCGGAGTGATCTCTATTAGGATTCTAAATAACTGGCGGAACGGGGTGTACTTTTTTCTCGCCTGGCTACTGTTCGAAGACCTCGCGCGAAAATTTCTAGGTAACAATATGGCAATTTTTTTTGCCAAGGACTTCCTGCTGTTGGTGGTGCTAATCTCTTTCCTGGGGGCTTACCGGCGAAAAGAGGTGAAAACGTTCCGTCCGCCCTTTCTTGTGCCGTTGTTGATTTTCATTTGGTTTGGCGTTCTTCAGGTATTCAATCCGGCTTCCACGAGCGTTTGGTACGGTATTCTCGGTCTGAAAATGTTTTTTTACTATGTCCCCTTACTTTTCATGGGTTATTCACTTTTGAATTCCGAGGTTGAGTTACGTCAGTTCTTTATAGTCAACCTGAGTCTGGCAATCATCGTCATTTCGCTGGGCATTGCGCAATCCATCCTGGGAGTTTCCTTTCTGAACCCGGCCCAACCCGCTGAGGACATCCGCGCGCTGAGCACTCTGTATCGAGTATCCCGTATCACTGGGGCCGTCGCTTATCGGCCGACGTCGGTGTTCGTAAGTGCGGGTCGCTATGCGAATTTCATTATTGTCGCATGGCTTCTTGTCCTTGGTTTCACTTGCCATCTCCTCCTCCGTCATAAGCGCGGCAGAGCGCTCGCGTTCATCGCTGTGGCGTTAACTGCGGGTGGCGCCTTCTTAACCACGTCTCGGGGCACATTTATGTGGGCGATGATTAATGCCCTGGCCACGAGCGTCGCGTTCGTGTGGGGAGCGCCATGGCGGCAACGAGAGGCATTGCGCGTCTTCCGCGCTATACAGCGCGTGGCGTTGGGTATTGCGCTCGGGATCTTATTGCTCTCTATCGCTTATCCCGATGCTCTTCTTTCCCGCCTCGCCATCTATCAGGAAGCACTCCTTCCCGGTAGCCCGACAAGCGAATTGGCATCTCGTACCTGGTCCTACCCCATTCAGAATTTTCTCTTAGCCTTCACGTACGACCGTTGGCCCTACGGTTATGGTATTGGCACAACGGGACTTGGTGGGCAGTATGTCGCCAGGTTCTTTCATGTAAGGCCACCGGTTGTCGGTGTGGAAAGTGGCTTCGGGACCCTAGTCGTCGAGATGGGGATCGGCGGCTTGATTCTGTGGTTCGTGATGGGAACCGCGGTCCTGGTCTCTGCCTGTAAGGTCGTGAAGACGCTGAAGGGCTCTCCCTGGTTTCCGCTGGGGTTCGTCATTTCGTGGTACGCGTTTTTCCTACTATTCCCCGCTACCTATGGCGGCATGCCACCTTACGAAGATTTTGTGTTGAATGCCTACTTTTGGCTCTTGCTCGGCATCCTCTTCCGGCTACCGAGCCTCCTGCCCTCGGCGCAGTTTGCACCTACTGCTCCGGCTACACAATCTTGGCGCCACTGGATTCCCTGACTTGCTGTCGTTTCGCCTCTGTCGACCCCAGAGATGGCACCAATCGAGAAAGTGGTGAATCCTGCTCACTCTTGATCTGTGGTGGTGACAGACCTGCTCGAATCGCGATCAAGAGCGCGTAGGAAGGACGAAGGAAAAGAGATGGCAGCCTTCTGACCAATGCGAATCCCATCCGTGAATCGGTTCAAATTAGTCTCGATCGCCATCATTGCAGTTAGGCTCGTTCCTTTGTGTTGGCAAGAGCCCGCTTTCTTGCACTTACATTATTGAGAAGTTCCCACATCGCAGCTGCGTTGTCGTCCAAGGTGCATTGTCTCGCTGTGCTGACCGCATTTTCCGCAAGCTGGTCCCTGAGAGACGGATTGTCCACCAGTCTTCGAATTAGACTCGCAAGCTCCACGGCATTGGTTGGATCTCTCAACAAGAGACCATTCAAGCCATCCCTTATGACTTCACTCACGCCAGCATTTGCGCTGGCGATGACCGGGAGGCCGCTGGCCATTGCTTCAATGACAGGCAGACCATAAGCATCTTCAAGCGATGGACCAGTGTAGGCATCCGCAGCGGCGTAAAACTGCATCACGTCCTCAGAAGGAGCCAGAAACGCAACGCGATCTGTAAGGCCAAGCCGTTGGATCGTCGCCTCGAAGGGCCTCACGTCATCTTTTCCAACTACGAGAAGCCGTATCGGCAAATCCCGGCCTTCATCCAGTGCCTCGATTAAAGTCTGCAACCCCTTGTTTCGCCAGTCGTTGCCGATGAGCAAGAGAGCAAATGTCTCGGGAGTAAGGCTCAAATCAGACCTAGCAGCGGAGCGTCGCTGCAATCGAGTTTGAGGATCGAAACGCTTGACATCGACACCATTCGGAATGGAGACCGCATCATGACGGCCGAAGTGTGCGCCAAGCTGTGCAACAACCATTCGCGAAACACCTGCCAAATGGGTCTGCTTCTGTGGGTATATGTGCCCTTCAAGCCAGCGGATCAATCCATAATAGACCTGGCGATGAATGAGCTTGGGCCAACTAGCGGCGGGCGTGCGCCGGAAGAGCAGCTTCGGCTTCAATCGCTGGCAGAATTCTTCAAACACAATATGAACTTGAATCACATCGGCCCGCCAGGTATTGATGCCGGGTGAAAACACGATGTCAGGAGAAAGTTTTCTAAGCCTGACATCCCACCACCTTTGGAAAGTATTTGCACCAAACCACCATATGAATTGGATCAAGTGCGGCCCCGGGACGGACACAACACGGTGCCAACGGATGCAGCCTCGCTGAGCGTACGGCTTTCCATCCAATGGCGTGAGAAGCATGTCCTCAACCTGCTGGGAATAGAGATGGATGTCGCAGCCGTAATCCCAAGCGAGTCGCTCGATAAGCTCCGAAACGACACGCTCAGCTCCGTGCTTTCTGTCAAGAAACGGAGAAATGACGACGAGTCGCACCTCACCGCCTCCGGTTGTCAACCATTGTCTTGGATAAGCCTAGACTCTCTCTTTGTGGAGCGCGAGCTGGGCCAGACTGAATAGGATACCAACCGGCAGCGACGAGCAAGCATTCGTTACCTATTTCAGTAGGCATTAACCTAGTATAGACCGTCGGGATGAGCAAGAAATGTCGGGTGAAGAAATGAAAAGAAATGAGATTAGATCGGCGGCCTCCAGCCTAATTCTTTTGTAAGAAGCCAACACCGCGCAAAATCTTCACCTCGGACGCACTTATGTTTCGCGCGAAATCGTAGAATGAGTTGTTCCACGATGCATCGTCTGAAATGAGAAGACCGCCGGACAGAAGATGGGGATAAGCGGTTTCAAATTCCCACATCATGTGATCGTAAGTGTGCAGACTGTCGTGGATGAATATCCCGATTTTGCCGAGGTGTTTAAGCAAGTGCGGAAGAATGTCGTGGGCGTCACCTAAATGAACCTGCCAAGCAGAGCGTAACCACTGGGGCACAAGCCAGCCAGGGTCCTTTCCAATGGGAAGGAACGCTGTGTCGGCAAGGCCGATGGAGTGCAGACAGCCGCGTTTATTGTTCTGTAAGGCGAGGAGTAGATAGGAGGAAGAAACGCCATTGGCTATACCGGTCTCGACGACGAAGTCTGGAGCAATGGCCCTAACAGCGGCGTACTGATTGAGGATTTTCTTGGCAAACAGATCCGCACTCTTAATCGAAAGAGAGTTGAGATGTTCTTCTTCGCTTCGGAGATGCGTAGCAAAGGCCGGTGTATTTATGGGCTCATCCAGATAGGCCCGGATCTGGCGAGGTGAGGAACCAGAAAGACGAGCCAGGAATTTTTCGTCCGCAAGTGTAAATTCTCGAACCATCGCGTTGAGCGCATAGCTCGGGTTCTTGATTGCGAACCCAACACGACGGCGGAGATTTTCCAGGAGCCACTTCATCTTTTACCTCGACGGATTTACCGCAGATTTCTTGGGTATCGCCTGGGATGAATCATTCCCTTTGTCGGGGACCCGCGCGCTCGCGTGATGGCCCTCATTGCAGCGGTGATGCAGGAATCTATCGAGCTCAAGGAGATGCCCCGGAATGGAGTATAACCTGATTCGCAGTAGCCATCGCTCCATCGCCCGCAGGCCGGCACGCCACATCTTCTCAAGTGCTTGCCGTGGCTTTTCCCGAATCGGAACCGGCCATCGCTTACTCTTTAGAGCTGAAAAAAGAGGCGGATCACAGGCCGGTCTACGCTGCTCTTCAGAAAATGGTAATTAATTAGCGGGGGGCTGGACAAATTCCCTGGTTTGAGTTATGTTGAGCTGGATGATACTGCTCAGCGTAACGGCTCGTCATCGAATCGAAAAGCTCGAAAACGAAAATGAGAAGCTGCGTCGAGAGAACGAAAA
>WNFW01002002.1_pt1 | contig 13888 bp, 11 predicted proteins | sample 5400131 | NCBI WGS metagenome assembly WNFW01 (sample SAMN13153362, study PRJNA577476) | soil metagenome | isolation source: 20 cm soil or saprolite under grassland replicate 1 | place: USA:California | collected 2016-06-15 | reverse complement strand
CCTCTATCTCTGGTCAAGCTGTGGCAGGATGACAGAGGCGCGCCAAAGCTTGCAAGAGCTGGCCCGGCGAAAGACTACATGAACACGCTGACGCAACGGACCGGTGGAGGCGCTGAGTCGGGCGGATTCGGCCAGCGCATCATGGAGCTTGCCGATCGTCTGGCGCATTGGTCGGAGAGCTCCGATGGGTTGACCTGCACCTATCTCTCGCCGGCGCATCGCACGGTCGCCGCGCAAATCCGCGATCTGATGCGCGAGGCGGGACTCACCACCGAGATCGACACGGTCGCAAATGTGATCGGGCGTTACCCCGCCGCCGATAGCGCTGCACCGGCGCTGATCGTTGCCTCGCATTATGACACCGTGCGCAACGCCGGCAGATACGACGGGCGCCTCGGTGTGCTTACCGCCCTCATCCTTGCCGAGCATCTCGGTCGGCTGGGCCGCAAGTTGCCATTCCATCTCGACGTGATTGCATTCTCGGAAGAGGAAGGCGTGCGGTTCTCGTCGAGCTTTCTGGGCAGCAGCGCGGTCGCGGGACGCTTCGACGCCAAGCTGCTCGAGCGGCGCGACGCCCAAGGCGTGACCTTGGCGGCTGCGATGGCAGAGGCGGGGCTCGATGCAACGAAAATCCCCGCGCTCGCGCGTCGTCGCGACGGGCTCGTCGGATATCTCGAAGTGCATATCGAGCAAGGCCCGGTTCTGCTCGAGGAGGGGCTCCCGGTCGGGATCGTCAGCGCCATTACCGGTTCTGTGCGGTCAATGGTCACGATTACCGGAACCGCCGGTCACGCCGGCACCGTGCCCATGGCGCGGCGGCACGATGCGGCCGCGGCCGCGGCCGAGTTGGTCCTTTATGTCGAAAAGCGTTGCGCGCAGGCGCCCACGCTTGTCGGCACGGTCGGAAAGCTCGTAGTCCCTAACGGCGCGATCAACATTATTCCGGGTCGCTGCGAGCTTACGCTCGACGTTCGCTCCGGCGACGATGCCACGCGCGATGCCGCCATGTCGGACATCTTGTCCGAGATGGAGCGCATCACCGCCAGACGCGGCGTCACAATTGATAGCCAGGAGGTGCAGCGTACGGCGGCAGTGCAGTGCTCTGCGCGTCTTCAAAAGGTATTGGCCGATGCAGTGGTGGGTGCGGGCGTAAAGCCGCGCCATCTTCCGAGCGGCGCCGGCCATGACGCTATGATGTTTTCAGGACTCACCGATGTCGCGATGTTGTTCGTGCGCTGCGGAAACGGGGGCGTCAGCCATTCGCCGCGCGAAATCATCACTGCCGAGGACGCGGACGTCGCAGCGCGCGTCATGCTCGACGCCGTGCTCCGGCTCGCAGAAACGTCGTGACGCTTCCGAGCATCATCGGTGAGTTCGTCGATCGCGATTTTGACCGCGAGGTTCAGTTCCTGGCCAAACTGGTGAAGGCGCCGAGCGATAATCCGCCGGGCGATTGCGCGCCGCACGCCAAATGCGTTCGCGAACTCTTGGAAGACCTCGGTCTCGCCGTTGAGATGCACGAGGTGCCGCGCGCCGAAGTGGTGGCGGCCGGCATGAGGAGCGCGACCAATCTCATCGTCCGCCATCAGTTCGGCGATGGGCCGGTCGTTGCGCTCAACGCCCACGGTGACGTCGTGCCGCCCGGTCTCGGCTGGCGGCTCGATCCGTACGGGGCGATTGTCGAGCAGGGGGCAGATGGTCCGGTCATGTACGGCCGCGGTGTGGCCGTATCGAAATCGGATTTTGCGACTTACACATGGGCTCTGCTGGCGTTGAAGGCGGCGGCAAAGCGCAACGAATTCGGCGGTGCCCTCGAACTGCATTTTACCTATGACGAAGAGGCCGGTGGAATCCTCGGCCCGAAATGGCTGCTCGATCATAAGCTGGTGCGGCCAGATGCGGTCGTGGCCGCGGGATTTTCCTACGCCGTGGTTACGGCGCACAACGGTTGTCTGCATCTGGAGGTGACGGTGACGGGCAAGCAGGCGCACGCCGCCATGCCCGCAGCCGGCATCGACGCGCTCGAGTCGGCCAACGCCATTCTCTCAACCCTGTATGCGCATCGCGCCACGCTCTCGCGCATACGCTCGCGCACGGATGGCATAGTGTCGCCGACGCTGAACGTCGGGTTGATCAAAGGCGGCATCAATACCAATGTGGTTCCGGATCAGGTGGCCTTTCGCATCGATCGGCGGATTATTCCGGAAGAGAACCCGGCAGAGGTCGAGGGCGAGCTGCGTGCACTGATTGCGGCATCCGCCGAACACAATCCGCAAATCAAAATCGAGGTTCGCCGTCTGCTATTGGCTGAGCCGCTCACGCCGAGACCGGGCGCAGAGCGGATTGCGCACGCAATTCAACGCCGGGCCAAGGAGGTGCTGGGCATCGAGGTGCCGACGGCAGGCGTGCCGCTCTACACCGATGCGCGGCATTACGCGGCAGCAGGCATTCCGATCGTGCTCTATGGTGCCGGGCCGCGCTCGATCGGCGAAGCCAACGCGCATAACGCGAACGAGAATCTGCGGCTCGAAGACTTGCGCGCGGCAACCAAGATCGTGGCGCTGGCGGCCGCTGATTTGCTCGGGAATACTTGACGTCGCGATCGCCTCTTGCGTTGCGTGCTAGAAAACATCCATTGGATGATCAAGGGAGCAACGCGGCTTCAAATGCGCTGGCGATCGCCTCTTTGCTCTTGCCTGCCCTTACCGCATCGCCGATCGCGACGACTGTTTGTTCAGAGCTCGCAAGTTGGCGAAAGCGATTCGCCGTTCCGCGACGCCCGATGTAATAGAACCAATTGCGAAACTTCGCCGACGATAGACATGGGGAGACAAGCGGCCAGCGTGCGAGGCCCCAGTCCAGCAGCTTGGTTGCGATCGGCCCCAGACCGAAGCGGTAACGGGCGCCAGTGGCAATGACGAGGCGATCGAACGGGGCGAGCACGTGCGGCTCGGCGGCAACGTCGCACCGGAAGCGAAACGTGACGCCTTTGCGGGTACATGCCTCGACGAGATCGCCGACGTACCGTTCGAAGCTTGCGTCGTTTGCGGCGACCTCTTGGAAGATCGGCGCCTTGCCGGCATAGCGGAATGCGCCGCCCGCGCGTTCGTCTTTCTCGAACACGGTGACCTCGTTTCCCTCCGCCACCAATGACGCATAGGTCAAGCCCGCGGGTCCGGCGCCGATGACGGCGATATGCTCGGCCCGCCTCGGTCTGCGATCGGCGAAAAATCTTTCTCGACCCGCCGCAGCATTGACAACACAACCGATAGCCGCCCCGCCGCGCATCTCATTAATGCAGGTGTTGCAGGCAAGGCACCGCCGGATCGGCTCGGCGCGGGTGAGCTTTTCGACCCATCGCGGCTCGGCGATAAGCGCCCGCCCGAGCGCGATGAAATCGGCTTTTCCGGCGGCGACCGCCTCGGTTGCAATCGCTGGATCGCCGAGCCGCCGGCGATGACGGGAACGCCCACAAGTTTTTTCACCGCTGCGGCCAAGTCGAGAAACAGCGCATCCGGAAATGTCATTGGCGGAAGCACGATCTGCGCGGAGGGCAAGGAGCGATAATGTCCGGCGGTGACGTGCAGCGCGTCCGCTCCGGCTTGCGCCGCCCAAACGGCGATCTGGCGACCTTCACTGAATGGCAAACCGCCGGGGAAAAAATCCTCGACCGAGAGCCGGTAGACCACCGGCATTTCGGCGACTGCCGCCTTAACCGCCCGCAGCACCTCGAGCCCGAAGCGGGCTCGGTTCTCGAGACTGCCGCCATACATATCGGTTCGCCGGTTCTCGAACGGCGCATGGAATTGCGAAATGAGGTATCCGTGGGCGGCATGGATTTCCACGCAATCGAAGCCGGCTTTTCACGCCCGCGCGGCGGCGGCGGCGTGCGCCGCGATGACCGCCTCGATGCGCGCCTTGGTCATCTCCTCGGGAACGATCGTTTCGAGTGTGGTCTCGTAGACCGGATGCGGAATTGCCGATGGCGCGATCGGCGTCTCGCCGCAGATGTCGCGGCGGGTATGCCCCCCGCCATGACCCAGCTGAATCGATGCCTTCGCTCCGGCGCGATGAATCGCATCGATCAGGCGCGTAAGCCCCGGCACAAACCGATCGTCGTAGATGCCGATCTCGCGACGCCGGTGTCGGCCGGCTTTCTCCGGCGAGGCCATCTCGACGGTGATGAGGCCGACGCCGCCCTGCGCCCGCGCCAGATAATAAGCGACGGTGTCGTCGGTGACATAGCCCTCCTCGTCCGCCGTGCGCGTCGTCATCGGCGGCATGACGATGCGGTTGGGGATCTCGAGCGAGCCGATGCGCGCCGGAGTGAGCAGGATGTTCATGGCATGGCTCATGGCCGCGGGCGAGGCATGCAGCCGCGGCCATGCATCACAGCACGGGGATCTCGCCGCCATCGAGGTCCAAGGTCGCGCCGTGTAGCCACGTCGCGCGCGAGGAGACGATGAAGCTGACAAAGTTGGCCACGTCCTCGACGGTGCCGTATCGTATGAGGCCGGCTTCGCGGCAGAACTGCGCGCGGATTTTTGCCTCGGGCTCGCCCGTCCGCTCGACTTCGGCACGGATCCGCCGCCATTGTCGCTCGGTCTCGACGAGAGAAGGGTGGATGCAATTGACCCGGACGCCATCCTGCTTGCCGAGATCCGCCAGGCATTTGGTGAAGGCGGCGACGGCGGCATTGACCGAGCTGCCGATCGTAAATTGCTTTTCCGGCTTGCGTCCGCTGGTGCCGCCGATCGCGATGAGCGCGCCGCGGCGCTCCTTGAGGAGCGGCCAGGCCGCACGCGCAAGCCGCACATGGGCGAAAAATTTCAGCGCGTAACCATCTTGCCAATCGGCATCGCTCAATGCGAAAAAATCGCCGCGCTTGGTCGCGCCCGCATTATTGACGAGAATATCGAGGCCGCCGAATTCATGCCGCACGGCTTCGACCAGCGTCTCCGCCGCGCTCGGCTCGCGCAGGTCGAGTGCGCGTACGGCGCTCTTGCCTTGCTTTGCGCGGATCGCTTGCGCCACGTCCTCGAGCGCTTTGACGTCGCGAGCCGTGAGCATGAGGTCGCAGCCCTGCTCGGCCAAACCCAAGGCGATGCCGCGGCCGATGCCACGACTCGAACCAGTAACGAGCGCAACCTTTCCTTTTAGTCCAAGCTCCATTTATAAAACCTCGTCCCTGCCAAGACGCGCCGCGGGATGAGCTCATCGCATGGCGAGTGCGCAGGATGAAGGGGAGGGGGTCTTGCGCGAGTCGCTGCGCGGTGAGGGCGGCTGGCGGGGGCGGCTCGCCCGCCGCGCTGCATTCAAATCTTGTCGGGAAATTTGATGATGAAGTTGTCTGCGTTCGGCATCTTCACCTTGGGCAGTGTTTGCGCGTTCATGACATCGTTATCGCCGATAATCTTGTTCTGTGCGAGGATAAAGGCGGTGAGCGCATAGACTTCGTCGTCCGTGAGCGTTCGCGGGCTCATCCACGGCATCGCGCGCCGCACATAATCGAAAACCGTCGTGGAATAGCCCCAGAAATTAGCAACCGTCTTCGTGGCATCGATGCTCTTGATCGGGGGCGCACCAACTAACGCTGCACTGATGCCGCCCTTGCCGCCTTCGCCGTGGCACGCCACGCACTTCTCTGCGTAGATTTTGGCTCCTTGTTCGGCGGTGCCGCTGCCGGCCGGCAAACCGGTGCCGTCGGGGAGAATGCCGATGTCCCACGCTTTGATCTCGGTTTCCGCAATCGGTTTTCCTAGGCCCGGAGGCTCGGCTAGCGCCGCAGGTGCAGCGAAGGCGAGCGCCAGAAGGAGGGAGGGAATCGGCTTAAGCATAGACATGTTTGATCTCTCCCTTGCTGTCGATCGCCCAGCTGGTGAGGCTGTTGTAGTGCTGATTTGCGAATCCCAAGGGGCTGGGAACCTTTGCGGCCTCGCCGCGCTCGGCAACGAATTGCGCGCGTAGCGGCTGCACGTTTCCCGCCTCGTCCCAGGCGCGGCTCTGCAGGATCGCCGGCTGCCCATCCCAGCGCCACGGCACGCGGAAGCGGGTAAACGCCTTGGACTGCACCGGCTCCTGCAGCGCCGCCTGCGCCCAGCTCTTGCCGCCGTCGGCGGAGACCATCACCTTCGCGATCCGGCCGCTGCCCGAATACGCAATACCGGAAATTTCGTAATACCCTGGTTCCTTCAATGCCTGCCCGAATGACGGATGGGTGATGAAGGATTTCACTTCATTGACGAAGTAGAACCGATACGCCTTTCCGTTCGGCAGAATCTGCGAATAAGTCCGTGTTTCGAAGTAGGTCATTCCCGGCTGATCGGTGAGCTTGAGCCGGCGCAGGAACTTGACCTGCATGTTGCCTTCCCAGCCCGGGAGCACCAGGCGCATCGGATAACCGTTGCCCGGCATGATCCGCTCGCCGTTCTGGTAGAGCGCGACCATGGCGTCGTCCAACGCCTTCTTGACCGGGAGGCTGCGGCTCAGGGCCAGCGAATCGGCGCCTTCGGCAATCATCCAGATTGCCTTGGGGTCGATGCCGGTCTCCTCCAGCAAAGTGGACAGCGGAACGCCCGTCCACTCCGCGTTGGATACCAATCCATGCAGCGCCTGTACGCTCGCTTGAAGCGGCTGCGGTGAAAACATCCCCGCGCTGTTGCCGGCGCATTCCACGAATGCCATGCGCGACACCATGGGATAACGCGCAAGCGAATCGACGGTGAAGACCAGTGGCTGCTTGACCATGCCATGGATGACCAAGCGGTGCTTATCCGGATCGATTTCCGGAATGCCGGAATGATTGATGCTAAAATGCAAGCTGTTGGGGGTGATCGTCCCGTTGAGCAAGTGATGCGGCGTGCGCGCGTGGGATGTGCGAGGCTCGCCGTTAGGGTTGCTCAGGATGCGGACCACGTCCTTCTCGAACCGCGACGGCGTTTGCAATGCCGGGGTGATCGCCCCTGTCTCGAGACTCCAGGGATCATCTCTGAGTGGATCCGCAGCGGCTGTGGTCTGTGAACTGCCGACCCCAGTCGACACAGCCCCCGCAAACATGATGCCGCGTCCGAGCAGTGCGCGCCGATCGAGCAGGCCGTTGCCGGCGACCGGCTCCAGCGGCGCAGCGTAGCGGCGCTTGCAAATGGTCATGGCGTCCTCTCCCTATCGAGGTAGTCTTGTGCGGGATGCTGTTGCTTTCTCAGATTGCAGCAGAACGGCGACGTTTCCACTGATCCGGTAAAAGATTAACGCCGTTTCCAAATCGGTTGCAATGACTAGGACGGTTCTGGCCTACCCGTTGTGTCGAGCAGCAACGCAGTGATCCGCCGAGTCATGGCTCGTTATCCATCGACCTGTTGCAGATCGCGACCAGAAGCATCCATCGATTGCTGGTCCTCTGGAATGCGGCTAAGTTTACCCACTGCGCGTCTCTTTGGAGGAATCGAATTCGCTCCCGCCGCGGCAGAGATGAGGTATGGATCAGCGCAACATTTCCGGTGATTACGACGTTCTGCTCGATCTCGTGAAATCGCGCGCGAGCGTGCGCGAGCTCAAGCCGGATCCCATTCCGGACGAATACGTCACGCAGATTCTCGAGGTCGGGCGTTGGGCGATGTCCGGCGCCAATGGCCAGCCATGGGAGCGAATGTTCGTCAGGCGCGTCGTGCTGGCAGCCCTTCTCGCAACTATCGCGCTGTGGCCCGGCGGTCCGGCATTGGCGCTCGAGAAGGTGAGACTCGGCAAGGCGGTTCCCAATTCCTTTGCGTTCGGCGCGACCGAAGTGGGAATCGAGGCCAAGATCTTTGAGGCGGAGGGAATCGAAGTCGAGGTCACGAGCTTTCGCGGTGACGCTCAGCTTCAGCAGGCGCTCGCGGCGGGCGGCGTCGATGTCGGTCTGGGGTCTGGCCCCGGGCTCGGCTTTCGCGCCAAGGGGGCGCCGGCGATCGGGGTTGCTGCCATGTATGGACCGCCGGCCAATCTCGCGCTCGTGCTCCCGTTCGCCAGCCCGATTAGGACCCTCGCGGATCTCAAGGGCAAGCGCATCGGAGTGACCACTGCGGGCTCGCTCACCGACTGGCTCGTGCGGGAATTGTCGCGACAGCAGGGCTGGGGCAGCGACGGCATCCAAATTGTCGCGCTCGGCCAGATGCAGGCGCGGCTCGCGGCGATTCAGCGCGGCGAGCTCGACGGCATGGTGATCGAGGCGGCAACCGGCTACGAGCTGGAAGAGGCTGGCAAGGCGAAAAACTTCATGCTGTTCGGCGACATCGCAAAGCACTTTTACACCCACGTCATCTTTGCGACCGACGACCTCATCGAAAAACGGCCGGACTTGTTGCGGCGCTTTCTGCGTGGCTGGTTCAAGACCATCGCCTTCATGCGAGCGAACAAGGATTTCGCCGTCGCATCCGAAGCCAAGACGATCGAGGTCAAGCCTAGTATCGCTGCAAGAATCTATGACGCGCAAATCTCGGGCTTCTCGGCCGATGGCGCCTGGAATCCTGCAGCGATCGATGTGATCAGGCATTCGCTCAAGGAGTTGGGCATCCTATCCGTGGTGCCGGAAGCGAAGGCGATCTCCAACGATCAGTTCGTTCCGGTGCGATTCTGACAACGTCTCGAGCGTCATCGTCGTCGACACCTTCGTGGATGAGGGCGGAGTAGGGCGATATGCTGGCGCGCGAGAGGCAACGACGTCTGCTCGGCGCCATGGCGGATGCAGGGATCGAGCACGTCGTTCTCTACGGCAACGCCTGGCAGGGCGATTACCTGCGCTATGCCACCAATTTCGGCATCCTCGAGGGTCACGGGATCGTGGTCGTGTCTTCCGACGGCGCGATCGAGCTTTTCCTCGACAGCGCCACCGAAGCCGAACGCGCCGAAAGCGAGGCGCCGGAAAATAAAATCAATTTCGCCGCCGATATCGCCCGCGCGGTCGCCGCCCGGCTCGATCGCGCCGCCAATCGTCGCCTTGCTGCCGCCCCGCGCCGGTTCCTGCCGAGCTGGCTCGCGGACAACGCCCGTGGCTTTGTCCTGGAGGATGCGACCGCACTGCTTGACCGGCTCCTTCTGCACAAGCTGCCGGCAGAGATTGCGGCGCTCCGCCGTGCGGCGCAGATGGCGGACGATGCCTATGCAGTGTTCCGTGAGGCGGTGAGGCCCGGCCGGCGGCAATACGAGATCGTGGCGGATATCGAGGCTTATCTGCGCCGCCAAGGATGCCCGGATAATTTCATGATCATCGGTTCCGGCGGAACCGATGTGCTGGGAATGACTCCGCCCTCGGAGCGCCGCATCCTTTCCGGCGATCTTGTGACGACTGAGCTCACACCCGCCGTCGAGGGGTACTTCGCGCAGATTTGCCGCACCCTGGTGGTGGGCCGCGCAACGGCGGCGCAGCGCCGTGTCTTCGACGTGTTCCGTGAAGCGCTCGCCGCTGGGATTGCGGCGGTGCGGCCCGGTGCGACCGCCGCCGATGTTGCGCGCGCGGAGAACGATGTATTTCGCAAATATCGCCTCGGCGATTACACGACCAGCAAATGGACGCGCGTGCGCGGCCATGGCCTCGGTTTGTTTTGCGATTCGAAGCCGCACCTGCTGGAGGATGTCGACACGCCGCTCACGCCGGGCATGGCCCTGATCGTGCATCCCAACACTTACCATCCCGAGGTCGGCTATATCGTCCTTGGGGACGCGGTGGTGGTGACGCAAAAGGGCGCCGAGGTGTTGTGCAGGACCCCGCGCGAGCTGTTCGAGGTCGCAGCGTGAGGCGAGCATGCGGCGCGGGCTGATCTCCTACTCCAAGGCCGAGATGCCCGATGCGATTCTCGAGGCACGCATCGCACGGGTGCGCGCGGCGATGTGCGTGGCGGGTCTCGACAAGCTGCTTCTCTATACCAACAACACGCGTCCGGCCGGCGTGTCTTGGCTGACCGGCTTCGTACCTTATTGGTCGGAAGCGCTGCTGGTGTTGTGCCGACATAGCGCGCCCGTGCTCGTCGCGGCGCTCAGTTACCGGGTCAAGGCCTGGATCGAAGCGACCAGCCGTATCGCCGAGGTGATGCATAGCCCCCGCATCGGGTTTGCCGCAGCGGAGATGATCGCGGCGTCGAAAGCCGACGCTGCGGTCGGGATTCCCGATCTCGACGGCCTGCCGGCCGGGGTATTTGATGATTTGCGCAAGGGCGGCCCCCGCCTGGTGCTGAGCGACGCCACGGCGCTCTTCGCGGCGTTGCGCCCCCCAGCCGATCCGACGGAGATCGCGCTGGCAACGAAGGCGGCGGCGATCGCGCAACGGGCCTTGGCGCAGGGATTGCCGCGCGCGAATCTCGGAGAGATCATCGCCGCAGTCGAAGCGCAGGCGCGTGGAGATGGTGCGGAGGAGATCTACGTCGCCGCCGCTTCCGACCTCAGGCGCGACCGCCGCCTCAGACGCATCGAGGGCGACACGGCACTGGGCGAAACCTTCGCGCTGCGCGCCAGCGTTGCCTACAAGGGCACGTGGATTCGTGTTCTGCGTACGCTGACGCGTGATGGGACGGTCATCCCGCAGGCGGCGGCGGCCGCACGTCTAGGGAGCGCGGTCGCGGAGCTTCCGAGTGCGCACGGCTTTGCCGGATTTTCGTCGTGGTTGGTCGAGGGCTGCCGAATTGCGCAACCGCTCGAGCCGCTCATGGGCTCGCGCGTTGGCACCTTACATCAGCTTGCGCCAGGCGCGCTCGTGTCAGTGCAGGCGGGGCTGGAGATCGAGGGGGCCCCGCTGCTCATCGGCGCCCCCGCACTGATTGGCAACCACGGCGAGGCTGCAAGCCTGCTCGTTCAGCCGTTTTAGAGGGCCTTTGGCGCAGTTGTGGCGTCGGCGGTGCGTGCGTGCAAGGCCATTGCGATCATTGCCGAGCCGCCGAACAGCATGTTGATGCCGACCAACAGTCCGAGCGCCCACTCCGCCGTACCCGGCAGTCCACCCCAGATGATCGCCGCCAGAATGAGGTCGATGATCCCGCTGATCAGCATCCAGCCCCACCGACCCGACAGCTCCTTCTTGTGCTCCAGCGCGTACATGATCGAGAGGACGCCTTCGATGATGAAGAACACGATCAGTAGCAGCGTGAGCGAGACGGCGCCCCGCAGCGGCCATGCAAACAGGACGATACCGGCGGCGATGGCGAGCACCGCGGAAAGGAGCGACCACCAGAATCCCGGCGCGTGCCGGGCCCAGAACGTCGTGATCAAGCCGACGATGCCGCTGATCAAGAACAGCCAGCCTAAGAATATCGTGACCGCGATGGTGGCGATCGGCGGGATCACGATGGCCAGCAGTCCGAGCACCACGAGGACAATCCCCTCGATCAGGAACAAGACCCAGTGCTCGCGAACCGATTGTGCTAGTGCGCGCTGCAGCTGACTGGCGTCGCCCGAACCCATCGACATAGCAAACCTCCCTCCCGGTGTAGCGGCTGTGCCGAAATTCCCGAATGCGGATCAATATACCTGCCCAGCCATGGGCGCGCCAACTCGCAAAACGAGTTATGAGTACGAATCCTCTGAGGACGCGCGTCAGGGCACGTTGCGGTCGATTGAAAAGAGGCTTGGCAGGTTGCGGGAGGAAAGAGTGTGTCTCACCAGCCCTGTAGCCAGAAGGCGATGTCGTAGGCCAGCGCGCTGATGACGCACACTGCAAGCCCGCCCCACAGAATGCCGAGCAGCAGGACTGTATTCGCTCGTTCTACAAAATGTCTGTCGACCAGATGGGCCATGACTCGCCTTCGCTGTGCAGAATCTAATGCTCGAGTCGCGCATAGGGTTAAGCCTGCGACCGCACAGCAGGGTTGCACCTCGCGCGTGGCTCAGCCGCTCGTTTATGCGCGCTTTACGCGGTCCGACTTCGCGAGCATAGACAGCGCCTATTAAGCGTGAATGCTTTCAATAGCGTCGCGTTCGCCGTCTGCTCCAATTGTGTAGCGGATGCGGCAAGCGAAAAGCCCTGTTTACTGGGATTCGTCCATCACGCCTCATCGAGAGTCGTGGGGAGGCTTGCGCTCGGGACTCTTGGCGACGGTGCCGCGTCCGTGACAGCTCCGCTTGCGATTGCTAGGACAAGGCATCGGCTCGTAAAGGGGGCGAAATCATGCTGCGAACGCTGAACTGTCCGGTGATCGCGCTGGAGGAGCACTACTGGGACAAGGAGCTGGCGGCGTTGTTCGTCGGTGTCGAGGGTGTGCGCGATCCGGAAATCCTCAAACGGCTTTACGATCTCGGCGAGTTGCGCTTGCGCGAAATGGACGAAGCAGGCATCGACGTGCAGATTCTGTCCCATGGCGCGCCTTCGGCGCAGAGACTCGGCGGCGCCGACGCAGTCGAACTGACGCGGCGCGTGAACGACCGGCTGCATGCCGTCGTCACGGCCAACTCGAGGCGGTTCGCGGGTTTTGCGGCGCTTCCGACGAGCGATCCGAAAGCGGCAGCCGACGAACTCGAGCGCACGACCAAGCTCGGCTTCAAGGGAGCGATGATCCACGGGCTCGCCAACGGTGTCTTTGTCGATGACAAGCGATTTTGGCCGATCTTCGAGCGGGCGCAGGCGCTCGATGTGCCCTTGTACCTGCATCCATCGCTACCGCTGCCGGCCGTCATGGACGCCTATTACAACGATTATGCCAAGGACTTTCCGATGGTGGTGCGGGCCGCCTGGGGCTACACGGTCGAGACGGCGACGCAGGCGATCAGGCTCGTGCTCGGCGGAGTATTCGATGCTTATCCTCGACTGAAGATCATTCTCGGCCATCTCGGCGAGACGTTGCCATTCCTGGTGTGGCGCGTGGATCACGCGCTTGCCCGCCCAGGCGCGAAGACGTTGAGTTTCCGCGAGGCCTTCTGCGGGCATTTCTACATCACCACCAGCGGCAACTTCTCCAACCCGGCGCTATTGTGCTGCGTTATGGAAATGGGCATCGACCGGATCCTGTTCGCGGTGGACTGGCCCTTCGTCGCCAACAAGCCCGCGGTGCAATGGATGGAGACCGTACCCCTGCGCGACGAAGACAAGGCGAAGATCCTCAGCGGCAACGCCAAGCGGCTGTTCGGGATGTAGCACTGTTCGGCGCGTGAACTTGCAGCGGGATTCGCGTGCCCCCATCTTCTGCGCGAAAGGTCACGCTGGGACGCCACGCAGTTGCCGCGTGCAGGCACGCAGTGTATTGGGTCGCGCATCTCGCTTTCAGGGGCCCGTAGCTCAACGGTTAGAGCCGACCGCTCATAACGGTCTGGTTGGAGGTTCGAGTCCTCCCGGGCCCACCAATGATATTTTTCGACATTGATTTCATGTCTTTTTCTCGTTTCTCGCCCGCACCTGGCCATCAGGTGCGGGAATAGGTGTTCGATCATTGTTCGCGAGCTTGTGCATGGCTTCAATAGCCAGCCGCTGGCGATCAGCAGACCGCGTGTAGTGCGATGCCATTGTGCCGCCGGACCATCCGAAGATGGCCTCGAGCTGCGCGACGGTGGCGCCGTGGTTGGCAGCCCTCGTTGCGGCGATCTTTCGAACACCATGCGCCGAGCCGGGCACGCCGGCGGCGCGACAGGCATCACGGAACACGTTGCCGAAGGATTCCTTGGTGAGCGGTTGGCCCCGTTCGCCAGCGGTGAAGGTGAGATCTCCACAGGGCCCGGCGTCCAAGGTCCGCGCGAGCACCGGCAGAATCGGCAGCGTGACAGCAAGAGTGAACCCGCTCTTTTCGGTTTTGATCGTTCCTACGCCATCCCTGACGTGCTGCCGGCCGAACCGCACTGCGTCGCCGCGGCGAAGGCCGGTGTAGAGCAGCACATCGAGCCATACGCGCTGGCGCGTGCCGATGGGCCAGTGGCGCTCATATGCCGCCACATGCTCTTC
>WNFW01002001.1_pt1 | contig 13890 bp, 15 predicted proteins | sample 5400131 | NCBI WGS metagenome assembly WNFW01 (sample SAMN13153362, study PRJNA577476) | soil metagenome | isolation source: 20 cm soil or saprolite under grassland replicate 1 | place: USA:California | collected 2016-06-15 | reverse complement strand
AGCGGAACGTGGACACGCAATCGTCGCGCTCGGAGGCGGCATGGTGACGGACCTGGCCGGGTACGTGGCGGCCACGTTCGCTCGAGGCATGCCTCTGGTACATCTGCCGACGAGCCTACTGGGAATGGTGGACGCGGCGATAGGGGGGAAGGTGGCAGTTAATCACCCCCGCGCAAAGAACATGATCGGCGCGTTCTACCAGCCGCGGTTCGTACTCGCGGACGTCGCGACATTGCGGACCCTGCCGCCGCGGGAGTACTTCTCCGGCTGGGCGGAGGTAATCAAGCACGCGATGATTGCGGATGGGGAGCTGCTGCCGATTCTGGAAGAGAACGCGGGGGAGATCCTGAAGCTCGAACCCGAGGCGACAGCCGACGCAATCCGCAAGAGCGTCGCAATCAAGGCGCGCGTGGTGAGCGCGGACGAGCGCGAGGAGAGCGGCGAGAGAACCACACTCAATTACGGACATACGCTGGCGCACGCCATAGAGTCGGCGACGGGGTACGGGCGCTTCCTGCATGGAGACGCGGTGGCCATCGGCATGATGGCAGCGGCTCGAATGAGCGAGCGGCTCGGGCTGCTTGCATCGGCTGATGTCGCGCGGCAGCGGTGGCTCCTAGAGGCGTACCGGTTACCGGTAGAAGCGGAAGGGGTCGACCGCGCACGGATCGATTCGGCGATGGCACTGGACAAGAAGGTGAGCGAGAAGGCGATTCGTTGGGTGCTTTTGGAAGGGTTGGGGCGGCCGGTCATAAGGGATGACGTGCCGCCGGAGGTGGTGGACGCCGCATTGAGAGAGGTGCTGGTATAAGCAAACGGGAGGAGGAAGCCGCACAGCGGGGGGCGCGCGACGGGGCGGAGGCGTCGCTTCGAGCTATGGTTCGAGGCCGCGTGCAGGGAGTGAACTTCCGGCAGTTCGTGTACACGCGGGCGAGGTTTCTGCGGCTGACGGGATACGTGAGCAACCTCGACGACGGGCAGTCGGTCGAGGTCGTTGCTGAGGGCCCGCGCCAGGACCTCGAGCAACTTCTGGAGTACCTGCGTGAGGGGCCGCGTTCAGCGCGCATTGAGCAGGTGGAAGTGGACTGGGGCGAGGCGACGAACAGGTGGACGGATTTCGGGGTGCTTTCGTAGACGCACGAACGGACAAGCGAAGCAAGCGGGAAGGTCACGGTACGCGTGCCGCCGTGTTAGAGACTCTTCCAGAGGAAGACTTGGTCTTGGCCCAGGGGTGACTCGCTGAGGCGACTGAACTCTTCGTAGCCGAGCTTCTTGTAGAAATCCGGAGCCTGGAAGCTGTGGCTGTCGAGATGCACATAGCGGCAGCCGTCGGCGCGCTCCTCAGCCTCCGCGGTCTCCATTAGTTTCCGCCCTAGCCCTTCGCCGCGTGCGCCCTCATCCAACCAGAGGTCCGTGACGTGATGCCATCCGCCCCAGATGTGGCCCAATAGACCGCCTCGGATCATGCCGGTGTCGTCGCCGACGAATAGCTTTAGCGGCGCCAGTAGTCGTAGCCGGTGCGGGCGACGTTGTAGAGCGACAAGCCATCGCGCACGAACTGAGCGTCGCCTTCCGCTGCCATCGGTTCCGAGGAGATACACAAGCCGGTTCCCATCTTCAACCCAGGAGGGCGTGCATTGGGAAGTCGATCAGCTTGCGGGTGGCGTTATCGCAGAGGAAGTGAGGATGTGTTTCCGCTGTCCCGCCGAGGATGTGGATCGATACACCGTTGACGTCGGAGGCTGCACGCACACGGTGGAAGCCCTCCTCCGGTGGCAGAAGGTGGGTGATGCTGCCCGGCGGGAAGTGATAGACGCCGGTCTTCTCAAGCTCGCATTGCTGGCCGGCGTCCACGTCTCGCGGTCCATCCCGACGGGCGTACTTCGTCTCTTCGTCCCCGCCTTCAAGGACGCCGATGACGCCCCACGCGCCGTGATAGTGGACGCCGCTGCTCGTGCCGGGCGGGAAGACGACGGAAATGATGAAGAAGGAGCCATCAGGAGCAGTGTGGAGCAGGTGACCGCAGGCGCGGTTCACCTCGCACGGGAGCCGGTGCTCGGGAAGCAGGCCCTCCTTTCGCTCCATCCAGCGGGCTAGCGATGGTTTGATGGCCTCGACCCGTTCTCTCGCATCTGGATACCGGGCGACTGCCTCGCCGACGGCTTGTGCAAGCTGTTCGATGCCGTAGGGTTCTCCCATATTTCACCTCCTGGATGGCCGGGTTGAAGTTTACAAAAGCCCTGCTGATTTGCCGATAGCGCCTCGGCCTGCTGCAGATAGTTGCATTAACCGAAACGCAACAATAGCTGCCTCTCTGCGTCTTTATAGCTGCATCGATACCGAGACACCAGAGGGGAGGGAGAGATGCGAATAATGTGGCGGCTTGCTGCCGCGCTGGGAGCAGCTCTGGCGCTCTGGCTTGTCACAAACGGGCTTGCTGTGGCGGATGAATCCCCGCGGCATCACCCGGTGGCGAGCGGCGATACGCTCTGGAGTATCGCCGATAAGTATGACACGAGCGTCGACGAGCTGGTGAAGCTGAACGACATTAAGTATCCTGATCTGCTGTTGCCCGGACAGATCATTAAGCTTCCAGAGCGAGACAAGCCGTCGCAGCCCGGCACAATCGAGTATGAGGTGCAGCCGGGTGACTATTTGAGCAAGATCGCCACCAAGTTCGACATTACGACGCGGGCACTTGCTGAGGCGAACCAGATCTCGGACATGCAGCTGATTGTTCCAGGACAGAAGCTGAAAGTGCCGGGGGCAGCATTGCCACCTATCGAGCCGACAGTCCAGGCAGCCACGCATCCTCCGGATGATCCAGACACGGAGAAAATGATCGATCAGCTGGCGGGCGAGCAAGGCCTAGACCCGGGAATGGTAAAGGCTTTGGCGTGGCTGGAGAGCGGCTGGCGACAGCATGCGGTGAGCCCGGCCGGCGCAATCGGGTTCATGCAACTGATGCCTACGACGGCGCAGTGGCTAGAACAGTCTGTGATCGGCACCGATCTCCATGAGGACGCGAGCTCATACGACAACATCAAGATGGGAACGCGCTACCTGCGACTCCTGTTCGACGCAACCGGCGGAGACAAGGACAAGGCTTTGGCTTCGTACTATCAAGGATACGCGGCGACGATGAGTGGCGTGATGTACGAAGAGACCAAGCGGTACGTCGAGCTAATAAAGGAGACGGAAGGGCGGTACTGGCCGCAGTAGCGGCCAGACAAGCGGTGCGCACCCGCAAGCCGACAAGCCTGCATGCCTGCAAATTCTACTGACCAGACAACCGACGGTTCAGGCGGTCCCGGCGATGCCCAGCTGCGAGGCGACGGGCTTGAGCGAATCGATGACGAAAGCGATGTGTTCATCCAGGTCAACGCCTAGCTGGTCGGCGCCCTTCGTGATGTCACCGCGGTTGACGTTGCGGGCGAATCCTTTGTCCTTCATCTTCTTGCGGACCGCCGCAACGTCTACTTCGTCGATGCTCTTTCCGGGGCGGACCAGAGCCACAGCGGTTATGAACCCGGTGAGCTCGTCGACGGCGTAGATAGCACGGTCCATTGGTGCCTTCCGATCAAGGCCAAGATAATCGGCATGACACAGGACCGCATAGACAATGTCCTCGGGAACGCCACGCTCGCGGAGGATCTCGGCTCCTTTGACAGGATGCTCGTCGGCATTGGGGTGCATCTCGAAGTCGAAGTCATGGAGGAGGCCTACAGTCGCCCAGCGCTCCTCATTGCCGCCGTACTTTCGGGCGTAGGCGCGCATGGCGGCCTCGACGGCGAGGGCATGCTTACGAAGCGCTTCAGTCTTCGTGTGTTCGCAGAGGATGTTCCAAGCGTCTTCGCGGTTCATGGGCGCTCCTCCGGGTTGACCTTCGATAGGCATCTGAAATTGTACGCGATAGGTGGTCGCATTTCGCCCCTGTTCGAGTGTGGGGTATCATTTAGGTTCAGCCTTAGGCATTTCTGAGAGCGGGTAGCGTGGAGATGCCGAGAAAGGGTATTAAAAATGCCTAGGTCCATCTGGAACGGGGTGATCAGCTTCGGGATGGTGAGTATCCCGGTGAAGCTGTACACGGCCACGCAAAGCAAGGACATCTCCTTTCACCTCCTGCACAAGGATTGCGGGACGCGGCTCCAGCAGTTGCGCTGGTGCCCGACACATGAACGGCCGGTGGAATGGGGTGAGGTTGTCCGCGGATACGAGTATGCGCGAGACGAGCATGTAATCCTGACCGAAGAAGACTTCGAGAAGCTGCCTCTTCCGAGCAAGCAGACGGTCGAACTATCCGCGTTTGTGAAGGCCGAAGAGATCGACCCGGTTTACTACGAGAAGAGCTATTATCTGGAGCCGGACGCCAAAGGCATGAAGCCCTTCGCCTTGTTGATGACTGCGCTGAGAGAGAAGAACCTCACGGGCATAGCCAAGATCGCGGTGCGAAATAAGGAGCAGCTGTGCGCGCTGCGGCCGATGGACGGAACACTGATCCTTGAGACACTCTATTACCCGGACGAGATCAGGGTCGAGAAGACTGAGCTGCCGGACGTAAAAATCTCCGAGAAAGAACTGCAGATGGCGTACACACTAATCGACCTGCTTAGCGAGGAATTCGAGCCGGAGAAGTACAAGGACGAATACCGCGAAGCTTTGATGAAGGTTATCGAGGCCAAGCTCGAGGGCGAAGAGCTTCCGGAGGTTGCGGCCGCGGGACCGGCGAAAGTTACCGACATCATGTCGGCGCTCCGAGCAAGCGTCGAGGCTGCGAAGAAGCGCAAGAAGGGCGAAGACGAGGAGGAGGAAGAGGAAGCGCCGGCGCGGAGGCGCAAGGCCGGTTAGGCGCTAGCCGCCTCGTCTCCACGGTAGTCGGGTTCGCTTGCGGGGTCGTCCAGTGATTGAGGCATTCCCCGCCTGAACCACGCTGATAGAACCGTCAGTCTCCAGCACCGCGAGCTGGACCTCGTCTATGTTATTGAGTCCGTGCTCTCGTATCGCCATCAGAACTTCCTCTTCTGCAAGACCCTCACGGCGGATGTTCTGTCTCAGGAGCCTGCCGTTGCTGACGACGACGGTGGGCGAGCCCTCGACGGCCTCGCGCAGCCATGTCATGCGTTCGCGCGCTGTGGCGACGCCGTAGTTGGCGGCGATGAGCGCACCGGCAGCGATCAGGCCGCCGGTGACAGAGACGTCGCTGCCCACCATCGCGTTTTGAACGGCGTTCGAGATGAGCAGGATCACTACGAGGTCAAAAGTCGCCATCTGGCCGATCTCGCGTTTGCCGGCGACGCGCAGGGCGAGAAGCAAACTGCCATAAATGATCAGCGTTCGGGCAATAATCTCGAATCCATTGACGGTAAGACTGAACACGGCTACCTCCAGCTGCTTACTGTGAGCGCGCATCAATGCTGCGCCGGAAGTGAGGACGCGGGCTACAGTCTACCAGCGATCTCGGGGCTCAAGGACGCGAGCATCCTGATCGATGACTCGCACGCCAGACGGTCCGGAAGGGCCCGTTCCTAATTTTTTAACTCGCCCGGCATAAACGGCTTTTGCCTCTACATACTGCCCGCGGCCTTCTTGAGAGACACTTGCTTCGCGCGATCACCTCGCGCGTTTATTCTGGTTGATGCGCCGGCGTGCGCCTAAAGCTGCGCCACGAGTGGACCTTCTGTTGTTCGCTACCTTTTCGAAGTGAGACTTCAGGCGTCTGAATTCATCATCGGTCAGTTCTTCGGCGAGGACGAGCTTGTTGTCGGCGCCTCCCGTGGCGACGATCAACTCATCGAGTTTCGCCTGAAGGGCGAGGTTATCGCGATTCTGTGTGTTCTGAATCAGGAAGACCATGAGGAATGTCACGATCGTGGTCGCGGTGTTGATTACGAGTTGCCAAGTGTCGGAGAAGCCGAATATTGGGCCCGTCACGACCCAGGCTAGAACGACAGTTACCGCAACAATGAATGCCCCCACCGAGCCGACCTTCTCAGAGACAGTGTGAGCAAACTTCCTGAATACTTCGCCCATCGCCTCTAATCGTGGCGCGCGCGTAATGCGGGCACCGTAAATTGAGGTAGTCTCCGTCTTGCATTCCCCTATCAGACCGGGGGACCACAGTTTCATGGCAGCAGAGAGATCGACGTCTGGTGCCATAATAAGCTCGTGCTTGAGAAATACAAGGAAAAGCGGGACTTCGATCGCACACCGGAGCCCGCGCCAGGCGCCGAGACAGAGGGCCGCGGGCCACTCATCTTCGTGATCCAGAAGCACGCCGCGACTCGCCTGCACTATGACCACCGCTTCGAAGTCGACGGTGTTTTGAAATCGTGGCCGGTACCGAAGGGGCCGTCGCTGAACCCGCGTGACAAGCGGCTGGCTGTGATGGTGGAGGACCACCCCTTTGACTATGGATCGTTTGAGGGCGTGATTCCGAAGGGCGAATATGGGGCGGGCCAGGTGATCGTCTGGGACGCGGGCACTTACTCGCCGGATGAGGGAGGCAAGCTCTCGTTCGACGACCGCGAAGAAGCGCAAGCCCGCATGCGCGAGGGCATCGAGGAAGGGAAGATTTCAGTGTTCCTGCGCGGACACAAGCTGAAGGGCTCCTGGACGCTGGTACGGACCAAGCGGGCCGCCAACGAATGGCTACTTATAAAGCACAAGGACCGGTTTGCACACACGGAGCGGGATGTCACCGAGGAGGACAGGTCGGTGCTTTCGGGCCTTAGCCTCGAGGACATCAAAGCAGGCCGCTTGCCGGAGCGCCGGACGGTTGCCGAAATGTGTCTGCGGCCCGGCGACCTGGCGGGTACGCGGCCCGCGTCGTTTCCGCGCTGGATCGAGCCGATGAACGCCTCGCTCTCCGAAGGGCTTTTCTCGTCTGCGGACTGGTTCTTCGAGCCCAAGCTAGACGGTGTGCGAGCGCTCACCTTCATCCAGCACGGCAGTGTCAGCATGTTCTCTCGGCGGGGCCTGGACGCCACGAAGCAGTACCCGAGCATCGCGGCCGAGCTGCGGGAGCAGGTGGAACCGCGGCTGGTGCTCGACGGAGAAATTGTTGCTTTCGATCAAAACGGCGTGCCGTCGTTCCAAGAGATTCAGCAGCGGCTAAACCTGATGCGCGAGAGCGATATCAAGCGGGCTGAATCGCAGGTGCCGGTCTTCTATTACGTGTTCGACATCCTGTACGCGGGTGGCTATGACCTGCGGGGCGCGCCACTCCATCAACGCAAACGGCTATTGCGCCAGCTGCTTCTGCCGACGGAGCGCGTCTGGTTGGTTGAGCACTTCGAGCAGGACGGCGAGGTGGCTTATCGCGTTGCCGTTGAACATGGCCTCGAGGGGTTGCTGGCGAAGAGGCGGGACAGCGTTTACGAGTCGGGGCGGCGTTCGAAGAGCTGGATGAAGATCAAGAGCACCGAGGAGGGCGAATTCGTCATCGGCGGCTACACGGAGGGGGGCGGCTGGCGGGCGGGCACGTTCGGTTCACTTCTGCTCGGCTACTACGATGATGAGGGCAAGCTTGTGCATGCCGGTCACGTGGGGACTGGGTTCAACGACAAGACGCTCAAGCTGCTCAAGGAGAAGCTGGAGGCGTTGAGGACGGATGAGCGGCCGTTTGCCGAGGAGCCTTCGCGAGCGGGGATGCCGTTCGGCAGGCCGAAGAATACGCCTGTCACCTGGGTTAAGCCAGAACTTGTGGCGCAAGTACGGTATGCGCAATGGACAAAAGACGGAGTGCTGCGCGCGCCGAGCTTCCTCGGCCTGCGGGATGACAAGCCGCCCGCTGACGTAAAGCGGGAGGAGGCGGTGCCTCCCCCCTCGGGCAGCGGACCGTCCGATTCCGGACTGGGCGACAGCGGGACCGTTGCCGAACTACTCGAGCAGCTCGAACGGCCGGATGAGAAGTTCATCCTGCGGGTCGAGGGGCACAAGATCCCGCTGAACAACCTAGACAAGGAGTTCTGGCAGGCCACTGAAAAGCACAGAGCGCTTACGAAACGCGACCTCCTTGTCTATTTCGCGAAGGTCTCGCCATACCTGCTTCCACACATGCGGGACCGTCCGATCACCCTGACGCGCTACCCGAATGGGATCCACGGCGGGCACTTTTACCAAAAGCGATTCGAGAGCAAACTGCCCGAATTTGTTCAGACTGTCAAGCTCTACTCCCGCGACAACGCCGGCGACGTGGACTACCTGGTGTGCAACAACCTGTCAACATTGCTCTGGCTGGGACAACTGGCCGACATCGAATTGCACACGTGGTACTCACGGATCAGCCCCGAGCCGGATGCTCACCACTTGCCAGCAACGTTCGCTGGATCGGCGAAGAACATCGACGCCTCGTTGTTGAACTACCCCGATTTCATTGTGTTCGACCTCGATCCGTACATTTACTCCGGCAAGGAGAAAAAGGGGGCCGAGCCGGAGCTCAACCGAAGAGCTTTTCTCAAGACATGCGATGTCGCGCTTTGGCTGAAGGACCTGCTGGACTCGCTTTCTCTATCGTCCTTCGTTAAGACCACGGGAAGGACGGGGCTGCATGTATACGTGCCGATCCTCCGGCAGTTCGACTACGATACGGTCCGCGCCGCCTGCGAAACGATCGGGAAGTACCTCCTGCAGGCGCACCGCCGCGACATAACGATGGAATGGTCAGTGGACAAGCGGACCGGTAAGGTATTCTTCGATCACAATCAAAACGTGCGGGGAAAGACGCTCGCCTCGGTATATTCGCCGCGGCCGAGCCAGGAGGCCGGGGTGTCGATGCCCGTTCGCTGGGAGGAAGTCAAGGAAATCTATCCCAGCGACTTTACGATCCTCACCGCCTGTGATCGGATCGCGAAGATTGGGGATCTTTGGGCGGGCATCCTCGACGCAAAGCACGACCTCGCCAAGCTCCTCGATACAATTACAGGCGAGGCGATCGCTGCCGAGTGAAGAAAGCGGGCGCTTGGCTCAGCCGCAGGCGCGTCAGGCGGAGCGGGCGAGCACGCGGTAGGCGGCGACGATGTGCATGGCAACCAGACCGTGGTTAGATAGGCACTCAGGCCTGATGACGCTATCCTTAGAGTTCCTTGCTTCGTGGTATTGGACTAACATTCCACCCGGGCGAGGCGTCGTTTATTGACGTAGAATGGGCAGGTGGAGATGCAGACTCACAGAGAAGCGCGGCCGACGAGGACTGATGGCAGAGGCGAGACACTAACCGTCGTCGATAACCGCACAGGAAAAACATACGAACTGCCAATAGAAGACGGTACGGTGCGCGCGAAGCACTTTCGCCAGATAAGGGCCTACGAGGGTGATTTCGGCCTGATGGTCTACGACCCGGGATTCGCCAACACGGCTTCATGCCGGAGCGCGATAACGCACGTGGACGGCGAGAGGGGGATCTTGGAGTATCGGGGCTACCCGATCGAGGAACTGGCGGAAAAGAGTTCCTTTCTCGAGACGGCGTACCTCCTGATCCATGGCGACCTTCCCACGAAGAGCCAGCTCGGCCAATGGGTGCACGACATAACGTTCCACACGTATGTGCACGAGAACGTGAAAAAGTTCATGGAAGGCTTCCAGTACGATGCGCACCCGATGGGGATGCTGCTGGGTACCGTTGCTGCCCTGTCCACGTTCTATCCGGACGCCAAGCAAGTTTCCGATCATCGATCGCGAGACATTCAGACACAGCGGCTAATCGCGAAGATGCCGACGATCGCGGCGTTCACCTACCGGCACAACCGCGGACTGCCGTACGTGTACCCCGACAACGACCTCTGGTATACGGGAAATTTCCTCTCGATGCTGTGGAAGATGTCGGAGCCGAAGTACGCGCCAGACCCTGTCCTCGAGCGCGCGATCGACGTGCTGTTCATCCTCCATGCCGATCATGAGCAGAACTGCAGTACGAACGCGATGCGGTCGGTAGGAAGTTCCGACGCCGACCCGTATTCGGCTACGGCGGCGGCGGCGGCGGCGCTTTACGGCCCGCTGCACGGAGGCGCGAACGAAGCCGTGATCAAGATGCTGATGGAAATCGGCGACAAGAACCGCGTGCCGCAGTTCGTGAAGCACGTCAAGAGCGGTGAGGGCCTACTCTGGGGTTTTGGGCACCGGATCTACAAGAGCTACGACCCGCGGGCGAAGATCATCAAGAAGACAGCGGACGCAGTTTTCGAGCTGATGGGCGCGAATCCTTTGCTGGAGATCGCGCTGGAGTTAGAGCGGATAGCTCTCGAAGATGAATACTTTATCGAACGAAAGCTCTATCCGAACGTGGACTTTTATTCGGGGATCATCTACCAGGCGCTTGGCTTTCCGGTCGATATGTTCCCCGTGCTCTTCGCGATTCCCCGCACAGCCGGATGGCTCGCGCAATGGCGGGAGATGATCGAGGACCCAGAGCAGAAGATCGCCCGCCCCCGTCAGGTATTCGTCGGGCCGGAGCGCCGCCACTACACGGCCCTAGACGACCGATAGCCGGCGGACTTTGCCGCCGGCTACCTATTGGTCTTGTCCTGGCGCCTGCTTTAGAAGAGTAGGATCAGCAGCAGGAGGATAACCAGGATAAGTACTACTGTGCCAACGCCGATGTACATCTCATTTCCTCCCTTTCCTTCAACAGTCGCCTCAATTGTGCGATTTGTGAAAAGTAATTGGCGTCAACCGCTAGCCCCGAAATAATGACAGCGAAATAACAATTGCATGGGGGCAAGCCTTCGCGCGTACCGTTCATTTCCTAAAATGGCGCCATGAAGCCGCTAAACCGCTGGCGTGCTGGTGCAGCCCGGGTCGGGAACTGCGCGTGCGCACGATGACGGCTGGGTAATTCGCTCGTTGATGTGCGCTATGGTCTTCAGACGGATGGCTCGTTCAACGTTCGGGAGGACCTCGCCGTGGATTTCGACGCGCTGGAGCGGCATGGCATCTTCCGCGACATGCCCGTCGAGTACAAGTACGACGATAACAGCAACCGGCTGATCGACGTCTCTGACGTATCGGTAACGGACGGGAGCGCGGCGATCCCCTTCGAGACGAGCGACACGCGCCCGAACATGCGGATCAAGGTAGGCGATCCGGACAAGCTAGTCAGCAGCCGGCAGCGTTACGTGATCAGCTATACCGTCCACGACGGACTCAATCCTTTCCCGGACCACGACGAGCTTTTCTGGAACGTGACAGGCAACGACTGGCCGGTAGCGGTCGAGGCGCTTCGGCAACAGTGGTGGCGCCCAAGCCTGGAATCGAGCGTATCACTGCTTTCAGGGCCTGCGGGTTCGACAACGCCTTGCGCATCGTCGCTTGATGCGACATCGCCATCGTTTCTGGCGGCAGCGCCAATGGAGCCGGGCGGGGGACTCACGATCGTCGTCGGGCTGCGTAAGGGGCTCATCGCGGTTGGCCCTCCGAGGCTCGTGCCTGGGGGACAGAATACCGGAGCTCCGTCGACTGACGATACCAATAGGCAGATTAGGGGGCCATTCCAGCAAATGAAATAACAATTTCGATCGCCGGCATTCTTGGCGGGCTGATTATTATCGCCTTGGTCAGACTGTGGTGGACCGCCGGCCGGGACCGCTGGTTTGGCAACATGTACTACATCCGGGACAACCCGCCCGAGGAAAGGAAACCTCTCTTCGCTCGAGAAACGATCGTCGTCGAATACCAGCCGCCGGATGTCGGGAGGGGCAGGCGGCTGCGGCCGGCGGAAATCGGGGTACTAATGGACGAGCAGGCAGACACCTTGGACGTGAGCGCGACCATCGTGGATCTGGCAGTGCGCGGGTACCTGCAGATCAAGGAAGAGCAAAAGGCGGAATCTTCGGCATGTTCAAGAGTCAGGACTACGAACTGGTACGCGAAGACCGCGAATCGCCGAGCGGCCGCTCGCTGGATGGACTGCTGCTCTACGAAACCAGGTTGAAGGACGCGCTGTTCGAAGATGGCACGTCGGTGAAGTTGAGCGATCTCAAGAACAAGTTCCATGAGGACCTTGCCAAGGTGAAGAGCGACCTGTACGAGGAGACCGCTCACGTGCTAAGACTCTTTCCAAGCAGCCCGGATACCGTTCGGCACATCTATCAAGCCGTCGGGATTGGGACGGCTGTAGCCGGAGGGCTATTAGCGGCGTTCCTTGGGTCGGCTTTCGGAGGAGCGCTCATTGGTATTCCCTTCGTGGCGGGCGGCTTCTCGTTGGCTTTGCTGTCGCCGACGATGCCCCGACGGACGGCGCCGGGGAGCGCGCTCTACCGTCGCTGCCTCGGGTTTCGCCTGTACATGACGACGGCGGAAAGGAGCGTCAGGCGTTCGCGGAGAGGGCCAATCTCTTCGAGGAGTACCTGCCGTATGCAATCGTCTATGGGTGCGTCAAGAACTGGGCGAAGGCTTTCGAAGGGCTGGGACTGGAGAGGCGCGCGTCTGGTTACTACATCGGGAGCAACGTTTTTGCGGCCACGCAGTTCGCGGAGAGCGTGCGCGATTTCTCTTCGAGTATCTCGGGCGTGATGGCCTCGACGCCGGGTGGGTCCGGCGGCAGCGGGTTCGGTGGAGGCGGCGGCTCGGGCGGAGGCGGCGGAGGTGGGGGCGGCGGCAGCTGGTGATGCAGGCCTAAGGCGAATCTTCGAGCCTGGTCTGGACGTCCTTCAAGAAGCCCTCCAGCTCCGGGGATAGTTCGGGCTTCTCCTCCGGCGGTTCCTCTTTCTCGGAATCGTAAACCCGCTCAAGCTCGGCGACCATCGCCTGCAACTGCGGATTTTGGGCAACGGACTCGTTCATGGCCTCGCGTTGGCGCTGACTCTCCTCATGCAGGGGCGAGGTGTCGAGATCGAGAGAATAAACACGAGAGAGAATCTCCAGAAGAGCCTCGGTCCCGCAGTAATCGCGCTCGAGCTGCACGTAGGCCGGGAGCTGGAGGATTATGCTCGCCGTTTCGATGCCTTCGCCCGAGGCCATTTGAGGCATGATGGCGAGAATCGTGGTGGGGCCTTCATAGGCGCTTTCCCGGACGCCAGCGCGCTGCACTTGCTCGCGAAGTCCTTCGCTGGCCGCACCGCCGCTGGCAACAGGCGGGCGGGTATGGGGCACCGGTGAATACATCGAGCCGATGAGCGTGTACTGGCGAGCGCCGAACTGTCGAATCAGGCCGAGAACTGCCTCGACGTAATCCTCGCCGTGAGAGTGCGGCTCGAGCGCATGGAGGAAGAGCCACTCCTGACCGGAGGGCGACTTCGCATAGCGGAGGAAGGTGTTAGGGACGGCCACGTGCCGCTCTCCTTCTCGACGGAAGAGCATGGGACGGTAGCGGCTGAAGTCGTAAAAGACGCCGGGGCGCCTGAGCCGGCCGATCTCCTGGCCGTCCCACTGCTTCTCAAGAAAGCTGAGTGCCATGGTGCCGACCGAACCGACATCTATCCACGGTTGCAGGGCGATGAGAAGGCGCGGGCGGTCGAGGTCAGGCAGCGGGTATACGAGTTCGAAGGCAGACTCGGCAGCGGTCATCCAAGGGCCTTCAGGTTAGCCTCCGCCTCACGAATAGCGGAGAGAAAAGCGCCGCGCGCCATGAGCGATGGCTCAGCGGCGGCGCGCGCGGCGAACAGGTCCCGCCACAGTTCCCACGCCTCGCGGTTCTCCGGCTCTCCCTTGCGGACGAAATCGGCGAGGTGGCAGGCCATCCTTACATCACCTTCGTCCCCAAGTCTGCGAGCGCGGTCGAGGATCGGCGAGGATCCCGTCGCAGCGACGAGCGCTGCGGCGATATCGTAGGAGTGCGCAGGCAGTATATCGGCGGGGTCGCCGTCGTACCAGCCGCCGTAGAGGCGGTAGACGTTTCGAGCGATGAACTCCGGGTGATCGTAGATGGGCTGTAGCCACGGCTTGTCGGTGGCAGGC
>WNFW01002000.1_pt1 | contig 13892 bp, 10 predicted proteins | sample 5400131 | NCBI WGS metagenome assembly WNFW01 (sample SAMN13153362, study PRJNA577476) | soil metagenome | isolation source: 20 cm soil or saprolite under grassland replicate 1 | place: USA:California | collected 2016-06-15 | reverse complement strand
CCTACTTCAGTCTGAAGAAGGAAGCCGCACCGGGCGTGGACGGGGAGACGTGGCGGCACTACGGCGAGGAACTGGAGAAGAACCTCCAAGATCTCTCCGAAAGGCTGAAACGCGGGGCGTACCGAGCCAAGCCGGTGCGCAGGGTGTATATACCAAAGGCCGACGGGCGGCAAAGACCGCTCGGAGTAACGGCGCTGGAAGACAAGATCGTCCAGCGTGCCGCGGTCGAGGTGTTGAACGCCATCTACGAGACGGACTTTCTCGGCTTTTCGTACGGGTTCCGACCTGGGCGAAGCCAGCATCAAGCGCTGGACGCGCTCTACACGGGACTGCTGACGAGAAAGGTGAACTGGGTGCTCGACCTTGACATCAAAAGCTTTTTCGATGGGCTTTCCCACGAATGGCTTGTCAAGTTCGTGGAGCATCGGATTGCAGACCGGCGCGTCGTGCGATTGATCCAGAAATGGCTCAACGCGGGCGTGCTGGAGGAAGGGAAACGGATACGAATGGAGAAGGGTACGCCCCAGGGCGGAAGTGCTTCGCCTCTGCTGGCTAACGTCTATCTTCATTACGTGTTCGACCTGTGGGCCCAAGCGTGGCGTCGGAAGCGGGCGCTCGGCGAAATGATCATCGTGCGGTTCGCGGATGATGTCGTGCTGGGATTTCAGGCGAAGTCGGAGGCCGATCAGTTCCGGGCAGAACTCACCGAGAGAATGCGGAAGTTCCATCTGGAGCTGCATCCCGAGAAGACGCGACTTTTGGAATTTGGTCCGTTTGCGATCGATAACCGGAAGAAGCGAGGAGAAGGGAAGCCGGAGACGTTCAACTTTCTCGGCTTTACGCACATTTGCGCGAAGAAGAGAAGCAACGGAATGTTCACGGTGGTGCGGCAGACGATACGCAAAAGGTTGCAGGCGAAGCTGAACGAGGTGAAAGCCGAGCTTCGGCGGCGCATGCACATTCCCATCCCTGAACAGGGTAGCTGGTTGCAGGCGGTCGTGCGTGGACACATCCGGTACTACGGGGTGCCCATGAACACACCGGCGCTGCGGATCTTTCGGTTCCAAGTAGGGCGGCTCTGGCATCGCGCGCTGTCGCGGCGAAGCCAGAACGGGCGCGTCCTGTGGGATCGTATGCGGCGTCTCATTAACCGCTGGTTGCCACTGCCTACTGTCTGTCATCCCTATCCTCTGCATCGCATGGGCGTCGTTACCTCAGGCAAGAGCCGGATGCGGTAGCTCCGCTCGTCCGGATCCGTGGAGGGGGTCGTGAGCAATCGCGATCCCTACTCCGACTCGTTGGTTTTGTGTTTGCTTCTTAGAGGCACCGCAGAGGGCGGTGCATTAAAAGCAAATGCCCTTCCTGGCGGGGCGAGGCGCCTGGCCGTCCGCGCTGTCAAGGGCGCGTGTTTTTCGCGTTTATCGGAACGAAGCGGAGATCCTTGATCAGAAGAAGCGGGCGGTCCAGGCGCAGGTTTTCAGCCAAGAAGGGCACGGGGGGATTCTGAATTACTTTCTGAGTGTTGCCTGAAAGGTGTACACGCGATATGTTGAAAGCAGTTGGTTTCGGGGCACGACCGAACAACCCAAGATACTCTCAACGTTAGTGATACCCAATGGATATCAGACCGCTAAACAGAAAGTTTCTCATGGATGATCCTTCGAAGTGCGAAGGGGAGAGACGGAAAGCCCTTAAAGAGTTCATGTCGGATCAAAGCGCTCTCGCTTGGGTTGCTGCGCACATAAGAAGCGAATTTCCAACTCTGGCCTGTGGTGCCGTTGTTTCTGACGGATTGTCGGGGCAACTTAGAGCTTTGGCGTATCCTAATCGTTCGGACCTACCTCAAGAGCGGTTCAAGGCATCGGTTGATGACGTACATGACCTTGAATTGAGAGCGAGAGAGATGCAGGGCGAGTTGCTTGGGTGGTTTTTCTCTCGGGCTCCGGGGAATCCTGCCGCTATCGGACAATACACGCAAGACCATGCATGGCCTTGGTATTGCTATTGGGTTATCTCGATGAATTCAGTGGGTGAAGCTCTCGATTACCGCGCGTTCATATGGGAGGAGGGCAGGAGGACCGCGCCGATAGCCTTGAGAATTCGAATTGCGGTTTGCTGGATATGCTCCAAGCTCTCCGACAACAGCTTGGCTTCACCCTCGTAAAGTTGGATGTAGTCTTGCGCTGCCGATCCGGTCTCAAGCTCGATTGCTTGGCAGACGACGAATGCTACGGCCTCGGCTTCGGTCTCGCGGCTGCGCTTTGAAGTACTGGCGCGGCGCTCGTCAGGGTGCATTAATTCGTGTGCGACCTCGTGGGCAAGCGTTGAGAAGTCTTCGGCGGGAGCTTGGTCCGGCAACAGCGTGATCTTGCCGCCTGCGGAAGTGCCGCGAGCAGGGGCGATGTCCTGCGAGTATTCGAGAACAATGCCTTGCTCAGTGACGAATTTACCGAGCCGGTCGCGGTATTCGCGAGGATCGCCATTGACGTTGCCGATTTCAGGAAGTTCTTGACCATCCGTCTGGCTGATGTCGAACACGTACGCAGCCCGGAACCCGACAGCGGTTGAAGATTCATCGGTTTCGGTTTGTTCCACGTTTTGGCACTTCGCTCGAACGATTGGAGCAAGAATCAAAATGCCTTTCTCGCCTTTCTTCACGAAGCGTCCAAGTTTGTGCCATGTGTGGAAACCAGCGACGTGAGTAGCCGTTCGTTTCTGCGATACGATAAGCATCACGTTTCGCAGACTGTAGCGATGGAATCGGCCAATCGCCGCGAGGTAATTTCTCAGCGATTCACTGTGGCCCCTTTCCAAAGCCTCGCTAAGCTGTTCGACGGCTTTGCTGGCGATTTGTTTTGCTTGCTCGACTTTCATGGTTGTCCTCCTGTTTCGGGGAGTTCTTGCTCCCTTCACCTCACAGCGAGGGAGCAATGACACGAAACAGGGGACAGGAGCGAAGAGATTGGCGCGTCCAGGTCAGAACGGGTCGCACGCTTGAGTGACACAGACTGTCGTGGCGCGAAAGATGCTAGTGGAGACCGAAGGCGTATCGGTTTACACGCTGGGACGCGGCAATTTCGAAGCGGCAAAAACAGGAGAGCAAGCTGTACGTCGCCAGGTGGGAAAAGCTGAAACCTTAGCCAGGAGCACAACAAGACTTCGGTGCGCTTCAAGAAGATTTGTCGGGAGGAACGGGAAAGCAGAAGCTGCGAAGCTGCCGGGCGCAGGAATGATGGCAAAGGGCAGGGGAGACGGCGCTACGTGGGGTCGATTGTTCCGTCAAGGAAGGCGTTGGCACATTCGTAGTGCCAATTGGTCCGCGTGCTTGTTTCGAAGCGTTTGAGCACACAGCCTGTCGCCTGCGGCGCGCGCACGGAATTGTAGAAAACCGTTCTGCCGGTTTTGATTGCGGCTGTCAGAGAGCAAAAGAGCGGAAGGTAGTCCTTGCCGCCGAAGAACAGGATCTCCTCGTCTGCGTGATCCGACAGCATGCGGAAATCGTAATAACGGTGTGTCTTCCTGCGGCGCTTGTATCTTTCCGCACTCGCACTGAAGGTGATGTCGTAATAAGGTGTCAAGAAGTCGGCTCTGATCAATCCCCAGCCCGCCGACAGAATGTAGGCCTTCTGTAAACCAAACCGGTCCACAAGTCGTTCGTAGACAGGGTTGCCGTAGAGCCGATAAGCAGGATACAGCCCCAGAGGATTATCGCAGGCCTGCTCGTTGTATTTCAGCAGCAGGTCTCTCCACGAGGTTCCGGCATCGCAGGGATCATCCGGCCGGGTGTAGATGTGATTGCCGTCGGCGGGAGCGGTTTTAGGGTCGGCTACAAAGATGACGTGCTTCCCGCTCGCCGATGACAAGCATCCGGCACCGGGTCGTTTACGCGCAGCACATTGAATGACGACGATCATGATGGTCGCGCCATTGCCGATATAGCCCGGTCCAGTTCGTCCAGGAAAGAGGGATCATAGCGTTCGTCCACGTGATTTGAATTCCAGAGCCCGGAATTTCTCACCCGCTCTCTGTCGCAGTGACGCCCAAGCCAATCCTGTGAGGGCGGGTCGAGCGGAGCCTTGCTGTAGTTGCTAAGCAAGGCGATCGAATTTCTCTCGATATAGCCGCGCAGGCTCTGGGGCCCTGATTCATCTTCAATGGCGAGCCAGAGAAACGGCATCTTTCCGATGATCTGGCTGACTTCACGCTCCAGGACGCATTCGCACGTTCTCACATCGGCGTTAGCCGTACTTCCTTGCCCCCAGGTTGGGAAGTCGTAGCCGTGCTGCCTGGTCAGCGCCGCGCCAACAATCAGCCTGAAGATCGAGCCTCTGTGATTGCCGCCGCCTGTAGCTAGCTGGCCTTTGTGCTGCGACAAACGTGTCCAGAGCTTCGTACCGGCCCCGGTTTTGAGAGCGTGAGTTCCGACTCTGACGATCCTCTGACCGTTTCCGGTGTCGGTGCGCCTCTCGCTGGGTTCCCGGAAAAAATAGACGCCTCTGTCCGGCCAGTTCATGTGGCCGGAGCAACCGGAGAGCGTGCGCTCGCCGCCGATACTCCGTTCAAGCTTATCGATGTTTGAATAGAAGCGGATTAAATGTTCGTGCCGTTCCTCGTCCATGTTTCGGATATGCCTTCTCGGTTGAGCGCGTCAGTGCCAGCTAATTATTGGCAGTACGGAGGTAAAAGAAAAGCAAGAAAAGGCTGTGAATGCGCGAGGCGCGCCCGGGGAACTGTCTTCTGTTTGATTTCTCGCGGTAACTTTGCCAGTTTGGAATCTGGAGTGGTGGGAGAAACAATTCCCGTTGGGTTACCATTCCCCCCGAAGAGTTCGAGCAGCAAACGGCAACCCTGAGCATGCCGGAAAGCTCGGCGAGTGCAACCCTTGTGTTTTTTGGGACCATGACGAAGTAGCGCCAAAAACTTTCTGGGGGAGGGGCGACGTTGCCCCTCCCCGGATCCCCGGTCTCCTTGGGAGAAGGGAAGAAAACCTAAAAGCCGCGAGTGGGCCGAAAGATCTCCTCTCACTGCAGGCGTGCAGTGGGGTCAACTGTCCGACTTCTGTCCGAGAAGGCCATACAAACGGGTACAAAACGGAGCAAAGCAAACGGTCGAATTCCCCTTGTTTTGTTGCATTTCGTTGTCGGTGTTTGTACCGCGTCTAGGCTGAAATTGCGCTACGAACCAGAAGGTCGGGAGTTCGAGTCCCCCCGGGCGCACCACTCTTTGAATCTAAATGATTTATTCAGAGTGAACTTCACCGGAACTGTCTGGCGTGGTAACCAGAAGGTCGGGAGTTCGAGTCCTCCGGGCGCGCCGTGCTTCTCTCGAGTTTTCAATCACCTAGGCCACACTCACTACTGAAGGTTGGTCGACTTCTTGGGTGCATTGGGTGCAACAACAATGCCGCTTTGAGTCGGGAGCTCAAAGACAATGCCCACCTTTTCTGCTACTTCTTTGCGCAACCTCAGTAAGCGTCCGGATCTTACCGCGAGGGCGTTGTGAGCATACCGCCATTCAAGAAGGGAAAACGATGCAATCGCTGAACAATGCTTCACTAATATTGCTAGACATAACCTAAATGATTTTATAATTCATAAATGGGGCCACGATGTCCATTCCAGACTATCAATCGCTGATGCTGCCGGTGCTTGAAGCCTCCTCAAAGGGTGAAGTGCGGATTGGAGCGGTTGTGGAGGAGATTGCCAATCATCTGGGCCTCTCTCCGGGAGAGCGGAGTGAACTTCTGCCCTCTGGGCAACAGACCGTCATTAGCAATCGTATGCACTGGGCGAAGTTTTATCTGAGCAAGGCGCAGCTTGTTGAGCCAACACGGCGTGGATACTTCCGAATCACGCCGCGGGGCCAGACGGTCCTGCAATCTTCTCCTGGAAAAATTGATAACACATTTCTCATGCAGTTTGAGGAATTTCGCCAATTCCTGGAACGAGCGAGTGAAACATCCGAAGCAGAGAGCAAAGATCCAAAACGAAATCTAGAAGATCAGAAACAAACCCCTGATGAAACGATGCGGTTGGCGTATCGCGAGATCGAAATCGCGCTGGCACACGATTTGCTGGAGCGCATTCGTGAGGCACCGCCAGCTTTCTTTGAACGTCTGATGGTGAATCTCATCATGGGCATGGGTTATGGCGGGTCAACCGAGAATGCCGGGCGCACTCTCGGGCGCTCAGGCGATGACGGCGTTGATGGTGTTGTTGACCAGGATGCTCTTGGACTTGATCGCGTTTACATTCAAGCGAAGCGTTATGCGGCGGGAAATAATATCGGGCCTGGCGCAATCCGTGACTTCTTCGGCAGTTTAGACCGGCACAAAGCGACTAAGGGTCTTTTCGTCACAACCTCGACTTTTTCTGGTTCGGCAAAGGAAACAGCCGACCTTTTGAGCAAACGCATCGTGTTGATAGATGGCGATCAACTCGCGCGTTTGATGATCCGACATAATGTAGGATGTCGGATCGAAGACACGCTGCACATCAAGAAGATTGATGAAGAATTTTTTGAGTAGAACCATAGAAATCTGAAACTTAGCGTCAATCTACACAATTGTGTGTTAGCAGGCGGTGCCGATTGGTAGAACGGCGTTCCTCCTCCTCCTACTACATCAAAATCTATTCGTCGAGTCTGCGTATGAACATCGCTTGGCATAAGGGCCGAAGACGAAGTTTTCCGCGAAAACACTGCGCAAGCAATTCAGGAGTGAACCCTAAGGCCAACTCGGAATTCAGCAGAGTAGGGGCACAACAATGAATGATTACTACGTTTATGTGTACATTGACCCTCGGAATTTTGAGTCCTTCTACTATGGCAAGGGTAAAGGTTCTCGGAAGGAGGAACACCCAAAGTCGAAGCATGAGTCAAGAAAGCTCCGTCGAATCAAACAAATCAAAGCTGCTGGCGAAGACCCCATCATCAAGGTCATTGCGTCTGGTTTGACTGAAGACCAAGCCTATTTGGTGGAAACGACGTTGATTTGGCAGGCAGATGGCAAAACCTTAAATGAGGCCGCTGGAAAGTTCAGTAAAAACTTTCGCCCTCTCCGAACCATGCATCTAGACTTGCCAAGTTTTGACTCTAATCATAGAGTTTTATTCTTCAACATCGGGGAATCTCAAAATCGCCGATGGAAAGATGATATGAAATATGGATTCGTTGCGGCTGGCCACGGAGAGAGATTTAGAATAGCGATTGAAGGGCTAAGAGAGGGAGACATCATCGCTCCCTACGTGAAGGGAAAAAGGAACGGCTTCTTGGGAGTTGGGAGGGTCACGGCGAGAGCCAAGCCTGCCAGAGAATTCCGAGTGAATGGAAAGCTGCTCATAGATTATCCAGGAATACCGAAAGGACTTGGTGGGCATCTGAACAACAACGACAAGTGTGAGTGGATGGCTGCGGTCGAGTGGATCAAGACTGTGGACCGTAATAAGGCGCACTTCAAGAAAAGGGAAAAGCTTTATACGCCTCAACTTGTGCGTGCCTCCCTCGAAAGGCCGCCGCAGACTGTTAAGTTTATCAATGAGCGATTTGGAGTGGACTTATACAAGCTGGCGGATGTGGGCAGCAAGTGAAGTGAACTAGCTATTGCGCCATTCCTCGACCCTACCAGTAACCTATGTCTTGGCACCTGATAAATAGAAACTAGAAAAAGACCGATACTCGAAATCTTCCGCGAGAGAGATGCAAGCCCTGCTGCTTTGCTATACTCGCCGCGTTCCGAAAGCCAATTCAAAACGAGGTGTCTGGATGAAAGCTTTGAAGAATTCATTGTCGTCTGCAAGAGCAGGGCTAGATATTCCCCGATGGGGTGTGGCCTTCGCGTTTGCATTGGTCACGCTTGCCGGGCTGGCGATCACCACGAGTGCGCAGGCGCCGAAGAGGACGGTAATTCGCGCGGGGCGGGTGCTCAACGTGCGCACGGGAGAGTTGCGCACCAATCAGGCCATCGTGATTGAAGGCGATAAGATCGCGCAGATCGCGGCCTCCAGCGAAGTCGCGGCGGCTCCCGGCGACACGACGATCGATTTGCCGAACGCCACGTTGCTCCCCGGCCTGATTGATATGCATACCCATTTGACCTTTGACTTGAATTCGCTGGGCTACCAGGGGCTGTCAATCTCCACGGCACGAGCAGCACTGCACGGAGCGCGGAACGCCAAACGCACGCTTGACGCCGGCTTCACTACCGTGCGCAACGTCGCCGCGAAGGACTACGCGGACATCGCGCTGCGCGACGCCATCAATGAAGGCGATGTGATTGGGCCGCGAATGGTGGCGTCGGGCCCGGCTCTGGGCATTACTGGCGGTCATTGCGACAATAACCTGCTCCCGCCCGCGTTTCATTTTGAGGGAGAGGGAGTGGCTGACGGCGTCGAGGCCGTGCAGCACAAAGTCCGAGAAGTCATCAAATACGGCGCGGACGTGATCAAGATTTGCGCCACGGGCGGCGTGCTGTCAAAGGGCGATGACCCTAACGCTTCCCAGTTTACGCTCGAGGAGATGAAAGCCATCGTGGCGGACGCGCACCGGCTCGGGCGCAAAGTCGCGGCACATGCGCATGGCGCGGAGGGCGTGCGCTGGGCTTCGGAAGCCGGCGTCGATTCGGTTGAACATGGGCATCTGATGGACGATGCGGCGATTGCCACTCTCAAGAAGAATGGAACGTATCTGGTGCCGACGCTTTTTCTCACCGAATACATGCAGCAGAATATGGAGCACAGCGACATGCCGGAGTATTCCAAGCAAAAATCGCGCTGGATTGCATCCGTAGCCCAGCAAAATGTAAAGAAGGCTTTCGATGCCGGAGTGAAAGTGGCGTTTGGCACGGACGCGGGGGTCTATCCGCACGGCCTGAACGCGAGTGAATTCCACGTCTATGTGCAACTGGGAATGACGCCTCTGGCGGCGATCCAGACGGTGACTATCAACGCTTCTGACTTACTCGGTTCAAAATATCTTGTCGGTTCGCTTGAGCCTGGCAAATGGGCGGACGTCGTCGGCGTGGACGGCGATCCCACGAAAGACGTCACAATTCTGGAGCATGTAAAATTTGTCATGAAAGGCGGATCAGTCTACAAGAACGAGTACGGCAAGCACTGACCTCCTTTAAAAAATGGAATGGCAGAGGCCGGATCATTTGCGGAGAAAGTGAAACAGCAGGCGGACATCGTCCGCTGAAATTGAACATTTTGCACATGTTTGCCGGCACGCCGCGAGAAATTCAATCCGGGAGCTAGTTTTACAGGATGGTTCCCCCCGGAGATACTGAACTGAAGGGCAGAAGGAAGAAGCGCATGCGAGAATCTTGGGGTTCCGCAACCTGAAGGAAGGCGGTTTCCTGGCAGGAGAAGCCAAGGACCAAACCTTCAAGAAGGATCTCGCCTCGATTTTCGTGGGCGGTTCAGTTTGCCGGAACACCGAGCTGCCAGAACAGGAAGCTGAGAATGTCGGTATTTTCCTCGATGATTTTGTTGATGGGCCGTCCGCCGGAGTGTCCGGACTTCGTGTCGTATAGTAGAAGCCAACGCCTTTTTGCCACCTAGTTCTGAAGGGCAATAACTAGATAAGGACCGGCATGCAATACTGGTCCCCGCTTTGGCGATAACCCGGTTTACCCGGAGAAGCTAACTTCTGTCTGGATTGAATTTCAGGGAGCAGGTCAGGAGCTATCAAGCTTATAATTCGACCCGACGGCAAGACATATCAATTCGTTGACTTGCTCTATGTAGAAAACCTAAGATGGCCTCCCATGGCATTCCCAGACGCGCTCCTCGGGCAGGCCCTCTGCCACTACCGCATCCTCGAAAAGCTCGGTGGAGGCGGCTTGGGTGTCGTCTATAAAGCCAACGCCACCCGCCTCGAACGCTTCGTCGCTCTCAAACTCTTACCCGAAGAACTAAACCAAGAACGCCAAGCTTTCGATCGATTACGCCGCGAGGCTGAAGCCGCTTCGGCATTCAACGACTCGAGAAATGTCCGGCAATCAGGAGCTCAGGCACCATAGCGATGACGCGATTCAAAGACCTTTTAGGAAACCTCTTTCTCCGTAATGAAAAGACTGGCCCGACCAGTCTGAATCTTGCGGGCCTGGCTCGTGCCGAGCATGCCGCACCAGCTCCAACCGTGCGCAACGTCGGCGCAATCGCCGAGACCGTGTACTCCCATCCACACGAAGCCCAAGCCCACACCCAACTCGGCAACACGTTACTGGCTAAAGGCGAGTTGGACGGAGCCATTGTCGCTTACCGCGAGGCCCTCCGGATCCAGCCAAACCTCGCTTATGCGCACTTCAACCTTGGCAACGCGCTTCGGCTCAAGGGCAGGTTGGACGAGGCCATCATCGAATGGCGCGAGACTATCCGATGCCAGCCGGGCCTTGCCGTTGCGCACAACTGCATCGGCATGGCACTTGTGTTCAAGCGCGACCTGGATGGAGCCGTTGCATCGCTCCGCGAGGCTATCCGTCTCCAGCCCAACTATGCCGATGCGCACGACAATCTCGGCACCGCACTCGCATGCAAGGGCGAGTTGGAAGGGGCCATTGCCTCACACAGCGAAGCCATCCGTCTCCAACCCAATCACGTTAATGCACAGGCCAATTTCGGCAACGCCCTGCTAGTCAAGGGTGACCTCGAGGGTGCCATCGCCGCTTACCGCCAGGCTCTCCGCCTCCAGCCGAAACATGCCAATGCACACTTCGGCCTCGGCAATGCGCTCGAAAAGAACGGAGACCAAGAAGCAGCATTGGCGGAATATCATCAGGCCTGCACGCTCGCGCCGACAGTTCCGGCGTACCGCAGCGCTTACGACAAACTCCTCCGGCAACTCAAATCCGACGGACCTGCCCCGAACGTGCTTGATTTACAGAACACAGAGACTGCTCAACATGCCGCAGCTGGCCCGGCTGGTCCTTCCCATCTCGTGGCTCCCGGGCGCCAAATCCCGGAAGGCACCTACAAGAACGGCTCCCTAATTGGAGAATTCCAGGTGCATCGTCTGCTGGGGCGCGGTGGTTTCGGTGAAGTGTATTTGGTGTCCTCCAGAAAAACTCGCCAGATCTTGGCGCTCAAGACTTTTCTTCAGAAGTTTCTCGCTGACGACGAGGTCAAGACCACCTTCAAGAAGGAAGCGCTTTTATGGGTGAACCTCGAGGCACATCCTTGCATTCTGACCGCTCGGTTTGTGCAGCTGTTTTACGGCAACCTATTTGTTGCAATGGACTATATCGCTCCGGACGAGCGGGGGCGTGTGACGCTGGCGGACCATTTGCGGCAATCCCGCGGGCCGATCGATACCGACCAGGTCCTTACCTGGGGAATTCATTTCTGCTATGGCATGGAGCACGCCAACGCGCACGGAATTAAATGCCACCGCGACGTCAAACCAGCCAACATCCTGATCCGGCAGGACCGCCAGCTCATGATCAGCGACTTCGGCCTGGCCGCTGCGGCAGAATCAGCCGGAAAACAGACGGGAGACGGCTGGTCCTCCGGCATGGAAGAGTCCACAGTGGCACTAAGCCTTTTTCAGGCTGGCGAAAAGATGTTGTGCGGCACGCCAGGGTATATCGCCCCCGAACTCTTTGAGGGCAGCGAAGCGGACGTCCGCGGCGATATTTACAGTTTTGGACTCGTACTGTGGCAAATGGCGGCCGGCAGCCAGTTGCCGCCCTTTGCCATAGGACTGACTCCGCGCAATCGGGACTATGCTTTCGATATCAATGAGAGACAGAAGAGGCAGCGTGTTCCAGTGGTGGCAGGTGTTCTCCAAGGAATAATCGAACGTTGCCTGGCGCTGAACCCTTCCGAGCGTTTCGCGAATTTCACAGAATTGCGGGCTGCCCTCGAACCGATCCTCAAAAGCCGGTGCGGCCAGACTGTAGTACTTCCGCGCAACGAGGAACGCTCGGCGGCGTATTGGTACAATCGCAGTGTTTCGCTTAAGGCTCTAGGCCATCTCGAGGAGGCGATCGACTGTCTGAACAGGGCCCTGGAGATCGCACCAGACTCCGCTTCATCACATCGTCTTCTTGGCCAGGCGCTCGATGCGAATGGTAAGCTGGACCGAGCCATGGTCGAGTTTCGTACTGCACTTCAACTCCAGCCAGACAACGCCGATACACACAATGACCTTGGCCGCGCGCTCCTTGCCAAGGGCGACCTTGATGGGGCCGTGTCCGAAATTCGTGAGGCCATTCGACTTCATCCCAGCCATGTCTTCGCGCACGTCAGCCTCGGCAACGTGCTGCTAGCGAAGGGTGATCGGGAAGGGTCTGCCGCGGCGTACAGCGAAGCTGTACGGCTAGACCCGAGCAATGTAGCTTTGCGGCTCTTTCTTCCGACCGCGCGCAAGTTGAGTGGCGGTAGGCCCGGTCTCGGCCTTGAACTCCGCGCCCAACGTGAGGCCGTCCGCCTCACGCCGAACGACGCCTCGGCCCACATCGGCCTCGGCATCGCGCTCCAAGATAGTGGCGATTTAGACCGGGCCATCGCTTCTTTCCACAAAGCTCTGGAACTCCAGCCGGACAACGCCTTTGCGCACAACAACCTTGGCCAGGCGCTCCAGGAAAAGGGCGACTTCGACGGGACCATTGCCGAGTTTCGCGAGACGGTGCGGCTCCAGCCGCGGAACGCTAGCAACTACTACAGCCTAGGCAAAGCTCTTGAGGACGCTGCCGACTTGGACGGCGCCATCGCCGCTTTCGGCACGGCAGTCGGACTCCAGCCGGACAACGCTATCGCGCACTACAACCTTGGCGAGGTGCTCCGGGAGAAGGGCGACTTGGACCGTGCTGTAGCCTCCTACCGGACGGCCGTTCGCCTCCAGCCGAGCAATGTCCACCACCGCACTACACTCGGACAAGCGCTTCAGGCCAAGGGTAATCTCGAAGGTGCCATCGTCGCTTACCGTGAGGCCATCCGCCTCCAGCCGGACGCACCCCATGCGCACTACGGCCTCGCCGACGCGCTAGCAAAAACGGGCAATCACCAAGCGGCCCTGGAGGAATACGCCAAGGCACATACGCTCGTACCAAACATCCCCAAGTACCGCCACGCATACCAGAGACTTAGGCAGCAACTTAAAAGCAGCGCGATTTTATGGTTAGCGTAAACCGACCCGCAAATGCGAAACCCGGTTCGCGGACTGCATTCCGCGGAGCGGATTGCAGACTTAGTTTGTCACCATCAAAGACGCGGCCGAGTCGATAAATAATTTGAGTGTGAATGTCGAATTTTCGCACAATCTGGCAGAGTATTAATTTGACTTGCCGCCTCTTCTAAACCGCATCTAGCGTTTACGCTAGCCCATCTAACAGGAAGTCCTGGTAAGGGTTGCCGGCAAAGTAGGTCCCAGTACAAACTTCCACGGGCAATGAAGCCTCCGATTTTGATGGGGTGGACTCCTACCCAACGTATGGTCATCTGGTCCGAACGCCACAAAACGGGCTTAGCCACATAATGCGGCTTTTGTTCCAGGGAACAAAAGCCGCGAGTTCGGCTAGCTTCGACTGGTCAAACTGGGTTCGTGGGTTTGTTTTGGATTCGCGGATTTTCGCCACCGGAATGTCCTGAATCGAGGAAATCACAGGCGGTACTGCTTTCACTTCACTTGCTACCATTGTTGTGCTCATTTCTTTTCTTCTCCTTTTCTCGAAATCGTTCGGATTAATATTCTTCGGGTAGCAAAAGCGTGGTCACAGAACGGTCCGATTCAGTGATAATCCACAACTTGTCGCCAGCATGTGTGCGATAGGCGCTCAAGAGCCGGAACCCGTGCTCTAGGCTGTAGTCGTTTTCCTTGCGGTCCTCGTCGGACAAATCGCCCCACTCGCGGTTGACATGGCGTGTGAGGAACTCGCCCGGCTGTTGTCCTGCCTT
>WNFW01002390.1_pt1 | contig 13893 bp, 7 predicted proteins | sample 5400131 | NCBI WGS metagenome assembly WNFW01 (sample SAMN13153362, study PRJNA577476) | soil metagenome | isolation source: 20 cm soil or saprolite under grassland replicate 1 | place: USA:California | collected 2016-06-15 | reverse complement strand
CGCCGATTACTGCTTCCCGGCTCGCCTCGAGGAGATGCTCGTTCTCCGAAGCGCTGTGGAGACTAACCCTCGTGACGCCAAAGCTTCCTATTATCTTGGCAATCTGTTGTATGACAAACGGCAACGAGAAGAGGCCATCCGGTTGTGGGAGCGTTCCTCCGAGACGGATCCGCACTTCTCCATTCCGTGGCGAAATCTGGGGATCGCGTGGTTCAACGTTCGCAAGAACCCGGGGCGGGCCCTGGAATGCTATGAAAAGGCATTTCAAGCGGATCCATCCGATGCCCGTTTGCTGTATGAGCTGGACCAGTTGCGGAAGCGCGCGGGAGCCCCGCCCGCCGAGCGTCTCTTGAAGCTTGAAAAGCATCGCGATTTAGTCGATCGGCGCGATGACTTGGTGGTCGAATTGATCACCCTCCTGAACCAAACACGCCGAAGCCGGCAAGCGCTCGAAATCCTTAGTTCCCGGCGATTCCACCCCTGGGAGGGCGGGGAAGGTCTGGTGTCCGGCCAATACGTCGCGGCGCATCTCCTAATCGGGCGCGAGTTGCTGGAGGCCACGGAACCGCAGGAAGCTCTGGCGCACTTCGAAGCGGCCCGCGTATATCCGAAGAACCTTGGAGAGGGAAAACATCTGCTTACTCTCGAGACGCGTCTCGGCTACTTCGCCGGTCTAGCTCTTCATGATTTGGGGCAGGCGGCAGAGGCCGAGCGGCGGTGGGAAAGAGCCGCCGCAGCTCACGCGGGATCAAACGACATGACTTATTACCGGGCTCTCGCGCTCCGGAACCTTGGCCGAGAACCAGAGGCGATCTCGCTGCTGGCTGATCTCCTGGACTTCGCATCGCGTCAGATGGATGCTGAAGTCAAAATTGACTATTTCGCGACGTCGCTGCCCAACTTTTTGCTCTTCGACGATGATCTGCAGAAGCGCAACCGAACCGAATGCCTTTATCTGAGGGGCCTGGCGAAGCTGGGACTCCGGCAAGCGGAGGAATCGGCAGCGGAATTCCGCGAAGCGTTGGCGCTCGATGTAAATCACTTATGGGCTCAAGCCGAGTTGGAACGCATCGAGCCGGTTCAAGCGGCGAGGTTGAAGTCATGACTGGCCAAGCGGAACTCCGCTGGGTGGTGATTGGCGGGGCCAAACCGTTTTACGAGAAATTCTTCGAGCTCAGAAATGCCTCCGAGCAAGGGTGGGCGATGAGTTGCGCTCTCGTCGGTTGCCTCTTGGGAGCGGTAATCTCAGGGAGTCTTAGCGACCGCTATGGCCGGAAACTTCTACTGATCTTCGCGGCGCTGCTGTTCGGGGTCTCTTCGGTGGGAACGGCGCTGGCGCGGGTGTTTCATCATTTTGTGATGTGGCGAATCGTCGGCGGGATGGCCATCGGTCTGGCTTCTAATCTCTCACCCATGTACATCGCCGAAATCTCCCCGGCCGCAGTGCGAGGGAAGCTCGTTTCGCTGAACCAACTCACTATCGTTATGGGAATTCTGCTGGCCCAGTTCGTGAATTGGCTGATCGCCCAGCCTGTGCCGAGGGACGCTTCGGCCATGGAGATCCTGAACTCGTGGAATGGCCAGATGGGGTGGCGTTGGATGTTTGGCGTTACCGCGATACCCTCTCTGTTATTTTTTCTCGGAATGCTGGCGGTGCCGGAAAGCCCGCGCTGGCTTGCCCGAAATGGCCGCCACGACGAGGCCGAACGCATCTTGCGACGGCTGGGCGGCGAGGCCCATTCGAAGCAAGCCTTGGCGGAGATTCGATCGAGTCTAGCGACCAGCAAAAAGGTCAACTTGTTCGCACTGCTTGATTCGAGACTCGTCGGTGTTCTCTCTCTCGGCGTTTCGCTCGCAGTGTTTCAGCAATGGTGCGGCATAAACGTCATCTTCAGCTATGCCGAGGAGGTGTTTTCCGCAGCGGGCTATCATGTCTCTGACATCCTGCTCAATATCGTAATCACCGGTGCTGTCAATCTGGCGTTTACCCTCGTGGCCATCGCCTTGGTGGACAAAGTGGGACGCCGCAAATTAATGCTTTTCGGCTCGGCGGCTTTGGCGCTGATCTACGGTTTGCTCGGATTTGGTTTTTATAGACACAGCCGCGGGGTGCACATGCTGCTGCTCGTTGTTGTAGCCATCGCCTGTTATGCCATGTCGCTCGCCCCGGTTACCTGGGTAGTTATTTCGGAAATCTTCCCCAATCACATCCGTGGCGCGGCGATGTCCGTGGCGGTCACCTCGCTATGGATTGCCAGCTTCATTCTTACCTACACGTTTCCCATGCTGAACCGGGGCGTTGGCCCCGCGGGAACTTTCTGGATCTATGCCGGCATTTGCCTGGCTGGCTTTCTGTTCATTCGCTGGCGCCTTCCGGAAACAAAGGGCCAGACGCTCGAGGAGATCGAGCAGGCTTTGGCGAGCTGAGTCCGGATTCCCGCGAAACGATATGCAAATACCCGCTACCCTGCTGCCAGCTTTTGCCGAGTCTTTCGGCGGGCGCCCCCGCCTTTTTCGTGCGCCCGGTCGAGTGAATCTCATCGGAGAGCACACCGACTACACTGGCGGCCTAGTCATGCCTGCCGCGATCGATTTTTCGACTTGGGTGGCAGCAGGTCGCCGCGAGGATCGCACGATACGCGCGATTTCTGAGGGTTTTCCCGGGACACTCGAATTCTCGCTGGATCGAACACCAAAGTGCCAGGGCAACTGGACCGACTATGTTGCCGGTGTGGCCGCAACGCTCGAAGCGGCGGGACACCGGTTGCGGGGAGCCAATTTGTTGATTCACGGTGAAGTTCCGGTGGGTTCGGGCCTTAGTTCCTCGGCGGCCATTGAAGTGGCCACCGCTCTGGCGCTCCTCAAAAATTCAGACCTTTTCCTGGAACCCCTACAGTTGGCGCTTCTTTGCCAGCGTGCCGAAAATGACTTTGTGGGCATGCGTTGCGGCATCATGGACCAATTTATTTCCTGTTTTGGTCGCCAAGATCATGCCCTGATGCTCGATTGCCGCTCGCTCACGCATCGCGCCGTGCGGTTGCCAGCGGAGGCCAGCCTTGTTATTTGTAACACCATGGTGAGACACGAACTCGCCAGTACCGAATACAATCGCCGCCGCGAAGATTGCGAGGCGGCCGCGCGCATCATCGGTCCGCTTCGCGATCTCACTCTCGAGACTCTCGAACGACGAGCCGCGGACCTGCCGGAGCCGGTACGAAAACGCTGTCGGCATGTAGTCACGGAGAATGTCCGGGTGCTTCAAGCAGCGGCCAGCCTGGAAGAGAGCGACATCAAGGCGTTTGGCCGATATATGGATGAATCCCATCGGAGCTTGCGCGATGACTACGAAGTGAGTTGTCGCGAGCTCGATATCATGACCGAACTGGCCGGCAGGTTACCGGGAGTCTATGGATCGCGTATGACCGGAGGCGGGTTTGGCGGATGCACGATCAGCCTGGTCGAATCCGGCCACGTGGAGGACTTCGTAAACCAAGTAGCCTCGGGATATGCAATTGAGACAGGCTTGACGCCGAAGGTATACGTCTGCCGGGCGCAGGACGGGGCAAGAGAAGTGTCTCTATTGGAATGTGCTGTGACTTGAAAACTCCTACTGACCAGCCATCCCTGTATCGATGGAGCGCATTCCTGAATCATCTGCTGGTATTGTGGATGCGGAATAGATGACCAACATCAGGCTGGATTCCCTGGAAGGTTTTGTCCGTATCACGCTGGATAATGGTGTGATTCGCCTCGCCCTGCTCCCCGAAATAGGCGGGAAAATAATTTCATTGGTCCGTCTGGATAGCGGCCGCGAATACCTGATTTCACTTGAAGGCACCCAGAGGAGTTTTCTATCGCCTGCCCACGGCGGAATATTCGTGGACTACAACAACGTAGGATTTGACGACTGCATTCCCACCATTGCAGCATGCCAGTATCCAGCAGAGGGCTACCGAGGTAGGGAATTGCCCGACCACGGAGATGTTTGGTCCTTGCCGTGGCAATACGATGTGAGTGGCGAAGAGTTGTGGCTATCGGTCGAAGGGCGCAGCCTTCCGTTCGCGCTACGGAAGCGGCTACGCCTAGAAGGCTGTCAGCTGGTGATTGACTATGAGCTCCAAAACAAAGGCCACGCTGCTTTCGACTACCTCTGGTCTGCACATCCGCTCTTAAATACTGAGCCCGGCGCTCGCATCCTGCTGCCGCCGGAAGTGCGAGAGTTGCTGATCGACTCTTCCAATGGGAATCGACTAGGACAGAAGGGCGACAGTTGCGGGTGGCCCATAGCCACCCCGCGAAACGGAAAGCCCGACGACTTAAGAGTGATGAAGCCTCGAGGCCGTCAGAGCGATAAGCTTTATACCGCACGCCTCGAGCAAGGGTACTGCGGTCTTTACTATCCGAGCTCAAAGGAATCCATCCTATTTCATTTCGATCCCGGGCTCGTACCGTACGTGGGGATGTGGATTTGTCACGGTGCTGGTGCGGCAGATGATCCGAAGCAGCCTTACACCGTTGCCCTCGAACCGTGCATGGGCAGACCTGATGACCTGGCGGAAGCCATGGCGCGCAAAGAAAGTGATTTATTGCCGCTCCAGGAACGGAAACGATGGACCCTTCGCGCGGAACTGCGCGAAGGCGTTCCGATGAATTCAGAGTTAGATACGGAGATAGTGTCATGAAATCTGCGTTTAGTTCGGCGGCAAGGTTGAGCTGGGGTTTGATCTTGGTTGTGCTGTCTTCCTTGACTGCGGCGATGGGGCAAGCACCGATCCGCTTTGTAAAGACCAGCAAGATATTTATTCTGGATGCCGGCAAGGTCACCTATGTCTTCGGCATTAATGAGCAGAATATTTTGCAGCACATTTATTGGGGCGGGCATGTGGGGCGTGAGGAAGATTTCCGAACCCCCAGTACCGAGGAATGGTCCTCATTTGACCTGAGCAGCACCACGACGCCCCAGGAGTATCCAGGATGGGGCGCCGGGCTGTATGTCGAGCCCGGCGTGAAAGTCACGTTTCCTGATGGCAATCGGGATCTGGTACTGCACTACGTTTCGCACCAGATAGCAGGAAACACCCTGACGGTGACCCTCAAAGATGTCCAGCGTGCCTTGTTGGCGCATCTGCATTACACCGTGTACCCACAGACCGGCATACTGCGTCGGGAAGTCACGATTGAGAATCGGACGGACAAAGCGGTGGTGCTCGAGAGCGCGCAGTCGGCGGCGTGGTATCTTCCGCAGGGGGATGGCTATCGGCTGCGCTATCTGACGGGGCGCTGGGCGGGTGAGTGGCAACTCACCGAGGAGCCGCTGCACACGGGCATGAAGGTACTGGAAAGCCGGCGCGGCAGCACCAGTGTACAAGCCAATCCTTGGTTTGCGCTGGACAGGGATGGCAACCGCGACAGCGAGGATGGTTCGGTTTGGTTTGGGGCACTCGGGTGGAGCGGGAGCTGGCGGATCAGCGTGGAGCAAACTACACAACAGCAAGTGCGTGTTACCGGGGGGTTTAATCCCTTCGACTTTGGGTATCGTCTGGGAGCCGGGGAATCCCTAACGACACCGCCGTTCTACGCTGGCTACACCGATGGTGGGATTGGCGAAGCATCGCGAATTCTGCACGCCTTCGAGCGCACGGAGATTCTTCCCCGCGGTTCTGGGTCGGGAACCCGCCCGGTGCTTTACAACTCCTGGTATGCAACAGGATTCAAAGTCGATGAAGCTGGGCAGAAAGCACTGGCCGAAAAAGCAGCAAGGATGGGAGTCGAGCGCTTCGTCGTGGACGATGGCTGGTTCGGACAACGAAACGACGACCATGCAGGTCTCGGTGACTGGAATGTGAATCTGCAGAAGTTTCCCAACGGTCTAGCCCCACTTATTCGTCATGTGAAGGACTTGGGGATGGACTTTGGGTTGTGGGTTGAGCCCGAGATGGTAAATCCGGACAGCAACCTTTACCGCCAGCATCCAGACTGGGTCATGCACTTCGAGGGTCGCCCACGCACCGAGGCGCGAAACCAACTGGTTCTCAACCTCGCTAGGGACGATGTTCGAGACTACATCTTCGACTCGCTGGACCATCTGGTTACGGTGAACGACATCTCCTTTTTGAAGTGGGATTACAACCGCAATTTCAGCGAACCTGGCTGGCCGGAAGTTCCCCCCGAACAGCAAAAGAATCTGTGGGTGCGCTACACGCAAAATCTTTACGACATTCTCGACGAGCTACGGCAGAAGCATCCGAGGCTCGAGATTGAATCTTGTGCGGGTGGTGGCGGGCGCGTCGACCTGGGAATTCTGCGGCGTGCGGAGCAGGTTTGGCCATCGGATAACACCGAGGCTTTGGACCGGCTGACCATTCAGCGGGGTTTCACGTATGCGTACACACCGCACATCATGATGTCGTGGGTAAACGACGTGCCCGATTTCAACCGTCGCAGCGCGCCGCTGCAATTCCGTTTCCTGATGGCGATGCAAGGGTCTTTGGGTATCGGCGCAGACTTGAACCGCTGGCAACCGGAAGACCTGGCGGAGGCGAAACGCATGATCGGCCACTACAAATCGATTCGCGACACGGTGCAGAATGGCTTGCTCTACCGCCTGGCGTCGCCGGGTACCGGAAACTTTAGCGCCAGCGAATATGTTTCCGAGAACAAGTCGCAAGCGGTACTCTTTGCTTTTTTGCATTCGCAGCAGTTCGGTCGCACCCTTCCAGCAGTCGTCCTGCAGGGGCTGGATGGTAACGCCACTTACGCGCTCTCGCGTTTGGATGCGAAGCCCAACGAGAAGAATTCCATACTACCCTTGAAGCTCAGCGGCGCGTACCTGATGGAGCATGGTCTTCCGCTACTCCTAGAAGGCGACTACGATAGCACTGCAATCAAGTTCGATCGCACCCCGCCGTAACCGAATCAAGCAGGTGCGGGACGAGACCGCCTCCCTGCACGCCTCGGCGACAAGTTCGTCCTTCGAGGCAAAACGTCGGTAGAAGCCGCCATGCGTGAGTAGTCCAGCAGGCTTCATAACCCGCTGAGGCCGGCGTCCGTTCTTGCGAATTTGTACACGCTGTCGCGCAGACTGCCGCTATGCGCCGCCTCTCACCAAAGCTCGACCTTCTAGCCACCATGATTGAACGCGAGCGGCCAACCTATGAAAACTGGCTGGGACGGCCAGAAGAAATATCAGCGCTTGCGCGAAAGTATTTTGTTCCGCTCCGTGAAACGTTTGGCTGGGGTAAATGGAGTTTCGTCGGCCCTTCCCGTCGTTGATGTTCCCCATTCAATTGTGGCAGGCTGGAATTGGACTTGCTGGACGGCTTGGGTGAGGGATTTGGAAGCAAGCCTTCTCTCTATGTTCCCCTCACGAACTTGCAGATCCCAAGTGACGCGGCCAGGGTGTGGGGGCAGGCGGCCACTGTGATGGACCTGCCAAAAATGGATGATCCAGCGGGATCGTTAATAAGGGAAGGTAAGATTCGAAACGGATGTCATCGGCGTTGGGCTGGCTTGGCGCTTCGGGCAGCATCAAAGCACCCCGTGATTACCGACCATCACAATGTAAAGCATTCCGGATTGCGGGCACTGAGGCTCGATTTCGATCAGGAAAACATTTCTGGTTTTGTCAGACGTCTGCCAACTGGTATTTGTAGAGCCAAAGACCGCTAAAACGCCCCGCAGCGGCAAAAAGGGAAGTTTCGGCCGAATGGTCGGAATTCCGAAAATTGGGATGAGCTCCCTGGTAAGTTCCGAATGCGGTAACTCGCCCGCGACCCTGCGCGCGTTTCAGTGCAGCGGAACGCAGAAAAGGAATTTTACAACCAAGAGGTTCAGCCGGTTTTTATGAGGAATATAGTGTGAGAAACTCGCGAAACCTGTGCAGACCGACGAGCGCGTGGGTTGGTAACGAGATGAGGGGGCAGGGAGAAGACAAGCGGGTTTCTCCCTGCTCCGGTTTTCTGGGTATTGATCGTAATCACATAATGAAACGAGATTCTCCTATTGTTTGTGGCGAACGGGAAGAAACCGCTACGCAGGAGTAATGAGATATATTTCGTTTGCCTGAGTGTCAAAACTTGCCACGTCACCCTTAAGGGTCACCTGCACCTGTCCATGATCGCTGCCGCGAATCACTCGCAACCCACCGCCGCCCCATGGCGATACTAGCTTCGCTGTCTTCCCCTTTTCGCTGTGCAAGGACAAATGTGTCACTTGTGCGCCGTCGTAGGTGGAACTTATGAGAAATGCGCCTACAGCACGAAGATTCTCAAAGCGCGCCGGACCTAGATTGTGAGTATTAGGAAAAACCCGTATGCAGCCCGCGTAGCTCTGCATCATGCACTCATTTAGAACGGCCGGTAACGCGAAATTTTCACACCAAAAACCCATGCGCATCATATAGTCGAAATCAAGTGACTGAGCATAGCGACCTCCCGATTGACGAACGCGATCATTTGCTACTCCGTTAGGTAGCCTGCAATAACGCACTTCCTGTTTGAACCATTCAAGATCTAGCATTCCAAGGCGCGCGCGGATCAACGGCTGATAAACCAGATCATTTCCACCCTCCAGGCTGATCGTGCGGGCCGTCCGTTTCGCAATGTCCCAATACTGAATGTTTAGTCCAATGCCGACTTGCTCCCCAGGGAAGACAGGGGCCAGAGTTACAGGAACATTGTAAATATGTCCAACTGGCGCATTTTTGATGTCTATCCAAACTTCGCCATAAGGTCCGGATGCGCTAGGGTAAGGCGCCAGGTTCTCCCAGATGTCTTTCCAGCGAACGCGCTCACGCTCGTCAACAGCGAGGACAACGGAAGCCTCTACGACGGCGTTGAGAAGGAATGTCGTCAGGGCAAGATCAAGAATGGAGTCTTGGTTGAGATGTTGGTCGACCGTAAATCCCCAGTTCTCTGACGACACCGTTGGACTGAAATGGTATTTCTTATCATCGTTTCTCGTCACGTAGGCAGCGATGAATCGCGCGGCCGCTCTAAGAAGTGGGTATACACGGTGGAGATACTGTTTATCCTGTGTATAGAGATAGTGCCACCATAAACTCTGCACCATCCACGGGGTCATTGCAAACTGATAAGCCCACGGCGGCACTGGATAAGCTACGATCTGGCTAGGTGCTGGATAAGAGGACACCGGAAAACAAGCGCCCGGAAGTTCGAAATGCTCTGCCGCGAATTTCGTTGCTATGGGAAGGAGGTTCTCACAGAGTTCTACGAACGGTAAGTGTTGCTCGACGTGGTTGCTGGAAAATACACCCCAATACACCTGTTCGCAGTTGTAGTCCGCATGATAGTCGCCGTGCCACGAGGTTCCGATATCTCCTGCCGACCAGTTTGCGAACAAGCCTGGCGCCACTTTATTCGGCTGCAAGCAGCAAGCCAGGAAATATTGATTCTCGTACCATATGCGTTCTAATTCGGGGTCGGTGAACTCGACAGCAGAATGAGACCAGAAGTCCTTCCACTTCAGTTCAGAGTTGTGGTGGATATCTCGCAATGTCGATTTGGCGAGTTCTCCGACGCCGCGGCGTGCAAAGGTTTTAGTATCGAGGTCTTCCGCGGAATAAACATGGTTGTGCGGAATGGAGACCCAGTCTTGGCCGCCGCGAGTTGTCGCCTGTTGCTGAGGCAATCGTTTCAGGAGGGAATCGCGAGGCGTGGCCACAAGAGCGTCAATGCGGAGAAGTTGCTGTGCGCCGGGTTTTAGGTGTACATCTGAAACAGGGTCTGCCGCTTCAACCGACCAGCGCCCAGCGATGCGACCATGTAACGAAAAGTTGCGGTCTTTATCAGAAAATGGAGGCGACGGGCGGTCGCTAGTTGGACCTAAAGCAGGAAAGTATTGAAACGAAGAGAACTCGGCAAAGTCGGGAAAGATCCCGGCGGAAGTTTCGGGAGAAGCGAGGAGTTCGGAAGTATCTTTGCGCTTATCTGACTCGAAAGGTCCAGTATGAAAACCATCAACTTCTGGGGAATACACTATTGATCGGAGTGGCAGGGCTTGGTCAGTGGAGGCGGAAACGAGTCCGGTTTCCCAGTCAACGAAGACAGACAGCTGAACGCGACTGCTTTCATCTTCGAAATTCGTGCATCGTAACGTCAGGGTGAACAAGCCAGTAGCAAGGTCAAGAGTGTGTTGGCCTGGCTCGACCCAGGTGGGATCCCAGTTGATCCAGATGGTGCCACACGGCCATGGGCGAGGCCACTTTTTGCCGTCGTAGGAACTCCCGACCTTTTCGGAATACTCGCGGAAAAAGTCAACCCTGGTCTCCACATACAGCATGTCTGGCTTTCCCGTCCGTTTGGCTTCCTCACTGGCGCGTTGCCAGAGTTGAAGTAGTTCCCGAAACGGGAGCACATGGCTTGCGATGTCTTCGCTCACTCGAATGTCCCAGCAGTCGTTCTTGCCTATATGAATGCCAAGCGCGTCCGGTCGCACGACTACACATGCCCCAACATCACCGTTGCCGAGTAGCATCCCCTCGAAGAATGAGGAGCTCGGTGTGTCACGCACGATCATGTGTTTTCGGGCAATCTCGGACGCGTTGAGATGCTCATCCGTTGAGATCCCATTGGTACGGCTGTCTGAAGAAGCGCTCGTCGAATGTGCCGCGGCTAGGGATGCCAGAGCCGAGGTTTGTAGAAACTCTCTACGGCTAGTTCTCATAGAAGCGAGTCCTTTCTGGATCGGCCATGACATCGCCTTTCGGGGAGTTGCCTAAGTGGTGTATGCGATCAAGGACATAGGATGTGATGTCAGCTTCGTTACTCCTGCTCCGCGGCCCATCGCTGAAGCATGGGAGTCCTTACAAACTGCTGGACAGATTGCGTTTACCCGGATGCCATCCACCGCGTAATCCAAGGGCATCGTTTTTGTCAGAGAGATCAGGGCTCCCTTCATCGCGACATAAGGCTGCATGGTTCGTCTGACGGATGAGACCGACCATAAAAATATCTTGACAAGACGTGCACGTGCACGTTACATACGGCAAGATGCGTGCACGTGCACGTACATGTTACCATTCTAGCGGACGAGTTTCTCCCTGTCTGCTAAGGCTGTAACCGCTTTGCTATCGAGGACGTGATCGTATGAGACCGATGTATCTTTCCTTTCTCATCGTGATTACTGTGGTTATCGCTTTCTTGCCTTGCGCGAGCGCACAGGTCAACAACGCCGGCCAGGAACCCTATCTCGGCTGGAGCAGCTTCAGCCAGCAAACCATCCAGGGCGACTTCCTGACGCAAGCAAACATGATCACGCAGTCCGATGCACTCAAAGCCTCGGGTTTGCAGGAACACGGCTTCGTCTATATCAATCTCGATTCCGGCTGGCAGGGTAGTTTCGACCAGAACGGCAGGCCCATTCCAAATAACACGACATTCCCTGACATCAAGGTAATGGTCGATCATATTCACGCCAATGGGCAAAAGGCGGGTATCTATTGGATTCCCGGCATCGAGCAGCCGGCTGTCGACGGCAACTATCCCATCCTCGGCACGCCGTACCACACGCAGGATATCGTCGTCATCCCGCTTGCCAAAGGCAACGCCTTCGCCGCCAACCCGCCCAATCCCTACCACGATAAAATCGACTTCACCAAGCCTGGAGCGCAGGAGTACATTGACTCGATCGTAGAGCTCTTCTCGTCCTGGGGTTTCGATTTCATCAAACTCGACGCTGTTACGCCGGGCTCTTACTCAAACGATCTCTCCATCGACAACCGGGCCGACGTTGAAGCCTGGTCGAACGCCATTGCCAAGACGGGACGCCTCATCTGGCTTACAGTCTCCTGGCAGCTCTCACAGGACTATGCCTCCGTCTGGCAACAGTGGTCGAATGCGCGCCGCATTGACGACGATGTCGAGTGCGAAGGCCGCTGTGCCACCCTGACCAACTGGCCGCGCATCGTGTTACGCGAGTACGACGACGTGGGCTGGGAGCATGAAACCAGCACCACCTTGGGATGGAATGACATGGACACGCTCGATGTCGGCGATGGCACGCTCGATGGTCTCTCTGACGTGGAGAAGCAGACTGCGATCACTATTTGGGCGATGGCGAACTCCCCCATGTATCTCGGTGGAGATCTCACCAAACTCGATAATTTCGCCAAGTCGGCCTTCACGAATGACGAACTCATCGTCGTCGATCAGTCCGGCCTCCCCGCCGTCCAGGTGACTGGCGGCCCGCAGCCCGTCTGGATGTCGAAGCAAGCGGACGGCAGTATCTACGTTGCCGTCTACAATCTGAATGGTCTGTCCAGCAAAGTTACTGTTCGCTGGAGCGATCTCGGTTTCCGCCACGCCTTGGCGGTGCGCGATGTGTGGAACCATACCAACCTTGGTCCATCGGCGGCTGCATTTACCACGACCCTCGTTGGCCACGGCTCACGCTTGTTGAAGGTCACTCCCTTGGGCGCGATTACGGCGCCCGTCGGCCAGGTCTATGAAGCAGAGACCGCAACGCTCAGTGGCGCCACGTTTGTCTCTTCTTGCTCCGCCTGTTCCGGTGGAGCGAAGCTGAGTTACCTTGGGGCGTCGCCCAGCTCCAACACCGCGACCTTTAATGTCTATGTAAAGAATGCTGGAACCTACCGCATGGAAGTTGACGCGATGACCCAGGGACCGCGGGCCCTAGTGTACGTCGTGAACGGAACGCACCCGGCGACGCTGAACATGGGGGGAGGCAGCTTTAACCTGCCGCAAGCCACCACCGTGCCGGTCACCCTGCTGGCGGGTAATAATACGATCACCTTCGGCAATCCCGGAACCTACGCCCCGGATCTCGATCGCATCGTCATCTCCAGTGACGGAAGTGCGGTCGCTCCGGATTTCACCACGTACGAGGCGGAGGCGGCACAACTCAGCGGCACGGCCAGCGTCGGCGGCTGCGGTTTCTGCTCGGGTGGAGCCTACGTAGGAAACTACGGTGCCGGCAACCAAAACGCCGTTACGTTTCCTGCGGTTACGGTCGCAAAGGCAGGCACATATCAACTCGAGATCGACTACACCACCAGCGGCCTGCGCACGTTCTATATCTACGTCAATAACGGTCCGCCCACCGTCCTGAACGTAAACGGTAGCACCTTCGATTCACCGGTGCCTGCCCTGATTTCTGTACAACTGAATGCCGGAGCAAACAAGATCGTGATCACCAATCCCAATCCTGGGGGCTATGCGCCCGGGCTGGACAGCATCACCGTTGGACCCTCAATATCGCCGACTTAAAATCGGCGCTCAATTAGGAACCATAAAACATGCTGAAGCCGACGATGTCTTCCGTTCCATAGAAGTCAGAGTATTGAGTCCAAAGCTGAGGGTGGGAAAAACATAACGTTCAGGAGCGCCCCCAGACAATCGCCGCTCGGAGTCTGTTTCTTCAGCCCCCTTTCTACGGTATGATTTCGCGAGATCCGTGGAGACAGCGGAGGATGAAGAGGCGCAGGAAAGTTATTGTTGAGATCGCGACCAGCGCGGACGGCTATATAGCCCGTCTGGATGGAGATGTCTCATGGCTGGACCGTCCGCAGCGGAAGGGACACTACGGAATGGGCGCTTTCATGAATACCATCCTGTGGGGGCGAAAGACGTACACCAAAGGAATTGAGATGGGCATGAAAGATGGAGGATTCGGCCCAAAGATCAAGAACTACCTCTTTTCCCGCCAACCGCAACGGTCGCTGTTGCCTGGATTCGAGCTGGTAAAAGAGCCGATCAAGCCATTCGCGCAACGCTTGCGGGCGCAGCCCGGTAAGAACATTTGGATGATGGGAGGTGGCGAGATCATCACTTCGTTTCTGGACGAAGGAGAGATCGACGAATTCAGCATCCATGTCATTCCGGTCTTCATCGGCGAAGGCATACCTTTGATTAAACC
>WNFW01001998.1_pt1 | contig 13895 bp, 14 predicted proteins | sample 5400131 | NCBI WGS metagenome assembly WNFW01 (sample SAMN13153362, study PRJNA577476) | soil metagenome | isolation source: 20 cm soil or saprolite under grassland replicate 1 | place: USA:California | collected 2016-06-15 | reverse complement strand
CATGCGACGCCGCGCGCGCCGGTCCCGAGCGCCTTCATGACAGCCTCTTTGGCGGCGAAGCGGGCGGCCAGCTCGCTCGTGCGTCCACGGCAGAAGGCGGCCTCAAGCTGAGTGTAGACGCGCCGCAGGAAACGCGGCCCGAAGTTCGCCAGCGCGCGTTCGATGCGCTCGATCTCGATGATGTCTACGCCAGTGGCCAGCATTGCGGGGAAATCATAGCAGGAAGGAGCCAACGCCCCTACCTCGGCAACCAATTGGTTTCGATGTCGGTTTCCACAAAAGCGTCTAACTCGCGGGAATCGAACTGGCGTCGTGTATGCGACAATTGCTCTCAGGAGGTTCTGATGGAGCAAGTGACGACGAAACGGGCGTCGAAGAACGGACAGCCCGAAGGGCGAATTGCCCCCGAGCCGAAGATTATCCGCGAGCCAGAGATCTACATCGTCGGCCGGCAGACGATGGACCCCGGAGCTGTCGACAGGTTTCTGGACGACAAGGGGCTGACGTGGGAGACAGATACGGAGGTCGGCGGCGAGCAGCTCGTAGAGGCGGGCGGGCGCATCTGCTATATGTCGTTCGGTAAGGGTCGCAAGACCAACCGCGAGTACATCCAGAACCTCGTCTCGATGAAGCACGGGTCGGTGCTGGAGCACGCGACATGGGACTTCATCATCACCGGCGTCTCGCGCTCGTTCTCGCACGAACTGGTGCGGCACCGGGCGGGCTGGGGCTATTCGCAGCTATCCCAGCGCTACGTCGATGAGGCGACCGCGAACTTCGTCGAGCCGGAAGTGATCGCGCGGGACGAGCGGATGCACGCGCTCTGGCTGAAGGCCGTCCGCGCCGCACACCAGGCGTACCTCGATCTCGTCGAGGGGCTGGTGGAAGCGATGCCGAACATCGAGAACAAGACGGAGCGACGCAAGCGCGTACGAGAGGCCGCGCGCAGCGTCCTTCCGAACGCGACTGAGACGATGATCTTCTGCTCGGCGAACGCGCGGGCGCTGCGCCACTTCATCGAGCTACGCGGCGCAGAGGGCGCGGAGGCGGAGATCCGCCGCGTGGCGCTCAAACTGCTGCGTCTGATGCAGCAGGAAGCACCGACGCTCTTCGGCGACTACGAGATCGTACGTCTGGAAAACGGCGCGGAGGTGGCGCGCACGGCCTGGGCGAAGGTGTAAGCACCCGAGGTTACTCCACAACCCGCACCGCATCCCCCCGCCTCACCAGCCCCGGCTGCACGACCATGGCGTAGACGCCGACGTTGGCGTTGTTGTGCTGGGCGGCGGCGCGCAGGATGCCGTGGTCCTGCGGCAGGTCGCCCTGCGGGAGCGTCGTCATGACGCACCGGGGGCAGGGACTAAAGATGCGCAACACCACTTCGTGGCCGATCGCGGCGGTGCGGTTCAGCCAGGCGTTCTCGGCGAAGCCGGTCTCGCCCGGCGTCTCGACAACGATGTTCGGCCGGAACCGTCGCACCTCGAAGCGGCCCTGCGGGTAGAGCTCTCGCAGCTGGTTGATGGTGGAAGTCGTGAGGATGTGCACGGGCCCGAGGTCGAAGAAGGTGTCCTGGGGCATCCCTTCGTCGGTCACGGTCTCTCGATGGGTCAGCCCCTCGATGTCCGGCCAGTACTCCTCAAGCGTGGGCTCTTGGGGCGGTGTGAGCGTGAGGCTCGCCGTCCGTCCCAGTGCGCCTGAGAGTACCGCCTGGATGTCCGGCTGTTCGCTCAGGCAAATGGTGCCGTCTGGCAGCGTTATGCGCACCGGCGGGAGCTTTGCGCCCTTTCGCGGCGGCTCAGTGTAGGCGGCGCGGAAGTCGAACAGGCGCGGCCAGCGGCGGGGGTTCTTGGCGCTCGCGACCTTGCCGGTCTCGGCGTCGACGAGCGCGTAGGCGCGGTCGCCTAGCAAGCCTCGCTGAGTGACCTCCGTCGCGTTCAGCTCCTCGCCCATCATTGACTTCACGGGATAGCGCCAGAGAGCGACGACTGACCCGGCCTGTGACCCCTGCATGACGAAACCTCCAGAGCCACGATTATACGCGAGCGATGCGACCGTAGGGGCGCAGCGCACGGTGGTTTAGTCGTGATTCCGTAGGTATGATGGCTTGGACTGGGTCGAAGGGGCTTCTCGGCGGCCTGTGCTGCGGGCTTACGAAGAGGCGGAGTCGATGAACTCGGTGATGAGCGCGACGTATTCCTGCGGGTGAGTGATGTGCGGCAGGTGTCCGTCACCGGCGAGGGTCTTGCGCGTGGCGTTCGGGAGGACAGCGGCGAGCTTGTCGAGCACCGGCGCGAAGAAGGGCGGGCTCTCGGAGCCGCCGGTGAGCAGGACCGGACGCTCGAAGCGGGCGAGCGCCTGTGTGTCGATCTTCAGCGTCTCGGGATCGCGGGTCTCATCGAGGAACGTCGGCGCGTTGTTGAGCAGCGTGCGCTTCGCCTCATCCGGGATGAAGTTATCCCAGGCGCCGGGGCCCAGCACCATTTCGATGAAGCGCCGGGCGCCGTCGTCCCTGTTGCCGGCAGCGAGGTCATTGATGACCGGGAGGATACGGCTGTTGGTCTCCTCGGCGATTGGTTTCGTCTTCGGGTCGTCGCGGAGGAAGTCGAACAGCGGCGGCTCATGCACGCTGAGCGTGCGGACCAGCTCCGGGCGCTCGGCGGCGAGCCGGAGCGAGATCGAGGCGCCCATCGAGTTGCCGAGAACGTGGGCGGGCGCGCCGGCGCGCTCGATGATCGCGGCGAGGTCGGCGACGTCCTCGTGGACGCTGCCCTGCGTGGGCAGGCGCTCGCTCTGGCTGTGCCCGCGCCGGTCGTAGATGATGACGCGGAAGCGCTGGGCGAAGCCCGGGACGGTGAACGGCCATTCCATGTGGTCGGTCCACGACCCGTGCACCAGTACGAGCGGGTCGCCGGAGCCATACTCCTCGAGGTAGATGCTGACCCCGTTGATGTCCTCGTTTGGCATGCGGCGATTATACGCCGGTGGCTCCCACTGGCGGGTGTATCATTTTACGCGCCATGGCCGACCGCTTCGATCAGTTCACCGAGCGCGCGCGGCGGGTGCTGACGCTAGCCCAGGAAGAGGCGCTGCGCTTCAACCATAACTACATCGGAACGGAGCATCTGCTTTTGGGGCTGGTGCGCGAGGGGGAAGGCGTCGCAGCGCAAGCCCTTGCTCAGCTTGGCTTGGAGTTGACCAAGGTTCGTAACGAAGTCGAACTCTTTGTCGGTCGTGGAGATCGCGCAGTGATGGGTGAGATAAAGCTCACGCCGCGGGCTAAGAAGACGATTGAACTTACATTCGAAGAGGCGCGCACTTTGGGCCAGCATCACATCGGAACCGAGCACCTAATTTTGGGCCTGACCAAGGTCGATGATGGCAGAGCAGCTAGGGTTTTCAAGAATCTCGGGGTCTCTCTCGATGATGCGCGGGCGGAAGTGATGCGGCTTGTCACTAGACGAGCGACTGATGAGCCGGTCGCGCGCCGTCCTGGCGCCCGCGAACCCGCCATCGTCATCGACGGCAAGGCGATCGCCGCGCAGGTGCGCGAGGAGGCGAAGCAGCGCGCCGACAAGCTGCACGAGCGGGGGATCACGCCGGGGCTGGCGCTCGTGCTCGTCGGCGAGAACCCGTCATCGCTCTCGTACGTGCGCTCGAAGGGGGATGCGGCGGAGCAGGCGGGGATCTACTCCGACATGTTCCATCTACCGGAGAACACCGGCCAGCAGACGCTGCTCTCGCGCATCCTCGATCTCAACGAAGACGGCCGCTTCCACGGCATCCTCGTCCAGCTCCCGCTGCCGAAGCAGCTCGACGAGCACGCGATCATCAACGCGATCGACCCGCAGAAGGACGCCGACGGCGTGACGCCGATGAACCTCGGCCGCCTGCTGCGTGGCGAGCCGTCGCCCTGGCCCGCGACACCGGCTGGCATCGTCGAGCTGCTGCACCGCAGCGGGCACCCGCCGAACGGCAAGCACGTCGTAGTCTGCGGGCGCTCGAACATCGTCGGCAAGCCGGTCGCGGCAATCCTGATGCAGAAGAACGAGCGCGCGAACGCCACCGTGACGCTCTGCCACACCGACACGCCAGACCTCGCCACCTTCACGCGCCAGGCGGACATCCTCATCGCCGCGATGGGATCGCCGAACGCGATCACCGCCGCGATGGTGAAGCCCGGCGCGGTCGTGATCGACGTGGGGAACAACTGGATCGAGGACGAGAGCCGCCAATCCGGCCGCCGCCTCGTCGGCGACGTGGACTTCGACGGCGTGCGCCAGGTCGCCTCGGCGATCACGCCCGTCCCGGGCGGCGTCGGCCCAATGACGGTGGCGATGCTGCTCTCGAACACGGTTATGCTCGCGGAACAGCAGGCTGGGCGTCACTAGCGGCTCTAGAACCTGACAACGGATCGACTGTCAACGGATTCGTCTAACGGATAAACGGATCCTGTCGCATCGGCTTATCCGCTGGGCAATCTGTTGACAGCCAATCCGCTCCGACTTGACGCGTTGGGAACCAACCGCGTCCCGCCGGTGTATATGTCCCAGAACAAACGCGCGAGGAGGTACGCACAATGCATCGAATGGCAGCGATGGCTCTGGCGTTGGGCGTGAGCGCGCTCACGCTGGCCGGAGGGACGCCTGCGCAGGCGGGTGGCGGGTGCCACAGCAACGTCTTCAGCGATGAGGCGAAGACGACCGTCGAGCTGAGTAAGAGTTGCTTCTCGCCCACGGTGGTGCGCGTTCAGGCAGGGGACCAGGTGACGTGGACGAACAGCGACCCGACAGTGCACACGGTGACCGGCGTGGCGAACAGCTGGGGCACAGACGAGCAGATAGCAGAGGGGCAATCGGTGTCGTACAAGTTCGATAAGTCCGGCGTGTTCCCGTACTTCTGCTACCTGCACCCGAGCATGGCCGGCGCGGTAGTCGTGGGCGACGGCCGGGCGGTGAGCAGCGGGACATCCGCGGGCGACGGCGTAAGAGCGGTCTCCGCGCTTGCACTCCGAGACCGCGCTAGCAGCTCGGCCGGAAGCGCAAGCGCCTCGACACATTCCGTTGCCGGCGATGGCGTTGCCATTCCCCTCGTTATCGGCATCGGCGCTCTCGCCGCGATGGGCGGTTTCGTGGCGGCGACCGTGCTTCGAAGCAGGTCAAGGGCTAGTTAGGAACGGCGTAGCCGGCTAATCGGGTCGCTGGTCGAAGCGGGGCGAGGTCCGCCTCGCCCTATGCCCTCTGCTCCTCGAGCACGTCGCAGTCGAACCACTCGGGGTCGGACGCGAGCAGGGCGCGCATGCGCTCGTACCAGGAGTTCTGTTCGGGGCTTTCCGCGTTCGCATAGTAGCGGTCGCTCGTATCCCAGGTGACGCAGCCCCAGACCTCGTCCGGGTTATCCTTGCGCCTGCCGGCCACGCTCATCTCCCATCCCCGCTCCCTGAGCCGCTGATCATCGGCGGCGCCCTCCATCAGGCGCTGAATCTCTTCTACCTTGCTGGGCTGTGCCTTCATCCGCCAGAACGTAACGTGTTGCGCCATCGCAATCCTCCTCTCTCTGCTTGGACATCCGCTAAATCGGTGACCACACTATTTCTACGCCGTCCCGATCGCCCATGGCCTTCGAAATAAGGTCGACGAGCCCAGGATCAGCGTCGTGTTGACGCATAACATCGAGCATCGTGCGATTAATGTAGTAGTCCCGGTCCTCCGCGTACTCCTCCTCGAGCTGGTCGACGAGAAACTGAAGTTGCTCCTCGCTGATGCTTCCCAGTTCGGCGCCGGTGTCTTTGTCTCGGAGCGCAATCATGCAGTACCCTCGGCGGACTGAACAAGCCGGCGACTGTTGAGGAGCGCGCCGGTCGTAGCCACACAATACGGCACTGCGTACGTGAGTGGAATCTTCCAATAGAGCGACGCCGGGAAGTCGCCGCCGAGTATGATGTTGCCCTGGTTGATCGTAGTCAGAATTGTCCCCACGATCAGCGCCACGATAGCCGAACGACGCACGAGCGGCCAGAAGGTGAGGGCGCAGGTCAGACAGCGCAGACGGGCGTTGTCCGCCGTTCGTACCTCGAACGTGGAGCGCTCTAGGCTCTTCCCGCAGCGCTCGCATTCAGCTGGCGTTCGCACCGCGCTACCTGCCTGCTGGTCGATCATATCTAGCAGCACCCATTTATGCGCTCGCGAGATACGGTGTCAAGCGGCGCCACTCCTTCCCTGTCCATCCCTAAATCAGTACGATAGAACCGCACAGTTCGCCCCAATCGAGAGAGGTCCCCTTATGAAAGACTACCCGGCGGAGAATATACGTAACGTCGCGTTCGTAGGGCACAGCGGCACAGGAAAGACGTCGCTGGCCGAGGCCCTGATGTTCGCCGCCGGTGCTACCAACCGCCTCGGGAAGATCGAGGACGGCTCGACCCTCTCGGACTGGGACCCGGACGAACAGAAACGGGGGTTCAGCCTCAACCTCTCGATCCTCCCGCTTGAATGGGAGGGCCACAAAGTGAACCTCCTCGACACCCCCGGCTACATGGACTTCATGGGCGAGGTGAAATGCGGCCTGCGGGCGGCCGATACAGCGCTCATCGTCGTCGATGCGTCGTCAGGAGTGCAGGTAGGCACGGAGTTCGCCTGGCGGTTCGCCGAAGAGCTGGAGTTGCCGCGGGCCATCTTCATCAACCGTATGGACCGCGACAACGCCGACTTCAGCAGCACGCTGGCGCAGATACAGTCGCTCTGGGGGAACAAGTGCCTGGCGGTCGAGCTGCCGGTGGGCGCCCAGCAGGCGTTCCGGGGCGTCGTCGACTTGTTAACGATGAAGGCTTACCTTGGTGAGAAGGCCGAGGAAGGGGAGATCCCGGCCGAAGTCGCATCGCAGGCGGACCAGCAGCGCGAGAAGCTGATCGAGGCTGCGGCCGAAACGGACGACGCGCTCATCACGAAATACCTTGAAGGCGAGGAGCTTTCCGCGGAGGAGCTAAGGGCAGGAGTGCGCGCCGGGATCGCCGCAGGGGAAATCATCCCGATTTTCACCGGCTCGGCGACAAAGGCGGTCGGCGCCCGACGCCTGCTAGATTCAATCGCCGCGCTCTTCCCCTCGCCGTCCGACCTTGTGGCCAGCGCCGCCGGCAAGGAGCTGCCGCCCGACGCATCCAGGCTACTCGCGGCGCTCATCTTCAAGACGACAGCGGACCCCTACGTGGGCCGCCTATCCTACTTCCGGGTGCTTTCCGGCACGCTCAAGTCGGATTCCCACGTCTGGAATGCGAATCGCAACGCCGACGAGCGCATCGGCAGCCTCTATCACATCGTCGGCAAGAACCAGGAGCACGCGTCGCAGATCACAGCCGGCGACATCGGCGCGGTCGCTAAGCTTGCGGACACCCACACCGGGGAAACCCTCGGCGCGCGCGACAACGCGGTCACGCTCGAGCCGATTTCGTTCCCGCAGCCGTCGTTCAGCGCGGCGATCTCGCCTAAGACCAAAGCCGACCTCGACAAGATGGGCACTGCGCTCAACCGCATCGTCGAGGAAGACCCCAGCCTGCGGCTGGAGCGCAGCCCCGATACGGGCGAGATGATTCTCTCGGGCCTCGGGGACTCGCATGTCGAGGTCGCGCTCGAGAAGATCAGGCGCAAGTTCGGCGTCGACCTTGAGATGCACATGCCTAGGGTGCCCTACCGAGAGACGGTGAAGTCGACGGCGCAGGCCGAGTACACGCACAAGAAGCAGACCGGCGGGCACGGACAGTTCGCCCGTGTGGCCCTCGAAGTGGAGACGTTGCCGCGGGGGTCAGGCTTCGAGTTCGTCAACAAGACCGTCGGCGGTGTCGTCCCCAAGCAGTACATCGGGTCCGTCGAGAAGGGCGTCACCGAGGCGCTCGGCGACGGCATCCTGGCGCATTATCCGATTGTCGATATGCGCGTGACCCTGTACGACGGCAAAGAGCACCCCGTGGACTCTTCGGACATCGCGTTCAAGCTCGCTGCAGCGCAGGCCATGAAGAAGGGCGCACAGGACGCCCAGCCCTGCATCTTGGAGCCGATCATGGATCTGCAGATCACGGTGCCTGAGGCGAACACCGGCGACGTCATCAGCGACCTCAACGGCAAGCGCGCGCGGGTGCTGGGCATGACCCCTTCCGGGATGATGACTACGATCGATGCCCAGGCGCCGCTGGCGGAGGTCCAGCGCTACGCCGCCGATATGCGTTCGATTACGCAGGGCCGCGGCTATTTCACCATGAGCCTCTCGCACTACGAGGAAGTGCCCGCCCACCTCGCTCAGAAGATCATCGAGAACGCCAACAAGGAGCGCGAGGCCGCTCGGGCGTAATCTTGGTACAACAACGCCTCTCGTCCGTCTCTCGCGAACCTCTGGCGCTCCAGGAGTTCGCCCTGCTGATGGCCGACCCGGTCTTCTACGGAGTGGGTGTCCCGCGGGGCGACGGCCGGCCCGCGCTGGTGCTGCCGGGCCTGTTCGCGAATGACTTCTATCTCCAGCCGATGCACTCCTGGCTCGGCCGCATTGGCTACCGTCCGGTCCCCTCGACCTTCTGGCTGAACGCGGGCTGCCCCGAGCGCCTAACCGGGCAGGCGCAGGAAGCGCTGGAGCGCAGGCTTTCGCGCACCGAAAAGCCGGCGGTCCTTATTGGGCACAGCCGCGGCGGCATCCTGGCGAAGGCGATCGCGACCCGCCTGGGGGAGCGAGCCTCGCACCTCGTGATTCTCGGCGCGCCCGTCGGGGGAATGATGCGCTTCCGCTGGGGCAACGCAAGCAGCGCGCCCAACAGCCCCTCACGCAGGCTCGGCGAGGCCAGCAGCCGCGTACGGAACCTGCTTGACCCCGACTGCGACGCGCCCGACTGCAAATGCGCTTTCTTCCCCGACCTGCGAGCCCCGCTCAACTGGAGGACGAAGGTTGTCTCAGTCTACAGCCGGGATGATCCGATCGTCCCGGCCTGGAGTTGCCAGATCCCCGGCGCCGAAAACATTGAGGTCAGAGGAACGCACTCAGGGCTGGCGTTCAACGGGGCGGTCTATCGGGCGCTGGCGGAGCAGCTGAGCTCGGGATAGCGAGCTTTGGCCGGGCCTTACTCGCTTTCCGTGACGTCTGCGTCCACAACCTTCCAGTCGGAGCCGATCAGCGACCAACGCGCCACGACTTTGAATGACTGCGGGCCGTCATACCTGACTTCATACAGCCAGTCGTCGCCATCCGGCCGGCTGCCGAGAAGCTCGTAGCCGTTAATCCGAATCGCAGTGCCGCCGCCGGCCTGCTGCTGGAGCTTCGCCATCGCACGCGGTTCGAGGTCGTTCATAATCTGGGCGATGTCCATGGATACGATCGCCCGGGCGTGCCGGTGGACGATGTCGTCGATCGCGCCGGTCTCGCCCATTCTTATTCGACGGCGACGGGATCGCCGAGGTCCTTCAAAGTGCCGTCCTTCTGGATCTCGACAGGCTGAAGCGTCTGGATGGCGAAGTGGTCCTTGGGCCCCAGATTCAGCTCGACCCCGTCCAGCATAAGCGATGAGCGGAAATGCTGGAGCGACTCGGCCGCATGGAGCACTGCATCGCGCGTGATACTCTCGCAGGTGCGCTTCAGCGTCTCGACCACCGCTTCGGCGAGCGACTGGGCGTAGACGCTTAGCGTACTTACGACCGGGCCGTTGAACGTCTCCATGATCCGCCTGTGCTCGCGCATCGGTGGCGCTTCCGCATCGTCGACGGCGCTGAGCAGATACTCGGTTGAGATCGACCCTTTGAGATCCTCAAAGCCCTTGAGCAACTGTTCGGCTAGTGTGCCGCCTCCGATTTCACGAGCAAGGGCGCTTGGGGAGTTAACGTAACTAACGAGCCATCTTGGGGAATACCGCTCCGCCTCTGCTATACGGAAGACCTCAGCGGACACTTCCGGGGGCAGCGCCAACACTACGGCCTCCGCGCCCGTGTCGCGAGTTGCGAGCAGCTGAGCCTTCAACGTCGTCGGCGAAGGATCGACCGTCTGCGAGGAAACGACCATGTCCTTGTTAGAGACCCCCTCCTGGACTCCTCGCAGGTAGTCGTTCCCGAACTGGTCGTTCTCTGCAAGAATGCCGATTTTCTTGTCGTTCAGGTGGTCGTTCAGGTATCGCGCCAGGACCCGAGCGTCCGTCAGATAGTCTGGAATGTATCCTATCGTCCACGGGTATCTCGCAACGTCACCCCAGCCCGACCAGCCGGTCGAGACGAAGAGGTCCGGAACTCCGTCCGCGCTGTTACCGTCGCCGTTGGGATCGTTCAGGTACGCTGCCACGGGCACATGCACAGGTGTACCCAGCGCGCCGATCATCGCCAGTACGTGGTCCTGCTCGACCAACTTCTTCGTCTTCTGCAGTGCGCCTTCGGGTGTGTAGCCGTCATCCTCTGCCTGCAGCACTACCCTCCGCCCGCAAACGCCGCCGTCCTCCTGGCTCACCTTGCGGAAGTAAGCCTGGATCGCCGCCGTGATCAGACCGTACGGAGTATCGGCCGTGCCTGATATATCGTTTGTCATCCCCAGGACAATGTCGGTTTCAGTCACCCCGGGTCCATGGCTGCCGCCGCGCCCCGCGACCGGAGACGGGGTGGCTGCAGACGACGGCCCTGGCTCGCTCGCACCGCCGCCGCATGCTACGGTGCCGAGGAGGGTTATCGACACTATAATCAGTGAACTGTAGAAACACTTATACAGAATTGCCACACCTCAGAGCGCCTATAGTAGCGCCTCTTTCGATATTCGTCAAAGTCTACGTAGGAAACGACGAAAAGAATGCCGGGATACGTTACACGCTCGCGAGCACTAGCGCCCGCCGCGCAAACGGGGGTCCAGCACGTCGCGGAGCGCATCGCCCAGCATGTTGAAGGCGTAGACGCACACGAAAATAGCGAGGCCGGGAATGATCGAGAGCCACTCGTGCCCCACACCGTAGACCCGCCCGTCGACATCCAGAAGCCCGCCCCAAGTCGGGAAGGGCCGCTGGATCCCGAAGCCGAGAAAGCTCACCGTCGCTTCCGCGAGAACCGCGGCGCCGAGGTTCACGCTGGCCAGGACGATAACCAGCGGCATGATGTTCGGCAGCACGTAGTGCACCATGATGCGCACGTTGGAGGCGCCGAGCGCGCGCGCGGCCTCCATGTATACGTTCTCCTTGATCGCCAGCACCGCGCTCCGCACGATACGCGCCCCGTAGCCGGCAAAGATTATGCCGAGCGAAAAGATCACGACGCTGCTGCGGAAGAACGTGTACCAGACCCAGTCGCCGTCCTTCGGGTCAAGGCCCACATCGGGGCCGCGCCCAACGCCAAGAAAACCGTCGCCACCTGTTCCGAGCACGGACAGGAAAGTGATGAGAAGGAAGATGGCCGGGAGCGCCACCCAGACGTCCACCACGCGCTGCGTGATCATGTCCACGCGCCCTCCCAGGTAGCCGCTGATCCCGCCGACAACGACGGACAGAAAAGCTGCGACGAAGACGGTCCCAAGACCGACCAGAACTGTCACCTGGCTGCCAATTACCATGCGGCTGAAGAAGTCCTGGCCGAGGACATCCGTCCCGAACCAGTACGTCCCGTTCGGAGATTGCAGCGTGTCGCTAAAGTGGGGCTCCGCGTACGGATAGCGTGCTATCCACGGCGAGAACACCGCTACAGCGAGCGTAAGGACGAGAATAAGCGCGCCGAAAGCACCCAATGGCTTTCGCCGGGCAAAGTGCAGCCCGCCGGAGAGCCAGCGACGCCAGACCGCAGGAACCTGCGCTTCCAGCGCCTCGAGTGGTATCGCCTGCTCTCGGATCGCCATGCTTACTAGGCGTAGCGGATACGTGGATCAAGAAGCGAGTAGACCATGTCCACCACGAAGTTAGTGAGCACGACGAGAATAGCGACAACCAGGAGCACTCCCTGCACGGCAACATATTCGCGCTGCGATACGGCCTCAATAAGCATCAGACCGAGCCCCGGCAGGCCAAAAATGCGCTCCAGAACGACTGATCCGCTGACAAGGATGGCAATCTGCACACCGATCAGGCTGAAGACGGGAATGAAGGCGTTCTTGATCGCGTGTCTGATCACTACCGTCCGTTCGCGCAGACCTTTCGACCATGCCGTGCGAACGTAGTCCTGCCGCAACACTTCTAGCATCTGGCTGCGCGTCAGGCGCATCACAGAGCCGGCCAGCGCAAAGCCGAGGATCGCCGCGGGCGCCCACATCTGCCTGATGTTTGCCTCAGGGTCCTCCCAGAAGTCCTTGTACTGAGAAGGAGGCAATAACCAATCACCGACGGACTGCGGCAATCCCCAGTCACGCCAGTGCCCAACGATGACGAAATACAGAGTGCCCAGCCAGAATGAAGGCAATGCCAGCATGAAGATCGAGAAGCTCCGGGCAGTATGGTCCACCAGCGTGTCCTGCCGGATCGCCGAAATGACCCCAATGGGTAACGCAATCACGAGCGAGAAGAACAGTGCGAGACCGGACAGCTCCAGCGTGACCGGTATGCGGTTCTGTAGCTCGCCGCCCACCGACTTCCGGCTACGGAAGTACTCACCGAAGTCGCCGTGGGCGACGCCGGCTACCCACTCGCCCCACTGTTTGAAGATGCCCAAGAAGCGCGAGCCGAGGACCTTGTCGTTTATCCCCAGATCGTCCTTGATCTTCTCTTTCGTCAGCTCCTGGTTGAACGTGGCGGACTCAGCGAAGATCTGGTCGGCGATATCGCCTTGGAGAATCTGAAGGAGCAGCGTAATGAGGAGGGTAACGCCCAGCACGGTTGGGATAACAAGCAGCGCTCGGCGGATGAAATACTGGCGCACCTCCCGCGCTTAAGAGCCCTGGGCCCCCTCCTTTTATGCTGGCTTATCGAGGAACATGTTCACGGCCGTTTCCACACCGAACCCATACCCGCGGATTAGCTTAATGTTCTTGACCCACGGCTGGTAGACGTACGCGGTCGAAACGCCGGTCCAAGGGACGAGCCACATGCTCTCCGCCATCATCCGCTGGACGTCCTTTACCAGGTCCGCCCGCTTGTCCGGGTCCAGCTCCTGCGCCTGCTTCGTCCACAGGGCGAGCAATGCGGCGTCGCCGGCGGGCGTGGGATCGTTGGCCTTGGGCAGGTCTGCTGCAGGTACCGCCCCCTTCGGCCCCCAGTTGTGCCGGCCGCTACTCGGGTGGAACACGCTGAAGAATATGTTGTGCGGGTCGATTGGGCTGCCTTGCAGGGGAGCGAGTCCGATCGCATCCGGCGGAATATCACCAAGGAAGGTTGTCGCCAGGTAGCCGCCGTATTCGCCGAGGTTGAGGTTCATCTTGAACCCGGCCTCGCCTGCGCTGGCGGCGAAAGCCTCCATCTGCTTGCCGAAGCCCGCACCGTATACGTTGGAGGAGTTGGCTGTGAGATTGATATCTCCCGTGAATCCTGCCGCTTCGAGCAGCTTTTTCGCTTCGGCCACATCCCGCTTGTAGTATTTCGCGTTCGGGCCGAAAGTCGACTCGTCCTTGATCGGGTCGATCCAGAACTTTTCGTACTGTGAGACATGCGTGATTCCGGAGCCTCCGCCCACTGCCTTGGGCTGGTCGAGGGCGGTGAGGATGCCCGGCCGGTCGATGGCCATAGAGAGCGCCTGGCGCACGCGCTTGTCGTTGAACGGCGGGTTCGCAAAGTTGAAGTAGGCGCCGCCCCAGACGTGCTCAGGGCCGGTAAAGAACTGACCTTGAGGTAGTTCGCCTCGCCATCGCGTCCACAAGTCGGAAGAGCCGAGCGATCCATCGAACGTTTGATTCTTCAGGTTTGCGAGGATCTGCTCCGGGTCGGCCGTCAACAGCCCTTCGAAGCCATCCATGTACGGCTTCGGGGCATCGTAGTAGTCGGG
>WNFW01004227.1_pt1 | contig 13897 bp, 20 predicted proteins | sample 5400131 | NCBI WGS metagenome assembly WNFW01 (sample SAMN13153362, study PRJNA577476) | soil metagenome | isolation source: 20 cm soil or saprolite under grassland replicate 1 | place: USA:California | collected 2016-06-15 | reverse complement strand
TGGTCGCGACGCAGGCGGCACTGAAGCACATGCAGAGCGGCGGTCGCATCATCATGATCGGCTCGTCCGTGGGCGAGCGAGTCCTGGTGCCCGGGCTGGTGCCCTACTCGGCCACGAAGGGAGCCGTCAAGATGTTTACTCAGGGATTGTCCAGAGAGGTGGGAAGCCGGGGTATCACGGTCAACAACGTCCAGCCGGGTCCGATCGACACGGATTTGAATCCCGCGGCGGGCGATTGGGCGGTGCCGCAGAAGGCCGCCACGGCACTCGACCGCTACGGGCATGTTCACGAGGTCGCCGCTTTGGTGGCGTTCGTCGCCGGTCCGGAGTCCTCCTACATTACGGGGGCAAATCTTACCGTTGACGGCGGAATGAATGCCTGAACCGACGCACACACTCTAGTCCATGGGCCTGACGAAAGATGTAATCCGTGCGGACGTGGTTGAGAGCCGACCACCTAACGGCGTCGCATATCTCAGGAGATCTTGGAGCGAAGTACGATGCTGCAGACGAGCTTTGGCTTCGGGTATTCTTTACCCCATCAAAGCAAAGTCAGGCAGCCGGAAGGAAGGAGACAGAACATGAAGTCAGTTGTGCTCACAAGCTATGGTGATCCTGCTAGCAGCCTAGAACACCGTGAGCTTCCTGAGCCCGAGAAACCGGGCATCGGCCAAGTGCTCGTCGGCATCGAGTTCTCGCCCATCAATTTCAGCGATATCCTCGTTACCCGGGGCCTTTATGCGCTGCGTCCTGAGTTGCCTTCCGTCATCGGCAACGAAGGCGTGGGGCGTGTGCTGGAGATCGGAGAGAAAGTAGTTGACCTGAGAGTCGGTGATCGGGTTGTACTTCCAATCGGACGCTTCGTATGGCGGCAGCGCCTCGTCGTTCCAGCCACGGACCTGATTGTTCTTCCTGACGATGCCGACCCGCGGCAGCTTTCGATGGTCAGCGTCAATCCGCCCACAGCGCATTTGCTCCTCGAGACATACCTGGAGCTGCGGCCGGACGACTGGATTGCGATCAACGCCGCCAACTCGGCGATCGCGCGATGGCTTATCGGCTATGGCAAGCGGAAGGACCTCAAAATCCTTGGATTGGTGCGCCGCGCGGAGGTCTTGGATGAGGTCCACGCGGCCGGTTGCGATCTTGCCCTACTCGACGACGACGATGCGCCGGGCAGAATGGCCGAGGCGCTAGGCGCCCTCCGACCACGCTTGGCGCTGGACGCTGTCAGCGGCGATGCGAGCGGGCGGCTCGCCAGGCTCCTCGGGCAAGGTGGCACATTCGTGTCCTATGCGGCTCCAAGCTTTGCGCCACTGGCGATCAGTCCCTTCGACGTGGTCTTCAAAGATCTGACCATTCGGGGCTTCTCGATCGGCAACCCTACTTTTGCAGAGCAGCTCCCACAGGCCATCCGAGCGGCAGCGCAGATGATCGCGACCCACGAAGTGACTGTACCGATTGCGGCAATCTATCCGCTCGACGAGATCAAGGCCGCTGTCGCCCACGCACTGGAAGGCGGTAAAGTTCTGTTGGAGGTAGGGGGCGCCCGCAGCTGAAATGTGGCGGGCATCTCGCGAACCATGAATCGGAGAATCAGATGAATCAGACCATTGAATCGAAAAACAAAGCGCTTGTACTTGAAGCTTTCGACACACTGTTCAATAAGCGTGACTACGTAGCGGCAGAGCGCTATTGGTCGCCCGACTACATTCAGCACAGTGCTCATATCGCGCCCGGACGCGATGGCCTGTTCAATCTCATCAAGAGCATACCGCCAACGCTGAAGTATGAACCTGGAACGATTGTGGCTGAGGGAGACTTCGTGATTGTTCACGGGCGATTTAGCGGTTTCGGTGCTCCTGTGAATTGGATTGCCGCAGATATTGTGCGTATTCAAAACGGAATCCTTGTCGAGCATTGGGATGTGATTCAAGACGAAGCGACGCAGGAGCAGTCAAAGAGCGGGTTGCCGATGTTCGGCACAACGTTTCCTATGTAGACAATTTCGCCCATTTGGACTGCTTGATAACGCTTTACGAAAGTGTTTCGGCAGAAACAAATGAACGAGTTCTTAGCGATCGCGTTGGATGCGCATCGCGGGTTGGCTCGCTGCAGTGACAAGTTTCAGCGTTGACCACGATGTCGACGAATCGCCGGTGAACACACCGGAACGTAACCGACTTCGATAAGGAGAGCTTCAATATGCCTCTCAATGGTGAATACGAACCGAGCCCGAGCGAACGGGTTCGCCGGCAGGTAGAATTGTATGAAGCGACCAATGGCGCCGAGGGCGGCACACAAAAGGGCAAGCCGGTGATTGTGCTAACCAGCCAAGGCGCGAAGTCCGGCAAGATCCGTAAGATCCCTCTGATGAGGATCGAACACAACGGCGTTTACGCCGTAGTCGCTTCTCATGCAGGCGCACCCAAGAATCCGTTCTGGTATTACAACCTCGTCGCCAATCCGCTTGTCGAGTTGCAGGACGGCGCGGTCAAGCAAGATATGAGGGCCCGCGAAGTCTTCGGCCAAGAGAAGGCCGAGTGGTGGAAGCGGGCCGACGCCGCGTATTCGGAATTTCCCAATTATCGCGCCCGTGCAGGCCGCGAAATTCCGCTGTTCGTTATAGAGCCCGTCGAGGTTGCGCAATCCGCAAACAGACGGCAGCCGGCATGATTGAATTGGATTTAAGGATTACGGTCGGGTTTCGAGTGGAGTCGAGAAAGGAGGTGGGTATTTCGGCCGTTGGACGCAATGGGGTTTTGATAACCCACGTGCGGGGCTATCATTAGCACTACCGTTCCAGAATCTTTGTATTGTTGTCCCCTCTTGAGGCGGGGGAGCGCCAAGATTCGGATCATTCTAAGCAGATTTCGCTCGGCGTTGGTCCGGTCCGATTACCTGGCTACCTTGATAGACGAGAGATAGTAATGTGGGTGGCGCAGAACCGGTTCGATCTTTCTGAAAACGATCGCTGGGCGGAACCGTTGGACGAAAACTTGACTCACGTGTTGGCGCAAAATCTTTCGGTATTGCTGGGCAGCGATCGGATCATCGCTTATCCATGGCGGATTGACCAAAAGCCCCACTATCGGGTGGAAATCCAAGTGCTTCGGTTCGAGTCCAATTCCGCGGGAGAAGCTCAATTGACCGCGCGCTGGACGGTCATAGATGAAACTAGAAAGGAAGCACCTTACCTGAAAGAATCACGCCTGACGCGGCCAGCAAAGGAAAAATCCACCGACGCCTCCGTCGCCGCATTGAGTGAAACCGTAGCAAATCTTATCCGAGACATTGCCAAGACCGTAATCGCGATCGACCGACATCGTGAAACGTAATTCCGCGGCTCTTCCGCGAGTCGCAGGCATTCGACGTGGGGGCGGCAAAAGTGAATCGCAGTACAGTAAAACCTGTAGTTAGGCGTGCTTACCCAGGGCAGCTTTGGCCGAAACACTCGGCGTACAAACCGGGCCGGACACGCCAATGAGCGTAGCTGCCTACATCGAGAAAAATGCGGATGCCTGGAACCAGATCGTCGCGAAATACAACCTTCGATCGCGGAACCTGCGGGCGCTGGTTGGTCATGGCGACCAGCATGCCGACTTCGCCTTTGCCTACGGTGCTCCGGAAGGCCCTCGAGCTTTCGTGAGCACGATCAAGTTGCGCCAGGCTGGGTCCACAAAGACGATTGATACCGAGCAAGCGTTCCGCAACGCGTTGCACTCGCTAATCGAGCGGAAGCTGCTCCCGCCAGCAACAATTTGACTCGTCCGCAGCAAAATGTCCAGCGGCGATTTCAAAAAGGAGATTATGCAAGAACCTAAAAAAGACTCTTTCGATTTGAGCGCCACTATGACGAAATAATCGGTTCTCACAGGCCGAGAACTTCTTTTCGATTTTCGAGAACGAAATCCACGAACGCGCTGACCTTTGGCGATCGCTCGGAGTGCGCTGGCATCACTAGATTGATCGGTGTTGCAACTGTTCCCCAGCCTCGCAAAACGGGTGCGAGTGATCCTTTAGTCACCAAAGGTTCACCGATATACGTCGGCAAGAGTCCGATGCCATAGGCTGCTACCGTTGCGTCTCGAGTCACCTCAAAAGAGTTTATCTTGATGATAGGATGGATCCGCACTCTTTCCGTTTTGTTTTTTGAAACCAGAGTCCAGGTGTCATCAGGCGCAGACGACGGAAAAACAACTGCGGGATGAGCGCTTAGTTGCGCGACGTTCCGAGGAGCTTGTTTCGTTTCAAAATATGAAGGGCTTCCATACAGTTGGAAGCTTGTCTCGCCGAGCTTTCTCACTCGATAGCTCGAGCTTGGCAATCGCCCCGCTCTGATCGCCGCATCAAATCCTTCCTGAATCAGATCAACCATTCTCTCGGTTGCCAGCAGATCGAGTTTGATCTTGGGATAACGAGGTAAAAATTCTTTGACCAGACTCGAACCAAGCAAATCGCCCATTCCGGGAAGGGTCGTGATGCGCAAAGTTCCGGAAGGCTCCTGATTCAGACTTTCTTCGAAGGACGCGTGCGCGAAATCAATCTGTTCGATGATCTCACGCCACCTTTCAAAGTAGTTCTGCCCAACATCGGTGGGTCGAAGCTGTCTCGTGCTTCGATAAAGAAGAGGGTGTTTAAGCTCTCTCTCCAGCGCCGCGATTTCACGGCTCAAGGTCGATAACGGAACATTCAACGCCCTCGCCGCACCTGTGAAGGTTCCGTGTTGAAGCAGTTTTACGAAACAATAGGGGGCTCTTAAGTTCTTCATTTAGCTCAGTTTATTCCGATATTTCCATTAAAGCAATAATGTTTTCCATTTATCCCCTCTAGTAAAGAAGCGCACGAATGCCAACAATGCACTTATGACTTTACGGTCGTCGACCAACGGAGAACTTCTATGAGAACCGTTTCCACAATCGCACGATACCTGGCAGGTGTGATCTTCCTTGGTTTCGGCCTGAACGGCTTTCTGAACTTCATTCCCATGCCCCCGCCGGAGGGCATCGCGGGACAGTTTATGGGTGCCCTGTACGCCTCGCATTACCTGGTGGTGATCTTCGCGTTCCAGATCATCGCAGCGGTACTTCTGCTGGTCAACCGTTACATACCATTGGCGGTGGCCGTGCTGGCGCCGGTGATCGTCAACATTCTTTCTTTCCACGCTTTGATGGCTCCGAGCGGGCTTCCGCTGGCCCTCTTCGTGGCTGTACTGTGGGCGGTGATCTTCGTCGATGTGCGATCAGCCTTTACCGGGTTGTTCCAGTCGCGCGTGGATCGATCAAGTAAAAGATCGAGGGATTTGACGAAAGTCCCCATGAGAGCCAACTAACGCTAATTCATAGAAAGGAATACATCATGACGAGCGATCGAACGATTCTCATCACCGGAGTGACAGGCAATCAGGGCGGCGCGGTCGCTCAGGCGCTGCAGGGCACCGGGTTCTATCTGCGCGGCCTGACTCGTATGCCGGACAGCGAGCGTGCGGCGGCGCTGGCGCGCCACGGCGTCGACGTCGTCAAGGGCGATCTCGATGACGAGGCGACGCTGCGCCGTGCGTTGGCCGGCGCGTGGGGCGTCTTCGGCGTGCAGAACGCGGGGGAGGCGGGCGTTGAGCGGGAAGAGGCGCAGGGCAAGCGTCTTGCGACGCTGGCGCGCGAGGCCGGCGTCGAACACTACGTCTACACATCCGTGGGATCGGCGCACAAGCGGACAGGCGTCCCGCACTTCGACAACAAGTGGCGCATCGAGGAAACCGTGCGCGGCCTTCGCTTTCCCTCGCATGTGATCCTGCGTCCGGTGTTCTTCATGGAGAACCTGTTGGCGCCCTTCAGTCTCCAGGGCTCCACGCTGGCCTGGGCGCTCGGGTCAGCCACGAAGCTACAGATGATTGCGGTGGACGATATCGGCTGGTTCGGCGCGCGCGCGTTCACCGACGCCGCCGCCTTGAACCGCCGCGAGATCGATCTCGCCGGTGACATACGAACGATGCCGGAGGCGGCGCAGATCCTGACGGAGGCGCTGGGTCGGCCGATTGCGTTCGCGCAGACGCCAATCGAACAGGTCCGGCAGTACAGCAAGGATATGGCGGTGATGCTGGAATGGTTCGAGCGCGTCGGTTACAGCGCCGACATCGCTGGCCTGGAACGCGAGTTCGGCCGCGCGCTCACGAAGCTCCCCGATTGGGCACGCCGCCACGCGCGACCAAATGGGCAGACTCAAGGAGAGCTCTCATGAAAGCTGTCAGATTGTTGGAATTCGGTGGGCAGTTGGTGTTCGACGATGTACCGGCGCCGGCGATCGCACGCGACGAGATCTTGGTGAAGATCAAGAGCACCGCCGTCAATCATCTGGATCTTGTTAAGGCCTCCGGAACGCTCAGGCAGATACTCCCGATCGACCTGCCATGGATACCTGGTCATGAATTTTCAGGAATCGTCGAACAGATTGGCAGTGACGTTGCGGCTTATGCCCCAGGTGATGCCGTGTTCGGTACCAGCGGACTGGGCGCGTACGCGGAGTTTCTGGCTGTCAAGCCGGCGACCATTGTAAGGAAACCATCCAACCTCTCCTTTGAGGAGGCGGCATCAGTGCCGGTCGCCTCCCAAACTGCGTGGGAGGGAATCTTCACCCACGGTTACCTGGAAAAGGGACAAACGATCCTGATCCATGGTGGCGCCGGCGCTGTGGGCGCCTATGCGGTGCAATTGGCATCGCACGCCGGCGCCTCCGTCATTGCCACGGCAAGCGGTGACAATGAGGCGTACGTCAAGTCCATCGGAGCCAGCCGGGTTATCAACTATCGAGAAGCGCAGTTCGAGAGTGTTCTGCGAGAGAAGGTCGACATGGTCTTCGACTTGATCGGTGGCGATACGCAGAAACGGTCGTTCCTCGTCTTGAAGGAAGGTGGCCATCTCGTCGCTACCACCCAGCCCGTATCGCAGGAAGAGGCCGCCAGGCATCGTGTGTCTGGCGCAATGATGAGGCTCGCGCCCTCAGCGGACATGCTGGGAAAAATCGCTCGACTGCTGGAAGAGGGGACGATACAGCCAGACGTCGCGAGCGTGTACGCGCTCCAGGATGCGGCCGAGGCCTGGAAGGACATCGCCGGGAACCTGCCAGCGGTTCATGGAATGTCGCCCAGTTGGCCGGGAGCGGCAAGACGCAGGTCACACGGCAAGATCGTGCTTCGTGTGGCCTAGAGATCGCACGTACGAGATTTATCAGCAGCGCGGGGCACAACCAGGCTATCCATCATCAAGGAGCGAAGGAAACATATGATGACCATCTCCGTAATCATCGGCAGCACACGTCAGGGCCGGTTCTCCGAAAGGCCCGCTCAATGGATTCTTCAGGAGCTTGGGAAGAGAGACGCGATTGAAACGCGGCTACTCGACCTCCGCGAGTTCCCGATGCCTTTCTTCGACCAGCCCTTGCCGCCAGCTATGCCGGGCCGACCGCCCTACGAAAACGACGTAGTTAAGAAGTGGACCGGCCACATCGCGGCGTCGGATGGTTTTGTGTTCGTCACGCCGGAATACAACTACGGCCCCTCGGCGGTGCTGAAAAACGCCATCGACTGGGTTTACCCCGAGTCGAACCGCAAGGCCGCCGCCTTTGTGAGCTACGGCAGCGCCATGGGAGCACGAGCCGTCCAGCAGCTTCGCGAGACGGCAATCGAGATTCAAATGACACCGATTCGATCTTCTGTTCACATTCCAGTGGCAACCCTCTGGGCGCATTTCCAGGGTGGCGATGTGGAAAAAGGCCTAGCCGAGTTGGAAAAGCAAGCCAATGTGATGATCGACGATCTCCTCTGGTGGATGGCAGCCCTGAAGACGGCGCGCGAATCTTGATCCTGACTATACAGGCGAGGATGAGGCACGGTTTCGATGGGGTAAGAATCGTCAGTGGTGAGAGTGATGACCATCCGTCGGACGATTATTCGGGGTCTGATAAAGAATTGAGGAGACAGCCATGTCTAACAGCATATCGAACTTACTAATCCGAAATCTTCGCGACGTCTTCGGTGAAAACGACGCCAGGCGGCGACGCGCGGCCCTTGACGAGATCTACACCGAAGACGGCGTGTTCTACGACCCCACTACTGGCGTCTACCGTGGCCGCGACGAGATCGATCGCATCGCGGGCGTGATCAGGGCTACTCACCCTGACTTTCGATATCAGCCAATTGCCGCGCCCGAGGAATTGGGCAATGGCGGGCGGGTCCAATGGGTATCGGGCCGCCCTGGTGAGGCGCCAGCTTACGCCGGGACTGATTTCATCATCGCCCGGGACGGCCGGATTGCCGCCCTTTATCTCTTTTTTGACAAGCTACCCTGACGCAACTGTCGGCCGCATTCACCGGCTGAATCCCAAGTTCAACCAAGCGCGTAAAGGAGAATGCAATGAACAATCAAATCCACACTTACGAGCCCCTCACTTTCGAAAATGCAGCGCTCGTCCTCGTCGATCATCAGGTCGGTCTCATGACCGGCGTCCGTGATTACTCGACCGGGGAGCTGAAGCACAACGTGGTAGCCCTGGCCAAAGCGGCCAAGGCGCTGAAGCTCCCCATCATCGTTACCACGACGGCGCGCGACAGTATGTGGGGTCCGACGTTCCCCGAACTCGTCGAAGCGCTGCCTGGTATCGAGATCATCGACCGTTCTTCGGTCAACGCCTTTGACGACGCGCGCGTGGCTCGCGCCATCGAGGCCACCGGTCGCAAGAAGCTGATCTTCGCCGGCATCTCGCTCGAAGTCTGCGCGGCTTTTCCGGCTATAACTGCCGTGGGTAAGGGGCTGGACGCCTATGTGGCGGTCGATGCCTCGGGAACGTTCAGCGAGACTAAGCGTCAGGTCGGGCTGCTGCGCATGCTTCAAGCAGGCGTCATTCTCTCGGACTACGCGACCTTGATGGTGGAAATCCTCAAAGACAACGCGCGGCCGGAGGCCGGCGAAGTCTACGGGGCCACGGACATGCCGTGGGCAAAACTTGTCGGCCAGATCGCCCAGGCCTACGGAAAGTAAGTGGACCACTCTTTGGGGTACGCGCGAACAACGCTGACCACAGCGGGTTACAAGCCATGACTGAAACATTTGATCGTCGGCGGGGTTCAGCCGGCGCCGTTCTGGCAAACCGTCTCAGCGAAGACGGCACGCGCCGCATCCTGCTTCTGGAGGCTGGATCGGCTTATTCGCCGAACCTCTACCCGCCGGACTTGGCCAATGCTGATATTGCTGGTGGTCTGGAGGGACATGACTGGGGTACGTTGGGGCAGGCATCGACGCCCGTTCGATCAGCCTTGGGAGGTGCCAGTCCGCGTGAGGCCGCCAGACAGAACGGCCCTTGACACAGATTGGCCACGGCTGTATTATTCAGATATGAACGATGCAGTCGCGACCGCGCTAATACATGCCGCTCAGCGCGTCGAGGAGCGCCTGGAGGAGGTGTTAGCGGGGGTGGGGCTATCCTGCGCGAAATTTGGTGCGCTGGGCGTCTTAGTCGGCCAAGATCAGCCGATTAGCCTTAGCGAGTTGGCCGAGAAGCTTACGTGTGTGCGCTCCAACGTCACCCAACTGGTGGACCGACTTGAGACGGACGGTCTGGCGAAAAGGATCGATCATCCAGCCGACCGGAGGGCCGTGCGCGCGGAAGTGACCGCACTCGGACGTGAACGGCATGCCACCGGGGCGACCGTGGTCAACGCGGTGCTCCAAGATGTCGCCAAGGAGCTTTCCGCGATCGATCCCCAGGTGCTAAAACGCGCGTTGGACGGCATCCAGTAAGTTTTTTTGACCGAGTGGTTCATGTATGAATCATGCAACACTGAACCACAATCTTGAGAGGATCGCCAAGGGGTTGGCGGCGGCCGGGGCGTCGGTTGCGGTGAATTACGCCTCCGACCGGGGCGGCGCGGAAGCTGTGGTCGCGGCGATCACCGCCTCTGGCGGCCGGGCCATCGTGGTCCCTGCCGACGTTTCCAAGTCAGCCGACGTAGCGCGGCTGTTCGTCGAGACCACGGCGGTCTACGGCGCGCTAGACGTGCTCGTGAACAATGCCGCGGTCTACAAACTCGGGCCAATAGAGGCGATGACCGAGGAAGAATTCCACCGGGAGTTCAACACCAATGTACTCGGTCCGCTTCTGATGATTCGTGAGGCCGTCAAGTACTTCGGGCAGCGGGGTGGCAGCATCATCAACATCGGCTCGATGGCGTCGCAAGTGACCCCGCCCAATCTGTCGATCTACACGGCAACCAAGGGTGCCCTCGACGCAATCACAGGGGTGCTCGCAAAGGAGTTGGGGCCAAGACAGATTCGAGTGAACTCAATCAACCCCGGGGCGACGGCAACCGAGGGCGCTCGCGCGGCCGGCATTATCGGAGTCGGAAGTGATTACGAGAAGCAAATGATTGCCCTGACGCCACTCGGCCGCGTCGGGCAGCCCTCGGACATCGCGCCGATCGCAGTGTTCCTGGCCTCCGACGAGTCCAGTTGGCTGACGGGGGAGCTCATTTCGGCCTCCGGCGGCTGGCGCTAGCCTCTTCCCAAAAGAGAAACTGAATTGAGAAGTCTAAATCGCACTACAAAGGAGATTCAAATGAACAGTTCAAACAACCTGCTCGTGTTGGGTGTAACAGGACAAGTAGGAAAACTTGTCGCAAGAAATTTAAGAAGGAGTGGAGCAAACTTTTCGGTAGGCACGCGAAGGAAAGCGAACCTGAAAGAGCTCGCAGATCAATTTGGAGCATCGCGCTTTATCAATCTCGATGATCCACGAACTTTCGATGAGGCATTGAAAAACATCAGCAGCATTTTTCTAATAACCGGTTATACAGTTGACATGCTTGTGCAAAGCAAATCACTTATCGATGCGGCAAAACGTAACGGTGTAAATCATATTGTGCACCTGGGCGCATTCACGCGCGATCATGACGCCTACGCTACGGTTTTCGCCTGGCATCAGATGATTGAAGCGTATCTTCGCGCCAGTGGCGTTGCATGGACGAATTTACATCCTAACATGTTTATGCAGAGTTTTCTGTCAGTATGGTCGATCAAGGGTGGTGTATACAATGCATACACTTCCAAACCTATTGGGTTTACTGCTTTGGAAGACTTAGCAGAAGCTGCAGCCGTAATTCTCATGGAAGGCCCGGAAAAGCACAATGGAAAGGACTATTGGTTTTCGGCGGACGTGCTTACTCCGCATCAAGTGGCTGAAACTCTAACTGCGGCTACCGGCCGTAAGTTCACAGCAGCAGTTCGGAAAGCCGAAGGTTTCCAAAACGATGCCGTACAGCCTGGTTCAGCATTCGAACCAGCGTATGCAAAGGGAGGATTCGAATTGTTCGGACAGGTCGAGGACGGAAGAATGGCGTATGTTGGAAGCGTAGCAGACGATTCAAAGAAACTTCTAGGTCGCGAGCCATTGTTGCTGAGGGATTGGGCAAAATTACACGCAGATGAGCTGCTGGAAATTGCGCGCAGCTAAAAAGGAAAAGGAGAATCTATGAACATTGGATTGATTGGCAGGAGCGGAGGTCGAACCATGTTGAGATTAGAAGGCAAAGTGGCTTTGGTAACTGGGGCGTCTAAGGGCATCGGGGCGGGGATCGCCAAGGGGCTGGCCGCGGCCGGAGCATCGGTCGCAGTGAATTACGCCTCCGACCGGCGCGGCGCGGAAGCTGTGGTTGCGGCGATCACCGCCTCCAGCGGCCAGGCAATGGTGGTCCAAGGCGACGTTTCGAAGTCAGCCGATGTGGCGCGGCTTTTCGTCGAAGTCAAGGCCGCCTACGGTGCGCTCGACGTGCTCGTAAACAATGCCGCGGTCTACAAGGTAGAGCCACTGTAGAAAGTGACCGAAGAAGAATTCCACCGAGAGTTCAATACGAACGTACTCGGCCCCCTTCTGATGATTCGTGAGGCCGTCAAGTACTTCGGGCCGAGCGGTGGCAGCATCATCAACATCGGGTCGATGGGGTCACAATTGAATTCCCCTAACACTTCGATCTACACGGCAACTAAAAGCGCCCTCGATGCAATCACACGGGTGCTCGCAAAGGAGTTGGGGCCGAAAAAGATTCGAGTGAACTCGATCAACCCTGGTGCAACGGCAACCGAAGGCGCTCGCGCGGTCGGCGTAATCGGAGTCGGAAGTGATATCGAGAAGCAATTGGTTGCCATGACGCCACTCGGTCGCATCGGGCAGCCCTCGGACATCGCACCGATCGCAGTGTTCCTGGCCTCCGACGAGGCAAGTTGGCTGACGGGAGAAATAATTCTGGCCTCTGGCGGTCTGCGCTAGGCCGCCAACTGAGTTGAGAGAAGGAGATTCAACTGAACCGTTCAAGCAAAGGAGAATCTATGAAAATTGGCGTGATTGGAACTGGAGATATTGGTGCAGTGATTGTCAGAAAGTTTAGAGATGCGGGTTATCCGGTGAAAATGGCAAATGCACGAGGCCCAGAGTCACTAAAAGACCTCGCGGCGAAAACGGGAGCAATTCCGGTTTCGGTTGAACAAGTCGTTCAGGATGTCGATGTGCTCTTCCTTGTTGTTCCTCAAAAGGCGATTCCAGAACTACCGAAAGGGCTTTTAAACAAAGCAAGAAAAGAAACCATTGTTATTGATGTTGGGAATTATTATCCCTTTCGCGACGGCCGCATTGATGAACTAGAAAATGGCCTCACGGAAAGTGTGTGGGTTGAGAGGCAGATTGGGCGGCCCGTGATCAAAGTCCTCAACACGATTCCCTCAAAGGCTTTGATGGCGGCGGGACGTCCCGCTGGAAGTAGAGATCGTGTCGCTCTTCCAATTTCTGGAGACAATACCAAGGCAAAAGAAATAGTTGCTCAACTCATTGATCGAATTGGTTTCGATTCTGTTGACGCCGGAACAATTGCTGAATCGTGGCGGCAACAGCCTGGATCTCCTGTTTACTGCACCAATCCGACGAAGGAGAAACTTCGGTTGTGGTTAAAAAAAGTCGACCGTTCTTCACTTGCCGCCAACCGAGAGAAGGGATTGAAGGCATATTACCCGACAAGGGATGCGGATTACCAAGCCCAAATCGAAGCCCATCGATCGGTATTAATAAACGAATAAAACAATGAGTAACGAAGAGGGTAACAGCTGGTTAGCAGCCGCGCGGCTGAATGGTTCGACGCCTTATTAACCCGCACAGGAGAATTAAATGATCGAAGTCACCGTAGCCTACCCGGCCGGCCAAGGCCGCACATTCAACATGGACTACTACTTGAAGACCCACATTCCGCTATTTCAAAAACGAATGGGCGCGGCGATGAAAACCATTCGGGTATCATGCGGAATTGGCGGCAGTACGCCGAGGTCGCCCGCGGCCTTCGTGGCTATGGTGCACGCCACCTTCGACTCCGCTGAGGTGTTCGCAACCGCTTTTGCTCCACACGCCGCCGAGCTCCAAGGGGACGCGCCGAACTATACCAATATTCAGCCGGTGGTGCAGATCAGCGAAGTGCTGATGGGGTAATCTGCTAAACGGCTGCAATCCGGCCGTCCCGCGCGATGATGAAATCAGTACCAGCATAAGCTGGCGCCTCACCGGCCGGCCGGACACCCATCGGACGCGACTGCCGTCGCCCAACTCTTCGGGCCCGGCTATCGGCTGATATCGAGAAAAATTGAGAAATTGGGGGTCAAGTCTGGAGTTAGATAGTTGCCAGTTAGTTTTGGGGCGGGTTCGCCGGTACTTACAACAATGACTAGTCAACTCTACGGGTTGTTGCCCAAACCTGTGTAATTTATGGTGATCGATGATGCTCCAGAACTTGATTTAGATCTGCCGGCAATACCACGGCAATGACGTAGGGAACACAAAAGTACCCGCAACACCTAGCGTGAGTGCCGCTGTC
>WNFW01001995.1_pt1 | contig 13900 bp, 11 predicted proteins | sample 5400131 | NCBI WGS metagenome assembly WNFW01 (sample SAMN13153362, study PRJNA577476) | soil metagenome | isolation source: 20 cm soil or saprolite under grassland replicate 1 | place: USA:California | collected 2016-06-15 | reverse complement strand
CGCTGGGGCCACTGGTTCCTGATCTGCGGCAATCATTCGATTGAGAGCGCGGTGTTCGTTAGCTATGGAGCAGGGTTCGCGCAGTTGCTCGGCCTGGCCCACGAACCCGTCACGGACCTTCCCTGCATCGAGCAGGTCCCGGTGCCGTACCGAGCCATGTTTTCCGCAGGGTACAACCGAGCGGGCAGCGCGTCCTCGCCGGTGACGCTCGACGGCACCTTCCGCTTTGAAAAGCGTGTTGAATTATACCGCGCGGTATTCATGCCGATCATGTTGCAGCCGAACTGGTCAAAGCAGCTGATCTTCGGCTCGTTCAATCGCCGTGAGCTGGGCGCCGTCTAGCAGTGCCAGCTATACTCTCTTAGGACTGGGGAGCCGTCCGGGCAGCAAATTCGGATCCGATCCGACGCGCAACAGAAAATTCACGATTTGGCCCGTATTCTAGGCATACAAGCTGAGCTTGCTTGGAAAATGGCTATCACACATCTATCCGCCGCGCTGAAGCACACCTCCGTCCCTGAACCGCAACTTGAGCGGCGGGACGTCGAGCTCGCGATTCAGCACTGGCAGCGGAATACCTGGGGGAAGGATTGCGTCCCCCTGCTCGACACATTCGATTTTTCACCGATGAAGACCAGCTGGGGCCACCGCTTTCTGATCTGCGGGGGTCCCGCGGTGGAGAGCTCGGTCTTTGTCAGCTATGGCTCCGGGTTCGCACGGCTGCTCGGCCTCCCCGCCAAACCGGTGACGACAATCCCTTTCATCCAACAAGTACCCGCACATCATCGCGAGATGTTTTCCGAGGGTTGCAGCAAGGCGATGATGGAATCCTCGCCGGTGACGCTCGAGGGGACATTGGGTTTCGGAGCCGGGGCGCAATTGTTCCGCGCTGTGTTCATGCCGATCATGCTGCGGCCGAACTGGTCGAAACAATTGATCTTCGGCTCGTTCAATTGCCGCCCGGCCGTCCGGGGTTAAGCTCTACCCGATCTTCACGAGCGCGCCGCCATCAACCGGCAGGGCGACGCCGGTGATGAAATTGGCTTCATCCGAGGCGAGAAAGAGCGCCGCGTTCGCGACATCCCAGCCGGTGCCCATCTTGCCGCGAAGCGGCACCTTTGCATCGCGCTCGGCGGCGATTTCGGCGCGGCTGCGGTTGGAGGCGCGCGCCCGCGTGTCGACCGCCATCGGTGTATCCATCAGCCCAGGCAGGATGCAGTTGGCACGGATGCCGTAGGGCGCGTTCTGCAAGGCCAGCTGCTGCGTAAAAGCAACCATGCCGGCCTTGGTCACCTTATAAGTGACGAGCGGATAGGAGTTCTCGAACGCCGCGACCGAGGAGATGTTGACAATCGCGCCCGAGCGCTGCCGGCGCATGATCGACAGCGCGTGCTTGCACGCCATGATCGTGCCGCGCAGATTGATTGCCGAGACGCGGTCGAAAGCCTCCTCGCTCAATTCCTCGATCGGCTTGTCGCCGCCGCCGACGCTGACCCCGACATTGTTGTGCAGGATGTCGATCCGGCCCCAGCGGTCGACCGCGCTCTGCATCGCCGTGGCGAGCGTTGCCTCGCGGGTCACGTCGGCCTCGAACGCGACACATTCACCGCCCTCCTGCCTGGCAAGCGCGGCGGTCTCCTCGGCCGAGGCGAGATCGCGGTCGACGGCGAGAATGCGGGCGCCTTCCTGCGCGAAACGCAGCACCGTGGCCCGGCCGTTTCCGATGCCTTCGCCCGGGCTCTGTCCGGCGCCGATGACGATCGCAATCTTCCCTTCGAGGCGCATGGCAAGCTCCCACAGATGTTGTTCTTAGAAGGGCCGCAGGATGCCTCCGGCCAGCCGTGTTCACAAGCTGCGGACGCGCTTCGCGGTGCTGGCGAGCGGTCCGGACGATTTTCGGCGCCCGTTAATCCGAGTTTATCGAATATTCCCGATAATCCTGCAGCTTCCTTCCGCCCGAGCACGCGGAAAATTCGTTAGGGTCCGCCCTGCAGGATCACGCCTCGGGTTCATTCCTCACGACGTTTGACATCAACGCGAGCGGCGCAAACGGATGCGGACGACAGAAATTCTCCCTGAGGTCAACGTCATCGACGCGATCCTGCTGTTCCGGCGCTTCGGGATCGATGTCACTGGGATGGCGCCGGAAACCCTCAGAGAGGCTCGGCGGCAGCTGATCCATCGGCATCACCCCGATCGCGGCGGCAACCTCGATACCGCGCAATCGATCAACGCCGCCTTTGATCTGCTGAAGGATGGCGTGCCGAAATACCGAGGCAGCCCGTTCGCACTCGGTTCGTTCCGCCGCACGCATCAGAACCGGCGCGACCAACTCCTCGCCGTAAAGCTCTGTTATCCCGAATATCCCGAATGGGTATGGGCCGGCTGCTCAGGCGATGTTCCCGGCCGCGCCGATATCGCGGTACAGGATTTCACCGACATCAACTTCATCAAGAAGTCGATGTGGGAACTCTCCGGCCAGTCGGAATACGAGTACACGATTTGGGGGTTTGACGGCCGCATCTTCCGCGGCCATGTGGCGGTCTTCGGCGCGCCGAAGGCGTTCAACTACATGGCCGATGCGATGGCCACGTTTCAGACCCGGGGTAGCAACCGGTATGAATGCCGGGCCGTGTTCGTCCATGAGGAAGCGTCACGGGATCTCTACCTGATCTACGCCGATGGCAAGCATCGCGGTGACGCGCCGGTCAAGATGAAGCACTACTCCTTTAATCTTAACCCGGGAAACGACGTCGATTTTGTCCGCGAACTTCCCGATCTGCTCGACCGATTGAAGGAAGATAACCGCAGCCTGGGAGCTCGAACTGACACAGCCTCAGCGGCGTGAATTCCCCGGCTGGCCGGGCGGTGTTGCACCGCCCGGCCGTTACACGACAACTAGCGTCGGAGCGGCTCAGTAGCCCCAGCCGAGCATCGGATGATTGGTGAATTGCCCGCTTCCGCCAGCGAAGGACGGATGGCTGCTGGCGCTGGCCTGACACCACGGCGGCGACGAGCTGCCATAATAGTAGTTGTAGCCCCAATTTGCGCTGTTTCCGGGACCACAGCGCATCGCATAGCTGGGCTGATAGACGGTGCTGTACTGGGTCGTTGGAGCGGTATAGGTGCTGCTCCCGTACTCGACGATCTCGTTCCGGGGGGAATAGTAACGGGTCCGGGTCCGGACAGGGGTCGTCGTGAAATAATCGTCGGTGGTCACGACCCTGGTCGTCCTTGTGACTGCCCGGCGGGTGGTTCGAAGCGCGTGATGCCGGGCGGTCGAGCATCCCCGCATCACCGCATGATGGCCAGCGGAGTCGGACAAAGACTCTCGGAAACATGTCCGCGCTTGCGCCGGGGGCGGCGAGGCCAGACCGACAGCGAGCGCGCCAACGGCGGCCGCGAGTGCGATAGATTTCATTCACGTCTCCTGCTCACAAACGCCGGCGTTGCATAACGCCGGCCTTTCTGAAAAACAGGTCTGAGCTTCACAAGGGCTCAGATCGCGCCTTACGGTTGAACATGCCTGCCGGATCGGGAATAGCGCTCGATTTCCAGCGACCCGGGGCTCGGGCATAAGGACATGCCTGCATTCGATATTCTGAATGATGTTCAGGGTCGCGCGGCCCGGACGGCTGCGGTAGCATGTCGCAAGATCACTTCATCCGGAGGATATCCCGATGACCCGCGCCTACAACGTCGTGGACGCCGACGGCCACATCCTCGAGCCGCTCAGCCTGTGGGACGAATATATAGATCCGGGGTTCCGCGAGCGTCGGCCTCGGTTCGTCATCGACGAGAACGGCAAGGAGCGGCTTAGCGTCGAGGGCAAACTGCTCGGCAATCCGCGCGGGATCGGCAGCCTGGGCGCGGTCGGGGTCCGGCAGGGCGCGGTCAAGCTCGACAGCCTCAAATACGCTGAAGGAAAGAAGGGCGGGTTCGACCCGCACGCCCGCATGATCGATATGGACGCCGACGGGATCGACGCCGCTTTCCTTTATCCGAGCCTCGGCTTGTTCGCCGGCGCCGTCGAGGATCCTGAACTCGCCGCAGCGATGTGCCGCGCCTACAATCGCTGGCTCGCCGATTACTGCAAGCCCTACCCCGATCGGCTGTTTGGGGTCGCGATGCTGCCGATGCAGTCGGTCGAGCTCGCGATCGAGGAGATGCGGTACGCGCGCGAAAAGCTCGGGATGCGCGGCGGTTTTCTGCGACCGAACCCGTATCACGGTAAAAAGATGATCAACGACCGGATGTACGAGCCGTTCTGGACGATGGCAGAGGAGCTCGACTTTTCGATCGGCTTTCACGAAGGCTCGACCAATGCGATGCCCACGGTCGGCGTCGACCGTTTCGAAGGAGACCGTGCGGCGCGCCACATGATTTCGCACACGATGGAGATGATGCTGGCGGCGATGGCTGTGATCTGGGGTGGCGTTGTCGATTGCCACCCGCGTCTGCGCGTCGCGTTTCTCGAATCGGGCGGCGGCTGGATGGCGCCGTGGCTCGATCGCATGGACCGGCACTTCGACGATCACGGGTTTAACGATACGGCACCGAAGACGCGTCCAAGCGAACTCTTCCAGCGCAATTGCTGGATCTCGTTCGAGCCGGTGGAGAGCAGCATTGCCGCGTTGGCCGACTATATCGGGCCGCACAAGATCATGTGGGCGACCGATTATCCGCATCAGGACGGCTTCTTTCCCGGAGCGCCGCAGATGGTCCGCGACCGGCTCGGGCCGTTGTCGCCCCAGGCCAAGCACCAGGTGTTGGCCGGTGGCGCCCTGGGATTTTACGGCATGAACTGAGGCGAGCGGTCGCGTCTCGGCTTAGGGTTCATCTCGGCGATGGGAAGAAAAGCATGAGTGCCTCACAGACGGCAGCGGGTTGCGCCAAGGCCGCCCCAGTCTTGGATTTTGATGCCGTGATCATCGGCGCCGGCGTCTCCGGCCTGTATCAACTCTACAGGCTGCGCGAGCTGGGGTTGCGGGCACGCATACTCGAAACCGGCAGCGGTGTCGGTGGCACCTGGTACTGGAACCGCTATCCCGGCGCCCGCTTCGATTCGGAAAGCTATACCTACGCCTATTCCTTTTCGCAGGAGCTGCTGGAGGAATGGAACTGGGCTGAACGTTTCGCGGGCCAGGCCGAAACCGAGCGCTACCTCAATCATGTCGCGGACAAGTTCGATCTGCGCCGGGACATCCAGTTCAACAGCCGCGTCGCCGCCGCGTCTTACTACGAGGAAACGCGCAGCTGGGACGTCGCGCTGGAGGACGGCCGCCGGTACAGCACGCGGTTTCTGATCACCGCCATCGGCGTCCTATCGGCGGCGACGATGCCGCGCATCGCCGGGGTCGAGAGTTTCCGGGGACAGTCCTTTCATACGCATTACTGGCCGAAGGAGCCGGTCAGCTTCGAGAGCAAGCGCGTCGCGGTGATCGGCACGGGCGCCACCGCGGTGCAGGCGATCACCGAGATCGCCAAGACCGTCGGCCAGCTGACCGTCTTTCAGCGCACCCCAAATTGGTGCGCGCCGCTGCACAACGCCAAGATCGGCGAGGACGAGATGCGCCGGATCCGGGCCAGCTATCCGGAGATCTTCGCGCGCTGTAACGAGAGCCCCGGCTGCTTCATTCACAAACCCGACCGGCGGCGCACGCACGAGGTCAGCCCTGAGGAACGCGAAGCCTTCTGGGAGAAACTCTATGCCGAGCCGGGCTTCGGCATCTGGCAAGGCAATTTCCGCGACATCCTGACGGACCGCGGGGCCAACGCGCTGATCTCGGACTTCATCGCGCGCAAGATCCGTCAGCGCGTCAAGGACCCGGTCATCGCCGAGAAGTTGATCCCGAAGAACCACGGCTTTGGCACCCGGCGGGTGCCGCTCGAAAGCGGCTACTACGAGGTCTACAACCAGCCCAACGTTAAACTCGTCGACATCAATGAGACGCCGATCGAGCGGATCATCCCGACCGGCATCAGGACGAGCGATACCGAATACGAATTCGACATGATCATCTACGCGACCGGCTTCGATGCGATCACCGGTACGTTCGACCGTATTGACATCCGTGGCATCGACGGCGTGTCGCTTAAGGATAGGTGGAAGGATGGGCCGCAGACCTATCTTGGCGTGCTGATCGAAGATTTCCCCAACATGCTGATGGTGATGGGGCCGCATGCCGCGCTGGGCAATTTTCCGCGCGCGGTCGAATACAACGTCGACTGGGTGACCGGTCTGATCCGGCATGCGCGCGACCGCGGCGTGACCCGGATCGAGGCCACGGCCGCGGGGGTGGCTCAGTGGACCGACCACGTCAAGGCGAGTGGCGAGGGATTGCTGTTCAACGAGATCGACTCGTGGATGACCGGGGTCAACCGCAACGTCGAGGGCAAACAAACCCGCAAGATCATGCGCTATAGCGGTGGCCATCCCACGTTTCGCGAGCACTGCGATGCCGTCGTTGCAGAGGGGTACCGCGAATTGGCGCTGGTTTAGGGCGCCGCAGTCCCAGCAGAAATTTGCCGTCATGCGGGTGCTGTGAAAGCCATTTCCGGCCCGCCTGCAGATAACAAGCGGAGGAGCATTCCATGAATGTCGGCATGATGATGGTGTTCGCCAGCTACGGCTGGGAGAACTGCTCCGATGCGCGGGTGTGGGATGAGGAGATCCGGCTGGCGCGACTCGCCGCCGATCTCGGCTTCGACTGCCTGTGGTCTGCCGAGCATCATTTCAACGACTACTCGTTCGTGCCTGACAATCTGCAGCTGATGACGTATTTGACGGCGCTTTGCCCGAACGTCGATCTGGGCACCGCGGCCGTTATCCTACCCTGGCACGACCCGCTGCGCGTCGCCGAGCAGGCGGCGGTGCTCGACATGCTGAGCAAGGGGCGGCTGCGCCTTGGTCTGGGACGCGGCTTGGCCCGGCGTGAGTTCGCCGCGTTCCGCCTCAGCATGGATGAATCGCGGGAACGCTTCGACGAGGCGGCGCCGATGATCGTCAATGCGTTGAAGACCGGCTTCATCGAGGGCGACGGCAAGTTCTACAAGCAGCCGCGCATTGAGATCCGGCCGCGGCCGCAGCATTCCTTTGACGGGCGCATCTATGCCGTCGCGTCAAGCGAGGATTCGATCGAGTCCGCCGCCAAGCTCGGCGCCCATATCGTCATGTTCGCCGACCGCCCGTGGGAGATGCGGCTGCCGGCGATCGAGCGCGGCCGCGAATTGCACCGCAAATACCACGGGACCGAACCGCCGCACGTGATGCTGACCGAGTTCTGTATCTGCGGCACCAACCTTGCCGAGACCGAGGAAGAGGCGCGCCGCTATCAGGGGAAATTTGTCGAAAGCAATTTCTACCACTACGAATTTCTGGGCGAGCACTTCAAGACAGTGAAGGGCTATGACGCCTATCAGCAGAAGGCAGAGATTGCGCGGAAAGGCGGCCTCGACGGCGCGGTAAACGGCTTTATGCAGGCAGCCAGCTGGGGCACCCCCGACAAGATCCTGCGCGGCCTCGAAGCGCGCCGGAATATCATCGGCAATTTCGAACTCAATGTCGCTTTCCGCTTTGGCGGCACGCCTCACGAGGTCGCCGAGCGAGGCCTGAAGCTCTTCGCAAAAGAGGTGCTGCCGGTGCTGAAGTCATGGTCTTCCACCAAGGTTCGGGAGGCGGCGGAGTGAACAGCTCATCTGAGCGATCCGAAATGTCGAAAACGACCGCCGAGCCCGCGAGGTTCGACGCGATCATCATCGGCGCAGGAGTCGGCGGCCTCTACGCGATCTACCGTCTGCGGAAGCTCGGCCTCAGAGTGCGCGCCTTCGAGGCCGCCGGCGGGGTCGGCGGCACCTGGTACTGGAACCGCTACCCCGGGTGCCGCTGCGATGTGGAGAGCATGGAGTACTCGTATGCCTTCTCCGATGAGCTGCAGCAGGAATGGCATTGGCCCGAGCGCTACGGCACGCAACCCGAGATCCTGAAATACATCAACCATGTGGCCGACCGCTTCGACCTCAGGCGCGATATCGAGTTCAACACGCGGGTGACGGAGGCGGTCTTCGACCGCAAGACAAGCACATGGACGGTGACGACCGACAAGGGTCATACCGCGACCGCCCGCTTTTGCATTATGGCGACAGGCAATCTTTCGACACCGCGAAAGCCGAATTATCCCGGCCTGGCGAGCTTCGAGGGCAAGTGGTACCACACCGGTTTATGGCCACATGAAGGGGTCGATTTCACCGGCTTGCGCGTCGGCGTGATTGGCACCGGCTCGTCAGGTGTCCAGTCGATACCGATCATCGCAAAGCAGGCAAAGCATCTTTACGTCTTTCAGCGGACCGCCAATTTCAGCCTGCCGGCGCGCAATGTGCCGCTCGACCCTGCGAAGGAGCGCGCCCACAAGAATGAGTATCCCGAGCGCCGCCGCGCCGCGTTCGATACGCCGTTCGGAATCGCCGGCTACCCCGCACCCGTAAAGTCGGCCCTCCAGACAACCGAGGACGAGCGGCTGCGCGCCTACGAAGCGAAATGGGCGGAAGGCGGCAGCATCAGTTTTCTGTATTCGTTTACAGATTTGCTGCTCAACAAAGAATCCAACGAAACGGCAGCGGAGTTCGTGCGCCGAAAAATCCGCGCTACTGTCAAGGATTCCCGAACTGCAGAGCTGCTGTGCCCCGATGATCATCCGATCGGCACGAAGCGGCTCATTCTCGATACCGACTATTATGAGACCTACAACCGCGACAACGTCACCCTGGTCGATATCAGAAGCAAGCCGATCAAGGAAATAACGCCCACCGGATTGCGCACGGCCGATGCCGAATACGCGCTCGATGCGATCGTCTTTGCGACCGGCTTCGATGCCATGACCGGCGCGATGAAAGAGATCGACATTCATACCGATGCAGGAATGTCGATCAGAGAGAAATGGGAAGACGGTCCGCGCACCTATCTCGGCATCATGATCGCCGGGTTTCCGAATCTATTCATGATCACCGGCCCGCAAAGCCCGGGCGTCAAAAGCCAGATGATTTTGGCTTGCGAGCAGCACGTCGATTGGATTGCCGATTGCCTGCAGTACATGCGCAACCGAGGATTTTCGCGCCTCGAAGCAGAAGAACAAGCCGAAGGCGCTTGGGTGCAGCACAACAACGAGGTCGCGGACCGTACGCTCTATCCCTTAGCGAACTCGTGGTATGTCGGCGCCAATATCCCGGGAAAGCCTCGCGTCTTCATGCCGTATGTCGGCGGCATGACCGCCTACAAGAAGAAATGCGACGATGTCGCGGCGAAGGGCTATGAAGGTTTTCGTTTCGGTGGCGGCGGTGAAGCGCAACGGTTTGCCGCCAATTGATGGCGCTCCATTCGCGGCAGCCTGACAGCAACACGCGCGGTTAGTCATTGCGGTTGCCCCAACGACCAAAGGGGGCGACGATAGCCTAATATCTCGGCAACCCGGCGAAGCTCGGGAAAAAGACATTCGGCAAAAATCCACAGGGAGGAGGCCGGCATCATGACGACCAGGCATCCCGCGCGCACCAACTGGTCTCGCCGCGATATCCTTCGTGGTGGTAGCGCAGCCGCGTTGATGGGGGCTTACGGTTTCGCGCCACGCTACGGTCTCGCCGCCGATATTCCGACGGAGTACGACGGCTCGAAGTTTCAGATGGCGGCGCCGGAGCCCAATCCAAAGTCGGGAGGGGTGTTGCGCTACGGCATCCTCAATCGCCCTCCGCATTTTGACGTGCATCAATCGGGCACTGTCGGCAACATCGGCACTCAGGGCTGCATGTTCGACAACCTGATCCGGCGTGATCCGCGCGACAGCGGCAAGACGATCGTCCCCGATCTGGCGCATAGCTGGGAGATCGCCAAAGACGGCAAGGCCTACACGTTTCACCTGCGCCAGGGTGTCCTGTTCCACGACGGGACGGATTTCACATCCGCTGATGTAAAGGCGACCTTCGACCGCATCGTGAAGCCCCCGTCGGGCGTCAGCATCCCACGCACGCCGCTGTTCAGGGCGGTCAGCGAGATCAACGCGCGCGACAAGTACACCGTCGAATTCAAGCTGGCCGCGCCGCGCTCCATCAATTTTATGATGTCCGCCTTCGCCAGCGGCTGGAACGTGATCTTCAGCAAGAAGGCGCTGGAAGAGAATAATTACGATTTACGCAGGATCCTCAACATCCCCGGGACCGGCCCGTTTAAGACGAAACGCCGGGTCGAAAACGAAATTTGGGTGATGGAGAAAAACCCGAACTACTGGAACAAGGGCCTGCCGTACCTCGATGGCATCGAAGTTTACCACCTCTTGCCATTTTCGCCGGACCTTGGGTCGGCGATTCTGTCGGGCAGAGTGGATTACGCCCGCGCGCTCGACCCGGTTACCGCCCGCAAGGCGGCGGCAATTTCTGAGCTCTCGACCGCGAAATTTTACCAGAGCGTCATTCACGCCACCTGGCTGAATGCCAAACGAAAGCCGTTCGACGATCCGCGCGTCCGGCGCGCCATGCATCTGCTGTTCGAGAAGCAGGTCCTGGTGGATGTCGTAAAGGATGTCTCCCCACTGATGACAGGAGGATTCATCTATCCGTTTTCCGAGTTCGCCACGCCCAAGGACCAACTCGTCAAACGGGTTGGCTATCAGGAGGATTCCGGCGCCGCGATCAAGGAGGCGAAATCCCTATTGGCCGCCGCCGGCCAGAGCAGCATGCGGCCCCTGGATTTCATGGTGCGGGACCTCAACCATCACAAGCTCTTTGGCCAGGCCATCCAGGCGATGTTGAAGGAGGCGGGTATTCAATCCGACCTGCGGACGGTTGTTGAATCGGTTTGGTTCGGTGACGCGGCGGCCGGCAATTACGATCTGGCGGTCGGCGCCATCGTCTCGACTCTGCTCGACCCTTCCGATTACTTCAACGCCTGGTACCGCACCGATGGGCCGCAGAACTACTCGTTCTGGCACAATGCCGACTTTGACAAAGTGGTGGATCAAATCGATCTCGAAGTCGACCCCGGAAAGCGTCTGGCGCTGGTTCGACAAGCTGAGGATCTCATGGAGCAGGATCCGCCGTTAGTGCCAGTCGCATGGGAAAATATCCTCGATGTCTGGTACAAATACGTGAAGGGCCACAATCCAAAAGACTATTTCGGCATTTACGACGTGGTCCGGTTCGACACGTTCTGGCTCGATAAGACCTGAGCAGAGCTCGGCAGTTCGGGCGCGAACGGTTTTTCAGCTTCAGGGCGGCGCCAAGCAGAGCACAAAATCCATCTCGATCTGCGCACCGCGGGTCAGGTGGACGGTGCCGATGCAGCTGCGGGCCGGCAGCCGGTCAGCCGGGAAGAACCCGGCATACGCCGCATTCATGCGCTCGTAGAGCCGGGAATACTCGACCAGCGACACCCGTACGGAGACAACATTGCGCTTGTCGAGCCCGGCTGCAGCGAGCAGCGTTTCGAGATTAGCGAAGATCTTTCGGGTCTGCCGCTCGACGCCCTCGGGGAGCGGCACGCGATCATCCTGCAGGTCGATCGGCGCGAGTCCGGAAATAAAGCCCCAGCCGCCGGCAATGACGATGTCGCTCGCGAGCTTGGCGCGAATCCCTTCGGGATTGATGGACAAATAAGGCATCGGCGGGCAGCTCAGCTAACCAGCTCACCCTGTAGCAGATGACGGATCCGATCGCCGGCGACGCGCTCTCGCTCGACGGGCGACAGGCTGTCGGTGTCGATCACGATCTGCGCGGCGGTTCTGCCGAACTGCTCGAGGCTGGCGAGATCGCCGATATTCGATTGCGAGGGCAACCGGAACACCAGCTCGTGGTTGTAGGTGCGCACGGCGCCGTCCGAGTAGAGACGCGGGATCGCCGGGACGTCGCCGATCCTCACAGCCTCGATAGCCCGGCCAAGCATCCGGCGAAACATCACAATGCCGCGATCCGTCGCCGCGAGATGCTCGTTCTTGCGGTTGGCGATCGCGCCTTGGCTGACCAGCGCGTCGTAATCGCCGGGCTGACGCTGCCGCTCCCTATAGGGACGGTCGGCGGTCTGGCCGATAAAGTTCATCCGGTCGACGCCGTATAGCGACGGATCGATCTCAGCGATCTGGGTGGTATGTGCGTTGCTGTGAACAAAGCCGATGTAATAGGAGCTGCGCTCATCGATTGGCACCACCCATCGGGTCAGCGAGCAGGTAATGTTAAAGCACTCCTCCTCGCCGGGGTTCTGGCCCGAAGCGAATTGCCCGATATTCGGCAGAATGATGTCGCTGGCGCGAATGAACACGTTCTCTTTGATGCGTCGGGTGGCCATCGACAAGAAGCCGAGCGGCGTCTCGACAAAATCGAGCGCAGGTAATACCGCGAAGGCCGGCGAGAATTGGGCGCCGCTCGAAATCGCGTGCAGATAGGCGTTATGGATGGGATCGCAGGCGTTCTCGACAATCTGTAGCCAGTTGCACGGCAAGGTCATCTTGATCGGGATCAGCCGGTTCCCGGGGGGATGCGTGAACGTGTCGAGCTCGGGGAAGACCGGCATTTGCTCCGGCGGTCCCATATACGCGAAAATCATTCCCTGATAGGCGCGTACGGGATATGCGCCCTGGCAGAAGCTGTAGCGGCCGAGATTGGCTGCCGGCTCGGCGCCGGCGGCGATCAGCGTTCCGTCGCAGCCAAAGTGCCAGCCGTGATAGCAGCACATGATGCCGTGCTCTTGCACGATCCCGTATTCGAGCGAGGCGCCGCGATGGGCGCAGGCCTGGTGCAAGAGGCCGATCTCGCCGCTGCGATCTCGAAATATAACAAGGTCCTCACCCAGCAGCCGCAACGCGATCGGCAGGTCCTCAAGCTCCGACTCGATCATGATCGGATGCCAGTAGCGCCGCAGATACTCGCCACCGGCGGTGCCCGGCCCGACCTCGGTCAGCGGACTCGGCTCGAACGCCGCCGGCCGATTGTAATAAGCGCTGTAGCGGCCGGTGCGGCTCTGCCGCGGTTGGTCGTGCATCGTATGATCCCGCCTTGAGCTTTCGTCGGCTGGCATCATACAGCGCTAAGGCGTTCAGAAAAACGACTGGGCGACGGCGTGCGGCTGCTTACGCGGATGGGAGGGTATTTACGAAAAACAGGCAGGCAAACTGCTCTGTTCATCTCTAAATGGTTGCAAATATTGGGGCGAGTGATGGGGCTTGAACCCACGACATCCAGATCCACAATCTGTTTTTGAGCGGCGAACCCGGCTAACCTCGGACTACCCGGATCGGGCAAATTCACCTGGAATATCTGATCGGCTGCTTCCGGTTTTGCCCCGAAGCCGCCCTCCGCTGCAGCTCCCTGCAACTGCGACTCGGGCCGAAAGTGGTCATTGGCCAGTCTCGAGCAGGTCGCAGGCCAAGCGGCTCTACAGCTCGATCAGTGAATTATGACGATGCGCACCTCGCCGCAACGCCGGGTGACCGTCGCAGCAACTTCTTCGCCGGAGCGATGCAGCAGAACATCGGCCTCGGCATCGCCGAGGCGCAGCCCGCGCACATGCAGGTGATCGAGAAACGCGGGGAGCATCGGATGCTCGAAGCGGATCTCGCGCGCAACCGGATCGAATTGCAGCCCGAGGCTCGCCTGCACCAGCGCGAGGACGGCGGCGCTCGCCCAGGCCTGCGGCGAGCAGGCGACCGGGTACATCGTGGGGCCGGTGCGGCGCCTCGCAAAGCCGCAGAACAACTCAGGCAGGCGCCGCGGCTCCCAATATGACGCGGCGTTGAACATCCCGGTCAGGATCCGCAGCACCGGCTGCTTGAAATCGTAGCGCGACAGCCCGAGCGCGATCATCGCGTTATCATGCGGCCAGACGGACCCGTTGTGATATGAGATCGGGTTGTAGCGCGCCGCC
>WNFW01012392.1_pt1 | contig 13901 bp, 11 predicted proteins | sample 5400131 | NCBI WGS metagenome assembly WNFW01 (sample SAMN13153362, study PRJNA577476) | soil metagenome | isolation source: 20 cm soil or saprolite under grassland replicate 1 | place: USA:California | collected 2016-06-15 | reverse complement strand
CCATCGCACGCGGGCGCGCGATCGTCACCCTCGCGCTCGGCGAGGAGGGCGACGAGTGGGATGCGGCGCGGCTCACGACGCGGGCGCAAGGCGGCACGCTCAGCGGACGCAAGCCGCTGGTTCCCTATGCCGCCGTCGCCGACGCGATTCTGGTCGCGGCAGCGGACGGCGACGGCCCGGGCCTCTGGCTCGTCGAGGGCGGCGCGCGCGGGCTCGGCGTGACGCCGCTCAAGGGGACCGACATGACCCGGCGGGTCGCGGCCGTCGAGCTCGAGGCGGCGCCGGCGACCAAGATCGCGGCGGGTCGCGCGGCGATCGACCGCGCGCGCGACGCGGGGCTCGTCCTCCTCGCGGCCGACGCGTACGGCGGTGCCCGCCGGTGCCTCGACATGACGGTCAAGTACGCGCTCACGCGCGAGCAGTTCGGCCAGCCCATCGGCGCCTTCCAGGCCGTCAAGCACCAGCTCGCCGACCTCGCGGCCGACCTGGACCCGGCGCTCTCGCTGTGGTGGTACGCGGCGCATGCCTACGACCACATCCCCGAGCGCGCCGAGCGGCACGCCGCGATCGCCAAGGCGCACCTGACCGACCTCTACGACCGCGCCACCCGGGTCGCGACCGAGCTGCACGGCGGCATCGGCTTCACCTGGGAGTACGACCTCCACCTGTGGTTCCGCCGCGCCGTCTTCGACCGCGCCTTCCTGGGCGAGGCGACCTACCACCGCCTGCGCGCCGCCGACCTCGCGGGCTGGTAGCGTCAGGCGGCCGCGCCGTCCACCACCGTGCCGTCCTTCAGCGTGACGATCCGGGCGGCGTAGCCCGCGGCGCGGGCTTCGTGCGTCACCAGCACCACGGTGCAGCCGCGCGCACGGTTGGCGTCGCGGATGAGGCCGAGGATCTGCTCACCGCTGCGCGTGTCGAGGTTGCCGGTCGGCTCGTCGGCGAGGATGAGCACGGGATCGATCACCAGCGCGCGCGCGATCGCCACGCGCTGCATCTCGCCGCCCGAGAGCTCGTCGGGCCGATGCCGGCGCCGGTGCCCGAGCCCGACCAGATCGAGCGCCGCCCCCACGCGGTCGCGCACGTCGCGCGGGCGGCGGCGGTCGAGGAGCAGCGGCAACGCCACGTTCTCCTCGGCGGAATAGGTGGGCAGGAGGTTGAAGAACTGGAACACGAAGCCGATCTTCCGGCGCCGGAAGATGGTGATCTCGTCGTCGCTCATGCGCGAGATGGGCGTCCCCTCGATGACGATCTCGCCCGCCGTCGGCAGGTCGAGGCCGCCCATCAGATGGAGCAGCGTGCTCTTCCCCGAGCCGCTCGGCCCCATGATCGACACGAACTCGCCCGCCGCGATGTCGAGGGTCACGCCCGCCAGCGCGCGCACCTCGGCCTCGCCCTGACGGAACACCTTGTGCACGTCGCGGACGGAGATCATGGTTGACGGGCAACCGCCGAGAAGTCGAGTGGTCGCACGTGGACTCGAACCACGGACCTCCTGCACGTGAGTCCGTACACCACGGGAAGCGGTCTGTCACGGCATGACACGGACGGCTCTTCAGGCGGGGCCCAGCAGGCCGGAAACAAGCGCGCCGCGCTCCGAGAGGATGTACCGCCCGTAGGCAACCCGGTGAGACGCACCCGCCCATCGCGCGTCGGAATACGGCGCGCGTCCCGGATGACTCGGGTCACGTTCAGGTAGGCGTGCACCTGCTCTCGGGCAGCCCGCCGCGGGCGCCGACGCTCTCGTCGCGGGCTCCGCGATCTTCGAGTCTCCTCGACTACGGGGCGACCATTCCGGGCGCTCCGCGGCCGCCGAGACGGGGGGGCACATGGCCGGCGCCTGGGAGGCCGGCGACCGGCTCACGAGAAAGGCCCGGGGGGACGGGCCGCCCGCCCTCCTCTTCGGATCGGATAAGGAACCGCTTCGGTTCGTTCTCGAAGTCCCTTTAACTTCCAGGCGTTAGCTCCTTAGACGATCCGGGTTCAGGGCCCGCAACATTCTGAAGTAACCGTGCCCCGTCTGCGACACCGAGTCCCGTGCATGCATCCCATCCGGGCATCGCCGTATACTTGCCATTCAAGTTCCCTTCGATGTCGTTGTTCCCTGATGTGATGTCCCGGAACGCGTTGGCGGCCGCTCCATATAACTGCGGATTCAGGAAGCCCGCGGTCGTCCCGGGGTTGTTCGCGAGATCCTCGTTGATGAGCGCGATCAGACCCGCAACGAGCGGAGCCACAGCACTCGTCCCGCCGATCGTGTTCACTTTCCCGCCGACAACGACGCGGTAGCCGGTCATCGGGTCTGCGTTTCCAGCCAGATCCGGAACACCGCGTCCCGCCGTGTTCTTTGGTGACCTCGGCACGGACGCGTTCTGCTGATACGGGGGAAGCGGGAAGGCCGTGCTGACGCCCCCGCCACCCGCCCCCTGCAAGCGGCCTTCGTTCCAGACCACCTCACTCAGCACGGTCCCCTGTGAGGCGACGAGCTTCGTGCCGCCACAGGCGAGGGCGAATGGGCTCGAGGAGGGGAAATCGGCATGTGGGATTCCATCCCATGCGGGATTGCCGTCCGATCCGTCCCCCATGTCGGCGGATCCGTCGTCACCCGCAGCGCAGCAGACCGTCACCCCGAGTTGCGCTGCATCCCGCATGGCCTGGTGCAATCCTTGGATGAATTGGTCATCCACTTGACCCATCAGGTCCTCCGGTCCGCCCCAACTGATGGACACAACCGAGGGCTGGCGCTCGGCGTCATGAATGGCGGTGTTGAGGGCGTCGATAAAACCATTCGTCGTGTTCGGCGCGAAGTAGACCGCGATCGTTGCCCCCGGAGCCACGGCGCCGGCCACTTCGATGTCGAGCGTCACCTCGTCATCGCCGCCGGGATCGGGTCCGGGGACATTGGCGCCCCCGTCCACGCTGACCGGCGCCCGGAGATCCGACGCTCGATAGCCCACGCCGCTCGGGTTCCCCGCCTTGTTCGTATCGTTGAGCTCGATCAACGCAACGCACTGCCCCCTCCCCGTGAGTCCCGAGGGAAAGTTGTAGAGCCGGGCGATTTCAGGCGCGGTGAAGGTTCGGGCCGGGGCGGTCCGCCGCTTCTGGGCGGTTGCGCCCCTGCCACTCCACCTTTGCCCCTTCGCCGGACGGGGCCGCCGACTGTGGGGCTTCGCCACGGGCCGGTTATCGAGGCCGTGCACCCCCACGATCACGTCCTGCAGCTCCTTCGGCACATAAATCGGTCCGGTGCGCCCTCGATATTTCAGCGCGCGGCCTTTCGCGTACTGTCGGAGTTTCACACCGAACGCGGCATTGAAGCTCCCCACACTCCCTTTCAGACGCACCGTTCCTTGACCGATGTTCGAATCGGTGACGACGAGCCCATGTTCGTGGGCAAACGCCTCAATCCGCGCGACGTCTGCCGGATTCGCGCCGAACCGTTTGGTGAACTCCTCCCGACTCAATGCGGGCGCACGCTCGCGGGGCTTCTGCGCTCCCATCTGCATCAAGTCCTCGTCCGATATCCTGGCCTGACGCCGGAGGCGAATTGTAATCTCGATATGCTCCTTGGGATCAACGGCAGCCGTGACTTTTGCCCCAGGCACCGGCTTTCGATCACTGCCACGTAAGCGGACGCCGCGCTGCTTTGCCATGGAGTCTCCTCTCCTCAATGGACGAATACGTTACTACGGATGGACAAGCAATTTGAAGGTACCCGTACGCGCTCTGGAGCGTGACGATGTCCAGAAGTACTCTGCGGTAGCCTTCGGGTTGGCTCATTGAGATGGCCTTTGACAGGTCGACGACAGCGTTCAACTCGCAACGACTTTCCGCCGTCCACATAGGCATCTGCGATCTTCTGCGCCGCAATCGGTACAGCGGCTGCAAAGACGGCGCTGTCTACCATGAGCACGCCGTTGACGATTCGCGCCTGCGTCCGTCTTCCGCCTTGGCCGCGCCCGGCGTTCGCCGTGCTACTCCGAGCCCAGGCGACACGAGTGATCGGGCGCCAGGACCTGATCGACGTTCCATCGGGCGTCAGGCTGGCCATTCTCCAACGCCGTCTTATCCGCCTCTGAAAGCCTGGGGAAGAAGTCGAGCCCTGTCTCGTCCTCGATGTGCTTCACGGTCGTGACAAACGTTCTTACCGCTTCGCGGCGGCGCCGCTCGCCCTGGGTCATCTCGATGGCAATCGCCGCCGGATGCCCATCGTCGTTCACGACGACGATCTTGTAGAAGGCGTTTGGGACCTGAACACCGCAGTTCATGCTGTCGGGGGTCGAATCGAAGACCGGCCCCGTGATCGTCCACGTCCGTTGGAAGCGCTGTCCGTAGTCTTGCGACTCGATCTTCTCGAAGCCCTGCCAGGCTCCCTCGTTGAGACAGGCCGCTTGCGGGCAGACGTTCGACATCTTGAACGTGTCCAATTGGGCCGTTTGCCCGTAGCGTCCGTCGATGGCTGAATTCGGGGCATTGTGCCCCTTATCGAACGGATTCGTCTTGCCCTTCGCCACCCGGTAGCACTGCTGATCGACTTGCGCCGTCGTATCCTCGTCCACGGTGAAACTCCCTGGCCGAGGGTCGTGGTTCTCGGGATTCATTGGGAAGAGGTGATAGGCGACCCACAACGGATCACGGCGGGTTTCCGAATATCCAATCGCAAACTCGTGCTTCTCTAAGACCTCGAACTGGCAGTCCGGTCGCCGGCACGTGGGATAGCCAGCGAAAGCGTTCCAGCCCTCGCCCGTTGGGCTCGCTCCGGCCGAGCCGTCCCCTCCTCGGCCGCCACTGCTACCCGAATCAGGCACCACCTCGGTGGACCGCTTGCTGACGAAGCCATCGGTGCCGTCGGAGAGCGAGACTTCCCACCACTGTCTCTCTGCGCCGCGGACCGTGGCGTGGTCCCCAGGGTTCAGGGTGCCGACCGGCCTACTGTGCGAGTCGGGGTCTGCTCGAACAGTAACGGCGCGGTCGCCCTTCGGCGATACCTCCTTCGCGAGGGCGGGAACCGCAAGGACCGTCAAGATGGGCAAGGCCACGGATCGAACCAGCCTGAAGCCCAAACCCATGGTGGGGCGGTGCCGTGGCCCGCCGCCGGCTTCTACCCGCGGCATCTGGTGCGCCTGCACGTCGCGCCGACCGCCCCCGAGGGTCTGGCAATCATGCCGCGGAGCCTGCCCTCCCGCGCGACGTACCGCCGCGCGGCTCCGTGAGCGTGCCCGTCCCGCTGAAGGCACCCCTCGTCCTGCGTGACGGAGGGCGAAGCGCGACTTCACGCTCGAGCTCGGCTCGCTCTCGCGCTGCGGCGTGGCGCCGCTGCGCGTCCCGGTGCGGGCCGGTGCGGGTTGCTGAGGCATCGCGCCGGACACTACGCCTGCATCGCCTGGGCGATCAGCTCCGCCATCCCGAACTCGCCGTGCCGGGTGAATTCCGCGATGGGCTGCCAGAGCGGAGCCTGATTGAGGAACGAATGCCGGTCGCCCAGCAGCAAGCCGACGAACACTTCCCCGATGATGCGCCCCCCCACCGGGCCGACCCGGATGGGCGTCTGATTGTTGACGAACGCCTGCTGGGCCTCGGCCAGGATGTAGTACCAGAGCGGAGCTTTGTTCCGGAACTTCGGGGAGATGTCGACCAAGTGGATGTTGGCTGCGGCATCTTCCTCGGTCGCCTTGCCGACGCGCAGCCGGTCATCGGGAATGACCGGCACGCCCATCCTCCTCGCCACGTCCTGACCCGACGGCAGCCCCATGCGGAGCCCGCGCAGCAGGTTGCGCTCGGCGAGCGACGATACCTGCGAGGCGACCTGGGGCGGCAGGCTCCCGAGCGGGTCCACCAGCGACGAGTCGATCTTGTAGGCGGGCTGCCGGCGCCGCTTCCCGTGGCGGGGCGCCGGCAAGAGGGCGAAGAACAGGTTCCATTCGATCGCCCACTGGGCCGGGAACTCCCGGAAGCCCGTCAAATTGGGGACGTTGGGATCGAGCGAGAAGATCACCTGCCGGTCCGCGAGGGTGGTGTTGAGCCGGTAGATGGGTCGTACCATCGAGTGACCGAACCGATACGCCGCGACCGAGAACTCGACCGGCATGAACGGCTCGCGTCGCGGGTGGTAGAAGCGCAGGTCGGGCCTGTCCTGAAGGATCGTCGTCCCCCGTGCCAGGTGCGGCAGGATGCTCTCCAGCATCGGCCGGCCGATGATCGTGGGCAAAAAGTCGTGGAGCACGACCCACTGGTAGTGCCAGCGTACGAGGCGCTGGACGGTGTGGAAGTCCGCGTCGGCTCCGTGCAGGAGGCCCGCGATGCGGTTGTGGAAGCGGAGGAACGTGGCGTGCAGCTGGGACACGATCACGTTCTCGTCGTTGCGGGGGTCGCCGATGAGGGCCCGCTTGGGGTTGCCTGGCGCGGGTGAATTGCGGGGCACGTCGCGGGTGTTCGGATCGTGCGGGTTGCCGGTCAGTGGGCGGCCGAGCAGCATCCGCACCCCGTCGTCCTCGTAGAGGTAGGGCTGGTCGTCGGGGCCGCGTCCGTAGAGGCAATCGAGGTCGAACCGCGGCGTGCGGAAGTCCACCAGCGCGTCGGGATCGTCCTGCTTTTGCAAGCTGCTCGCCGGGTCGAACGTGAGGTCGTGGTCGATGAACTGGCCGAGGTAGGTGAAGCCGGCGCTGATGCCCGGGTCGTCCGGCGTTCCGGTGTTTTCTTCGTCGTCGTTCTCCTCTTCGGAGGTGGGTTTCGCTTCCGCCTCCGCGATCATGACCGACGCGAGGGATTTGAGGTCCTCCTCGTCGAAGCGGGCGGGCGGCAGCGTACGGAACAGGCGGCCGAACCGGCCTTCGAACTGCGAGGATGCCGGCACGCTGTCTAGACCGCGAAGAGTGCCGTGAATGCTCCGGGGCGTCTCCTTCATGACCTTCATCTCCTTCCTCTGAGCGTACCGTGTCATGTCGTTCCGTGGACTAGGCATCGAGGATTCTGAGAGGATCGAAGCGCAGTCGGGCCTCGTGGAGCTCCTTGGCGAGCTTGGCCTTCCATGCTCCTGCCGCATCGAGCGGCTGGTACTCGACGCCGTGGAAGTCCGACGGGAGCTCCACCCCCTCCTCGTAGAGCGCGCACACCCGTTCCCGGCCGAGCGTGGCGATCGAGAAGCCGAGCTCGAAGATGACGTTCTGGCGTGCGCGCGGCCGGAGCTCCCGCGGCCCGGGGGCCAGCCCTCCCACGTCGTCGCTCGTCAGCAAGGCCACGACAAAGGCGACGGGCCACTGCGTCTCGAACTTCTCGATGAGGGTGCGCCCCCGGCCCGCCTGCTCGTCCAGGAGAATGGGCTCGAGCTGGAGCTTCATCAGAAAGCGCGCGACCTTCTCCTTGGCTTCCACGTTTCTCCCGTAGACGAGCAGGATCTTGTCGTCCGCCGCCGGCATGCCGCTCCTCACCGCGGGGACGGAAGCCTCCGGCTCCGTCTCCGAGAGCCCCAGGCGGTTCGCAACGGAAACCAGGTCCCGGATCTCGGCCTCCACGACCTCGACCAAGTCCGTGGAGGGTGGCGGGCGGCGCCCGTGGCTGCTGCTGCAGACCGTTCGGAGGTAACTCTCCCAGACCTCGTGGGACGCGATGAGGAGCCGCAACAGCCGTGCGTTGCACTCGCGCCACGCCTGGTAGTCGTGGGCGACCGTCTCGTCTCCTCGCGCCTCCAGGCGCCGCGTGAGCGTCAGGCCGCGCTGAATCTGGAGCGCGAGGAGCCTGGCGTGCAGGCGTGGCGTGGGCGTCGTGGCAGGGACCGACTGGGCGGGAATCTCAGGCAATCTGGCCGGCTCCCGCGCAACGCGGCCGTCACGACAATGACGGCGCGGTACAAACTTGAACCGGGCCCAAGGACGCGCGTGCGCGTCTGGGACGAAGATGCAACTCTGCTGCGCAGGCACGGTCTGCGATCCAGCGCACCGCATCTGTCCGACATCACCGTAGGGGGAGCCCTGGGAGACGCCTGCGACAGCGCACGCGCCCAGCCGGGTCACACCGGGGAGAAGGCCAAGGCGCGAACGCTACTGATGCGGCTCGGCCTGGAACAGGACGCCCGGCACCGCCGGCGGCTTCAGCAGGTGGTTGAAGCGCTTCATGCGGCCGACGTAGCGCATGAGGAACGGGACTCCATAGCGCAGGGCGAGGTTGCCGCCATCGAGGTCCGCGACGGCGGCGACCGCCCCATGAGGACCGCCAAGATTCACGTCGTTTGGATCGTGGAAGGGCCGCACACATTGCCCGCTCGCGGGATCGGGGACACAGACCGTGGGGATGCCGTGGCGCATGCGGATGCCGTCAGCATGGGGGTAGGTCCCGAAGTAGCTGTCGAAGGAGCGATTCTCCTGCATGATCACGATGACGTGAGTGATTTTCTCCCTGGCGTGCGCGAGCTTCCGTTTGAGGTGAGTGTCACTTGGATGGTGCCGCTCGTTGCGCGCCCAGGCCAGACCGGAGGCGAGCAGCACGCAGAGGAGCACCGCGAGCGACGAAAGACCCCATCGAGCCCAAGAAGCGCCGCTCCCGCCCGCAGAACGCCACGACGCAAATCCCGAGAATGACAGTGGTCGCACGTGGACTCGAACCACGGACCTCCTGCATGTGAGGCAGGCGCTCTAACCAGCTGAGCTATGCGACCGCGGCGGAACGGCTCGTCCGGTCGGACCGGGCCCTCCTACTCGACTGAACCCGGAGCGTCAACGGCGAGCTCGTCACTCGCGCGGCGGAGCGTAGCGTCGAAGCATGCAACGCGCTCGCAGCGGCGATGCTGGTGGTCGGAGCGGCGCTCCTCGCCGCGGCCGACGACCACCCGCCGTCTCCGCGCGTCGAGGCGATCGTGTCGTTGCCGCCGACCGAGCATCAGCGGGTGCAGTACTTACGGCCGGCGCCATTACCACCTCCTCCCCGGCACGGTGACCATCCAACGGCACGGCGTACATCTGCGCTCTACGGCAAGCACTTCGTCGACCGCGACGCCTTCGTGGCGCCTCCGCACGGCGCACCACACGGCGCCGGCGCGCATTCCCAACCTCCTGCTCGTGCGCGCCGGCCGGGCGCACTTCTTCGCCGAGTGAGTCAACTCACCGATATCCCTTCGATTTCTTCTCCTCGGGCAGACCGGAAGGTGCCGTCCCGCGAGAGCGAGCTTGACCAATGACGCGGTGCGTAGTAGCACTCTTCCTCACAAGCCGCTAGGAGCCGCTAGGAGGATCAAGTCATGCCAGAGTCCAGGGCCCGCCTATCCCTGAAAGACGTGCGGGCGTCGGTGAAGCGGATGCAGACCGAGGGCGAGAGGTTGGTGACACGCCTGCGGCGCGAGGCACGCGCGTTCGCCACGCGTAGCCGTCGCGAGACCGTGTCCAACCTGCTGAGCGACGCGCGCAAGCTCCAGGTCGACCTTCGCAAGCGCGCCGAGAGGGCGATCGAGGAGCTCGAGGCCCGGCGCACACGCATCGTCGCCACGCTCGAGGATCGCGCGACCGCCGTGGTCGAGACGCTCGTGAAGACCCTGAACGTCGCCACCCACAGGGAGCTGGCAGACCTGCGCAAGCGCGTGGCCGAGATCGAGCGGCGGCTCGACGCTCTCTCCAAGGAGCGCGCGGCCTGAAGCTCACGGACGCCGGGGGCGGCCGAAGCCGCCGCCCCCGGGCGTCTCGATGCGGAGGCGGTCACCCGGTTCGGCGGCAAACGTCGCCTTCCCGGCGATCCGGCGTGCCCGCCCGTCTCGCACGACCCAGTCGCGTCCCGTGGCGCCCGGTCCGCCCCCGGCGAGCCCGTAGGGCGGCACGTGTCTCCGCTCGGCGAGAAGCGTCACCTCCGTCGGCGCCAGGAGCTCGATCTCGCGCACCACGCCGTCGCCGCCGCGATGGCGGCCGCGGCCGCCGGACCCGCGCCGCACGGCGTAGCGCCGCACCCGGAGCGGATAGTACGCCTCGAGGGCCTCGACCGGCGTGTTCATGGTGTTCGTCATGTGGGTGTGCACGGCGGAGAGGCCCGGCCCGTGCGGACCGGCGCCGGCGCCGCCCGCGAGCGTCTCGTAGTACGCGAAGCCTGCGCCCCCGAGGGCCAGGTTGTTCATCGAGCCGGCGCTGGCAGCCGGGACACGATCGGGCGCGGCGCGCGCCAGGGCCCGCAGCAGCACGTCGACGATGCGCTGCGAGGTCTCGACGTTGCCGCCCGCCACCGCGGCCGGGAAGCGCGCGTTCACGATCGAGCCCTCCGGGGCGGCGATGGTGAGCGGGCGCGCGAGGCCGTCGTTCGGCGGCACCTGCTCCTCGGCGAGCGCGGTGAACACGTAGAGGACCGCGGAGCGCGTGACCGCGAGGTTCGCGTTCACGGGGCCGCGGGTCTGGGCGGCCGAGCCCGCAAAGTCGACCCGGGCGCGCCCCCCGCGGACGGTGATCGCGACCGCGATCGGAAGGCGCCTGGCGCCGAGCCCGTCGTCGTCGAGGACGTCGGCCGCGCGGTAGGTCCCGGGCGGCAGGCGGGCGAGGGTGGCGCGCATGAGGGCGGCCGAGTACGCCTGGAGGGCCGCCATCTCGGCCGCCAGCCGGCGCACCCCGCGCGCCCCGGCGAGGGCGCAGAGCCGGTCGGCGCCAACGCGCAGCGCCGCCCACTGCGCCATGAGATCGCCCTCTCGCTCGGCCGGCACGCGCGTGTTGGCGAGAAAGAGCGCCAGCACGTCTGCGACCACGCGCCCCGCCCGAACCAGCCGCACGGGAGGAAGCCGGAAGCCCTCCTGGAAGATCTCGGTCGCGAGCGGCATCGAGCCGGGCGACATGCCGCCCATGTCGGCATGGTGGGCGCGGTTCGCGACGTAGGCGAAGGGGCGGCGCGCGCGGGGGAGGAAGACGGGCGCCACCAGGGTCACGTCGGGCAGATGCGTGCCCCCCGCGAAGGGGTCGTTCACGATCACCACGTCGCCCGGACCCATCGCGACCCGCTCGAGGACGGCGCGCACCGCGAGCGGCGTCGAGCCCAGGTGGACCGGGATGTGGGCCGCCTGCGCGGCGAGCGCACCGCGCGCGTCGAACACCGCGCACGAGTAGTCGCGCCGCTCCTTGATGTTCGGCGAGAGCGCGGTCCGCCCGAGCACAACGCCCATCTCCTCGGCGACGCTCGCCAGGCGATGGTGAGCGATCTCGAGGGCGACCGGGTCCATCACACCTCGAGCAGGAGCCCGCCGAGGCGGTCGACGAAGACCCGCCAGCCCGGCGGGACGAGCGTCGTCGCGCTGTACTCGCAGACGACGGCCGGACCGCCGAGGCGGCGCCCCGGCCGCAGGTCGTCGCGCCGATGGACCGCCGCCCGGCGGGCCCCCTCCGCGAACACGACCCCCCGCGAGGCGAGCGGCGCCGGCCGGCCGACGCGCGGCGGCCGCTCGGCCGGGAGCCGCGCGCGGCCGCCGCGCGCCCGCACCCGTAGCGTCACCACCTCCAGCGGGCGGCGCGGGTCCGCGTGCCCGAACAGCCGTGCGTGCGCGCGATGGAAGGCGCGCTCCCAGCCGGCCCGGTAGGGCAGCGACACCTCGTAGGCCTGCCCCGCGTAGCGCACCTCGAGGAGCCGCTCGACCGCCGTGGGACGCACTCCCTCGCGCCCGACATCGCGCTCGGCGGCCCGCGCGAGCGCGCGAAAGCCCGCCTCCAGCACGCCCTCGGGCGGCGCCACCACGCGCAGCGTGCGGCCATAGTCCCGCACCACCTCGGCCGCGAGCACTCCCCAGGCCGACAGGAGCCCCGGCTGGCGCGGCACGTAGACGCGGCGGATGCCGAGCGCCGCGGCCAGCTCGGCGGCATGCAGCGCGCCCGCCCCCCCGAAGGCGACCAGCGTGAAAAGGCGCGGATCGTGCCCGCGCTCGACCGTGATGACGCGCAGCGCGCGCTCCATGGCCGCGTTCGCGACCCGCACGATGCCGGCCGCGGTCGCCTCGACGGAGCGTCCGAGGCGGCGCGCGAGCGGCGCGATCGCCCGCTCGGCGCGCGCGCGGTCGAGGCGCATCGCGCCGCCCAGGAACTCGCTCTCGACCAGCCGACCGAGGACCAGATTCGCGTCGGTCACGGTCGGCGCGCTCCCGCGACCGTAGCAGGCGGGCCCCGGGTCGGCGCCCGCGCTCTCGGGGCCGACACGCAGCGCGCCGCCGCGATCGAGCCGCGCGAGCGACCCGCCGCCCGCGCCCACGGTGTGGATGTCGAGCGCGGGCACGCGCACGGGCAGCCCATCGATGGACGTCTCGCTCCGGTAGGCGAGGGCGCCGTCGACCAGGCTCACGTCGGCCGACGTGCCTCCCATGTCGAGCGTGATGACGCGCCGGTGCCCGCCGCGTCGGGCCCGCTCCGCCGCGCCGACGACGCCGCCCGCGGGACCGGAGAGGATCGTGCGCACCGGCTCGGCGCACGCGACGGGTGCGCCGATGAGCCCACCCCCCGACTGCATGATGCGGAGGCGGCGCCCCGGCACCACGGCCGCCAGCGCGCGCAGGTGGCGGGCCATCAGCGGGCCGACGTAGGCGTTGAGCGCCGCGGTCGCCACCCGCTCGTACTCGCGGTACTCGCGCAGGAGGCGGTGCGCGAGGGTCACGTGCAGGCCGCGTCCGGCGAGCGCCCGGCCGAGCCGGCGCTCGTGCGCCGGCGCGGCGTAGCCGTGGAGGAAACAGATGGCCACGGCGGTCGCCCGGCTGCGTACGACGGCGGCCACCGCCGCTGCCACCTCACGGCGGGCGAGCGGCGTCTCGACCGTCCCGTCGGCGAGCACGCGCTCGCGCACGCCGATGCGCCGCGCACGCGGCACGAGCGGCGCTGGCCGGCGCGGCTCGAGCGCGTAGAGCTCCGGGCGCACCTGGCGGCCGATCTCGAGCACGTCCTCGAAGCCGGCGGTGGTGAGCAGCGCGACGCGCGCGCCGCGCCGCTCGAGGAGCGCGTTGGTCGCGACCGTCGAGCCGTAGTGCAGGCGAGCGGCGCCGCCCAGCGCGGCGAGCCCGGTGCGCACCGCGGCCGCCGGGTCGCGCGGCGTGGAGCGGACCTTCAGCACGCGAAGCCGCCGGCCGACCACGGCGACCAGGTCGGTGAAGGTGCCGCCGGTGTCGACGCCGACGAGGACGGGCCGGGGGGTCAGGAGGCCGGCTTCTCGCTCGTGCTGGCGGGCTTGGTCTCGGACTTCGCCTCGGACTTGCCGTCCGACTTGCTCTCGGAGGCGGCGGGCTCCTTGCCGCCCTCCTTCTTGCCACCGTTCCCGCTTCCGGCGCGCGGGTAGTCGGTCACGTACCAGCCGCTGCCCTTCAGCTGGAAGCTCGTGTTCGAGATGAGGCGCCGGACCTTGCGCTTGCACCGGGGGCAGCGCGACAGCGGGGGGTCGGTGATGCGCTGCATCTCCTCGAAGTCCCCGCAGTGCTCGCAGCGGTACTCGTAGATCGGCATCGTGGTCCGTCTAATTATGCTCCGTAGCCCTGTCAACGGACAGCGGCCAGGCGCTCCAGGACCGTCTCGGCCGGAAGCCCGCGGACGCGCACCCGTTTCTCCCGTCCGTGCGCCCCGGCCTCGAGCTCCAGGTCCCCGGGACGGAGCCCGAGCGCCCGGGCGAGGAGGCGGAGCAACTCCCGGTTGGCGGCCCCCTCGAGCGGCCGCGCCGTGACCCGCACCCGGAGCGCGGCGCCGTGGAGGCCCGCCACGCCCGCTCGCCGGGCGCCCGGGACGACGTGCACGCGGAGCAGCGCGCCGTCGGCCGCGGCCCTGAGCCAGGGCGCCGGGTCAGGCAATGAAGACCCGCAGCGCGCTCATCTCGAGTGCGAGCCGGCGGAGGCTCTGCACGATGACCGTCTGCGCGAACATGATCGCGAGGATCACGACGATCGGGGAGAGGTCGAGCCCACCCACGATCACGAAGGGCAGCCGGCG
>WNFW01006292.1_pt1 | contig 13901 bp, 14 predicted proteins | sample 5400131 | NCBI WGS metagenome assembly WNFW01 (sample SAMN13153362, study PRJNA577476) | soil metagenome | isolation source: 20 cm soil or saprolite under grassland replicate 1 | place: USA:California | collected 2016-06-15 | reverse complement strand
CGCAGCGTTGAAGCCAGGCGCGTCTTCGATGTTGACGGCGTGACCCGTGTCGAGGTGAGCAACCGAGATGCCGGGGATGGCGCGCTCCGCGAACCGTCCTTGTTCGCGGAAGCCTTCCTCTCGATCGCCTGCCACCAGGAGAGTCGGTACCTGCGTGGCAGCGATCAGATCGCGCACTGAGGAATAAGGGATGGTGTGTACGGTCGTCCGCGCTATACCAATCGGATTGTGGAGTGCATAGTCTGCAATTAACGCTTCCTTCGCGGCACGCGGGAGACGGCGGCTGCGCGTAGGCGCGAACGGATGCTTGTCGAGCGCCGCGCGGCCGTCTCGCTCAAGTTGTTGCGCCTGCGCTTCCATGATTGGCATTACCCGCTTCGCCCAATCGCCCCCGGCCAGCGCCGAGTTTGAGTTCGTGAAGACCTGCGCAATGACGCTTTCAGGGTGCTCCAGGGAATAACGCAGCGTCAGCGCGGCACCCAGAGACTGACCGCACACAAACCAGCGGTCGATGCCGAGGAAATGGCGGATCACTTCGAATTCGGCGACGTAAGAGTCTGGCGAATAGGCGGACGTATCGTCGGGGGCCGGCGACCGGGCGTGGCCGAGCAGCTCGATCACAACCGGGCAGAAGTTGGCGGAGAGCGCTTCGAGGTTGAGGATCCAGTGGGCGCGGCTGGACAGGAAGCCGTGGACGAGGAGCAGGTATGGCCCCGGCTCCCCATGTACCTCGAAGTAGAGGAGCGGTTGGCGTCGAGTCAATCGGCGAAGCCGCTATGCGCCATTGAAGCGCGCCTTGCGCTTCTCGCGGAAGGCAGCGATTCCCTCGCGCGCGTCGGGGTGGTGGTCGGTCACGGCCGTCTTGGCGGCGATATCGTCCAGCGCCCCCGCGAATGACATCTCGGCAGCGTTGTAGATCGAGCGCTTGAGCATGCGCATGGCGACCTGCGGGCCTTCGGCCAGCTCTCGCGCTAGCTCAAGCGCTCGGTCGAGCAGCTGGTCCGAAGGGACTACTTCGTTGACGAGACCTAGGTCGAGGGCCTCTTTGGCACTCACGATGCGGTTTCGCATGAGGAAGTCGATAGCCTTCGCCACGCCGAGAAGCTGCACGAGTAGGTACTGCCCTCCCTCGTCCGGCATCAGGCCGAAGCGAAGGGTGCCGCTGCCGATGCGGGCGTCTTCTGAGGCGATGCGAAAATCGCAGGAGAGTGCCAGCGACATGCCCGTCTGAATCGCAAAGCCGTTGATGGCGGCGATCGTGAGCTTATCCAGCTCGCGAACGGTCCAGTTCAGCCGCTGCGAGATCGAGCGCAGGGCGGAGTAGGTGCCAATCGGGTCGGTGTGGCCGCGGCCGATATCCGGGACGAGCGCTCGGGCGCCGTCGCCGCCGAGCGGGCGGCCCGAGATATCGTCGCCCGCAGAGAACGCCTTACCGAACCCGGTAATGACAATGACGCGAACGGCGTGGTCCATCTGCGCTTCGGTAAGGATCTCAACGAGGTCTCGCTTCAAGCCCTGCGTCATGCCGTTGAGGCGGTCGGGCTGGTTGAACGTTATGAGCCCGATGCCCGGGTCGTGTAGCGCGACTTCGAAGCCGCGGAACTTTCCGGTTTCCATCGCCGGCCTATTGGCCGCTGAACGTCGGCGATCGCTTCTCGACGAAGGCGCGGGCCGCCTCGCGGTGGTCCTGCGTCGTGCCCGAGAGCCGCATATTCAGCGCCTCCTGTTCGAGGAGCGTCAGCAGATCGCTCGTCTCGGCACGGTTGATGTTCTCCTTCATGCGCGCATAAGCGAGCGCTGGGCCACTGGCGATGGTCGAGGCGAGATTCATGGTCTCTTGCTCAAGGTCGTCGTGCGGGACCACTTTGCTGACCATGCCTATGCGTTGTGCCTCATCCGCCTCGACGATCTGGCCGGTGAAGTAGAGCAGTCGGGCGCGCTCGCTACCGACAAGGCGTTGCAGGAAATACGACCCGCCGAAGTCGCCGCTGAAGCCCACGTTTCGAAAAACCGTGCCAAATTTGGCGCGATCGGAGGCGATGCGGATATCGCAGGCGAGCGCCAGGCTGAGGCCCGCCCCGACGGCGTGGCCGTTTACCATCGCGATTGTCGGCTTCGGCATCGTGTGAAGGGTGTAGCTCGTCCGGCGCTGAGAGTCACGTAGCTCGTCGACGCCGTAGGCGAACGCGGCGGCCGGCGAGCGCTTGCCATCGGGTTCTCGCGCGCCCTGAGCGGCCATGTTCTTGACATCGCCGCCGGCACAAAAGGCGCGTCCGGCACCTGTGAGGACCACGCAGCGGACAGCGTTGTCCCAACGGGACTCCTCGAGGTGCTGGGCCAGCAGGGGCATCAGATCGCCGCCCATAGCGTTCAGGCTGTCCGGGCGGTTGAGTGTAATCAGCGCGACTCCGTTGTCGCGCGTCTCAAAGATGACGTCGGGCATGAGGCGCCTCCTTCTCAAAAAGCCGGCCCCGCAAGACAGGGCCCTGCGACCAACTATCTTACCCCCAAACGGCTTCGGCGTGGCACGTAACTTCGCCGCTGAATATGATAGGCGCCGCATGCGGACACTGATCGCGGCGTCGCTCGGCTATCTGGTGGGTTCGTTCCCGACCGCGGACATCGTGACGCGATACGCAGCACGACGCAACGGCGAAGAGTCAGTCGACTTGCGGGCCGCGGGCACCGGCAATCCGGGCAGCCTTAATGCGGCCAAGCTGCTCGGCTGGAAGTGGGGGGCCATTATCCTCGCCGGCGACATGATGAAAGGTGCCCTGGCCTCGCTGGCGGGGCGCGCCGTCGGTGGTGACAACGGGACGTACGCTGCGGGAAGCGGGGCGGTTATTGGCCACTGCGCACCGGTGTGGAGCGGATTCCGCGGTGGCAAGGGTGTGGCGACAAGCGCCGGCACTTCGCTCGTATGCTTTCCAGCATACATGCCGGTCGACATCTCGCTGGCGGCGGCAACCCTGGCACTCTCCCGCGGGCAGGCGGGGACGGCGACGTATGTGGCGTCGGCCGTTTTCGTTACGGCCGCGCTCTATTGGTGGTTACGTCGCAACGGCAACCTCTGGGGGCCCAAACCTACGATCGGCTTGCCGGCATATGCCCTCTCGACAAGCGCGATCATCGCTTATCGCTTTGTGACGGCTCAGATGGCTCCTGCCTCACCGCCTCAGACAGCCGCTCTGCAAACCATACCGTTGAAAGCGAAGCGGCCGCTGTCTCGTAATCCGCTGCCATGATTGGGAAGACCGCGGTCGTCGTCGATTCGGCGGGTTATCTGCCGCAGTCCATCGTCGAGAAGTACGGGCTACTGGTGGCTCCACTGAGTGTCGAGCTTGATGGAGAGCAATACCTCGAGGGTGTCGACATAACGACCGAGGAGTTCTACGAACGGCTGGCGTCGGCGAAATCCGTTTCCACATCGCAGGCTGCTATCGGCCGGTTCATTGAACTTTACCGGCAAGCAGCGGAAAGCGGCGCCGCCGAGATCTTGTCGGTCCACATAGGCTCCAGTATCTCCGGGACGGTGCAATCTGCACGACTGGCGTCTGAATCGTCTTCGGTTGCTGTAACCGTTGTCGACACGGGGCAGGCTTCGTTTGCTGAGGGGCTGTGCGTTCTTGAGGGAATCGAGGCCCTGGCGGAAGGAAAGAGCTCCGCAGAGGCGGCGTCGCGGGTGGAGGCGGCATCGAAAGCGGTAGGCAACACTTTCGTAGTGAAAGCTCTCGATCTCGCAAAGCGGGGTGGGCGGCTCGCGAGCGGTGAGGACGCTCCGGCTGGCATTCCCGTGCTGGCGCTGACGCTCGATGGGATGAAAGTGATGGGCACTGCGACGACGTTGGAGGAGGCCACGCACTTGATGACGAAGTACGTCGAGGAGGCGGCGCAAACGGCGAGCGGTCGCCGGCTCAGGGTAGGTGTTGGGCATGGGGCCGCGAGCGAGATTGCAGCCGCCCTGCGGGCGAGGATCGCGAAAATTGAGGGCGTCGAGGAGGTCATCGAATACGTTGTGGGTCCCGCCGTTGGGGCCCACACGGGAGCGGGAACAGCCGGGGCGGTGTATCTGGCGCGACCGGTCCTCGTCTAACGGCAAATCGAGGGTTCGGGACTGGAGGGTCCAGCGTGAGATACAAGTACGACGTTGTGATTATCGGAGTGGGTTCGGCGGGAATGATCGCAGGCGAGGTGGCGGCCAAGATGGGTGTGAATGCGGCGCTGGTCGAGCGCCATCGGGTCGGCGGCGATTGCCTTTGGACGGGCTGTGTGCCGAGCAAGGCGCTGCTTGCAAGTGCCAAAGCCGCGCACACCATGCGCCATGCGGACAAGTACGGCCTCGCGCCGATTGAGATCGAGCCGGATAGCGCACCTGTGTGGCAACGAGTCCGCGAGATCCAGCGCGACATAGCAAACACTGATGACAACCCGGACAAGTACGGGGGACTGGGAGTCGACTTGTTGTGGGGCGAGGCTTCATTCGAAAGTGAGCATCGTATTCGGGTTGGCGAACGCGTCCTCACTTCGCAGTACGCGCTCGTGTGCACCGGCTCGCGGCCGGCGGCGCCGACGCTTTCGGGTCTTGCGGAGATTGGCTACCTGACCAGCGAGAATGTCTTCGAGCTGGAGCGCGTCCCGCGCTCGTTGATCATCATCGGCGGAGGGCCGATCGGTGTGGAGATGGCGCAGGCGATGAGCCGGCTGGGTGTGAAGACGGCCGCGCTTCAGAGGGCTGACAGAATTTTGGAGAGAGATGAACCTGCGCTAACCGAGATTTTGCTCGAAGAGCTGCGGGACGAAGGCGTCGATGTGCAGCTGGGCGCCGAACTTGCAAGCGCGGGTCGCGAGGGCGCGGAGAAGGTGGTGCGTGGACGGGTGGGAGGCGAGGAGAAACAATGGCGCGCGGAGGAGGTACTTGTGGCAGCGGGGCGGACGCCAAACATGCGCGCTGAAGGGGCGACGAAAGGGCGGATGATCGCGGTCACTGACTCGAAGTTCAAGATTCTGGGAGCGCACATTTTGGCACCGTCCGCCGGTGAGATGATTTCTCAGTTCACGCTGGCCGTAAACAAGGAGATGCGGTTGACGCCTGATTTCGGGAATCTGGTCCAGGTCTACCCCACGTTCTCGACAAGCGTCTCGCAGCTGGCGGCTGAGGCCACTTATGGACAGCTCCAGAAGCCGTTCCTTCAAGCTTTGCGCCGAATAAATGGCCTCTTTTCGCGGAGCTGAGCGCAGCAGGCCGTCGTCAGTCGTGGTCACGAAGGCGGCCGTCCTCGAGCCAGAGGATCCGCTGGGCAAACTCACGCACGCGGTTATCGTGAGAAACGACAATAACTGCCTTGTGCAGTTCCAATGCCTTCTGGCCCAACAGTTCCATGACTTCGTGTCCGCGCTTGGCGTCGAGGTTGGCTGTCGGTTCGTCGGCCAGGATCAAGTCCGGGTCCTTGGCGAGCGCTCGCACGATTGCTACTCGCTGCTTCTCGCCGTCGCTCAGCCGCTTGGGCAGCGAGTGAATGCGGTGGCCGAGGCCAAATGTCTCGAGAAGATGCGAGGCTCGCTCCGTGGCGTCCGTTCGTCCATTGCGCGAGCCGTTCTGAATGACTACACGGACGTTCTCCAGTGCGGTGAGGGCTTCGAGGAGGTTGAAGCTCTGATAGACGAAACCCACCTTTTGCCGCCGGATCGAGGCGAGGTGGGATTCGTCCATGTGCGTGACCTCTGTGCCGCAGATATGCACGCGTCCCTGAGTTGGCCGGAGCAGCGCACCAGCGATGGTGAGAAGGGTCGTCTTGCCGGAGCCGGATGGGCCCATGATCGCAACTATCTCACCGCCGCGAATATTGAGTGTCACATCCGCGAGCGCGGTGACACTGAAGTCGCCGGAGCGATAGATCTTGCTGACGCCCTCCAACTGAAGGATCAGCGGTGGCGCGCCCTGCATAGGGCTACCCTTTGAAGACCATCACGGGGTCTATGTTACTCAAGCGGCGCACTGGTATGTAGGCGGCAACGAGAGACATTACCAGGGTTGCGGCGGCGATTGCAGCAATATCCTGCCAGCGCACCCAAACCACAAATTGTGGCACTGTATCCTGCGCAAACGGAGCAAGCAGCAGCGTGACGCCAGCGCCGAGAAGAAATCCTAGTGTGCCAGTGATCATGCTTTGTTCGAAGACCACTCGGTAGAGATACGGGTTTGTGAAGCCTTCGGCTTTCAGTATCCCATACTCGCGTGACTTCTCGACTGTCGCTGTGTAGATTGTGAGGCCTGCAACTGCCAGACCGACGACGAAGGCAACGATTAGCACAACGATGAGTATGGGCAAGATGTTACTGAGTATCCGGTCCCTGGTCTCGCCGGCGAAGTCTTGGCCTGTGACCATGTGCACCCCCGGGGCGGCGAGCTCAACGCGGTTGGCAACGACGTCTCGTTGAGATGGGTCGTGGAGGGTCAGAACGAAGAAGGTACGCTGGGTGCGCGGTTGTAATTCGAGGAAATCGATCGTCGTGTCCAGGGTGGCAAACGCTACCTGCGTATAGATAAAGTCGCCTCCCCGGGAGAAGCCCGATACGACGAGCGACTTCGTACCTTTAACGAGCCTATCGCCGATCTGTACGCCATAGCGCTTATGCATTTCAATGTCAACGACCACTTCTCCCGGGCCGGGTGGGCTCTTACCTTCGGCGACTTCGAGCGGGCCGCCGAGACCGACCTTGGGATCGTATCCAACCAGCTGGATATCGAAGGTATCCGAGCGGCTGGTTCCGGCTCGGTAGACTTGCATGGGCCGGACGATCAACGGACTGACGACATCGACTTCTGGGAGCAATTTGAGCTGGACACCAAGGCTATCAGGAAGCACGGACCCTGCAGCGACGAAGTCGGTGGTCCCGTCGCTCGTGGCCCAAAGGTCCGCGGGGACGTGCTCGACAAAGCCGCCGACCTGCTGGCTCCAACCGCGGTAGAGCGAGAGAAGAATGCCGATGAGAAAGACAGAGAGGGCGACACCGCCGACAGATATGCCGAGGCGCGTCCTCTCCGCGAAGAGATTTTTGCGCGCGATGAGTAGCATCGAGGGACTGCGGGATTGAAGTTTACGTGTTGCGCAAGTTAGCCTGCAAGGAGATTGGAAGCTGAATGGGGCGGGGTGACCGACCTTCCACCGGTTTCGAAAGCATAGATTGCTTTACATCGCGAACTTTTCAAATGCATTGGCACGCAACAGATACTTGAAGCCGGCGTTTTTAGGCCTTGCTACTGTGCTTGCCTTGGGCGCAGCCGGCGCGTGCGGCGGTAAGGGCCCTGCCCTGGACAGAGGCACACCGCGAGCAACCTCATCACCGATCGTCGCCGAAGGTATCGCCTTCGAGTCGCAGCGCAGCAGCCGGATTGAAATCCACGCCAGCAACCGCTTCGGGGCCGAACTGGTGAACCTTTCGGCGAAGGCAGGATCGATAAACAGCCATCCCAGCTGGTCTCCAGATGGCAAGAGGCTCGCGTTCACGTCCGAGCGCGAGGGGCCTGGAGACATCTACACCATGAACGCGGACGGAACCGACCAAGTCCGAATCACCAACGATCCAGCAGCGGACGGCTTTCCGGCGTGGTCCGCGGACGGTCAGTTCATGGCGTTCGCCTCAACGAGAGATGGCGACAGCGAGATATACGTCATGAGGGCGGATGGAAGCGACCAGAAGCGGCTCACCAATAGCCCGGGCAGCGATAACTTTCCCTCCTGGTCGCCGGACGGATCGCGAATTGCTTTCGAATCGGACCGCGCCGGAAATACAGACATCTACGTCATGAACGCCGACGGCTCGGACCAGAAACCACTGATCGCGGATCCGGCGGTTGATTTCGCGCCGCACTGGTCACCCGACGGCCAGAAAATAGCGTTCGCTTCCAACCGAGACGGGAATAGTGAGATTTACATCGTGAACGCGGACGGCTCGAACTTGCAGCGGCTAACAGATAATCCCGCCGACGACGGTGATCCGGCGTGGTCGCCGAACGGCAGCCGGATCGCTTTCTATTCGGACCGAGACGGCAGCCGGGATATTCACTCCATGGATCCCGACGGAGGGGCGCCGACGCAATTGACCCATGGGGATACAGTCTATTTCGCGCCGGCCTGGTCCCCCGATGGCTCGCGGATCGCCTTCTCATCGAGCCAGGACGGCAAGTTGTCAATACTCGTCATGAAGGCGGATGGCTCGCTAATAACGCGCTTAACGGACCGGCCGTTCTCCGATCTCTCGCCGGGGTGGTCGCCCGATGGTAGCAAGCTGGCCTTCGAGTCCAATCGGGACAACAACAGCGAGATCTACGTAATGGACGCTGATGGCTCGAACCAGGTGCGCTTGACGGATAACCGCGCTGCGGACAGACGGCCTATTTGGTCTCCGGACGGTAAGTTACTCACCTTTGAGTCGGAGCGCGACGGCAATCGGGAAATCTATATCATGCAGTCGGACGGTTCGAATGTCGGGCGGCTGACGAACGACGCAGGGGCCGACTACGCTCCGGCTTGGTCGCCGAATGGCTCACTCTTAGCTTTTACATCTGATCGCGACGGCGATCCGGAGATATATTTGATGCGCGCCGACGGGAGCGGCCTCGTTAAGCTCACGAACAACACGCGCCGGGACGAGAACCTGGTATGGTCGCCCGACGGATCGCGTCTGGCCTTTGAGTCGGAAGCAGGCGGAGACACGGACATTTACGCAATGGCAGTAGATGGCTCGGGGCTTACACCTATCGCGAGCGGGCCCGGCCGCGATAGTTCGCCCGCGTGGTCGCCGGATGGCTCTCGGCTGGCGTTCTCATCAGAGCGGACGGGAAACCAGGAGGTCTTCGTGGTGCGCTCGGATGGTTCCGATCTGCGGAACGTAAGCAATGACGCCGGCAACGACGCCGGACCCGTGTGGTCCCAGAGCGGGAAGTATCTCGCCTTCGTTTCAGAACGGGGCGGGACCAAGAGCATTTTTACGGTCAACGCAGATGGTAGCGGACTGGTGCGGGTGACAGCGGATGAAGGCGGAGGTGATGACGCCCCCGCCTGGCGTCCTCTCCTCGCGGGTGGTGGATGATGGGCGTTGCCCGGCGAGCGGCGATTTCACTATGCGTTATCTTCTTTCTCGTTGGGGTCGCCGCCGGGTGTGGTGGTGATAACGGGGCGCCGCGGCTGTTTAACCGGCTCATATTCCTAACCCGCCAATCCGGCGATTATGATATTCGGTTGCGCACGAACAACGACCGTCAACCCGTTGAGCTGGGCCGGGTCCTACCCTGGGACTCGCAGCCTGTGTGGTCTCCGGACGGCAGCCGCATCGCCTTCTATTCCGACCGCAAGTTCAACCTACCGGACAGGGACGACAACGTCGACATATACGTCTTGGCGGCCGACGGGACAGGCCTTACGCAGTTGACCGAAGACCCAGCGTCAGACGCGTTTCCATATTGGTCGCCCAACGGGCAGCGGCTCGCCTTCTATTCCGAGCGGGACGGTCAAGGCGATGTCTATACGATGAACGCCGATGGGTCTGGCGTAGCACGACTAACGGACGATCCGGCGCTCGACATACCTTACGGCTGGTCACCGGACGGGCAGCGCCTCCTCATTTCGTCCGCGAGGAGCGGCAATCTCGACTTGTATACGATGAAGGCTGACGGGGGTGATGTTAAACGGGTAACCAAGCTGGAAGGCAACGACGTCTCGGCGCAGTGGTCGCCCGATGGAACCCAGATAGCATTCGAATCGTCAGAGGGAAGGAACGTCGAAGTTTATGTCGTGGATGCCGATGGCTCGAACCTGATCGATCTTACTCTGAGGCCGCTTCGCGACGCACATCCGGTGTGGGCTCCGGATTCGGTGCGCCTCGCCTTCGTTTCCGACCGGACGGCGGACTCCGAGATCTACGTGATGGACACCAACTACTCCTTGCTGACGCAGGTTACAGCAGTGCAGCGGGAAGACGCTTGGCCAGCATGGTCGCCTGACGGCGCGCAGCTCGCGTTTGTCTCGGACAGAGACAACAACCGCGAAATTTACCTGGCGAACGCGGACGGCACGGGGCAGATTCGGCTCACGAACGATCCTGGGCCAGATCTTTCGCCGGAATGGTCTCCGGATGGTGCGAGGCTGGCGTTTGTCGGTTATCGGGGTAGTAGGCGCGATATTTTTGTGATTAATGTAGACGGTTCCGGGCTCGTCCGCCTCACGAAGGATGAGAGCCCGTCTGCCCTGCGTATGGACCAATGAGGAGGTAGGATTGTGACCAGCGAGAATGATGTCTATGTTGGCCGCTATATGGGCGAGCGAGCTGTCGAGATCACGCCCGAACTGGTCGATCAATACTCGGACGCTGTTGACGACCACAATCGCTGGTATTCAGGCGAATCCGCGTTTGGCGGCGCGGTGGCGCCGGCGTTATTGCTCCATTCCGAGGTGTACCGGACACTGTCCTGGTACTTGCCCAGAATCTACGGCAACCTTCACGCGCGCCAGGAGTGGGATCTGTTTCAGCCCGTGATGGTCGGAGACAGAGTAACGACTCGTTCCCTCGTCATCGACCGATACATCAAGCGCGACCGCGAATATATCGTCAACGAAGTCACTTGCTTCGGCGGGGACGGCAGGCCCCTGAACCGGGGACGCACGCATCAGAGCTTCCTCCGCGAGCGACAGCCCGAACCCATGGTCGTCGACAAGGAGCGCGAGAGACGTGCTGACCGCCGGTTCGATGTCGGACAGGGCGAAGTAGTGGAAGAGATAGCCGGGCCAGCCAAAGAAGTTACACTTGAGATGTGTCGGCTTTTCTCTCCGCGCAAGAGCTATCACAACGACATCGAAGAGGCGCGGAAGCTGGGCTTTCCCGATATCGTGGTGCAGGGGATGATGCCGCTCTGCTTCCTTTCAGAGATGATGACCGAGCGGTTCGGCGAGGGTTGGTTTGCCGGCGGGCGGATGAATGTGAACCTGGTGAACGTTGTATGGCGTGGTGACATTCTGATGTGTCGGGGAATCGTGCGGGAGTTTTCGCCTGAGGGGTCACGGAGCAGGGCGAACCTGCAGATTTGGTGTGAGAAGCCTGACGGCACGAAAGTGGTCGTCGGCTCGGCGAGCGCCATTGTAGCTTAGACGCAAGGCAGTCGCCGAACGCCGTCGGGCCGGGCCGGACTATTGCGGCTACTTTGGGAGATGGTCTACGAGTTCGTCGAGTGCTTCGCCGCGCCGGACCCAGCGCCGCATCTCACGCCGGAGAAGAGAGCTGACCTTCTCGAGGGCCTGGGCGCGCTCCGGGTCGTGTTGCCCGGTCATCGCCCGGTGCACCTCGCGCAGCGCGTCCTCACACGCCGCCGCCATTCGCCAGGCGAAGAAGCAACGACCGCTGGCATCCGCCCAGGCGTGGTCCGGGTTCGATCGTGTTGCTGCAGCCGCTCTCATTTGTTCGTCCCTAATCGCGTCCTATTCTGTCTATTGAGATGAAGCCGCAACGAGCGCGTTACATCTTGGCGGCTGGAGCAATGGCCCGTACACCGAACTGAAACCGTGTTAGTTTGTTATACTGAAAGGGTCCCGAGCGGAGAGGTGACTGAACTTGCCCCGAAGAGAGAGGCGAAGACGGCGAGGGCCCACCGAATATCAAGGCCCGCGACGCGCGAAACCGCCATTTCCAATAAACGTAATCTTTAACGCTAAGGCGTTCTATATCGTGTTCATTGTCCTGATTATCGCGAGTCTGGCGGCGACGGCCATCGCGAGCAGCTCTGGTGGCAGCGGCAAGCGTTCGAAGGTGCCAGAGCCAGAGGACCGGATCACAGCTGAAGAGACGCCGAACGCTTCCCTAACCTTCAGTGCGCCGGCACCGACGATAGACCGTTCGAAGTCCTACCTGGCAACGATTAGGACGGATAAAGGCGACATCAAGATTGACCTCGCTGCGGAGGCGCCCGATACGGTGAACAGCTTTGCTTTTCTGGCCGGAAACGGCTTCTACAACAACACCGTGTTTTTCTACGTCGATAAGCAGTATGCGGCGCAGGCCGGAGACCCAACCTGCCGCGTAGACGCCCCCGGCGTGTGCTCGGGCGCGGGTGGACCGGGATACTCGTTGCCGCTGCAGAACGCTGACACAACCCGCAAGCAATGGGATGTGGTGGCCCCTACCTTGGTTCAGGGCGGTCAGGATGTGAGCGGAAGCCAGTTTCGAATACTCTATCGGGACGACCCGCGGGCAAATGTCAAGGAGACAGTATTCGGAAAGGTCGTGGACGGTACCAGCATCCTGGAAGGACTAAGGGACCTGGTACCATGCTCCGTCGCGGGCTCCGCTAACTGTGATAAAGACCTCTCAGCGGCGCTAGTGATCAAGGAGATCGTCGTCGAACCGAAGGTCGTCTAGCGAAGCTCTTGGCTTGATGCGGCGGCGACCGCAGGCTCGATGGGACCGTTTGATTCAGTAAGAAGCTATTTAGCGCTTCTTGTCGTCTGTTGCGGCCGGCTCTTTCTCGTCTGTCTCGTGTTTGTCCTCATCTTGGCCTTCCTTCAGTTCGCGGCGGAATTCTCGGATCCCACGGCCGAAACCCTTGCCGATATCACCGATGCGGGTGGCGCCGAAGAGGACGACAACAATGGCGAGAATAATTAGTAGCTCTGGAGCACCCAAACTCTGGAACACGAGCATCACCTCTCCCCACTGGGAAGAATATCACTGGCTTTCACTTCTCACAACTAACTATGACCGGCGCTACTTTCCGCTCCCCTTTCAATTACGAACATGAGACCCAGAAAGATTGCGGTTGCCGCGATGCTTCCAAGAGCAAGCAACCATAACCCGCCGACGAGAAAGAATATCCCAGCGGCGGCGGCGAAGCTCATCGATGTGACCACAAGTATCCGCGCGATAACAATGCCAAGCGGCATCTGCGGCTGTGCGGGAGCCGGTTGGCCCTCGCCGTTTTCGGCGTCTTCCTGCATAAGTTCGGCCCGAACCGCGGCGAGGATACCCGCGGTCACGGTGGTCCGCTGGTCGGGGTGGGCGGATTCGAACCGCCGGCCTCCTGGCCCCAAACCAGGCGCTCTAGCCTAGCTGAGCTACACCCCGTGTCTCTCAGGTTAGAGGCCGACATGCGGCGGGGTCAAGAAAGCAAACTCGCTGGTGAGCGTATCGCTGCCGATGCGGCTGCTTACCTTGAGCTGGTGAGTACGACCCGCGCCTGGCACTCGCGAAGAGCTGCCCTGATGCGAATAGCATAACGCTTCCTCCTGCGATGAAGTATCGCGAGCGCTACTCGCCAAAGTGTCGCCGCCGATGAGTTAGAGGCCGGTTAACAGCTAGTAGTGGCGCCTTAACCAGGACGGAGCGCCCGGCCGGTGATCGCACCGTCAGATTGAGGACCGTGCCCAGCCGCGACGCCGCCAGCATTGTTGGTCTGACTTTCCCGCTGGGCTGGCAAGGCGGCTCCGATGATCTCCCGGACGGCGAGAATTTGTTCCCTTTGCATGAACTCCTCGAGGCCATCGATGATGTCTAGCGGGGCCTGGGGATTGCGGAAGGTGGCGGTCCCGACCTGCACGGCGGTCGCGCCCGCCATCATGAACTCGATCGCGTCCTCGGCGCTGACGATTCCTCCGCAGCCGACGATCGGTATATCGAGCGATCTTGCTACCTGGTAAACCATGCGAAGCGCAATCGGCTTGAGAGCCGGGCCGGAGAGGCCGCCGGAACCCCAGCCGAGTGTGGGGCGCCGCGCCTGGATGTCGATTCGCATGGCCGGAAACGTGTTGATCAGCGTGAGCCCGTCGGCCCCGGCATCAGCTGCGGCTGCAGCGATGCCAACGATATCCGTCACATTTGGGCCGAGTTTCACGAGCAGGGGAAGATCGGTTTCGCGG
>WNFW01011024.1_pt1 | contig 13902 bp, 13 predicted proteins | sample 5400131 | NCBI WGS metagenome assembly WNFW01 (sample SAMN13153362, study PRJNA577476) | soil metagenome | isolation source: 20 cm soil or saprolite under grassland replicate 1 | place: USA:California | collected 2016-06-15 | reverse complement strand
GGTCCCGTACGAAATGATTCCGCTCGTGCTCAGCGCAACCGACGTCGTCGCGCTCCCGTCTCTCCGCGAGTCAATGCCCGCGATTTGTCTGGAGTCCCTGGCATGCGGCACCCCGGTCGTTGCGACCCCGGTCGGTGCGCTTCCTGACGTCATTCAAAACGGCAGCACCGGTTTCCTTTCCGATACCGATGAAGCGACGTTCGCGTCGAACCTGGCCCTTGCCCTCGATCGTTCGGGCTCAATGCGGACGGCATGTCGCGCCTCGGTCCTTCGCTTCGGTTGGGACCGCGTGGCCCAACAGGTCCTCGAAATCTATCGAGGGGCAGGCTGAGGCGATGGCGGGTCTGAATTTCCCGCGGAAATCGTATGGGTCGGAAGCGATCCATCGGCGGCGCACGCGGAATGAATTGCCGATCCTGATTGTAGTCGACGTCGATCCGGATTGGCGGATTCCCGACGGCTCAGGAACGCCGTTCAAGGGTGAGTTCGAATGGAGAGGGTTGACTGAAGGCGTACCCAGAATGCTTCAGCTCCTTAGGGGCCTCAAGGACAGCATGGGACGACAAATTCGTTTCACGTGGTTGCTGCGATCCGACGATCAAGTGGCCTCGCTCTTAGGAGATGGCGCCTTCCTTGCTGATGCATTCGCCGAGTTCTGGCGGCAGAGGCTGGCAGAAGGAGACGAGATCGGATGGCATCCTCACACGTGGCGCTTTTCGGAGCGTCATCAAGTCTGGTACCAGGAGCAGCGCGACGTCGATTGGGTCCGTGCATGCTTCCGAGAGGGCCATCGAGCTTTGTCCCGACATTTTCGCATCCGGAGCGCTAAACCGGGCTGGATGTACCATGATGCAACGACGATGCGAATCTTCGACGAGTTGGGAGTCGAGGTCGACTTGGCGGCTGTTCCAGGAGTCTCCTTTTCCGGGACTGTTCCCGGGACAGCTCTGCCTCTATGGGTCTACGATTGGATGGACGCCCCTCAAGAACCGTACCATCCGAGTTCGCAATCGTATCAACGGCCAGGTATCAGCAATGCTTTGCGCCTGCTGGAAGTCCCGAACTGGACCTTTCCACTTGGGTTGATAAGGCGCGCTTATCATCGATTACACGGGCGGGCGGATCGCGATTTTGCAAACCCTGCGAAACATCCATTTCTGGTCCGGGACGGATTTGGGAAACCGCCGGCGACGGTTCCCTTCGTGTGTTCCTTTCATCCGGAGGAGTTACTCGGTCGTTCGCAATTGTTTGGCGGCGAGTACGTCATGAAAAACCTACGCCTACTCCTTCGAACCTGCACCGAGCGGGGGATAGCGACGCGAATGACTGTCGGAAGCGAGCTCGCGGGCCATGCCTGGGGATCAATTCGATGAGACTTGGGAAGAGTTCAACGGTCGCTTTGTTGCTGTTCCTTGTTTCTCTCAATCTGCTCCTTCGCTATCCTCAGACACCTCACGAACTTGACTACGACGGGTTCGTGTTTCACGGGATGACCCTTTCCCTGGTTCAAGAGGGGTATGCAAAATGGACTATCCATCCGCTGAGCTATTTCGGGCTCTATCCTCTCAGTCACCCGAGCGGAGGACTCTTCACGCTCGCCGGACTGTCTGAGGTCTCAGGCATGTCGATCGAGGGCGCAATTCTGCTCTTCGATCTCGCCGTCGTTACGGTCGGCCTCCTCAGCGCGTTTGTGCTTTCCATGGAAATCAGGAGAGATGAAGTCCTCGCGTTCGTCGTCAGTGCGGCCTTCAGTCTCGCCCCGACGTTCGTCACAAGCTTGATGTGGTCGGTTCCCGCCAGAACGCTCTTCACCGCGCTCATTCCGCTGTTCATCTGGTTGACTCTTCGGTGGCAACGGACGCACGATTCTCGCTGCCTGATACTCATACCCTGCGTCTTGTTATTGATGATGTCTGCGCATCGGCTAACCGTCCTCATGGGATTACTTTTGATTGCATTCATCCTAACGATGGTCCTCCTCGCGGCCGCTCGCACCCTCCGGATTAAGTTTGCTTCACTAGTTCTGAGTTCGTCCTTTCGACGCATCTCGAACGTGGCGGTCTTCGGTGCCTTCGCTGTCGTGTTGGTGGCCGTACTTGTCGCCGGAGGTGTTTTGAGCAAGTATAGCTCCGGTCAGGTCGGCGTCGGGTCAGGCGTTGTGAAGGAGCTCACGAATTTCGGCGTCAGCCTTACTCGGAGTATCGGATTCCTCTCGCCTCTCGTGCCCCTTGGAATCGTGGTGACGTACCGTCGACGGGCCAAGGAATTCAAAGAGCCGTTCCTCCTCATGATAGTGGTCGTCATCGCTCCAACGCTCACCCTACGTCAGTACACCGGCTACTACATCATTCCGTTCTCTGCCGTGTTCATCGGCGTCGGCCTTTTGTGGGTCTTGGAGAAAATGAGATTCCGCCTCCTGAGGGTAGGCGCCGTCGCGGGGGCACTCGTGGTGCTGTCGGCGTCCGCGGTTTACGTGGTCGGCTACGATCTTCAGTCCGCCCCGTATGTCGACAATCTAAGTTACACACATGGTCTCTACATTTTGTACAACGTCGATGGCACCGTGATCTCAAACGACGGCGTCCTCGGGAGCAAAATATTCTTGGTTTCAGGTCATGCATACCTTCCGATTGGAGGAGCGACCACTGCATTTCAGAGTCCGGAGCTGTTGATTTTCGGTTTTGTTGATCGGAGTGACCTTCGGATCCATCCCCTGCCGCTGGCTGATCTCACCGTCGATTCCGACACACCCTTTAGCTTGGATAACGTCCAGGCAGAGGCCGATTGGGTTCAGATTCTTGATCACACGCCGAGTTCCGTTCCGACATCGCTGTGGACGACATACTCTCCAAGATACTTGGCCGAGAGTTGGGACACGTGGGGCGGTTATACAGCATACGGAAATGTCTATGGATCCCGATTCATTAGCGCCGTACACGCAGAGAACTACAAGTTCTTCGAGATTCCGGGACAGACTCTCTGGTTTGTCGGGGGTGCTCCTTGACCCGGGTCGCCATGCTAACCCCGTATTCAGATCCGGTTCCCGGAGGGATTTCGACCGTCGTATCCGGGTTGCAGGCCCTCCTCCGAGACCATGGGAACGAGGTCTATACGCTTGCCGGCGAGGGGAATGGGGATATCGCAGAACACTCCAATCTGGGAAGCGGAGTTGCCTATGTGCGGCATTCTCTGAAGCGTTTGCGGCGCCTTTCCGTAGACATCGTTCACGCCCACGCCCATTGGTACACCCTCATGGCGGCTATCCGTTATCGCCGTGTGAACCCGGACGTGCGGCTCGTGTTCACGTTTCATACGAGTGACCTTTCCCACTGGGCGCCCTTGTTCTCGTGGCTCCTGGCAAGGGCCGATGTCTTGACGTTTGTTAGCGCTTCACAACTAGCTCAGCTACGCAATGTCCTTCGACTTGGTGGCGACCTCCGGATTCTTTATCCTGGTATCTACTTCCGAACCTTGGAAAACGGTACAAAGGAGGAGTGGATGGCCCGTTACGGGCTCTCTGGATCGTTCCCCCTGATCGTGTTCGTGGGGCCCCTCGACTACCCACTGAAAGTGCAGGGCGTCGTCGACCTCGTTGGAGTAACAAAACATCTCCGTGAGACGTATCCAACGGCGAAACTGCTCGTCGTTGGAGATGGGAAGCTCAAAAATCGTGTCTTAGAGGCCTCGCGAGCGTTGGAAGACTTCGTGACCGTAACTGGCTTTGTTTCGGATCCCTCCGCTGCGTTCGCGATAGGAGACATTTATTGTCATATGTCATATCAGGAGAGCTTTGGGATTGCGGTTCTCGAAGCGATGTCGATGGGTTCATGCGTGGTTGTACTGAGCAATGCTGGCGTCTCAGAGCTTGTCGACGATTCTTCCGGGATCGTTGTAGGTCCCGATCCAAACTCCGTGGCGGAAGCAGTCCGCAAGTTGGCTGCCGATTCCGGTGCCCGTCGGATGCTCGGGTTGCAGGCCCGGGAGACCGTAATTCGCCATCATACATGGGATGCCCGATGGCCTATCCTCCGATCGATTTACGGTTTCGTGTAGGTTTTCGTGCCAGCTGTCCTGGATTTCCCGGGCTAGCCGCCTGAACCGCGGTACACCCCCCGACCAGCCGATCGTAGACGGATACGTAGCGACGGACCTCGTCATCCAGATTGTGGTATCGCTCGACTGCCGCTCGTGCCTTGGCGGGAAAAGAAGGCGGAACACCCTTCGTAACGATTTCATCCATTACGTTACTGAGATCCACCGCGTCCCCCGAACGGAACGTCCAGCCACAACCACTGCCTTCGACGATCATCCGATTGACCTCGATATCACTTACCAGGGCGGGCAACCCTGTCGCCATTCCTTCGAGCAAACCGAGGGGCATCCCTTCGTGAAGGGAAGGAAGGACGAATACGTCTGCGGCACCGAGGATGTCCGGAAGCGTTTCGGAAACAGGACCGAGAATGCGCACGTGCGATTGCGCAGCCAGTAAGTCGGACGTCCTGAGTGAGTCATCCACGTCTGCTGGGTCCGCTTCCCCCGCTAGAAGCAGGACGAAATGTCGCGAGGACAGCCTGGGGGAGCGTATCGCCTCAAGGACCAAATCGATTCCTTTCGACTTCGCCCAGCGCCCGGCGAATATGAAGGTGAGCTTTGTGCCAATGCCGAGAGACGATCGGAGTTGTGCGCGTTTGGACTCGTTCGGCCTGAAAACTTTTGTGTCAACACCGTTTTCGATCACCTCGATTTCACCACTATTCTTGGAAAACTGCTCGGCGACGAAGGTGCTGACCGCGACCACTTTGGTTGCTATCCTGACGGAAAGCCTTTCGGCGAGTCGCTTCAGGGCTTTACGGACCCACCCCGATGGGTCCGGAACTTGACCGTGGAGCGTAATCACTGATGGTTTCCCCAGTATTCTGGCCGTCATGCAAGCGGCCAGGGACTGAATCTGCGCGTGCTGGGCGTGAAGAATCTGGAACTTGCGCCGGAGACGGAACAAGCGGACAGCCGTTAGTACACCCAGTTGGAAATTGAGGAGGAACGTTCCCCTCAATCTCAGGGATGCTTCTTCGCTAGTGGTTCCCGATGTCCACGGTGCAAGAGTCATGGATTCGATGTGGGCATTCTGCAGCTTGCGAGCCAGATCGTCGACGAATCTCCCGATTCCCGTGATTTTCCTCTGGGAATAGGGCAACGTAAAGCAAATCGTGAGTTTCGAGCTGATCCGGGTCACTGGCGGCTCCATGTTCACCTCGTGCGCATATCAGACCACGATTGCCTTCGAGGCCCAAGACCGACGGCACTCATCCAATCACAATCGAGGATTCAGCATCCTAGTCGCCTTCCCGCGAACCGCGTTTCCGTTGCGAGATCGGCTGGGCCGGGACACCGACTACTACCGTTCCATCAGGTACGTTTCGAGTGACGACGGAGCCCGCTCCCACGATTGCACGCTCGCCTACCCTGACTCCTGGCATGATGACAGAGTGAACACCAACGAAGGCACCTGCCTTGATTACGGTCTCGGAAACCAATTCCTCACCCATGCCCGTGTACAACTTGGACTCGTCGTGGGCGAGGATTGTCGATTTCGCCGAGATGGTTGCACCGTCCTCGACTGAGACCTTCTCGGGGTAAAGATTGTCGATAATGACGAAGTAGCCGATTTCGACGTGATCACCGATTCTCGCTCCTCGAAGACGGTGAAACGCAGATCTTAGAGAGCTGGAAGGGCTGAACCAAGCTGGGAGAAGAAATAGCGTTGATCGGACGCGTTCGTGAAGGGGCCGTGCGGCTCTCCCGAGCATACCTGTCAGTCAATCGATGGCCCATATTAAACCAGCCTTCGCGATTGTCACGGATGAAACGGAGCGGGGACGGTTGCCAATCTTCCGATACTATCTGGAGCTGTTCGATGACCTTATGATCCATCGGAGAATGGACCTCCCACCTGATGCGATGAGTAGAGCTACCGAACCCGCGCCCCATATCACGCCGGCGACGACAAGTGCCCAGGAATCTGACTCGGGAGCTGCAAACGGGATTGCCGCAAGAGAGAACACAATCGCTCCGGCCACGACCGGGCCGAGTTTCCGATAGAACTGCGACCGACCCTCCCTCGGCAAGACATATTTGTCCGTTGCCCATACCAGCGCAACGCTGACCCACAAGAAGGAAATGGACACCGCGATCGCGGTGCCCGAACTGCCAGCGATCGGGGTAATCAGGAGGGAGAAAATGGACGTGAGAATCGCGCCCGCTGCCGAAATCCGGACGGCAACGCCAGGGCGGGTGAGCGCCGTCCGAAGGTAGGCGGACAGGCGTCGGCTGTCTCGCTGGACGAAGTATTCAGAGACCACGGGGTAGGTCGTCAGACCGATGCTTCCGGGTAGTATCCACAACACGCGCGCCACGAACACAGCTAGGGAGTACGACCCGACGATTGTGGGGTCAACCGTCCAAAAAGAGAGAATCACAACATCAACCTGATACATGATTCGGCTGAGGAAAATCGAAACCGTCAGCTGTAGCCCAACGGGGACCAGCTGAGTCAAGTCCGCCCGAAGATCCCTAAAGTTGGGCACGGGCAGCCATTTACGATACGTGACGACCAGTAGGGCGAACAAGAGAGTTGTCGAGAGAAGAGACGCGACCATCACCCCAACGAGACCGGCACCCAGTGAGAGTAGCAAGGTCATGAAGACCAGGTTTGCACTTGCAAGGAGGATTGTGCTGAGGGAATAGGCCCTGAACGAGCGGCCACCTTGAAGGAGAGCAAGAAGCGAGCCGATGCCGAAATTGAAGGGCATTTGGACGGACTGAATCTGGAGAAGAAGAGGGAAATCCGGGAATGCGATTCGCTGGCCAATGAAAGGCGACGATAAGAGAAGGGCTGCGCCAGCGATCGCTCCTGTAAACAACGCGAAGAGCAGCCCGCTGCTCGCGATCGTGCCCTCATCTTTTCTTTGGCTTCTCCTTTCGGCGACGATTTTCGGAAGGGCACTCGCCACGCCTAGGTCGCCTCCGAGGCTAAACATCGCTGCCACGGCTATGGCTGACGCCCACACTCCGTAACCGTCAATTCCAACGAACTCAACCAGCACGGGTCGAGAAACCAGACCGATGATTACGCCGACGATCGTCGATGTCATGGTCCACGAGGTCCCCATTAGGACCCTTCGTCTCTCTGAAGTGGGGCGCCTCTCCGCATCCTGCGGTATCACATCCGGGGTTGCTATTCCGATCCCGGAGCGTGTATCGATTCGCGTATAAAAGTAGGGTCGGGAAACTGAGTGGAACCTTTGAAAGGCCTCGGCAGTCGAAATTAAGGTCGCGGATTTTAAGTGTGAACGTCTCATCATCTCGTCTGTGACTGCGTTTCGTTCGGCAGGAACCGGACGGCCATCGCTGCTCTTTGTTTATCCGACCGACGCGACATTCATTCGAACCGATCTCGAACTGCTCGAAATGTTTTGCGACGTGACGCCCTTCTATTTTTCGGGGACTCGGAGCTATCCCTCCCTCCTTATGAAGGTCCCAAAGTCGGACGTTGTTTTCTGTTGGTTTGCCCTCGGTTTCGCAGCCATGGCCAACACCTTGGTGCGACGGACTCGTTACTCTGGCAAAAGCCTCGCATCTCCTGCCTGACGTGAGATTTTACCTGGTCGGGCGCCACATTGATGGCGCCAAAGATGAACTGGCTGCGATTGCCGGCCCAAACATGAGGCTCACCGGCTGGCTTCCGGAGCCGGATCTGGTCGATCTGCTCTCCCGCGCCAAGGTATACGCCCAGCCCTCCTATATTGAGGGATTTGGCTTGGCCCTCGCCGAGGGTATGGCAAGCGGTTGCGTGCCGGTGGTCGTCAAATCAGGCGCGATGCCGGAGGTCGTGGGCGAGGCGGGCTTCTACGCTCCATATGGCCGTCCCGACGCTCTCGCAGGGGCCATCCGTGATGCGCTAGATTCGGCGGACGGATCGACGGCGCGGGAGCGGATAGTAGCTTTCTTCAGCCTCGAGCGGCGATTCGAGTCGGTTCGCAGTATTGTCGAACAGGTCCTTCGATGAGACTTAGCATCTGTACCACGAACTACAACTGCGCTCGCTCACTGCAGCAACATCTCGACTCTGTATTTCGCGAACTCGACGGACTTGATTTCGAGTATGTGCTTGTGGACAACAACTCGACCGACGGGAGTTGGACGACCCTCCAAGATTGGTCGCATCGGTTCTCGAACCTTAGGGTTGAGCAGTTTCGGTGCACGATGGGGGAAGGTCGTCAACTAGCCTTCGGCCGGTCGCAAGGCGAGTACATCATGGTGGTAGATACAGACGTGGTCTACTCTAGCCTTCTTCGACGGTTCACAGATGCATACCTTGAAAGCCTTTGGCAATTCTCAGTCCAAGCGATATTTTGTGGAATCTTTCCCCGCCAGCAGTGGGCCGCGATCGGAGGCCGCAGAAGCCTCAACACGAACGAGGATGTTGACATGTGGATGCGACTCTGGAGTTTGGGGTTCATCCGGTGGTATCCTTTGGCACTGGGCCAGCATCTTAAAGAACCGTGGGCGGAAGGCAGCGCAGATTTTCGGTCCGACCGATACCCAAAGCGAGAGAAGCTCTTCCGGCTGCTCCGGCGCGAATGGGACCTCATGAAAACCCGAAATTGGGCTCGACTGGATTTGTCGAAGATAATCGCCGAGAATACGATTGACGTTGGAATCGGTGCCCCGCCGGGCCGTTGGCCGGTCAGCCGAGTCCGACGCTCCCGGGCTGAGCGTGCGGTCGAGCTGGCAAGAGAACTCAAGGCGCTTGCCCGAAACCCGTAGTGGATCGAGCCGGGGGAGGGGGCGTGGACGCTGAACAGGCATCGAGGGAATCGGCCTCCGTGTCTCGGAAGGTTCCACGCGTGGTGAATCTGGCGAGGCGCTTGTTGGATTGGGAAAACCCACGCAATCGAGGGCCTCGAGGATTCATTCGCGCGGTCGCGAAGCGATACCTTGCTTGGAACCGCTCGCTTCTCCTCGATCCTTGGTTGCGGTATCTGATTCCGGTCAGGATCTTGAGGTCGATTTCCGAGCGAACGATCCATATTCTGGATGTGGGTAGCGGGAATGCGGGTCTTGCGCGCTTTCTCGAGAAGGAGGTCATCGCGGTAGACGTCAAGTTCTCAATCGACGTTGGACGACGTCTCGACATGGGTGGGACCATTCGTCTTGACGAGTTCGTCCGCCCTCGGCCTCCTCTCCGGCGGGTCCGAGCTTCGGCGACGATGCTTCCCTTTCGGGACCGTTCCTTGGAAGCCGTGGTGTCGATGGATCTTCTCGAACACCTTCCTAAGGAGGACCGTCCCCGCGCGATTGCTGAGATGTTCCGGGCTTCTCGGTCTCTCGTCATACTCGGATTCCCATACGGGAGGCCAAGCGAGGACTTCGATAGGGAAGCGCTAATTGAAGAGATGAAACGCGGAAGCTCGCTGGATTGGCGGAAAGAACACGTCTTGTATGGACTGCCCGCTGAGGAAGTTCATGAGGCAGTCCTCGAGGAAGCAAGACGGCGCCCGGGGAGCACGGTCCGATGGCGCCCGCATGAGGGTCTCTTGGGGCTCCGATTACGGTGGAAGCTTGCATTTCGAGCGCGGCCGAGCGAGGGGTACCTCGGCGAGCCTTTCTTTCGGACCGATGGGTCGAGGATTACCAAGGATATGTACCTCGAAACCGGCCTCCGCCCATTTCCGATGGTCGACGGCGTTTCGAGAGTCAAAAAGAATTTTCCGATGGACCTTCGGTCCGACCATTTCAGGATCGATGTATGCCAATTCTCGATGGTCTGCCAAGATCAAGATGAGGTCCGCCCCCTCGATGACCTCTTCCAAGGGCATCGTATTGAACTGATCGTTCGGCACCAACGGATCGTATGCCGCAACTGTGGCACCGTCTCGAAGAAGTCTTTTGATTACCTCGACGGCCGGACTCTCGCGAATGTCGTCCGCGTTTCCCTTGAAGGCAATCCCAAGCGCTGCGATCTTGGGACGTTTCACACCTCGGACCAACTCGAGTGCCTTCCGCGCTACCTGAAGTGGTCGGTTATCGTTCGTCTCTCGTGACGCGGGAATCATTCGTGCGTGCACCTTGGGAGTCAACAGGAATAAAGGATCGACAGAGATGCAGTGGCCTCCAACGCCAGGGCCCGGACGAAGTATGTTTACGCGAGGGTGTCGATTCGCGAGGCTTATTGCCTGCCAAATATCTACACCATGGGCTTCTGCCAAGTCGGCCAATTCGTTCGCAAAGGCGATGTTGACGTCTCGATACGCGTTCTCCGCAAGCTTAACGAACTCCGCCGTCGCGAGATCCGTCAGGTGGACTGCGCCACGAACGAAGGTCGAATAGAGTGACGCGGCGTGTTGCGCGGATGCTGGATCAATCCCTCCGACAACGCGTTCATTTTCAACGATTTCTCGCAAGATATTGCCGGGCATGACTCGCTCTGGACAGTGAGCCAGGTGGAAGTCAGTTCCTGCCGTGAGTCCTGATCCCTCCAGTATCGGTCGGACTAGGTTCATTGACGTGCCCGGGGGAACGGTCGACTCGAGGATTGCTGTGCAGCCCTTTCGGATGAAGGGTGCGATTGATCGCGATGCCGCATCCACGGCACCGAGTTCGGCCCTCTGTCCGTCCTTTGGTGTTGGAACGCAGATGATGAAATAGTCGGCCTTCTCAGGTCGCTCAGAAACCCGCAATCGTCCGGAGTTCATCGCTTCGCGGACCACTGCAGTCAGGTCCCTTTCTCTCACCGGCGGGTTGCCCGATCGCAGGGCTTCCAAGACCTTTGGTTGGATGTCGACGCCGATGACCTCGCTTCCGGTGAGAGCCAGCATCGCCGCGGTCGGAAGCCCGATATATCCCAGACCGATGACAACGACCCTGGCCACGGAACAATCCTCCCGACGGGTCCAACTGCGATTCTTGTCGAGTGAACCTGTGCGCGCTGCGACGGAAGGTCCAGGAATATCAAACCTGCGGAGCCGGTATCAGCGGCGTCACGAACATCCGAACGCTCGGAGAGCTGGGCCACGAGAAATCTTATTAGCTGCTACGCGCGGTGGGGCCTCGGCTTGCCCAGAGCGACTCGGCCGTCGCGAGTTCTCGGATGTGCTCAGGGGCCTGGGCGGCGTATCAGATCAAGACCCGAGAAGCCATGAAGTTCCTAGTATTGGCGCTTGATGTCGATTTGAGTCGCCAGGCCGGCGATGCCATTCACCTACGGGAATTATGCTCGAATCTGGTCCGGATGAGGCACCCTGTGGAAGTCGTTGTGGCGGGCAGACATGACGCCAATGAAATCGAGTCGGTTCCCATTCACGTCGTCACCGGACAGCGCCTTTGGTCTGTTGTCCGACAGGTTCGTCCAATAGTTCACGACTTCCAGCCGGACGTAATCTACGAGCGTCGCGTCTCACCGAAAGTCTCTTTCGTACTTTCCCGTCTCCTTCGAGTGCCCTATGCGGTCGAGGTGAATGGACTCCCGGACGAGGAGCGGTCGTTACTGCAAGGGAAGGAGTACAAACCATCATGGTTTCAGGTTTGGATTCGTCACATGCTGCTTCGTCGGGCGAAGACGATCGTGGTCGTCACGGACACCCTGAAACTGGCACTGATCCAGAAGTACGGGCTCCCGCCGGCTCGTGTTCAGGTCGTGCCGAACGGCGTGAACACGGACCTATTTGTGCCAATGGACCGGTCGTCGTGTAGGGTGCGTATCGGGCTGGAGGCAAATGATCCGGTTCTCGGTTTCATCGGTAGTTTGGTGCCTTGGCAGGGCGTCGACATCATGATCCGGGCGATTGCCGAGATCCGCCGACAGGGCACTGCGGTGCACATGCTGATTGTCGGCGAGGGACCTGATCGACCGCGCTTGGAGGTGCTCGCCGAATCGGAGGGACTGGGCGGATGTTCGACGTTCACGGGTTCGGTCCCGTATCGAGACGTCCCGACGTACGTTGGGGCCATGGACATCGCGCTGTCGCTTAAGCCACCGCTACTCCCGGGTTCCCCACTGAAAGTGCGAGAATACATGGCATGCGCTCGGCCGGTCGTTGCATCGCGGGGAACCGGGTACGACTTCGGAATCGTCGAGGCGGCGAGCGCGGGAGTCCTCGTTGACCCCAGCAACATCCGAGAAGTCGTGACGGCCATCGTCGACTTGCTCGGCGATGAGCCGCGCCGAACTGCGATGGGTGCAAAGGGCCGGGAATTTGCGGTCCTTCGTTGCAAGTGGAGCTTGGTCGCTCAGAAAATCGTGGCCGCATGCAGAGGTTGATTCTCCTGCGCGAACCCCTATCCATATTCGTCCGTCTGGCCGATCATCCTTCGGAATCGCCCAGTGGTTGGGAAGTTGTCGACGATCGTGGGGTGCGACTTCTCCGTAGGCGCCTATCGCCAGGAACGTCAGGGGTGATCTTTTCGACCCTGCTCGGGTACCCATTGGATCCTCGGGTGTATCTGTTGGACATGGATCAAAAGAGCGTGCGAGTCTCCTCTTGGGTCTCTTTCTTCCGCGACTATTGCGGGCAGGATCCTACAATACTCTCTGCGAAGCCAGACCAATCCGTTCGGCCGACTGTGGTCGCGTTGGTGGACACGATGGGCGATCTGGAATCGGGGTCCTCGATTGCGATTGCCCATGTTGGCGGCGAGGAGCGGCATGTGTTTCGAGTCGTCGAAACACATCCGGCCCTCGGGCCGATAGCCCATGGAATTGAGATTCCTTTCCGAGGGGGCGTTCGGCCTGTGCAAATCGACGGTTTCAGACCTTTGATTGTTGATGAAGAGGGCCGGGCATGCGTCTCGGTTTCTCCCCCGCCCCGGAGGACCGTCGCCTTCGGGTTCGACCCGATCTATTCATTGTGTCAGGACACGCGCGAAGATTCTGATGCGGCTTCGGCGGCAACAAACGCGAATTGGATTCCAGTGATGCTCCATATGTTCGCTTGGGCGGCGCCTTTCGCGGTCTGGAAGAGTTTCTGGCCCGCCGATGTGCCTCCCCTGATCTACACCGTTGACACAGAAGCGGGCTCAGGATATTATGATCCCGCACGTGGATCGTGCACATGGTCCATCGGGAGGCGGTTTGCACGTAATCGGCTCGATATGAAAACCGAAATGAGTGTCAAGAAAGCAGCGGAACGCCTCGAACGACACGGCCTTGTCGGATCGTTCTTCGTCGACTTGAACGCGGTCCGCGATGAACCGGATCGAACGGCCCTTCGCGACGTCGCACGACATCACGACGTCTCCTTGCATCTTCCGCGAATCGGCGACCACGAGGCTTGGAAACGGACCGCGTCTGACTCCGCTGCTACCCAGGTCGCTCTCAAGGAGGCAGTGGTCATGCTTGCCCGGGAGATTGGGCAGCCTATCGGGTTCCGATATCCCTCATGGTATCGGAAGCCGGACACCCATGACTTGGTCGCGGGAGTTGGCCTCGGATACGACTCTTCTTCCTTAGCACACCCCCCGTTCCTCGTCGTACCATATCGGATGTTCTCTTCGGCCACCGGTGAGCCGCTGGAGCTTTGGGAATTCCCGTGCCGGGAAGTGATTGGCGCTGTGAAGGCGAGTTCGAGCCTTTGGCTTGGTTGGCGAACGCGGGGACGCCATTGCGGGGAAATCAGGCGCTATCTTAGATCCTGCGCGGATTTGTCAAGTCTCGTCGTCATGTGCGATCATGACATGGCGCTGGGGGCTTCCAGGCGGCACGTCCACGGTACTTGGCGGCTCGACGCCCGGCGTCTGAGAACAATCCTGCAAGCGGCCGGTAGAACGACAAAATCCGGAAGATTGCGACCAATGCGGGGTTCTGATTTTCTCCGGTGGTGGACCTCCACACGGCAAATTCGATTG
>WNFW01002608.1_pt1 | contig 13914 bp, 17 predicted proteins | sample 5400131 | NCBI WGS metagenome assembly WNFW01 (sample SAMN13153362, study PRJNA577476) | soil metagenome | isolation source: 20 cm soil or saprolite under grassland replicate 1 | place: USA:California | collected 2016-06-15 | reverse complement strand
TCTTGGGCTCCCAAGTCCAGGTACGGGAGAGATTCACTTTCAAAGCCGGTAGATCGAGGTTGAACGTATAGCGCACCGCCTCAATTTGCCCGTAGGAATCCAGGCCATAGGTCTTGGCAAGCTTCTCGACTTCGGGTGGGCGTGTCTGTGCCCAGGAGGGTGCCGCAAGGACCAGCACCCCAAAAAATAACCGAAGGATCGTCGTGGAATGGCGCAACTTGATCATGGAAGGTCCTCCTCAGTGAATGAAATGAACAAAGTCTTGGATGACGTAAAAAGATCCCCGGATACGTGAATTTCATGTGGTGAAGTTGCCTTCACTGTGCCTGGTCCGCTGAGCATTGTAGTGCGGCCGATCGTGTGATCCTACGTAAAGCGATAATAGCAGCAGCCGCTGCTACGGATCCGTATTCCAGCATCATAATCCAGCCAGGAACTAACCACGGACGTCCAAGTGTGCGCAGATGCCATACATAATAGGTAGGAATAATGCTCAAAGTCCAGATCATGATCGGCACCGTTGAGGTCGACCTTATAAACGGCAGCAGCCACAGCATGTACCACGGATATACAACCGGCGCACATAAGAGCGATGCTGCCACTGGCCAAGCAAACGCGTCCAAAGACCCTTGCGCGGACTTTCTTCTCATCCAGATCGCAGTAAGAGAGCCGACGAGCACCGCCAGCCCAGCCACAACCTGTGGAGCCGTCACTCGCTCGACCGTTGAAAAAACGGGATCATTAAAGCGAAACCTCTGCACGTAGGTGCCGAGCGAGCCTATCGGAATCCGCCCGTGGTTGAGAAATGGTACGTATAGAAGTCCGACCACGATTGCCGCCAGCGCGGCGTCGCGCATGCGAACCCGCTTCCAGTAGAGTGGCAGCAGTACAATCGGGAGGAGTTTCACTGAAACAGACAGCCCAAACGCCAGGGCAGCAACTGCACGCCAGCGGCGCACCAGCGCGGCGACGGATATCAAAAGGAGCAGCGCGCCGACAATATCGACGTGACCACTGCCCGCCACCTCAATCGCCAGCAGTGGGTGCCATGCATAAGCCAGAACCCAGTGCGCTCCCTGCCGCGTACGACGCAAGACATCGAGCAACACAAACACAATCGCCAAATCGCAAAGTACAAATGCTACTCTCAGCGCGAATGTAGACTCGTGAATCGATGTTACGGAACGGAAGAATAGCTGCGCCCCCGCTGGATATAGGCTCGGCACCTCTGGATTATTCAGCGTCCGCGTCTCAGCGGTGTGCAAGCTGGCAAGTGCCGGGTCGCTCGGAACCACGATATAAGGGTTATAGCCTAGGTGCTGCACGCGGCCGTCCCAAACATATCGATGAATGTCGTCGTCTAGCCCCGGCGACATTCGCAGGAATTGAAAATGCCACAGGGCAGACAGGGCGAGACCGAAGACGATGACGCGCCTCGGAAATTCTGGAGTGGAGAAGATCTCGCGGATGGCCAGGAGGTACGCGACGCCGGCAACAGCCAGGGGAATGAAAAATGATAGTTCACCTATGCGGCTGAAGTTGCGTGAGCAGATCGTCAGCGCCACAAGCAAAATGGCGCCAAGTCCGTACAGCCTGAGCGAGGGCGTGGGTTTCACAGGCCTCCCGGTCGATGACGAAGTTGCGCGACTGCTTGCTGCCATTCGCTGAACCAGCCCGCAGTCTTTGGGGCCTTCGCGGGAGCGAGCCGCAATTCCTGAGCCAACAGAATCAAGTCGTTTGCGACGTCTATGTCATAGAAGGGTTGCGTGAAGCCGGTTGAGAGTTCAAGGACCTTCGCGCGCGTCAGCAGTCTGTCGAGCGCACTCCTTGTTCCCATACGATCGCTTTCGAAGAGCGCCGGGTGAGCGGCCTTGGCGCCAACCAGATAGTAGCCTCCATCATGGGTTGGCCCGATAACCACGTCATGCGTGGTGAGTATTTCGAACGCGCTTTCCAGAACCGACGGCGCAAGGTGTGGACTGTCGCTATTGAATGCGATGACGTGCTGCTGGCCGGTGGCAGTGAACTGCCGAAAAACAGAGGTGAGTCCTGCCGCCAGACCTTCGCCTTTCTGCGCTACGACCCGCACCGTACTACCTAATAGTTGCACCAACTCGTCCTGATCCGACTCAGGGCACATCACCGCGACCTCCACGTTCGTCAATGACGTTGCCAGCGCGAGGGTGTCCTCTAAGAGGCAGCGATATAGCGCCGTCACTGCTGGAAAAGGAAGACTCTCCGTGAGACGGGTCTTGACCATGCCGGGCTTTGGGGCTTTCGCCATGATGACTAACGTGCGGTTTGGGTGAGAAAAACACGCAGTGTTCTGGCTAGAGGATTCCATGCGAGGTTGGTCCATAGGGACTTACGCCGGTCGCGGAGTCCCCGCGCTTCGACGTCGAAGAGAATAGCGCACGATCCGGCTCAAGATGAACCACGCTGCTCCTGCCGTGCCCTTCAGCGTACCGCTAATCTTGGACTTTCCAATGCGCGGGTAGTAGCTCACAGGGACTTCCACGATGCGAAATCCCGCGATGGCCGCTTTCAGGATCATTTCCACCGCCCAGCCGTAGGTAGCCTCTTCAAGGGCGAGGGCGCGTAGCACATCTGCGCGGGCGGCGCGAAACGGTCCGAGATCACTAATCTTCACGCCGTACAAAAGCCTGATCAGGCCTGCGGCGAGGCGATTGCCGAATGCTTGGTGCCACGGTAGCGCACCGGGGTTGCTTTTGCCCCCGAAGCGCGAACCGAGCGTAATGTCAGCGCGCCCCTCGATGATCGGCGCCAAGATAATCGGCAACTCCGAAGGCCGGTCGCTGTAGTCACCGTCGAGGAAAACGACCACATCAGGATTTTGCGTATTGGCAAGCCCTGTCAAACAAGCGCGCCCATATCCTCGGCGAGGCTCCTGGATGACTTGTGCCCCCATCGTTCTGGCGAGATCGGGCGTTCCGTCAGTCGAATTGCTGTCGACAACGATGACCTCCGTGACGAGATTGGAAGGCAGATCGGCAAGCACACGGCCAATGGCCTGCGCTTCGTTATGTGTAGGAATGATGACCGATACTCGCACGCAGATTGCCTCATCACCACCAAGGGGACGCAGGGCGCCGCCGTGCCAGCAACGCGTCAACGCCCCAGGCACGACCTGCACGGCCCACCGCGAGTCCGAGCGCTGCGAGCACCGGAACCAGTAGTTCCCAAATCCATGACGTGCCCCACTCCGAGACCCAAAGGCTGGCGAGGAAGAGGAATGCGACAAAGGAGGCTGGCCGCGTAAGTAGCCCAATGACCAGCAGGATTCCCAGCGAGATCTCCGTCGCGGCCTGCATGGGAGCCGCCATGGCCGCATGGCTTGCCATCAATCCCATAACCCACTTCCATGCCGCCGGGGCGTGGCTCGACTTGATGTAGGAATTGATTACCCCTGCGTAGCCTGACGGAGTGTAGCCGCCCTTCCCCAGATTCTCAAAGAAGACCCACACGAACATCGCGCCAATTGTCATGCGAACCAACGCCAAGCCCTTTGCCGCATCGGGTTGGCCAGCGATCTGCGATGTGTTGTCTCGCGGTTGCGTCGTGGTTGTTGTCATCATGATCCTCCCGGTCTTCGATCCTAAACTTTCTCAAAGGTTGCAGCCTCATCAGGACATACTCATGCCACCTTAATCGCGCGCAATGACGATAGTCGTACATGCGCTTTCACCTTTGGGTAGCTCGCGAGCCGGAGCCATTCGGATTTCCAGCTTTTGGGCTTCTCCGCGCACAACTGGGCAATAGAAGTCCGGCTGATCCAAAGCATTCTGGATGCGGCGCCGTCCCGCACAACCGCCATAGCAAGACTCCAGATAAACGCAGCAGCGGCACGCCTCAGGCGTCTTGCGCGCTTCCACAAAGGACGGAGTTTCTACAACTCCTGAGCGGAGCGACAAGAGGATCGCAAGGGGTTCCCCAGCCCCCGGCCAGTAGACGCAAGGCTGAGTAGTAGCCTGCGGCGTAACCCGCACCGTGCTTACCCCGCAACCTCCGACCCTTGGGGGTAAACCCGCCATTGCTCGAACCAACGGCTCGCCTATAGCAATCACGTCGGTTTGCCCAAATAGGGCGCGAAAGCCTTGCCAATATTCCTCGTAGCTCAGGGCAAATAGGTCAGAACGCACGGCTTGGTAAACGTTGACGCGCAGCGGCGCCTGGTAGCGCTTGACCACGCGCGCCACTTCGGCAAGGCGGAGATAGTTTGACTTCATCATTACAGCGATGCAGGTGACAGGGATCCCCAACCGGACGCAGCGTGCTGCCTGATCATGGATCAGCGCCCAATTGCCGGAACCGCGTTGGGCATCCTGCTCACGTTCGGTGGGATAATCCAGGGAGAACTCGACATCGTGAAAGGCTCGAAGCTCGTCCTCTGTGAGCATTGCCGCGCTGTGACCGTTAGAGGTGATGGTGAGCTTCACTGGCCAAGTGCGGAGGTAGGCCAAAATCTCTCTAAACTGCGGGTGCATTCCGTTCTCACCGGTGCCCAGATTGACGGAGCGGATAGGCAGGCTTTCCATCACAGCTCGCACCTGCTCGAGGTTAAGCCGGTCAGTCCTCGCCGGATCGCGATAGCAAAAGGAACAAGCCAGATTGCACTCGTTGGTGAGCCCGAGGCCGAGCGCAACTCCACCAGTCGCAGCAGGCCGGACCAACGCAGAGTATGAAGCGGACTGGGCGTTGGCCTGAGTCATAGTCCCGTTTCCTCGTTCAATGACGCGCAGGAATGATGGGCGATTATCTGTATGTAGCGAGCAACCGCAGCAAACTCTGGTCGAGTTCCCAGCTTGCGCTCCAGATCAAAAATCCGCTCGAACTCGTCGAGGCGGGAGACCCGCGGCGGCAAGTAATCCGAAATAACGCGCACACCACGCTCGGCAACCACTGCGAGCGACGCCTCTCTCGCCGTGATTTTCAGGCCGTCCAACGTAAATAGCCGCACACGACCGTCGTAGAGAGATTCGTATCCCCACACAGATGTAAGATTGCATTCCGCCGCCTTCAGATCGCCTGCCTGGATGCCAGCCTTGAGCACCTCCCCGGTCCGGCTGCGCACCAGAACAGACAGAATCCCAATCCCGGGCGAATCACTTCGCAACACCTGGGCAGCGGCGGAGAGGACGGCATTTGGATCGTCGACGTGTTCCAGTAGGTTATGGCAAAGAATTATGTCGAACGATCCCACAGGAAACAGGTTCGCCACCTCGGCCGCATCGCCCTGTCTTAGTTCGATCTTCTCGTCAACGCCAGCTTCTCGTGCTGCGCGCTCCGCGATATCCAGCATCGCTGGAGAGGAATCCAGCAGCGTCACATTAACGCCGAGACGCGCCAGGCGCACGGCGGCCGCTCCCGTGCCGCACCCGAGATCCAAAGCGCGCAATGACAGCTTGGTCCGCGGCAGGGGCAGAAATTCCTGCAGATTGGCGAAAGCCAAGTCGCTGCGCAGGCGTCCCTCGGGTGTCTCGAGGTAGGCGGCGTACTTGTCCGCGCCGCTCTGGAAGCGCCCGCTGTCAGCCTTGGCGGTCATCTGCATGCAATACTCAGGCGAAGTCGATCCCCGATTCGCGTATTGTACACGGACTGAGTCGGGTGTACGGTATCAGTCGGCAGAGAAGTCAGAAAAACTCCCGTCCAGAGGTATTTATTATGAACCGTCGCGATTTTCTGGAATCAGGGGGCTTTGTGTCAGTCAGCCTCGCGTTCGCGAAGGCTGAGCGGTTGTTTTCACAGGTCACAACGGCCGATCGTTGGCGCACGTTTCAAGTAACGACCCGCGTCGAAGTTCTGAAGACTTCCGAGACGACGCGCGTATGGGTGCCCGCGGCGCTCATTAGTGAAACTCCCTTTCAAAAGACGCTCACGAATACCTTCGCCTGCGACGGCGGCACCGCTAAGATGGTCGAGAGCAAGAGCGACGCGCTCGGAATCATCGCCGCGGAATTTCCCGCCGGGGTAAGGCCGATTCTGACTGTGACTAGCCGGATCGCCACGAAAGATTGCGCGGTCGACCTCACCGCGCGGGGCACGGCGCCCAAAGCGGGCCGCGCAGAATTGGAGCATTTCTTGCGGCCAACCAAGCTCCTGCCGACGGATGGTATTGTGAAAGCGACAGCGAGCGAAATCACGAAGGGCGCGAAGACGGATGTGGAGAAGGCGCGTGCGATCTACGAGTGGATCGTTGACAACACTTTTCGGAATCCAAAAACTCACGGCTGCGGCGTCGGCGACATTCGCTTCATGTTGGAGTCCGGGGATTTGGGCGGTAAGTGCGCCGATCTAAACGCGCTGTACGTTGGGCTGGCGCGCGCGGCGGGCCTTCCCGCGCGCGACGTTTATGGCATCCGCGTTGCCAAGTCCGAAATGGGATACAAGAGCCTTGGTGCTTCGTCAGAAAACGTGACGAAAGCGCAGCACTGCCGCGCTGAGGTTTACCTTGGTGATTACGGCTGGGTACCCGTCGATCCCGCAGACGTGCGGAAGGTCGTACTCGAGGAACCGCCAGGAAATCGACGGCTGGAGGACGACATGGTCAAGAAGGCCCGCGCGCGGCTATTCGGGTCATGGGAGATGAACTGGATGGCATACAACTTCGCTCATGATGTCGCTCTGCCCGGGTCGAACGGTGCGCCAGTCAGCTTCTTTATGTATCCGCAGGCGGAAACGAGCGAAGGCCGCCTCAACAGCCTCGATCCCGATAACTTCAAGTATGAGATTACGTCGAGGGAGACCACGTCTACGAACGGCTGACGGAAAAGGACGTAGAAGTGCCGCTCGCACCCACGCATTCTGGAACATGTCCGGCTAACTGGAAGCTATCCCGAAGCGCAAGTTCAACGAACTCCTCTTTCCCGTGAACGCAACGCGACGCGACGCAGCTATCAGGCTCATGAGCCAGTCCACCAATGATGAGATCAGGCCGATGTCCGTCCCGACCCAGGTATGCACCTCCAACGGAGCACCCCTGAAACAAGGTCTGTGCAACGCAGATTGCAGAGATTTGAAACTGCCAACCCACACCATTAGCAACCTCCTTTCAGAGCTGACTCTTTCGCCTCAGTGCGCACCTCCAGGTCCGGCCGACCTGACTTTTCGGGCGAAAAAAATCAACGGCGCCCCAATAAGGCAAGCGCACCCCAAAACCCAGAAACAATCTAGAAAGCCGAGGAAGGCCGCCTGTTGCTGAACGATTCGCGCCAATTGCGCTTTTGCATGCAAAGCCGCGTCCGGGGCACTGAAACCGTGTGTCACAAAATATCGAGACAATGCGCCGAGCGTCTCTTGATAGCGCTGATGCAAGGGAGTGGCGTGGGCCACCAGAACTGATTGGTGGTACTGGCTTCGCCGCGCGAGAAGCGTTGTCACAAAAGCGATGCCGACGCTTCCGCCCTGATTTCGAAAGAGGTTGGTAATACTCGAAGCTTTGTTGTTCTTATTCTTGGGCAGGAAGGAATACGCCAACTGGCTCACCGGTACGAAGAGGGGAGCGATGCCGAGTCCTTGGAGTGCTCTGACGAGAGCAACGTGTTTGTAGTCTGTGCCGAGATCAATGCTGGCATATCGCCACATGGCAACGGCAAAAATGAGGTATCCGACGAAAATGAGCGGCTTGATACCGACTTTCGGGAGAATCCGCACAATTACCGGGGCCAAGGCAACGATGACGAATGCACCGGGACCGAGAACCAGTCCGGCGTCGGTCGCGGTGTAGCCGTAGAGGCTTTGCAGCATCTGAGGAATTAATACGGTTGATCCAAATAACGCAAATCCAAAGAGGAAATAATAAGCATTGGCGATGGCGAAGTTACGATCCGAGAGGAGCCGGATTTCCACGACCGGATCGGGATGGTGCCATTCCCAGACCCCTGCGGCAATCAACGCCAAAACGGCTACCGAGAGAAAAATGACGATAAAGCGGCTCTCGAGCCAGTCTAGGGTCTGCCCGCGATCGAGCACCACCTCAAGGGACGCGAATCCGAGGGCAATGAGAAAAATCCCTAGGCCATCAATTCGAAGCCTGCCGTCTTTCCGGGCAGCCTCGACTTCCCGAGTGAATTCCGAAGGGTCCGACACCACCCTTTTGGTCAAAATTAGAGAGACGATCCCAATCGGTATGTTAATGAAGAAGATCCACCGCCAGCTCCAGCTATCGGTGATCCATCCGCCGAGGGGCGGGCCGATGACGGGGGCGGTAACGATGGCCATGCTGTAGAGAGCGAAGGCTGCCGGGCGCTTCGCCGGAGGGAAGGTATCCACGAGAATGGCCTGCTCGACGGGGGCGAGGCCTCCGCCTCCGACGCCCTGCAGAACGCGAAAGAAGATGAGCAAGCCCAGTGAAGGCGCAAGTCCGCAGAGCAGCGAGCTCAAAGTAAACAGCACGACACAAAGCATGTAGTAGCGTTTGCGCCCGAAAACCCGGCTTAGCCATGCGGAAAGCGGCAGGACGACAGCATTCGATACAAGATAGCTCGTCAGGACCCAGGTGCTCTCGTCGTAACTGACGGCTAGCCCTCCGGCGATATGCGGCAAAGAAACATTCGCAATAGCCGTGTCGAGCAACTCCATAAACGTTGCCAGCGTGACCGTGATGGCGATGATCCAAGGATTTACCGCTGACCGTTCGGCGGCCGCGCGAGGGATAGGAATGGAGGCCGTTATAGAACTCATATCGCAGCCAACGCCCCTTCGATGCAACAAGAGACCGGTCGGTCTCATCCAAACACATGGTATGATGCAGCAAGCGACCAATCGGTCGCAGAGCATTTGTTGGCGGGAGCAGGGAAATGCGGAAAGGTGACCAAACGCGACAGGAAATCATTCGTGAGGCGGCCCCTATCTTCAATCAGCACGGCTACGAAGGAGCTGCGCTATCCGACCTGATGAAGGCCACCGGGTTGGAAAAGGGCGGAATCTACCGGCATTTCGAAAGCAAGCAGCAGCTTGCGGCCGAGGCTTTCGACTACGCTTGGAACCTGGCGATCGACACGCGTTTTGAAGGCACGCAGGAGATCTCGAACACCGTAGACCGTTTGAAGCAGATCGTGCGGAACTTTCGGGATCGGCGAGCCGGGCTTGTGCCGGGCGGATGTCCTCTGCTGAACACGGCAATGGATTCAGACGATGGAAATCCCCAATTGAGGATAAAGGCACAGCGAGCTCTTAACTCCTGGCTTGAGCGTCTCCGAGGGATTATTGACGAGGGGAAGCGCGAAGGGGAGATTCGCAGGAGTGTCAATTCCTTCGAATTGGCGACACTCATTGTTGGGACACTCGAAGGGAGCTTGTTGGTGAGCCGATTGCATCGACAAGACACCGCTCGGAATCTGGCCTGCCGCCATCTGGAGGAGTATTTCGAAACCAGTGTTCGTGCGAAGGAATTCAAAGGGAGGGCGAAAAAGTCATGAGCACGCCGGGCATACCTGTCGAATCGGATTTCAGGACGAGGGCGAAGACCAACGATGTGCCGGTTGCACGTCTCATAGGATTTGAGGCTAAAGAGATTGCTGAAGGAAGAGCTACGGTCACGCTGTCAGCTGGCCCACAACACGCAAACCCCATGGGTACGCTCCACGGCGGAATTCTCTGCGACATTGCGGATGCCGCGATGGGAATGGCCTTCGCGAGCACACTCGCGCCGAAAGAATCCTTCACAACCGTGGAACTGAAGATCAATTTCTTCCGTCCCGTCTGGGAGGCTCACCTCAAGGCCGAAGGAAAAGTTGTGCGCCGCGGGCAGAGCTTGGGCTACGTCGAGTGCGAAATCACGGACGAACGCGACCGGCTCGTTGCCAAGGCAGCGTCGACGTGCCTCGTGCTGAGAGGAGAGGGTGCCAAAAGCCGCTAACCCGAAGAGTTAGTCGAACACGCGAGTCGAAACCGCGCGAGCATACCGGGACCGAGGCCTGTGGTTGTAGACCCAGTCAGGCGGGCTGCTGTATTGGTGCAATCCGGGCACATGGGCGCATATCCAGATACCGACGTCAGCAAGGGGGTCGAAATTCCCAGTTGCTGGGTCTGGCTTGTGCTGAAGATGCCCAGTAAATGGACACGCCGCTCAGGATGAGGCCCAGAAGGATTGGCACGTTCAGCCAGTGGCTGCACCGCACCAGCAGGTGGTGCCTGCGAGCTACAAGCACGCCAGCTTGACGCTCCGGCGTGCTTGTAGCGATCTGCTCCTTATCGAGTTGAGTGGAACATGGCACAGGCATTCTCCGAGCTAGTTTCGAGAGGTCATGCTGTTAGCTGGCGCGGGTGCGAAATGCGCGCGCCCATCCGCGATCAGCCATCGACCGTTGTGATGGACGGCCACGTAGTAAAAGTTAACCGGTATCACAGGGATGATCGTCCCATCCGGACCGTTGACATTGTGCAGAGTAAGTAGTGCGTCGACGAACGCGACATCGGGTTTGACGAAGTCGACCTTGTAGTTGGAGAACGCAGCTTGTGTGCTACCGTTAACAGCTTGCGCCTCGGAACCGAAGTCCTTCACCATGGCGACGTGCCCTTGCAAAAAGTCACCCACCGGGGTCACGAAGGTTCCATTTTCGACGAATAGGGATGCTCGGAGTTCGGGATTCTTCGCAATGAAAGCCTTAGCAAAGGTATCTCCGAGCGCGCGAACGGCGGCTTCGTCTTGAGTCCCGCCGGCGCTCGCAGTGCCAATTGCACCGATGACGAGCGCGCATGCGAGAAACGCCAAGCCGAGACGCTGCATCAGGCCCCTGAACGCTGACTTGGGCTTCTGGGGCGCTGAATGGATCGTGTGAGCTGCGATCAAAGCAGCTCGGTACGATTGTGAGACTTTCATTTCCTTCTCCTTAATTTTCATTCTTCCTCCTCCAGTTGTCTCAGAACTGAATCCAGAGTTGGTCACGCTCGAGCGGCAATCACTGGCCAACGAACGACGCGTTGCCAACATCGAATCCTATTCCACGGCAGATTAGATGATGCATAACATCTATATGTTACACCCGATGAGGGGACCCGACCTTCGATAACCCTTCGTGTCTCTTGTTCCTGCATCGCATAAATCCGCGTACCATACTTAGATGATGAGCATCATATATAGTGGTCTGGGTGAGTGACAGTAGAGAAGACGGTTTTGGTCGCGAGGATACCGTTCGAGAGCGGTTGAGCGCAAAGCAGTGCAGGCAACGAAGACTTTCGAGTCTTTTAGAGGTACGCAATGATCCGACTTCTATGCATCTTCGGTATTCACTGGGAAGGCATAGTCGTGTCTGGGAATTTAGGTTGCTGCACTCTCTGTGGTGAAGACACTTACAGCTTCTTTATCGTCCATAAGCTGGAGCGGAATGCCCACGGGCGGATTTTGCCAAGGAATTAGATGGTGAGGGAATTTGGACAGGCGATAGCTACATCCGCGACGTGAGCACGTTGGGGGATTTGGCTGGACCGGGCCGGTGTCGCGGCGGGAGTAGCGATTGAGCCCCCGGTTGAATAGCAACTCTGGTTGTACTGGCGCCTGTCGCTTTGAACTTGATGTCGCAGAGGAAGCCTTGTGATTCCGAAAGAATTTGAGAGATCCAATCTCGCGTTGGAGCTGAAGGCCGGGAAAGAGCGGTTGGAACTCGTACTTCACGGGCTCACCGACGAACAGTGTGGGATGGCCGGGGCCGTGCGGTCAGATTCGATCAGCATGCTTGTTTCGCACCTGATCAGAAATGAGTTTCTGGCGCTAAACAAGGCGCGCGAGCGACTCGCTGGTTCGGAGGAGCAATCCAGCGGCCTCGAGCAGCGAAACCTGTTTGTGGAGAGAAGACGGCTGGCCGACCTCCGTTCGATCGAAAGCCTGCTGGCCGAGTTCGAGGTCGTGCGGTCCGCCATCATCCGTTTAGTTGAACAGGGCGCAGGAAACAACGCCCACTACGGCACTCTTGCGGAAATCTGCGTAGCTCGATTTAACCAACATATCGAACAGATCGAACGATGGAGAGGATCCCAACTCGTCGGCTTCAGCGCGACACGGCTACGCGCGGAGGCGCTTGAGCCTGAGCTGAACGCGGCCATTCTCGAAATCGGCAAGGAAGACTTCCTTCTAGACAATTTCGATTTGCAGTCACTTTTTTCCGAGTCTTTGAACCGTTATTACAGCGATGAGGTTGTGCTGTGGCTTGGAACCGAATTGGCCACCGGAAAGCAGGCCGCGTTTCAACGCCTTGGCGGATGTGCTAGAGCCGGTGCATACGGTTCTTGAGATGGGAGTGGGCTGCGTCGATGTCTTTCGGGTGGTTTCTAGTTCCCAGGATTCTCAAGGCGACTTAATCAGCGAATGGGAAGCGGTCCTGGGGGGACCTTACTCGACCGGGGCTGCCATTCGTTGGCGCACGGTCCGTGTCTGGAAACAACGGGTCGTCATCGCGGAAAGAATAGAAGGCCTGGCGTCGGTGGGCGATCATTTCGCTGCGAAGGGAGCAGAGCGGCCCAGAAGCTGCTAACGCTTCCGTCGCACCGATTTAAGTATCTGGTCTCGGGTGCCCACGAGGATGGAATTGGAAATTCGTGAATCCGGGACGATGCGGGCGAGCGTGATAGCACCGATCATGGCTGCGGCGATCGCCATAGACTGCACTTCGACCTTTTTGGCGGGCACGTTCTTGAGCTGTCCGGCAATCAACCGGGAGAGGCCCAGGAAACCTTCCGTGGCGGCCTCCCGTGTCTTGGCATCCGCGCGCGCCAGTTCACTCCCGAGTGCGGCAAGGACACAACCGGTCGCCGGCTGGTCCCTGTGCCTGCGGGAGACGTATTTGCCGACGAGCAGCGGCAGCGCTTGATGGGGAGGCTTCCCCTCGATTTGGGATTTGAGGCCGGAGGTGAGCGACTGAACTGCCTGACTGCAGGCTTCGGAAACGAGTTGGTCCTTGGAGGCGAAATGGCGGTAGAAGCCACCGTGGGTGAGCCCAGCAGCCCGCATCAGCCGGGCGAGACCAGCCTCCGTGATTCCGTGGCTCAGAAACTGGGCGCTCGCCGTCTCGAGTATACGCTCGCGTGTTTTGGCGGTTTCTGCTTTTGACTTTCGCATGGGTCGATTCTCCGGACTTGAAAACCTCTTGGCTTGAATATTGTAACGTTTAGATGATACCAGACATCTATTTAGATGACGACAGACAGGTAAAGGTGGCGGGTGGTTATCGAAATGGAGACAAAAATGGGAAAACTGAAAGATAAGAACATCCTAATTACCGGGGGAACGCGAGGAATTGGTCTGGCTTCTGCCCAGGAATTCGAACGTGAAGGTGCTCGTGTCGTAATTTGCGGCACAGATGAGAAGACGTTGAAAGAGGCCAGAAGTACCCTCGGGCCTAAGGCTCTGGCATTCCGTGCTGACGTCAGCAAGCTATCAGATCTCGATAGTCTTTACGCAAAAATCAAAACTGAATTGGGCCATCTCGATGTGGTCTTTGCCAACGCCGGCTATAGTCAATTTGGGCCCTTCGAAGCCGTCGAGGAAGATACGTTCGACAACCTAGTCGCCGTAAACCTGAAGGGAGTATTTTTTACAATTCAAAAGGCAATTCCCCTTTTGAAAAGAGGATCTTCGGTGATCATCACTTCGTCAGTAACAGTTAAAACGGCCTGGCCCACGACGAGCATGATGTCGGCGATCAAGGCGGGACTCTCCAGTTTCGCTAGAACCATGAGTGCAGAGCTCGCGGATAGAAAGATTCGAGTGAATGCTCTGAGTCCTGGCCCCACCGACACTGAAATGTTCGGCCGTGTTGCCGGTGATAAAGAGGGCGCAGCCATTAAAGATGTCCTTCGCACTTACAATCCCAGCAAAAGGATCGCGGAGCCGTTGGAGATCGCGAAGCTGGCCGTGTACCTAGCAACAGATGACTCGGCCTACGTCGTTGGGGCAGACTT